>Ga0180432_10007405_pt1 | contig 13949 bp, 13 predicted proteins | sample SS_ome_10_FD_132414 | JGI IMG/M metagenome (GOLD analysis project Ga0180432, IMG submission 132414) | Hypersaline lake sediment archaeal communities from the Salton Sea, California, USA - SS_1_MS_2 metaG | ecosystem: Environmental > Aquatic > Non-marine Saline and Alkaline > Hypersaline >...
CCGTTCGCAGATGAAGACGCCGATGTCGAATTCCGCAAGCACCTTGCCAGAGTGTTGACCAAGCGGGCCGTTGCGGCAGCTGCCGGAATGTCCTGACCCGCACGCAACGAGTACCAACGAAGGGGCGGACCTGCCGGTCCGCCCCTTCGTAATGGTCGCGTAGGCGCTAGACCGGCTGGCGCCGCTGCACGAGCGGTAGTCGCAAGGCGCCGGGAGCGTCCGTGGGAACCGCCGGGTTCTCGGGCGCCACCGCGGGAACCGGCAGGTACTCCACGCCCAGCGGTGGCCGCTGATCGGCCTGACCCTTGTTCGGCCATAGCGCCATGGCCCGCTCGGCCTGAGCGGTGATCGTCAAGGACGGGTTGACTCCGAGGTTGGCAGTAATCGTGGAGCCGTCCACGATGTGCAGGCCCGGATAGCCGAACACCCGGTGATACGCGTCCACCACTCCGGAGGCCTCATCGGCCCCGATCACGCAGCCACCGACGAAGTGTGCGGTCAAGGCGGCGTCGAGGTTCTCGAAGACGCTCGCGCCAGGGACTCCCCCGATCTTGTCAGCGACCCTGCGAACCACATCCTGGGCAACCGGCATATAGGTGGGTGCAGGCGTGGATTCGCTCTGATCTGTCGTGAGGCGCCAGCGGGAGAAGGGGCCAAGGCGACTGCGCTTCCCGGTCAAGGTAAGCGAGTTGTCTACCGGCTGCATGATCAATGAGATGACCGTTCGCTCGGACCATCGGCGAACGTTCAACAACTGGGAGGCGATGCTCGGATTACGCGCCAACTCACCGAGCCAAACCCGCCACCTAGGCATCCCCGCTCGCGGCTGGGTCAAGACGGACTGCAAAAGGCCCATCGAGTTCGATCCTTTGCCGTAGCGCACCGGCTCGACGTGGGTGTTCTCATCCGGATACCAACTCGAGGTGATCGCAACCCCCTCGGTGAAGTCCGCGCCCGTGGTGGACGTGGACCGTGCGACCGCGCCGAGAATCGACTCGGAGTTGGTGCGCGAGAGCCGACCGAGTGCCGCGGACAGACGTGGCAACCGACCCTGGTCCCTCATCTTGTGCAGCAACTTCTGGGTGTTGTAGGTGCCCGCGGCGAAGACGACCTGCTCGGCTGTGTACCAACGACGAATCCGGTTACCGAACATCCCACTTGCCCTGGTCTCGATCCGGTAGCCACCGTCCGGCAGAGGGTCGATACCCACCACCGTGGTCATCGGCATGATTTGGGCGCCTGCCGATTCAGCAAGGTGCAGGTAGTTCTTCGGCAGTGTGTTCTTCGCGTTCCACCGGCAGCCGGTCATGCACTCACCGCATTCGATACAACCGGTGCGCGCGGGCCCTGCTCCCCCGAAGTAGGGATCGGGTTCGGTGACCCCTGGCGTGCCGAAGTAAACACCCACCGGCGTCATCCGGAAGGTGTGTCCCACTCCCATGTCGTCGGCCACTTGCTTCATCACGATGTCCGATGGCGTCATCGTCGGGTTGTCGGCGATGCCGAGCATTCGTCCGGCTTGGTCGTAATACGGCGCAAGTTCCTTGGCCCAATCGGTGATGCCCGCCCACTGCGGATCGGAGAAGAAGCGTGACCCGGGGATGTACAGCGTGTTGGCGTACACCAACGAGCCGCCACCCACTCCTGCGCCGGCAAGGATCGCGACATCCTTCATCACATGGATGCGTTGGATGCCGAACATGCCCAGCATCGGCGCCCACAAGAAGGAGCGAAGGTCCCAAGATGTCTTCGCGAAATCCTGGTCCGCGAACCGCCTCCCGGCCTCGAAGACGGTAACCCGATAGCCCTTCTCCGAAAGCCGCAGCGCCGCGACCGAGCCACCGAAGCCCGAACCGACGATGGCGACATCGGTGTCGAACGCGCTCGGATCGCTCAGTGGCGCGGCCATCACACTTCCTTTCCGGCTACTTCAGGCCCAACTTCTTCATGAGCCCCATGGCTTGGGTAAGGGTGTCACCCCATCGCTCATCGGACCACCCGAACGGCGGATCGAAGCCCAGGGCCCGCTGGGTGGCGATGGTCTGGGGCTCGGTGTACTTGTACATCCCCTCATCACCGTGACGACGTCCCACGCCCGATACCCCCATGCCGCCCATCGGAGCCCGCTTGCTGGCCCAGGCCGATGCGTAGCCCTCGTTGATGTTGATCGTGCCGGCTCGCAATCGCCTGGCCAGGCCTTGGGCATGGCGAAAACTCGCGCTGACCACCGAAGCGTTGAGCCCGTATTCGGTGTCGTTGGCCAGCGCCACCGCTTCGTCATCGGAGGCGACCGGGTAGACGGCCACCACCGGGCCGAAGGTTTCGGTGCGGCAAAGGGTCATCGACTCAGTAACCCCGGTCAGGATCGTCGGCGCGTAGAAGTACGGGCCGATGTCGGGGCGAGGCTCACCCCCACAGACAACTGTGGCTCCCTGGTCGCGGGCCTGGTCGACATGTTCACTTACCCTCGCGAGTTGCTTGGCGGAAATAAGTGAGCCGATGTCCGAACCCCACCCGTGGTGCGCGGACATTCGCTGCGCCTCGGTACGGCGAGCGAACGCCTCGAGGAAACCCTCGAAGCGATCCCGATTCACGTAGATGCGCTCCATGGAAATGCACAGCTGGCCTGTGTTCGAGAAGCTTCCCCGCACCGCGATCGACGCTGCCCGCTCGAGATCCGCGTCAGCCCGGATAATCATGGCGTTCTTGCCGCCGAGTTCCATCGAGCAGCCGATCAGTCGCTCGCCACAGCGCTTGGCTACTTCCCGTCCGACGGCCGTGGAGCCGGTGAACATCACGTAATCGGCGCGGTCGATCACCATCGGGCCGACAACGGGTCCCTCGCCGGAGACGACAGTGAAGACACCCTCGGGCAGTCCGGCTCGATCCAGCAGGCTCTTGATCCACAGGGCACTCAGGGTCGTTTGGACGTCGGGCTTCAACACGATGGTGTTGCCGGCGATCAGCGCTGGAATCGCATCGCTGGCCGCGAGCGTGACCGGGTAGTTCCACGGCGAGATGACCCCGACCACACCCTTGGGTAGGCGTCGTTCGACCACACCCACGAGTCCAGGGAAGGCACCGAGGCGTCGGCGTGGCCGCAACAATCGCCGGGCATCGCGCGCGTAGTGCCGGGAGGTGATGCACACATCGAGGATCTCCTCGTTGGCATCCTTGCGCGCCTTCCCCGTCTCGCGTTGCACGAGATTCATCCCGAACTGGCGGTCGGCGAGCAAGAGATCGTGAAATCGCAGGATGATCCGCGTGCGCTCATTAAGTGGAAGTGCTGACCAAGGCGTCTGCGCCCGACGAGCGAACTCGAACGCTTCGTCAACATCGTCCTGCGTACTCACCGGAAGGCGATAGAGGGATTCTCCGGTGAACGGCTCGACTACCTCGTGGGCTGGACCGGAAGCGATGAGGCCACGCAGCAATGCCGTTGGATCCATCTGCAGAACCTCCCGTTCACGATCGAATCCCGGAGCATGGGATGGCGTCAGGAGGTTATGACCATATCGACGCGTTGGAACTCCTTGAGATCGGAGTAACCGGTGGTAGCCATCGCTTTGCGCAGGGCGCCGACGATGTTCGCAGTGCCATCGGCGTGATAGGACGGTCCATGTAACACCTCCGCGAAGGTTCCCACCTGTTCCATAAGTTGGCGCTCACCACGCGGGAGCGTCGGATGCCAGGCCTCAGCGCCCCAGTGCGCTCCCCGTCCAGGAGCATCGCTCGCGCGGGCGAAGATCGAACCGACCATCGCCGCATCCGCACCGCAGGCGAACGCCTTGACTACATCACCGCTCGTGCCCATCGAGCCATCGGCGATGACATGTACGTATCGCCCACCTGATTCGTCGAGGTAATCGCGTCGAGCGGCCGCAACCTCAGCAACGGCGGTGGCCATCGGCACCCGCACACCGATGACATCGGAGGTGGTGTGACTCGCTCCACCACCGAAGCCGACCAATACCCCGGCGGCTCCAGTACGCATGAGATGCAATGCCGCCTGCCGGGTGCTGCAACCGCCCACGATCACCGGGACGTCGAGTTCATGGATGAACTCCTTGAGGTTCAACTCGTTGCCATCGGAGCCGACATGCTCCGCGGATACCGTGGTTCCACGAATGACGATGATGTCCGCCCCCGCCTTGGCTGCGATCGGGGCGGGTTGTGCCGTTCGAGCTGGGGAGACCGCGACCGAGACGACGATCCCCGCCTCCTTCATCTCCTCGATACGCTGAGCGATGAGATCGGAGTCGACGGGGGCGTCGGCGTACAGGCTCTGCATGTTGCCGATCACGGTGCCCTCGTATCCCGCCGCGATGTCCTCGAGGTGCGCGATCGGATCGGCGTAGCGAGCCCACAGTCCCTCGAGGTTCAAGGACGCCAGGACACCGAGCCGTGCGAGCTCGATCGCACTCGCCGGGGAAACCACGGAATCCATCGGCGCGGCCAGGATCGGGGTTTGGAAGGTGTACGCGTCGATGCTCCAGGTGGTGGAGACGTCCTCGGTATTGCGGGTTCGGCGGCTCGGCGCGATGGCCACCTCATCGAACGAATACGCGCGAGCCGCCTGCTTGGACCCGCCGATCAGCACATCGGCCACGGCTATCGACCTGTGTAGTTCGGGGCTTCGAGCATCATTTGGACATCGTGGGGGTGGCTCTCGCGCAGTCCCGCCGCGGTGATCTGTACGAAGCGGCCACGTTCGATCAGTTCGGCGACGGAAGCCGTTCCGGCATAGCCCATGGCAGCCCGCAATCCACCGATGAGTTGATGCGCGACTGCTGCCAGCGGGCCGCGGTAGGCGACCATGCCTTCGATGCCCTCGGGCACGAGTTTGTCGTCACTCAGGACGTCGTCTTGGAAGTAGCGATCCTTGCTGTACGAGCGTGCTTGGCCGCGCGATTGCATCGCCCCCAGCGAACCCATGCCACGGTATGACTTGAACTGCTTGCCGTTCACGAACACGACCTCACCGGGAGCCTCCTCACACCCAGCTAGCAGCGAGCCGAGCATGACGGTGCTCGCACCGGCAACGATCGCTTTCGCGATGTCGCCGGAGTACTGGATGCCGCCGTCTCCGATCACCGGAACGCCAGCGGGCGCGCAGGCTCGGTACGCCTCGTTGATGGCGGTGATCTGCGGAACCCCGACTCCTGCCACCACCCGGGTAGTGCAAATCGAACCTGGACCAACGCCCACCTTCACGCCGTCCGCACCGGCATCGACGAGCGCCTTCGCGCCCTCGAAGGTTGCGACGTTTCCACCCACGATGTCGATGCGGGATTCCTTTTTGAGCCGGCGAACCATGTCGAGCACCGACTGGGAGTGTCCGTGCGCCGTGTCCACCACCAGGAAATCAACGCCAGCCTCGATCAACGAACTCGCTCGTTTCTCGGCGTCCTCCCCGACACCCACGGCGGCACCAACGACCAGCCGGCCATCGGCATCCTTGGTCGCGTGCGGGTATTTGTCGGACTTGACGAAGTCCTTCACGGTGAATAAGCCCTTGAGTTTGTTGTCGGCATCGACGATCGGTAGCTTCTCGACTTTTTGCTGGGCAAGAAGAGCGAGTGCTTCGTTCGGATCGATACCCACGGGCGCGGTGACCAGCGGCATGCGCGTCATTACTTCGTGGACCGGACGCGACATGTCCTCTTCGAAGCGCATGTCCCTGTTGGTGACGATTCCTTGGAGAACGCCAGCTGCATCGACCACCGGAACTCCGGAGATACGGTACCGACCGCACATAGCATCGACATCGGCCAACGAATCATTAGGTCCGCACGTGATCGGGTTGCCGACCATTCCTGCTTCGGATCGCTTCACGAGGTCTACCTGCCCCGTCTGCTCCTCGATCGGCAGGTTGCGATGCAAGACCCCCACTCCACCCTGTCGAGCCATGGCGATCGCCATGCGCGCTTCGGTGACGGTGTCCATGGCACTGGAGACCAGCGGCATCCGGACGGCGATATTGCGTGTGACGTGACTCGCGGTGTGGACGTCGCTGGGCACGATGTCCGACGCCCCGGGCAGTAAGAGGACGTCGTCGAAGGTGAGCCCCCGCAGGGCGACCTTGTCGGTCTTCGCGCCGCCTATGTCCACGGCGTCAGGCTACTCACATTCCCAGCGCACGTGAGAGCCGCGCCACCGTCTCGGTGAGGTCGGTAGCTACCGACACTCCCGCAGGCGGGGTGCCGTGCCATCCCGGTCCGCCGGCTAGGACCGCCGGAGACGGACGAAGGGCCGGCAGGTCGGCAAGGGTCTGGATCCGGGCGGAACCGGGGATCTGGGCCCACACGAAGACCGCCGCGGGTCCGGTCCGGCGCACTGCCTGAAGCAGTGTGTCCTGCGGGACCCGGGCACCCAACATGCGCACGCCGATCCGCCGCTCAGCAAGTGCAGCTGCCACCGCCCACAAGGGTAGGAAGTGCGTCTCCTCCTCTGCGGCGGCAAGTAGGACCGAACGCGAATTGACCGGGTCTTTGAGTTCCTTGGCCCGATCGGCGAGCACCGAGTGGACCGAATCGCTCAGGACGTGCTCGACGTCGATGCCCCGGCCGCTGGTCTCCCAGCGCTGCCCCACACCGGCGAGCACGGGCACGAGCAGGTGGTCCCACGTCCATACGACACCACGACGATCGATGGTCTCGCGGATGATCCGCTGGCAGGCCGCTCCGTCGAGGGCGAGTGCTGCACGTGCGAGTCCACGGGACGCCGGGGTTCCGCCGGGAATGGGAATCACCTGGCCCCCACCGCTGCGGCCCGCGCCGCGACCTGTCAGGGCGCCCGGCGTGCTGTCAGGCAGCACCATCGGCTCATCACCCATGCCGGTGGCGATGTCGGTGACCGGCGCCAACGACGACGCATCCACTTCCAAGGCCATGGCGTCCCGGGCGGCATCGCCCGGGGGGATCCCGGCTGGGACCAGGCGACGCATGTGTTCCAGGCGCGCGAGATCGGATGCTGTGTAGCGGCGGTGCGATCCGGCCCGGTGCTCGCTAGGGCCCAGCCCGTAGCGACGGTCCCAGGTCCGCAAGGTGGCCGGCGCCACACCCAGACGCCGAGCTACCGCCGCGACGGTCAATCCCGGGGCCGACAGACGCTGCTCTCCGGCAGGGGAAGACCCCTGAATGTCGCTGACCACCGGGTAATTGTGGGATGCACCGCCCCGATCCGCATCCGCAGCCTGGTCCAGCCGTCTGAATCGGTTCATAAATTGTTCAACTCGGAATATTGACTAACCTGTGGCGCGATTGATATCGTTTCAGGCGTACGGAAAGAGACCTACTCGGAAAGGACTCTCATGGCAGACGTTTCACGGCTCCCCGGCCCGAATGCCGACATCTGGGACTGGCAACTCGACGGCGCCTGCCGCGGTGAGGACCCCGGTGTCTTCTTCCATCCTGAAGGGGAGCGCGGACCCGCTCGGGCCGCCCGCGAAGCGGCCGCCAAGGCCATTTGCGCGCAATGCCCAGTCATCAGCCAGTGCGCTGCCCACGCCCTCGAGGTACGTGAGCCGTACGGCGTGTGGGGTGGCCTGTCCGAAGACGACCGCGAGGCCGTCTATGCGGGTCGCCGCCGGCTTCCCGTGGCTGTCTAACTATCTGACTTTCTGCATCCCTCCTCAACGACGAAGGGCGCCGGTGATCCCGGCGCCCTTCGTCGTCCTTGCGGACGGTGTCCTGTGATCTAGTGCGAGTGCCCGTGGTGCGCGTGGCCGTGACCCGCGGTGTCTTCCTCCTCCTCGGGCTTTTCGACTACAAGCGCTTCCGTGGTCAGCAGCATGGCTGCGATCGACGCTGCGTTCTCCAGTGCCGACCGGGTGACCTTGACCGGGTCGATGACGCCCTGGGCGACGAGGTCTCCGTACTCACCGGTCGCTGCATTCAGACCGTGGCCCGCGGGCATCTCCGCAACCTTCGAAACAACCACGTAGCCGCGATCGCCAGCGTTCTCGGCGATCCAGCGCAGCGGCTCGGCCGCCGCCCGCCGCACGACGCCCACACCGGTGGCCTCATCTCCATCGAGCCCGAGGTTGTCGTCGAGGACGGTCGCAGCTTGCACAAGCGCGGTGCCGCCACCGGAGACGATCCCTTCCTCGATAGCAGCCCGAGTAGCCGAAACCGCGTCCTCGATGCGGTGCTTCTTTTCCTTGAGTTCGACCTCGGTATGTCCGCCAACGCGGATCACCACCACGCCGCCAGCCAGCTTCGCAAGCCGCTCTTGCAGCTTCTCGCGATCCCAGTCTGAATCGGAGTTGTCGATCTCCCGCTTGATCTGCGCCACACGCTCTTCGACCGCGGCATGCTCTCCGCCTCCGTCGACGATCGTGGTGTTGTCCTTGGTTACAACGATGCGACGCGCTTGGCCCAGAACCTCAAGACCCACCTGATCGAGCTTCAGGCCGACCTCAGCGGCGACGACCTGCGCGCCGGTCAGGATCGCGATGTCCTGCAAGATCGCCTTGCGGCGGTCACCGAAGGCAGGCGCCTTGACCGCGCACGAAGTGAATGTTCCACGGATCCGGTTCACCACAAGGGTGGACAGCGCTTCGCCCTCCACATCCTCGGCGATGATCAACAGCGGCTTCCCGGCTTCGACGACCTTCTCCAGGAGCGGCAGGATCTCGCTGACAGCGGAGACCTTCCCCTGCACCAGCAGGATGCGGGCGTCTTCGAGAACGGCTTCCATCCGATCGGCATCGGTGACGAAATACGGGGAAATGTAGCCCTTGTCGAACTGCATTCCCTCGGTGAAGTCCATTTCCATTGCCGTGGTGCTCGACTCCTCGACGGAGATGACTCCGTCCTTACCGACCTTGTCGAATGCATCGGCGATCATCCCGCCGATCTCCGGGTCCTGGCTGGAGATGGTGGCAACATTCGCGATCTCGGCCTTGCCATCGACATCGCGAGACAGTTCCACGAGCTTCTCGGTCACTGCCGCGACCGCCTTGTCGATGCCGCGCTTCAAGGACATCGGGTTCGCACCGGCGGTAACCTGCTTGAGCCCGTCATGCACCATCGCCTGCGCAAGCACTGTTGCGGTGGTGGTGCCGTCGCCGGCGATGTCGTTCGTCTTGGTGGCCACTTCCTTGGCCAGTTGGGCGCCGAGGTTCTCGTAGGGATCCTCCAACTCGATCTCGCGTGCGATCGTGACGCCATCGTTCGTGATGGTCGGCGCGCCCCATTTCTTGTCGATCACGACGTTGCGGCCCTTGGGGCCGAGCGTGACCCGAACTGCATCGGCAAGGGCGTCGACACCGCGCTCGAGGCTACGGCGGGCTTCCTCGTCGAATTCCAGGATCTTGGACATGTGCTTCCTCGGTTTGTGAGTGATTAACGCAGGTAGAACATCGGAACGTACTGCTCAGAAACGTCGTGGGCCCCGGCCCCGCGTGGGGACCGGGGCTCACGTCATGTTGGTGGGAAGGGCCCTTACTTCTCGACGACGGCGAGAACGTCGCGCGCCGAGAGGATCAGGTACTCCTCGTTGTCGTACTTCACTTCGGTGCCGCCGTACTTGCTGTAGATGACGACGTCACCGACCTTGATATCGAGCGGAACACGCTTGTCACCGTCATCGTCGAACCGCCCCGGGCCGACGGCGAGGACCTTGCCCTCTTGCGGCTTCTCCTTGGCGGTATCGGGAATGACGAGGCCTGAAGCAGTGGTCTGCTCGGCTTCTAGGGTCTGGACCAGAATCCGGTCCTCGAGGGGCTTGATGGAAACCGACACGATTGCATCCTCCGGATGAGTCGGCGGCCGCCCTTGCGGGCGGGTAACGGCTAGGACTGTTGGCAGTCTCACAGGGAGAGTGCCAAGTGGAACAGTACGCGGCACTTAGCACTCTGTCAATTCGAGTGCTAGGCGGGTCGCGCCTGGCACCATCACCGGATGGACGCTCGGCCGACGGATGCACAGCAGGCGCTGGTGTCCCTGGCCCGGGATTGGCCACCCGAGGCCCGTCAGGAGTTGATCTCTCCCCCGGTCGACGAGGACGCACGAGAACCGGATCCCCTACGCACGATTGCCGAACTGCGGCGCGCGCATCCGCAGTGGTCCCCGGAATTCGCCGCAGCAGTCGCCACCCAGCGCGAACTCATCGCCCGGGGACGCAGCAGGGGCGTGATCCCCCCAGGTCCGTGGCTGGCCACCCGGGTGGGCCTGGAGCAATCGACCCGGTTGGCCGTTGCGCGCCGTCGCGCGCACCACCTTGCCGCCGCGGGGGTCGCCAGCGTGGTTGATCTAACCGCCGGGCTCGGGGTCGATTCCTGGGCCTGTGTTGACAGGGGCCTGCATGTAGTGGCCATCGAGCGCGACCCGCTTACGGCGGAGTTGTGCCGAACGAATGTGCCCGGGGCCCACGTGCACCACGCTGATTCCACCGAGGTGGCGGTCGATTTCGCAGCTGACTTACCCAATCCGGTGTGCTGGCTGGTCGATCCCTCGCGACGCTCAGCATCGTTGCGCCCGGATGGCTCCCGCGCAGGCCCGGAGCGCGATCCCGAGCGCTGGTCCCCGCCCTGGTCATTCGTCGAACACCTACGGGACACCCGGGAGTGGGTCGCCGCGAAGGCTCCCGGGGGGTTCCGCCCCGGGCCCAGTTGGTCAGCGGAATGGGTGGGGGTAGCCAACTACGTGGCCGAGTGCGCGGTCTACTCCTTGCCCAACCCGGCGCTGGTACACCCCCGTCAGGCCACCTTGCTCGGTGCTGGCGTCGATGCCAGTGATCTGACGCACGCGGTCAGCGATGTTGGGGCACCAGTCGGGGCTGTGTGCGAGTACCTCGGCGAACCGCACCCGGTATTCCATCGGGCCCTCGCGAGCCTGTGCGGGGACAGGGCACGGCAAGTCAGCGCCGACAGTACGTGGATCACCTCCGACGCACCCACGATCCGCGGCGTTCGGTGGCTGCGAATCATCGGCACCGCACCGCTGAAAAGCATGGGAGCACTCGCCAGAGCCCACGGAGTCGAGGCGGTCGCGGTGAAGTCACGTGAATCACCGACGTCGTTGAGCGCCATTCGCTCAAAGGTCGGGCTGCCCGACGGAAATGAATTCGTAGTCGTGATCGCCCACGGTCTGTCCGATGCGATCCTCGCGCAGTTCGTGCCCGCCGACTGAACTGCTAGCTCAAGCGTGGCAGGTACTCCGCTAGGTCCGCCGGCCGCAATCCCGCCTTTCGCGCGATACGTAGGGCCTTGTTCAAATCCTGAGCAAGATCAGGACCGAAGTGCAGCAGGATTATCGATCCACGGCGAAGTTTCCCATCGCGGTAGTCGACCCGCCCATCATGAATCACCGTGTCCCACATGACGATGCGTTCGATGCCACATCGCCGCGACACAGCACGCACGCGCGGACTATCCGCAGCCGCGCCGTAAGGGGGCCGCATCATCCACGGCATCGAGTCGAAGTCACGGGTGAGTTTCCGTTGGGTGTAACAGATCTCATGATCGAGATCGGTCGAGACGAGCGAGAACGACGCATGTGTCGCACTGTGATTTTGCACCGAACCCAACGCCGAGACTCGCTCAAAATAGCGCGAACGATCCTTGACGGTCCATGCCGTCAGGAAACTGGTGACCGGGATGTCCCTCGTTTCGACTAGTCGTCGAGCAGCCGGATCCTTGTGAATGCCGTCATCGATAGTGATGAACACGACGTCGTCATCGGTGTCCACTCGGTAAACAGGACGCAGATCCGGGAGGACCGCGTAGCCACTGGGCTTGCCGGTCGATCGAACATCCTCGACCGCGGGGGACGTGGCTGCCTGACTTATCGGTGCCAGTGCGAGGGCCGCGGCCACACCGGCAGCCAGAGCCGCCGTCACTACGCGCACGTGGATCTCCTAGGTCAGGGGAAGTAGGCCCGTGAGCCATGACCGAGCCTTGAGTGTACGCCAGCAGCGGGTGTGATTAGGAGGAGTCGTCGACCAACAGTTGTTGAACATCGAACGTCGAGGTTGCCGGGAATCCGGCACGTGAAGGTGACACGCCCTGGCGGATCAACCGCGCCCCGAGGGCAGCCACCATCGCCCCGTTATCGGTGCACAGGTCAGCGCGAGGGACCCGGAGTCGGACCCCCGCACTGTCGCATCGGGATTCAGCCATGGCCCGAAGGCGGGAATTGGCCGCTACCCCACCCCCAAGCACCAGGTGATCGATACCCAGATCACCGCAGGCTGCCACTGCTTTGCGGGTGAGCACATCGGCCACCGCCTCCTGGAAACTCGCAGCTAGGTCAGCGGTCGGGATCTGCTCATCACGCAATGCCCGAGACACCGCTGTCTTCAAACCGGAGAAGGAGAAGTCGTAGCGATGCTTCGGATCGTGTGCCAAGGCCCGGGGTAGGTCGATGGCATCCGCGCGCCCATCCTTGGCGATCCGGTCGATTTGTGGACCACCGGGAAAGGGCAGGTCGAGCAACCGGCCGACCTTGTCGAAGGCCTCGCCTGCGGCATCATCGAGTGTTCGACCGAGAGCCTCCACCCGTCCTCCCGACATGACCAGCAACGAGGAATGTCCGCCGGAGACCAAAAGGGCGACTAACGGATCGGGAAGTTCTCCGTGCTGCAATTCATCCACCGCCACGTGCGCCGCTAGATGGTTGACCGCGAACACGTCAACACCCAATCCGGCAGCCAGACCCTTGGCCGCCGCAACCCCGACAAGTAACGATCCGACGAGTCCTGGGCCTGCGGTGACAGCGATCGCATCGACGTCCGTCAACTCGATCCGGGCTCGAGCGCACGCTTCATCGACCGCGGGCCCGATCGCATCAACGTGTGCGCGGCTGGCCACCTCGGGAACAACTCCACCGAATCGCGCTTGATCGTCGATACTCGATGAGATCACGTTGGCCGCCAGCGAGCCATCGATCACCACGCCGACGCCCGTCTCATCGCAGGACGTCTCGATGCCAAGCACTACCGAACTCATGAGGCAGCCAGCGGACGCAACTGCAGGATCAATGCATCCGATCCATCGGGGTAGTAGGAAGACCGGCGACTAATCACCGCGAAGCCGCGTCGCCCGTACAAAGCGAGTGCGGCTTCGTTGTCAGCGCGCACTTCCAATGTCATGGATCGCGCCCCAGCCGAGCCAGCCGATGCAATCACCACGTCCAGCAATTGCCCGCCAACTCCCTGCCCACGATGCTCGTCGGCTATCGCGAGAGTTTGGACGTCGCTTTCGGGGGCGAGAAGGAAGATTCCGCAGTAGCCGACGATCACGTCATCGCTCCATGCGACCTGGTAGCGGCGTGTGGGCTGAGCGAGTTCCGTCCAGAACTGCTCGATAGTCCAGGTGTCGCGGGGAAAGCACCGTTGCTCGAGTTCATGGACCTGCGGAATGTCCCACCAGCGCATCGTTCGGATCTCGATCATGACCCTGGCCCCGCGGGCAAAGTGACATCTGGCTGCCGCAGGTACAAGGGTGTGGGGTGGAACAGCGGTCCGGTACCCAAGGCGAAGTTCTGGGCGTCGTTGCCGTGTGGCACCAAGGCACCCTCGACCGGGTGCGGTTTGACACCGGATGCGAGCAAGACGGCCACCTCGTGCGCCAAGACCGACGGATCGATCTCGATCTCCTCGAAAGTGCGCTCTCGGGGAATCTCGGTCAGCACCATGGGTCCGGCGATGCGCTGCACACGATCACCTACCGAGTAACGAGCCCAATAGACCTCGCTCCTACGGGCGTCGGCAGTGATCGCGAAAAGCGCTCCATGCGCCAGTGTCGGAGATTCGGACCGCGCACACTGCCAAGCCCGGGCATCCAACGAGCACACGCCCAGGACCGGAACCGACCACGCGCGACCCAACCCGATCGCGAAGGCGATCCCCAATCGCAAGCCCGAGTACGCGCCAGGGCCGATGCCCACGGCGATCGCTTCCACTGTCGTTACATCGGAGATGGCTGGTGAGATCGTGTCAGCGAA
>Ga0180432_10007406_pt1 | contig 13946 bp, 12 predicted proteins | sample SS_ome_10_FD_132414 | JGI IMG/M metagenome (GOLD analysis project Ga0180432, IMG submission 132414) | Hypersaline lake sediment archaeal communities from the Salton Sea, California, USA - SS_1_MS_2 metaG | ecosystem: Environmental > Aquatic > Non-marine Saline and Alkaline > Hypersaline >...
CGACAGAACCATCATCTTCTCACTTCTCTTCGAATATAAACCACCGATACCATCGATCACTCTTTGTACATATTATCAATAACATCAATGTACTTTTCCTGTATCGAGCGTCTCTTCACCGTTGAAGAGGGGGACAGTTCTCCGGTATCCTTGGAGAACTCAATCTCGACAATTCGATATTTCTTGATCCTTTCGAACTGAGCGAGTTTCTCATTCTTCTCAGAGATAATATCATCGATGATGTCAAGAAAGTCCTGGTTGCAATAGAGATCCTCGGGTTTTTGAAATTGTATATTCAGATCCGAAGCAAATTGCGTTGCAAGCTCCATGTTCAGATTGATAAGTGCGGTGATATACTTACGCCGGTCACCCACAACAACGAACTGTTCAAACAGCGGATTAACCTTGAAATGATTTTCAATCTTCTGCGGAGCAATCTTCTTTCCGCCTGAGGTTATAATCATGTCCTTCTTCCGGTCGGTAATGACGAGGTACCCGTCCGCAGAAACAACACCGATATCACCCGTGCGAAGATACCCATCGGAGGTGAAGGATTCTCTCGACTCATGTTCCATCTTCCAGTATCCCCCGAAAACCGTATCGCCGGCAATGAGAATCTCACCATCCTCTGCGATGCGGAGATCAATGCCGGCAAGCGGCCGTCCAACTGAACCGATCTTAAAATCATCTACCGTGTTTGTTGCGATATAACCGCATGCCTCTGTCATGGTATATCCCTCAAGAATGCTGATACCCGCTGAATGGAAAAAATCGAGTATCTCATTTGCCGTCGGCGCTCCGGCTACATAGATACACCGGAGACATCCGCCGAGCGCATTATGCAGCTTCCTGAAAATCATCTGATGCGCGATCTTATATTTCAATCGAAGCATTCTCGTAATGCCGCTATGCGCCTCACGGTTCCTGAGCATCCTGCTGCCGATCTCTTGAGACCAGTGAAATAATCTCTGTTGAAGTGAAGATTGGCGCTCCACCCTGAAGAGAATTCCCCGATAGAGAATTTCCAGAAATTGCGGGACCACAAAGAGCACGGTAGGCTTCTTCTGCTGAATATCGCTGAAGAGAGTATTGAGATCCTCCACATAGTGTATGGTGAAGCCGTAGGAGAGCCCATAGAAGTGTACCATGCGCTCATAGATGTGGGACAAGGGAAGAAAACTGACCACCCTGTCCGTCTCAGCACAGAGAGGTGGCGAAAGGGTCCCAAGCATTTTCAGCGCCGCCACAATGTTCCCGTGTGATATCAGAGCTCCTTTCGGAAAACCCGATGTTCCGGGTGTATAGATGCAGGTTGCAACATCATCGGGGGTTATCTCGTCGGCAAGTCGTTCAAAGAAATGCGGATCTTCCGCATGCTTCTCAGTACCGGCAGCCATGAGATCCTCAAAAGTCATAACATTACCGGTGCATTCGCACTCGGCAGTATCAATTACGATAATCCGCTCCAGCCCTGGGTATCGCTCGCATGTATAGAGAGCCTTCTGAAGCTGTGATTTATCCTCGACGATAATCACCTTCGCATCGGCATTACTCACATAATGTCTGACCTCCTCATCGAGTAGTGAATGATATGAGGGAACAACAATACCGCCTATGCCGAGAATCCCCATGTCCGCATAGAGCCATTCGAGCCGGTTCGTCGAGAGGATACACACCCGATCGCCCTTTCGGATGCCTAGTGCCCAGAGGCCCAGTCCCACAGCACTGCTCCGCTCATACAACTGATTCCACGTGGCTCCTTCCCAGTTCCCCCCTCTCTTTTTTTCCACAGCAATGCTATCGCCATACTGCTGTGCGCTCTCCCGAAATATATGGTTGATCGTTCCATCCATTTACCAACTCCCCTCATCAATAATAATAAAAAATAATTGCACCGGCGAGAAGGAACATTCTTCAATTTCACCAGCCTTCCATAATAATTGAGGATATATTAAATCTCTACAGTCAAACATCAGTGTTATCAACCTTTTTTTATCAACAGCTCTCCAATATGCTCACCGGAAATGCTATTTTCGGTATCACTGAGATATAACAGGTTCAAGCATGCCATGGTGCCCTCTTTTCCTCGGTTTGCAGCTTCGAGGTCAGCGAAATGATACCGGATCTCTTATAAGCGAGAGCCTCCCGACAGAAAAATAATTTTCGTACGGAGCATTTTCATAAAGTATGTATTTCTGCCTGATAAATTTTCAATAATAAAAGTTTTATTGAAGATACATTGAAGGAATGAATGGTCACAGGATAGTGCAGCGGGACGCACCGGGCAGTTGAGGGGGAAGATAAGAAAAAGCATGAAGTGGAGCTTCTCTCAATTTGTCAGATTTTCAGATTTTTTATTCGTATACAATGCTTCAGTTCTTTCACGATCATTTATACCGTGGAGATAGCATCTCCTTAACAGGAATAGGACTATCATACTATCGCTTCATCGCCCGATGCACGAGCTCGGCGATGTCCAGCACCTCAAGTTGAATTTTGTTTCTCCGCACGTAGGTGTTCATGGTTCGCACGCACTGCTGACAGGAGGTTATCACGGCGCCTGCGCCGGTGGAGAGGACTTCGTCAATTTTTTCGCCGGCGATTTTCGCAGAGAGCTCAGGATCTATCATCTCCAGATTGCCGCCCCCCCCGCAACACTGGCAGTTCTCGCGGTTTCGCGGCAATTCCACCAGCTCAACGCCGGGGATAGCTCGAATGATCTCCCGCGGTTCATCAAAGATACGTGCGCCGCGGCCGAGATCGCAGGGATCGTGATAGGTGACCGTCATGGGAAGCTCGGCAAGAGGAAGACGCCCATCACGCAGCAGCTCCACGAGGAATTCTGTCACATGCTTTATCTGCACGACATGGGGATAGTGCTCACGCCACATCTGATAGCAGGTAGGACAGGCGAATATGACCTGACGAGCGCCCCTTCGCTTCACTGCATCGATATTGTGAGCGATACTCTCTGCCGCTTCATCGAAGAGACCGGCCCCGAACAGGGGAAAGCCGCAGCACCACTCATCCTCACCGAGGAGGGTAAAATCGACGCCGGCATGATCCAGTATCTCTGCAAGCGCCATCGGTATCTTCTGCGCCATGGGGAAATATGATGCAACACAACCGGTAAAGTACACTATCCCGGCATGATCCCTGATAAAGCCGTGTGCCGGCCTCTCGCGAAGGAGATCCACCCAGTCAGCCCGCTCTTCATTATCCTCGGCGAAAACATTGTGGCTCTCCCTGAGATTGTCGCGTATCGTGAATACCTTTTCGGGACACGCATCCGAATGGGCCATGTCGCTTCTGACCGTCAACCAGAGATCACGGAGCCCTATTCCCACGGGGCAAACCTCCTGGCATCTCCCGCAGAGAGTGCAGCGAAAAACCGTCTCCCCGTACTCACGCAATCGCTCCGGTGAAAGTGTTTTTCCGAGCATTCGATTAAGGCAGCCGAGGAGCGCGCTTCTCAACCGGTTTATTCTCTTGAGCTCGGTGATACGATAATACCCCGAGAGGAATCCATCGCGCGATGCCGAAACGGCAGGACAGACATCGACGCAGAGGGAGCACCCGGTGCACGCCTCCATCGCGATGAGCTCGCCGGCGCGGTATCTCATCTTTCTATTTTGCATACTTCACGATTTCCGCGAGAAGCCACTTCTCAACTGCATCGGCGCCGTGAATAAGATTTTCGACTTCACTCATATCGTCGGGCTTGATCCTGAACATCCACCCCTTCCCGTAAGGATCCTCGTTAATCAGCGTCGGGTTGTCCTCGAGCTCTTCATTCACCCCGGAGATCTCACCGTTGACCGGAGCATAAATCTTCCCCAGCCACTTCCCCGACTCAACCTGGGCGAACTTCTTTCCGGTAGCGAGCCGTTTTCCGACAAAGGGTAATTGCACGTAGACGATCTCCTCAGCGAGCTTCTGGGCAAAATCATCCATACCCATAATCAGCTCATCACCATCGATTCGAATCCAGTAATGGTTCTCCTCATAGTAGAGCTCTTCAGGCATAGTATATCCTTGAATATCCATTATCGCTCCTCCTTTAATTTCATATTGGCACCTTAATGCGAAGGTTACTCTCACACTGTAAAAAATTCCGACTCGATTAACAGCGTGCGATGAGAGTGAATAGTGATTGGTGACAAGTGATTCGTTTCCCCCATTACATAATCCCCATCACTATAACGAAATTGATATGCTCTTAGCCCGCCGAAGGCGGGCAGAGAACAATGATTTCATACTTTCTGGATGCCGTCTCAGCATGTTGAACTGATAACAAATAACTGATAACTAATCCCATCCTGTAATCCTGTCAAAAATCTTTTCAATTTACATTCAATTCTTGCCCGCTATTATTATTTAAAAAAAAAATAATGATCACTATTTAACCCTCAGTTTCCCAAAAATTACCGCAAACGCCGCTCCCGCTCGTTGAGCGCGCGCATCACCAGCACAATCGGTGCCATAACGATATGAAATAACCTGCTGAAGGGGAAGTAAGCCACCAGGATACCGGTGAGGATTGCATGAGCATACCAGACATATCCGTAGATATCGGACAATCCGGAGATCCCCGAAAAGAGAAGAGCAATACCGGACCCGATAAAGGCATCGAAACCGCGATGACCGGTCATGGCAATGCGCATCCCCTCCAGAATAAACCCGGCAACGAGCAACCCACCGATGAGACCGAATGCCAGCCAGTCGCGTCCCGGCAGATGGGGAACTCGCTCCTGTCTCGCGCTCCTGATGACCGCAAGGAGTATCCCGCTGATAATCAGGAACCCGGTCAGCTCGAAAAATAACGCGGTGACGGGGTGATTCTTGTCCAGCATCACCCATACGAACGAATACGTGGGAGCACAGCTCGAAATGATAAGCGCAAGAAGCCCCCAGGAGAAGCGGAGAACTATGGGAAAGAATATAAGAGCGTGTATTAACCAGCGAATCCCTGATTGCTGAAAGAGCCTCCTCTGGAGAAGCGCATCAAAGAAGAGGGCTTTCAATACCGTAACCGCCTTTGACACGATACTCACCGAAGCGCGCTCGACAGCCTCACGTCCATCTCCACCCTCCTCACTTCCCCGCGCACCGGTGAACCAGAGAGAGGCAAGGAAAACAACACCGACAAGGAAGGCTACGAGTGAGAGAGCCGTTACCGGATCGGCTGCAACGAGGCTTGCAGTATGACAGGGCATGCAGATAACGCTTTTTGCCGGAAGCACGAGAGAAGCGGCTCCTGTTACATTGCCAGGATGATGACATCGCTGGCAGAATCCCCTTTCATTCCCCTGCATCATATTGTGAACGGTGACGGGCTCCTCAGACACTCCCCGCCAGGTAATCCGACCGGTAAGAGGATTCCGTACAATATCCCCGCGGAGGTGGCATGCCTCGCAATCAACCGTCAGATGTGCATCATGGGAGACCTTCTCGGGATGGGGTGTATGGCAGTGACGGCAGTCCCGCCGCTCCTGCTCATTATGTTTGAATGCTGCCGCCTGCGAGTGACAGGAGAGGCAGGAGATCCCGGCATGAGAAGAGCGCCTGTATGCGTTAAAATCCAGAATCGGCGGCCTCACCTCTTCAGATGTTATGCTCCGTCCGTGACAGGAGAAGCAGAAATGCGTTACCTCATCGGCATTCTGGCCAGACCGATGGCATGACATGCACCGCGAATCAACAGCGGATAAATCCGGCAGCTTCTTCCGCTCGGCATGGCATGCATCGCACTGTTTATGGCGCAGCCAGGGAAAAGCAAAATCGGTAAACTCTGTCAGGGAAAATCGATAATGGGGATCATGACAGCGTATGCAGGAGGCGTCCTTTTCAACGATTATCATGCCGCCATGCAATCCGTCTTTCAGTTCTGCCGGTACATCAGTATGGCAGCTCGTGCACTGCTTCAGTCTGAAAAAGGAGTTACTATCTTTGTTAACAGCAGATGGATCAGGATGGTCATTGCGATTAACAATATCGCGATGACAATCGGCACAGGAGAGCTGTCCGTGCATTGAGATATGAAATCGCCGGTGATCGATCAGCCAGCCCCCATCGGATGAGGAAGCCAGCGAAACGAATAACAGGGAACAGAAAAGTATTATCCAGCTTCTCATTACGCTCCTCTAAGTGAAATCAGTCCCACGCTCCGTAATCTCTTCCCATTCGTTTTCAATTCTGTTCAAATCATTGTAACCCATTTTTCATCTTTTTAGCGCGCACAGGGATTGAAACATCTCCTCGGCCCGGTACGAGCTGCGAACCAGCGGTCCTGACGACACGCCGATGAAACCGAGCTCATCCGCTCTTCGAGCCCATCGATGAAACTCATCGGGGTGGTAGTATTTCATAACGGGAGCATGCGTACTCGATGGCGAGAGATACTGCCCGATGGTGAGAGCGCAACAACCCGATCGCTTCAGATCAGCGAGCACGATATCAATCTCCTCATCGGTTTCACCGAGCCCCAGCATGATACCCGATTTTACGTGAAGCCCCTGCTCGGCGGCATATCTGAGGATCGCAATCGATCGCTGATAATTGGCCCCTGGGCGTATCGCCGGATAGAGGCGGGGCACGGTTTCAATATTGTGATTGAGAACATCCGGCGCCGCATCGAAAACCTTCTGGAGCGAATCGAGCAGGCCCCCGAAATCGGGAATGAGCACTTCCACGCTTACCTGCGGATTCATACCTCTGAGAGCTTCTACTGTCCGAACAAACTGATCCGCACCGCCGTCGGGAAGATCATCTCTCGTTACCGAGGTAATCACCGCATGTCGAAGACCGAGCTTCTGAACCGCCCGGGCTATATGAACCGGCTCCTCCGGATCAACGGGAAGGGGGTTCCCCGAATCAACGGCACAAAAGCGGCAATTTCGCGTACATCGGTTGCCCAGGATCATGAAGGTGGCTGTTCCCCGCTGAAAGCATTCAGGCAGATTGGGACAGCGGGCGCTCTGACAGACGGTATGCAGAGCATTCTGACTGAGCAGCTTCTCCATTTCGTCAATCGCCTGTTGCGACGGTGAACGGAGTTTCAGCCAGGGGGGATGTCCGGATACTTTTCCGATTTTTTCATCAGGATGATAGCCGAAGATGCGAATAAAGTGTTCAGTAACACGCTCCTTCACTTCAACCATGTCGACAGCACATCTCAACTCTTGAGCCATGGAGGTCGTGCGCGCACCGGGGTGGCCGCAGGGAACTATCATGCCAAAGAGCGAAAGATCGGTATTCACATTCAACGCAACGCCGTGGTAGGATATTCCCCGCTTCACTGCCAGACCGATAGAAGCTATCTTCGCCTGCTCCACCCATATCCCCGGTTCGCTCCCGAGCTCTGGATGCAGACCATAGCTTTTCAGGACAGCGACAAATACCTCGAGGAGATCCCGCACAAACCGATGAACATCTCCTCCCCGAATCTTCACAATCGGATATACGACAAGCTGTCCAGGACCATGAACGGTGGTCATTCCTCCGCGATTCACCTGACAGACCTTTACCGATCGCCGATGGAGCATCTTTTCGGGAACGAGCAGATCGCTGGATGAGCCGCTTTTCCCAATTGTTACGACTGAAGGGTGCTCCACGAATACAAGCCGATCCGGAGACCGATCGTCCATCCGCTCCTCAAGGAACATCTTCTGGCGATGGAAGGCCTCCTCGAAGTCCAGGAGCCCCCAGTCGATTACTTCAAGATCCTGTTCGCCTGTTGCCATAGAATCGAGTCTCACCGCTTCGGCAAATAGAGCGCCCACCCTTCGGCATCACGGGCCGCATCGACAACAACTTCAGAATAGGTCGGATGCATTCGGATGCTTCTCGCCAGATCGCCCGCCGTGGCTTCAAGCTGCATTGCCAGAACAGCCTCGCCGGCGAGCTCCGTTGCATTTATGCCTACAATATGGACCCCGAGTATCTCGCCATACCGGGCATCGGAGATTATCTTCGTCGCGCCGCTCATCTCATTCCGGCACATCGCAAGGCCGTTTATCGAATTGGGGAAGACGCCAACTGCAAGATCGAAGCCCTCCTTCTCGGCTTCCTCCTCCGTGAGGCCGACGGCACCGAGCTCGGGGATGGTCCAGAGACCCCGCGGAACCAGCCGAGAGGAAAAGGTGCTCTTCCCTCCCATTGCATTTTCAGCGCCGACAATCGCCATGGAAGAGGCTGCATGGCTCAGCATCCACCCTCCCGCCGCATCTCCGATGGCATAGATACCACTGACCGAAGTCTGTAGAGCCTCATTGACGAGTATACTCCCATCAGCATTCAACTGTACGCCAGCTTCCTCAAGACCGATCCCGGCGGTATTGGACCGACGTGATGATATCAGCACCCTGTCAACCGTGACAGTCTTCCCCTTGGAGCCGGCAAGCTCACATTCGAACTGCTTTCCCGATTTCTTTACCGATTCGAGGGTGAGCCGCGGCATTATATCAATCCCCTGCTCCTTGAGCATCTGTGTAATCCGCTGGCTGGAGTCGTGATCCTCCCTGGGGAGAATTCTCCTCTCGTTGGTCGCAAGGGAAACCGTTGCGCCGAAGGAATTGAGCACCGCGGCCATCTCCACCTCGACGGGACCGCCACCCCAGACGAGCACCGAAGCGGGAACCTCCGTCATCTCGAGAACCTGATCGCTGGTCATTATCGCTTCAGCAAGACCCGGGATGTCGGGGATGGAAAGAGAGCTCCCCGTTGCGATGATAATGCTCTTCCCCTCGACAACCTTCCCCTCAACTGAAACCTCACGAGGGCTCTTCAGAACAGCCCTTCCCCGTATGACTTCGACACCGTTGTTGCCGAGAAGGCCCTCCATGCCCATCCGTATGTCGCCGGCAACGCCTTTCGTGCGTTCCACAACCTTTGCAAGATTCTGCTGCTCGATGCTCATCTGTATACCGAACGCTTCCGCAAGACGGGCACTGTGGAGCAGATACGCCGCCCGCAGCCATATCTTGGTCGGGATGCACCCCCTGTTCACACAGGTGCCTCCGATCTCCGCGGCCTCAACCAGCGACACCGAGCCTCCCAGCTGGGCAGCACGTATCGCCCCTGCATATCCTCCCGAACCGCCACCGATGACAATCACATCTTTCATGTCGATAACCCCACTCAAATATGCGCCGGCAGAGTACCCGCGCGTTCAATAGTAAATAATATCACGCCGCACGCTCCGCTCAGAGGAGCAGGAGCTCGGGATGCAGCATATAATCGTGCATCTTCATCAGGAACATGCCGACCGGCGCCCCGTCGAGAACACGGTGATCAAAAGTCAGCATCACCGCCATCATCGGCCGTACGCAGAGCTCCCCGTCACGGACTGCCGGCCGGTCGACTATGGCGCCTGTTCCCAGAATAGCTGACTGCGGCTGATTGATGATAGGCGTCGAGACGGACCACTCGGAGCTGAAGACTCCCATATTGGTAATGGTAAAGGTGCCTCCCACCATGTCATCGAGGCTGATTGTCCCCGTCCGCACCTTCTCCATCAATCTTTGCCGCTCCCTGCTGATGGCAACGAGGGACTTCCGGTCCGCATTCCGTATCACGGGGACCATGAGCCCGCTCTCCCTTATGCCATCGCCGATGGAAACCGCAAAGCTGACGTTGATATCATCCCACATCCTGATCTCATTCTCAATTAAGCTCGAGTTGACCAGAGGAACCTCCCTGAGCACCCGGGCCGCGATGAAGATGAATATGTCCGTATACGATATCCTCACCCCGATAGAGTTCTCCCGCTCGAGCAAGGAGGAGCGGAGCTTTATCATCTCTGTCATATCGATCTCGCCCATGGTGGTAAGCTGCGCGGATACCTGCAGGCTCCGGATCATGTGATCGGCGATGACCTTTCTCATCCCGGTGAGGGGTATTGTCTCCTTTACCCGCTTCCCGTCGATGACGTCGCCGCTCGGAGGAATCGACGGAATCGCTGCCTCCTTCGGCGATTCGATCGCCTTCAGAACATCCTCCTTCACGATCCGCCCTCCGGGACCGGTTCCCGCAATCGTCGCGATGTCAAGATTGTGCTCCTCCGCTATCTTCCGCGCCAGCGGCGATATCTTAACCCGCCCCCCCTCGCGGGCGGGAGCCTTTTCCACAACCGGTGCAGCAGCAGCCGCTCCAACTTCAACCGGCTTCGGGGAAGGACGCTCTTTCCGAAGCTCCTCGAACTCATCCTTTGTTTCGGCAATAATCCCGGCAACCTCGCCGCACTTGAGCACCGTGCCAACATCGTGAAGAATAATCAGATACCCCGCCGTACCGGCTTCTATCTCATGTGAAACCTTCTCGGTATCGATCACCAGCACTACCTGCTCGGCTTCGACTCGATCACCTTCACGCGCCTTCCACTCCGCAAGCTTCGCCTCCTCCATCGTCATGCCTAATTTCGGAATATATATATTCTCAGCCATTATTCCTCTCCCCTGCTCTGAATTAATATACGATATCGCTCCATCACGATGTCAATTCCTCAATAGCGGCAACTATCTGATGCGGCTGCGGGATAACGTACTGTTCCATCAGCCCGCCGGCAATCGGCATATTTGCCGCGCATATCCGCTTGACAGGGGCATCGAGATAGTCGAAGGCTCTCTCCACTATCTGCATGCCGATCTCCGCGCCGACGCCGCAGCGCTCGGTATCCTCATCGACGACAATCGCACGACCGGTCTTCTTTACCGATTCGATGATAGCATCGATATCCAGTGGCTCAAGCGTCATCGGATCAATCACCTCAATGCTCACCTTCCCCTCGAGCTCCTTGGCAATATCGAGAACGAGCTTGCACATGTACGAGGTGGCAACGACGGTTATATCATCACCCTCACGCTTGATATCAGCCTTGCCGAAGGGGATGAGATACTCTTCCTCCGGTACCTCACCCGATTCCATCATGAGCTTCTTGTGATAGAAGTAGATGACCGGATTGTTATCCCGTATAGCCGTTTTCATCAGACCCTTTGCATCATAGGGCGTGACCGGAAGGACGAGCTTTAATCCCGGATTATTGAGAATCAATGACGAAGGGATATGTGAGTGCTCCGGACCCACGCGAAAGCCGCCACCGGCGATTCCCATGAAAACACAGGGCGCATTCACCTTCCCCCCCTGCGCGAAGTACTGCTGGGCTGCCTTCAGGAGGATCTCGTCAGCGGCGCAGTATATGAAATCGGCGAACATCAGATCGCAGACCGGACGAAAACCCGCCGTTGCCACGCCAACGGTCGCACCGGTAACCGCATTCTCGCTCAGCGGCGTATCCATCACCCGTTCGGGACCGAATTTCTGAATCAGCCCGGTCGTCACCATAAAGGTTCCTGCCTGACAGTTCTGCCCCATAACGAAAACAGTCTCGTCACGCTCCATCTCTTCTGCCAGTGCTTCATTTATCGCTTGCCAGTAACTCAGTTCTCTCATAATTGCACCTCCCTACTCTGCATAGACAATCTTCTGGAGAATAGCGGGATCGGGTGCCGGACTCTCCAGGGCAAACCGCTCGGCCTCTTCACATTCAGCATCCGCCTCTCCGTTTATTCGCTCAACATCCTTCTCGGTTATAACACCGTCTTTCAGGAGCTTCTCCTCAAAGAGCTTCACCGGATCCCGCTCCCGCCACTTCTCAATCTCCTCGGCGGGTCGAAGCTCGGCGTGAGACCAGTCGGGCCTTCCTTCAGAATGAGAGCGGTACCGGTATACTTTACACTCAATAAGTGATGGCCCTTCTCCGGCCCGGGCCCGTTCCACCGCTTTGTCCACTGCTTCGACAACGGCCAGCACATCCATACCGTCAATCACCTCGCCGGGCATATTATAGGATCCGGCCATATCGGCAATATCCTCGACGGCACAGGCATCCCTGACCGGCGTGAACTGTGCCATCTGATTATTTTCGACGACCCAGACAACCGGGAGCTTCCAGCATGACGCCAGATTCATCGATTCATGCGCCTGTCCGCGCTGCATGCTCCCATCCCCGATAAAGCAGACACAGACCTGTCCCTTTCCCCGCTTTTTGGCCGCCAGTGCCCAGCCCGCCGAGAGGGGAAACTGCGATCCGATGGTCCCCGCTGCGCCCAGGATCCCCTTCTCCGGCGCGGCGCCGTGAAAGCCGGTGATTCCCTTCCCCCAGCCAGTTGCCTTTCCCAGATGCTCAGCGATCGACTCCTTGGGCGTCAGGCCCTTTGCTATGCCATGCGGAAACCCGTGACCGCGGAGATGCGGATAGATGTAATCGTCATCCCGCAGGAAGGTGCAGCCGCCTACGCCGATCGCCTCATGGCCCTGACCGCTGTGATAAAAGCCCAGAAGCTTCCCCTCGGTGGCCATCTTTATCATCAATTCATCAAACTTCCGGGCGCGTACCAGGTTGGAATACAGCTTCACGAGATCATCCTTTTTCAGCTTTTTCATAACCTCCTCCTTGTAATGTAATCACTTCAGCACATCTTTCACGGAACAACATACCGCATGATCCTGTGTCACTCATTGCGGTACTCTTCCCCGGGATGCCATATCGGTTATTCTATCCCGCACGGAAGACTCATCCCTTCAAGATCATCATCCAGTCATCAACTTCGACCGCAGGTATCTCGAATTTCTCCATACGGTAGAAGTCAGCAATAATATCCTTCACCTCGGAAGGCGACACTCCTTCGAGTTTCGACTCCAGCTCAACGATGGCGCTCTCAGGATAGCAGAAGAAGTCACCGGAGAGAGAGACACTGTACAATCTGCCATCCCGGATCTCATAATCTGCGCGGATGAGACCACCCGGCGCTTTATACATCCGATGCATCAGATTGACCCCGGAACGGATCCTCACCCCGGAGAGGGCTCTCCCCTTCCGATAGAGCCAATCATCACTCATCATCTTCGATCGCAGCTCTTCAACTGTTCTATTGAGATCATCATCCCTCTCATGAGGTTGCAGCGGTCCGAGAAGCCGATCAAATTCTTCCAGCAGAAGATCACTCAGGCGCTGCTCATCCCACCTGTCGGCATCTTCAAGCTCACGGCGTATAGTGGTCAGGTTTTCCTCGATGCTTTTACGTACCTTATCGCGGAATTTCTCATCAGGGACGTTCAGGACGCGGGCCATCATCGCGTAGTCGAAATCGAGTATGAGGTTGCCGACAAAGGCAATGGAGTCGCCTATCTCGCCGGCACCGGTCCCCGATATCTTCCGATCGGCAACGATGATATCATTCACCGGTTTATATTCCGCTGCGATACCGATACGACGATAGACATCGATTGCCGGCTGCAGAAATTTCTCATAGAATCGATTTCGGGATTGTGGAACCGCGGGATTGCTCTTCGAGAGAATTATCTGAAAGAAGAGCTGATTCCCGTCGAGGTATACGGCTCCTCCGCCAACCTCACGCCTGAATAGGGGGACATCATTTCGGCGACAATAATCGACATCAACCTCGTGGTTTACATTTTGATGATAACCGATACAGACATAGGGTGAAGCAGGAGAGAGGATAACGAGCGATTCTCGCCCCATGAGGGCGAGCGCATGATAGATGAGCTGTGATTCCTCCCAGGGAACTCTGCCGAGATTGTATAATTCCACTCTCTCCTCTGTCAAATGGTTTTCAAATTTCGAATGCCATTCAATAAAATGAGTTTTTACATGGATAATCTCTTTGTCAACAATTTTGATTATCAATATTCATATTTTTCGTATCTTCTTCTGTAATTCCTAGCGCAAATTTTCAAAAGCTTGTTTTGGTGTTTTCCAGTTTAATGTTTGTCTTGGCCTTTCATTTAATAGTCGGGCAATACGACTCACATACCGTTGATCTAATTTTCTGAAATCCTTTTCTCCATTTAACATGTCACGAATCAGAAAGTTCGTATTTTCACAAGTTCCCTTTTCCCAAGGGGAATGAGGGTGGCAGAAATACACA
>Ga0180432_10007408_pt1 | contig 13946 bp, 15 predicted proteins | sample SS_ome_10_FD_132414 | JGI IMG/M metagenome (GOLD analysis project Ga0180432, IMG submission 132414) | Hypersaline lake sediment archaeal communities from the Salton Sea, California, USA - SS_1_MS_2 metaG | ecosystem: Environmental > Aquatic > Non-marine Saline and Alkaline > Hypersaline >...
ACCGAACCCATGGAATCTATACGTTTGCACTATCAAGAGCGGAATCAGGGCTTTCAGGTGCCGAACATCGGGCAATGCGTGCACGCGCTCCATCACCTCGGAAGCCATCTACGCAACTATGCCTTTACGGCTGCAGAATACTCCTCTGTCTCAGTACGTCACCGTGCGCCTAGACGAGTATGATAGGCAGCCTCGTTCCCGTAGACGCAAGCCGCTCCTGCAACTTCAGCCCACTCATTCCGGGCATACGCACATCCAGAACGAGACATCCCGACTTGTCGGGATCGTGTTCCTCGAGGAAAGCGTCTGCCGATGGGAAGACCTCTCAGTCTACGCCTATCGAGCGCATCAGAATCCTTATGGACTCGCGTACGCCCTGATCGTCGTCAACGACAAAGACTTTAGATTTGGCCTCAGCCATCGTCTTCCTCCGCAATCGTCGGAATAGTCACGAAGAAGGTAGTGCCACGGTCTTGGTTTTTGGAAAACCACATCTGCCCACCGTGTGATGTCACAATTGACCGACTCACCGACAAACCCACGCCCATGCCCTTTCGCTTCGTGGTAAAAAACGGCTGGAAGAGCCCTTCCTCACAATCAGGGGGTATCCCGCAACCGGTGTCAGCCACACTCATCTCCACCTTCCCGTCATCACGCAGCACGGTCCGAACAACGATGTCGCGGTTCTCGGGATCAGAGTCCGCCATCGCATCGACTCCGTTGCGAATGAGATTCAGCACCACCTGTTGGATATGAATACCATCAGCCAGCACCGGCGGCAACGGATCCGTCAATTGGAGTTTCAGTCCTACGTCGTGGAGACGCGTATCGACGGATGCAAGCCGCGCCACGTCTCGAATCAGCTCGTTGACGTCACACTCGGTGCGTTTGTTGTCGTGCGCCCGCACGAGGCTCCTCAAGTGGTGGATAATGTCTCCGGCCCGTATGGCTTCGTCAGTGACTCGTGCCAGAATCTCTACAATCTCATTTGTGTCCGTTTTGCCAGCCTCAAGCATCCGTGCGCACGCCTGCGTATAGGTAGCGATCGCCGTCAGTGGTTGGTTCACCTCATGGGCAATGCTGCTCGCCATCTCACCCATCGTGCTGACGCGCGTGAGGTGGGTCAATCGGTCTCGGAGTTCACGAGTCGCCTGATCACCCCGCAGAAGCTCGACGATGTGGCCTGTCCTTTGGGTGACCGCGTCGAGTAGCTCCCGTTCTTCTGTGAGGAACGGACCCTCTGCTCGCGTTGGCCGCCGCTCTAGATAGCCGACTTCGACAATACCGGCCGGTTCGCGACGGACACGCAACTCGGCCACCTGTTTCCAGCAAGTGTCGGAGTAGTTGTCTGTCTTGAACTCCTTTCCGTCTACGACAATCCGCGCACAGGCGATCTCTGGGTATTCGCAGGATGACGGGAGGAGATTCACAATCTCCTGCATTGTCGTTTCGAGCGAAGCGCGATGGCGCTCAACAACTCTACCCATGTCATAGAGACATTTGAGTGCTTTCACGCTCTCGTCGAGCGCGTGACGCAGTTCTACAGCTTCGCCGCCATTCACACATTCTTCCATTGTGGGATTCCCTAACGGCCGCTGGTGTTGTGGAAGGTTGGCCTCTCGAGTGTAAATATGTGGGCCACCTCGGTGGCGGGCTAGTGATATCCTACGTTGCCATGATACGACATTCTGCCGGCTGGCACGTCCAACTCTTATGCGCTGTCCTCACTATCCCCAGCCAGTCCTTTCCAGATCTCATACGTATCAGGTACGGACCTGACTACGCAAAAGCCACGATTTCCGCAGAGCGCGGATTGGTCGACCTTTCTAACAGGGATTCGCATCGTAGATAAAAGCTGTGGTCGACCGAGACCAAGCGGTAGCTGTAAAGACACAACCTGATCGGAACAATGAATGATTTCGACCCAACAACAAATCCATTCCGACACGACCGTGGCAACGGTTTCCGTGGTAGACGGCGATCAGAGTGTTCTGGACGGTATCCGAACGCTTTTGGGCACTCTGAATGTTAGAGTCAGGTGCTATCGTTCCGCCGAGCAGTTTTTCAACGAAGCCAACTTCAACACGCCGGGATGTGTTGTCGCGGAAGTTCATCTTCCTGGGATCAACGGGATTGACCTTCTCAAGGCCCTTCGTAGTCGTGGTGTGGATTACCCCGTGGTCATGCTGGCTTCCGATGCTGACGTTGGAATGGCGGTAACCGCTATGCATCTCGGCGCTGTGGACTTCATCGAAAAGCCGTTTGTAGACCGCGTGTTGATAGGTCGTGTGCGACAGGCGTTGCGCACCGCATCCTAACTGCACGTCCCGTTGGGGCTGCTTGCCTCTATTCCTCCTACCACCGCGACCGGTGACAGCTGGCATTCGCCTTCGCGACAGACAATTGCCGTTGATCACACCACCCACTGCCGGAATATGAAGTCGACGCACACCAACAATTGCCCCGCGGTTGGGCTCGTCGCGCGAAGCGGCGCGGAAATAGCGCTACACGGGAGCCGGAAGGCCTTCTAGTCCAGCACTGTCGAAGACGGCGGGCTCGATCGGGATTTTCCTCGCATTGAGCCGGTTGCGCAGCGCCCTCATGCCCGCCGTCCATCTGATTTCGCAGTAGAGACAAACAACCACCACGGCGAGCAACCAAGTCATCACTTGCGTCGTACTAAGCGCCACTCTAGGTGTTTCCCGAACCTCCCCCGTGTAGAAGTGCGAATAGAAAGTCCAGCTAGGATCACATAGCTTCCAATTCGTTCTTCGCAAGGTGTCTCGAAACACCTTGCGTGTGAGAGGGAAGGGGTGCGACGGGAGCAAAAATCCGCTCAAACCGATTTTGACGACCACGCCCTCGATGAAGAGGGATTCCGCAAAACTCGATTCTAGCACAAGCACTTCTCTGACCGTCCCGACTCTTTCTGGACGGGAATTCGCCCGGGTTCCAGAGGCCACGTCCCGATCCAGAGACACCCTCAAGACCGTGGGGGCCGAGCACCTACCACCTGAAGAAATCGAGGCGCAAAATGAAAAAAGACGACGAAATCCTGAAGCGGAGATTGGATACGCTCTGGAACTACTCTCTATTTGACGCCCTGACCAACCGTCGTAGCCGACGCTTCGGTCAAGGGTATGAATTGAAGTACGACACCTTCGACTTCACATCCGACAAGGAACCAATCCCGCTCACCGATCAAGAAACCGCGGTGTTGGCTTGGGCCGGTCACGGCATCTCCGGACTAGCGTTGGGTGAGGCACAATTGATCACTCACGTCCACAATTCGTGGAACGGGCGCGTTCACCCGGCGCCCTGCAATGAGCAACACAGCTACCTCCTGTGGGTCAATGACAAAGGGGCGTTTCTGTACGATCCCCCAGACGCCACCAAGGTAGTTGAAATCCAGGATCCAACCGAACGGGTCAAGATCATGCAGTTCTACGAGGAGGGAACACGCCAGTTCTTGGATCACCGTCCGGAGTTCCCGGATGCCGGATGGTTGAGTTCGAACAAGTGGCTCAACAACCGGCCGGGCTCCACCCTCTTCTTCCCAGTGGTCGATGTGGCTGCCGAGTACATCAACTTCATGCTCTACGCGGCCGCCTGCGAAGGCTATCAGGTCTTTGACGACCGGACCGGCAAACCTGCGGGAATCGGCAAATGGATCGACAACGGGACGCTGAACGGCCCGAACATGACGCTTTCAATGTGGGAGATATTCGTGCTGAACGTCAGCACCGCCCAGTGCCAGTTCAAGGCCCAGAACATGGCGCTGACTGCCGAAGCCATGGGAGTCGGTGTGCTGAGTTACTCCGGATTCACGCCTATGGTCATCCTCGGCGGTACGCCGTTGGCGAAGGGACTCGAGTTCAACTTCGTCACAGGAAAAGACGGGATGCCCAACCCGGTGGGCAAGAAAGGCCTCGTCGAGACCTTCTGTCCGCCGTACTACAAGAACATGGATGATGCAGTGGATGCCCTCGTCGAGGGCAAGTACGGAGACAACGGCGTGCTAACCCCGGGATACAAGGGTCCGGTGCCTGTCAAAGACAAGCAGCGCGTGCTGGGCGGTACAAAGCCGCCGACCAAAGATGTCATTCAGATCACCAAAGACTTCTGCAACTATGTCTACGACACCTACGGACGATTCCCGGCATTCGTGGACACGATCCAGGCACCTATTGCAACGCTGGTACACCACGTGGATGAGGATTTCTACGCCGAATACTACCCCGCTGAAGTATTGCACGAGCGGTTCCACAACCACATGAAAATCTGGCATGAGTGAGGGCGACCCGATCGCTGTCAAGAACCAAAATACTGTTCAACCCGGAAGGAAGGTGAATCGAAATGGCAAACATTGTATCGCCGGCCGGTGACATGGGCCTCAGCGTCAGCGAGCTAGGTCTCACGAATGGTAGGATCGTCACCGTGGGCGGCAAGATGGGTGTGTGGGAGGCCAAGATCTTCTTCACTCCTAGCGAGGTTCGCCGACTTGTACTGAAGGCCCTGCGGCCGAAGTTCTTGCTCTTCGCAATCCGGTTGCCGTTTCTGTCGGACAAACGTGGCAGGGAATCCGAAACGGGGAGCGCCGAGTAACGCTGGTACAGGTCTTCATCGAATCACCGAACCATGACCACTATTGGAGGAAACCAAAATGCCGTACATAGAAGCAAATGGAGCCAGACTTTGGTACGAGAGCGTAGGCGAAGGCGAGCCCCTCTTCTGCATTGGAGGGATGGCTCTCGTCTCCAATCAGCACGACTTCATGACACCAATTCTCAAAGACCACTGCCAAGTGATCAACTATGACATCAGGGGTGTCGGAAAATCCGCGCCGCCACCTCTCTTGAACTACACCGACTATTCCGAGCAGGCCGCAGACGTTCTGGCCATCATGGACGAATTGGGCATTAAGAAGGCTCACATCTATGCCGGCGCCTGTAGTCACATCGGTGTCAGGTTCGCAGCCAAGTATCCTGACAGAACAGCCAGTCTGATCTTCTTCCCGTGGTTTAGACCGCAACAAGCCACATCAGAGGTATTCGATGCCGGAATGAGGCTCTGTGATGGCCTCGGCACCATGAAGTTCTGGGCTGACATCATCGCCACAGCCTTCACCGATCCTGCACATCAGAAGCTCATGATGGAATGGGAAGCTCCGATGATCGTGAAGAACCTGTCCTGCGAAGCGTTCAAGATCCACTGGGGGGCAATGAAGCATTGTGATCTGACGGATGAAATACCAAAGATCAAGTCACCCACCCTCATGTTGATGGGAACGGCGGGAGTACTTGGGAACGAAGCCACACAATCGGAGATCAGGTATGTGGAGAAGTGCATTCCTGGAGTCGAGAAGGTTCTCATAGAGGGTTCAGGAGGTACGTATTCCATGATCGACAACCCTGAAAAACACTGCGAAGCACTTATCGATTGGCTGAAGAAACACCCCACCCGTTGAGATCGGGTGTATCTGTGCAGCGCCCGAACCATAACACGTATGGAAGGGCGCTGCTCACCGGGACATCGGTGAGCCCAACTTGACATCGGCGGCGGGGCCAACGGCGCACCGGCGCTAAACGCCAGTTTTGGATCAGCTCGATCGCGACCACGCAAATATGTTGATCTTGGCATTGGCCGGGTAGGGTGTTTTTGGGGCATTGATATGCGCAATGGGGACATCGTTGAAAACGGTTAAAAACAAATGCCCCAAAAAACGTGGGTAGGTGTCGCATTTGCGCACTGGTGGGGTGGGAGAACGGGTTTAGCTTGGGCGGAGACGCGTCGAAAGGTGACTGTGGAACGTTGGTCGGTAATTTTGAGAACCCACGTTCCGTAGATGTCCTGCCGGGTCAAGCTGCACCGCGCTGTCGATCGTCGAGGACAGGGGGGACAGCCGCCGGATTTTCAACAGATGTCCCAATTCCGCACCCTCATGCCCCATCACCGCACTGTTGCTGAACAAGGCACGCCATAGTTTCCAATCCGCTCATGGTTCTGTTCAATGAGGTGGACATGACCGCCACATCTGCACATTGCACTGCGGCGTCGGCAACGTACGTGGGAAACGGGCGAGCATCGGTAGCGCGACCCGAGGAGGCGGCAGTGATGCCAGAAATGCTGACGGATTCAGACGGCGTTGATCGTCGTTGGGATTTTGTTGCTAGGCATCAACGGATTTCGAGGAACGAGGGAGACAATGATTTCGAGTTCGAGTGCGAGGCTCGCGACGTGATGAACCGCCAACGGAAGGAAAGGGAACTGCATCAGAGCGAGCAGCTGTTGCGGAGAACGTTTCTCAGCATCCGCGACGCGCTTCTTGTCGTGGATGCTGCTACAAGCAAGATCAGCGACTGTAACGCCGGCGCCTGTTCGACATTCGGCTACAGTCGTGAAGAAATGCTGCAACTTAGAACGATCAACCTGCACGTTGATGAGGCAGCGCTGGAAAGATTCAGGAAGCACGCATATTCCGCTTTGGATGCACAAGGCTTCTTCTTCCTGCCCGAGTTTCAGATGCGGCGACGGGATGGAACCGTCTTCCCCACTGAGCACTCAGTGGCCCCTATCGAAGACCCGCACGGGCGCACGCAAGGTTGGGTGAGTCTGGTTCGTGACTTGACGGAGTCGAAGCGCACGCTGCACGCGCTGCGGGAGAGCGAAGAACGCTTCAGGGCAATCTATCAGGATGCAACCGTCGGTCTATATCGGACCGCTCCAGATGGCCAAATCCTGATGGCGAACCCGACGCTTGTGCGGATGTTAGGGTTTTCGTCCTTCGAAGAACTGGTCGAACGCGATCTGGGGCCTGAAGGATTTCCACCCGAGCACCCGCGTTCGGAATTTCTGCACCGCGTGGAAACCGACGGGCGCGTGAGTGGATTCGAGACGGCGTGGACTAATAGAGCTGGCACGACGGTGTTTGTTCGAGAAAGCGCCAGAGCGGTTCGTGACGACACCGGCAAAACGCGTTATTACGAGGGCTCCGTCGAGGACATCACCGACCGAAAACAGGCAGAGACTGCGCTGCAGGCCAGCGAGCAGCGATACAGAGAGCTCGCGGACAACATCCAGGAAGCGTTCTTTGCTCTAGATATAGATCTCAAGTACACGTATTGGAACGCGGCTTGCGAGACGCTGACCGGCATAACAGAAGCGGATGCTATAGGAAAGTCCCTGTACGAACTGTTTCCCAGAGTTGCAGGAACAGCTGCCGACTCCCTGTACAAACGAGTGCTAAAAACGCGGCAACCCGGCCGCGCCGAGAGTAGATACCATTTGGACGGCGAGGAGATGGTCTTTGAGCTATCTGCCTTCCCGACGCATACAGGCGCCGCCGTCCTCGCGCGCGACATCACTGCAGACAAACGCTATGAACGCGAGATTCGCGAACTCAACGCCACATTGGAGCGACGAATAGCACGGCGTACCGCGGAACTCGAAGAGGCAAAGGACGATGTCGAGAGGATTTTCGCGACGTCGGTCGACATGATCTGTATCGCTGACATCAACGGGCGTTTCCTCAAGGTCAATCCTGCCTTTCACCGTGTGTTGGGGCACGCGGAAGAAGACCTACTGTCCAAGCCGTTTCTCGATTTTGTCCATCCGGACGACAGAAAGGCCACCGCCGATGTAATGCACAATGTCCTGGCTCGGGGGATTCCGGTAGCTGACTTCGAGAATAGATACAGGTGCGCGAACGGCTCTTACAGGTGGTTGAGGTGGTGTTCGCGGCCTGTGCCGGAGGAAGGCATTCAGTATGCGGTCGCACACGACGCGACTTCTCAGAAGAAGGTGGCAGAGGAGCTGCACGTATATCGCGACAAACTGGAACACTTGGTGGCCGAGCGAACGGGCGAGCTGCAGGCCGCCAACGAGCGACTGCAGACGGAAATACGAGAACGAATGCAAGCAGAGAAACTGCTGGAAGAGTCTCGTGCACAACTGCGGAATTTAGCTGCCAGCTTGCAGGACGTGCGTGAGGAGGAACGGGCCGAACTTGCCCGCGAGCTGCACGACGAGCTAGGGCAGAAACTCTCTGGAATGAAGATGGATCTCGCGGCAATCGCGCACGGTCTACCGAAAAGAATGGAGACGGTTCGTGCGCGAATCGCGGAACTCGCTGAGTTGGCCGACCAGCTAATCGCGGGGACACAAGACATCTCGGCGCGGCTGCGCCCGCCGATGCTAGACGCGCTGGGTCTGAGATCCGCGGTGGAATGGTACGTTCGCCTGTTCGAGCGGCGGTCCGGCATCGCTTCGTCGCTCAAACTGGCGGCGGGTCGCAAGAGATACGACGATCGTCTAACAACTGCCGTGTTCCGGATAATGCAGGAGGCGCTGACCAACGTTGTGCGCCACGCGTCAGCCCAACGGGTCTCTGTGTTACTTGACGAAAGACCCGGCCAACTAACCCTAGCGGTGGAGGATGACGGAGTGGGCATGAGAGACAAAGCTCTGGCCGCTGGTGGTTCGCTTGGGCTCCTCGGAATGACCGAACGTGCGCGCGCGCTAGGCGGAACCCTGCGGTTCGACACAGGTGAGTTTGGAGGCACACGAGTGCGATTGAGTTTGCCGCTGACTCAGCGACAGGCGGCGGAACCAACAAGTGAAGGCAAAACTATAAATGAGTGAGCTTTCGGCGAACACCTCAATACGACCGCTGAGTCGAGGCCACGGACAGAGATGACCCGTATCATTATCGCCGACGACCATGAGATCGTGCGCCAGGGGCTGCGTCGCGTGATTGAACAACAGCCAAACATGCGAATCGTTGCGGAGGTCGCGTCGGGTGAGGAAGTGCTCCACGCAGTGGCTAGCCGCGAGTGCGATGTGCTGGTGCTCGACATCTCGATGCCGGGCCCGGGATTCCTCGAAACGCTCGAGGGTGTCAAGAACCTACGTCCCCGGTTGCCGGTGCTCGTGCTCAGCGTGTACGCAGAGGAGGATTGGGCCGTTCGGGCACTCAGAGCCGGGGCGGCAGGATATATCTCCAAGAGCCATAAGGTCGAGGAGCTGACGGCGGCGATTGAGCGGCTTAAGCGCGGTGGGCGCTACGTAACCGATACGATGGCGGAGCGCCTCGTGTTTGAACTGGGTCCTGACTTTGAGAGTGCGCCGCACCAGGAGCTATCGAATCGGGAGTACGCGGTGCTGTGCCTTTTGGCAGAGGGAAAGCTCGCAAAGGAGATAGGGGCAAGGCTCGACGTCAGCCCGCGGACGGTGACCACATACCGCGGCCGTGTCTTGCGCAAGCTCCGACTCAAGACAACCGCCGACTTGATCCGGTACGCGTTAGAACACAGTCTGAGCCTATAGCCCGCATATCCGCACGCGTTACTGGGGCTGCGCGTAGGTCATATCCTACACGCACAATTCCGCAATACTGACACGATGCTTGCGTGGAAAACTCCACGTGCACGGCCGCGGCGCCGGTTCCGTGGGCGCCACGTTAATCCTATTCATCGACAAACCGTAGGCGCCCGCCGGTTGGCCTGTGGTGATCCGTCAAGTCTTGGAGCGTTAGGCACAACAAATGTACAGAGTACTAGTCGCCGATGACGATGCGGGATTCAGAAGCGCGGTCAGCAACGTGCTCAGAATCATGGGCATGGAAGTGCTGATGGCGCCCGATGGCAGGATGGCGATGGATTTACTGCGGGACAATCAAGTGGACCTGACCATCGTTGACATCTTCATGCCTAACGTGGACGGCATGGAATTTATCATCCGAGTGAAGCGGGATTACCCGGAAGCTAAGATCATCGCCGTGTCGGGCGGCGGCGAATATGAAATGAAGAACGTTCTCGAAATCGCCGAGGCGTGTGGTGCGGAACGCACGCTCATGAAGCCGTTCGAAATCGCAGATCTTGTGAGAGCAGTCAATGATGTGCTCGAGCTCCATCACGCCAACTCGCCTGCGAAACGCCACGGTGGACTTGGGGGCGAATGCAGTCAGTAGCAACGACGGATCGATACGCTCGTCCGATACCGCTCCGAGCATTCTTCATCTCAGCAACCGCATTCGTTGTCGCCTTCATCGGTTCTGTGTTTTTCAGAGAGACGGTTGCCGAGTACGGGTATCTGATGTGGTTGCTGGCCGTGATTCCGGCATTCCTGCTATGCCACTACCGCGGCTGGTCCGGCATCACGCTCGTATTGGGGTCTGCCATGGCGCTGCTCACGTCGGCCTACGTGGTGTGTATGTTGGCTGGTTGGGAGATGGCGGAATGGCCGGTATTTCTGTTCATCGTCGCCATATACATAGGCCTTGCGCTTGGTTGGGGTTGGTTCCGTGAGGTCCGACAAGTCGCTGAACAGCAACAAGAGACAAAACACGAGCTGAGACTGACCCACGCTCACCTGAGGAAGTCTCATACTGACCTGAAGCTCGCGCGTTGGAAGCTCATCGAGGCAGAGAAACTCGAGGCTGTCGGGCAGCTGGCAGCAGGTGTGGCTCATGAGGTCAAGAATCCCCTCATGACTCTGCTCACAGGGACCAGGTATCTCTCCGAACATGTACCGATTGAAAACAGTGATGTGCGTTTGCTGTTAAAGGACATGCTGGATGCTGTCGAGCGCGCGGACTCGGTCATCACCGGCCTGTTGGATTTCTCGGCGCCACGCGAGTTGGAACTGAGGCTCACCGACTTCAACGAACTGGTCGAAAAGTCCGCGAAGATGGTGAAACACGAGTTGAACAAGGCCCACGTCTCGTTGAGCATGCACCTGGCGAAGGATGTTCCTCGCCTGATGCTGGACGGCTTCAAGATCCAGCAAGTGCTCGTCAATGTGTTTACGAATGCCGCACACGCCACGCCCAAAGGTGGCAACATTCTCGCTCGTACATACCGAACAGGGCGTGTGGTACTGGGCGGCAACGACAGAGTCGATGGCGTGGTAGAGTCGGGTAGAGAGATGGTAGTCCTGGAGGTGGACGACACCGGCATCGGCATCGAACCTGAGCAACTATCCAAGTTGTACGATCCGTTTTTCACGACAAAACCAACAGGCAAAGGCACCGGCCTGGGGCTGGCGGTGACGCGTCAGATCGTGGATATGCATCACGCCAAGATAGACATATCCAACCGGGACGAGGGCGGTGCACGAGTCGCGATTGTGTTCAATGTACCGGGGGGGGCAACGCATGACGGAGAAGAAACGCATTCTGCTGGTTGACGATGAGGCGACAATCACACGCACGCTTAGACTGTACCTCGAAGGCACCGGCAAGTACGAAGTGAGGACCCAAAATCATGCAATAGAGGCGGTCGCGACCGCTCGCGCATTCAAGCCTCACATTATCCTACTGGACATAGTGATGCCTGACATAGATGGTGCAGAAGTCGCTGAGAAGATGAAGAGCGAACCGGCGCTGAAGGATGTCCCGATCGTGTTCCTGACGGCATTGGTCAGGCCCGGCGAAGTCGCCGCCAGCGGCAGCGATATCGGGGGGCAACCTTTTATTGCCAAGCCCCTTGATCCGGATCGGATCGTCGAGTGCATCGAGAAGTACACCCAGTAAGGTGATCTGCACGATCCCTTTCGCAACGAAAACGCATCGCTCCCTGTTTGAGTGTAGCCTTCACGGAAGCCCACATGTGGCATCGTAGACTCCCTCACGTTGCACAAAGCAGGCGATCCTTGAACTCCGCTGTGGGCCGGCATGGGCAAACCGGAAAGAACGTCAATCATGCTGTGTTGTTAGCGGAATCCTCGCGCCAGGGGACCAGTTTTTCATGGCCAACATCCACTTCGAGATCAACGGCAAGCACTTGCATCCGGACGAAATGATGGACAGTGGCTCACGCGTTGTCGCTGCAATGCTTCTATCGTTCGTGCACCAGTGCGAAAAGAGACTCGAAGGCGTGGTGTGCCCACTTCACGGCGAACAGCCAACAGTACGTTTCAACGGCCCGAATGCAGTGTTGTTGGAATGTGAAGTCGAGGGATGCTGCGAGCATCTGGTGAAATGGGCGATCCTGAGGTTGAAGGAATGTTGGTTTGTTAGAGGAAATGACATGACAGAAAGTACCGAGAACAGCAGGCGCGATCCCGATTCAGGGAAACGCCCCACTGTCCTGGTGGCAGATCCCGACCTGTTGGCAACAGATCCGCTGGTGCGACTGCTGAGGCAGGCTGACTACGACATCCTTACGGCGAGCGACGGCCTGGATACCGTGGCCGTGTTTGAGCGTCATGCCGATGAGATCGTGGCGGTGCTGATGGACAAAAACATACCCGGTGACTGTGGCGACGAGATTTTCGACGATCTCCAACGCATACGACCCAACATCCCGGTGATCATGATGTCCGGCTTTACCGAACGAGATGCCCTGGGGCGATTCCTAGGGAAGGGTGTGGTTGGGATCCTCAAGAAACCATTCGGGCCGCGTACGCTCATTGATACAGTACGCAGTGTGGTTGATCAATCGGTGGCGTAGCCTCTGGAGGTGCGAGGCGCCACAGCAAAGACACACCCGGTCTTGTGTGGACCAGGGGCGCATAACGCACCGCAGGCGATAGTCAAACATCGGGCGAGGCTGCCGCTTTGAGATCCAAAGTCGTCACGCCTGCAGCCCAGTTGATCACGGGTGCGGTTTCTAGGTGTGTTATCCTCTCGACGTTGTCGGTCATGCGTTGCGCAGCTTCGACAATACTCTGCACCGATTCAAGCTGCGTACTAGAGAAACCGCTGGTATCAGCCATGAGTAGCTCGGTCTCGGCAACCACCGCGGTGAGCGCGTTGTTGAGTTCGTGCTTCATCGTCATTGCGAGTTGGCCCAATGCTGAAAGGCGTGCACGTTCGACCTCGTCTCCATAGTGCTGATGAAGCACCTCGGACAACCATCCTACGCTGATGGACAGGGTAGAGTATGCGACATACGTAGGGACGGTGATTCTCCAATCGTCCGCAGTGAAGTTGGTGGCAAGAACCCATTGCACGACCAGGAACAGGACCGTGCCCATGACCATGGCAGCAACCGCACCGCGCAGTCCGTAGTGCAACGACAGTATGTAGGCTGGAGCCAGGGTAATCAGCCAGACCAACTCATCGGTGAGCGCAGGATCGTCTGGGAAGCCGATCTGCGCTACTACAGGAATCAAATAGGCTGCGGCTGAGTATAGCCAGTATCGAGGCGCGAGGGGCGGTCGGTGAGACATCGGTTCGAAACCCATCATGTGAATAACGCGAGAACGGATAGACATGCGGTAACCTCTCCGACAGATTGACTTGACTGCAGACAATAATCGTGTCCGACTGCAGTTTTCGAAAGTGTGAATCAACATGGAATGGACAGCAGGGAGGAGTCACGGCGCTTGCGATGTATTCATCAAATGACAGGAAGGTGCTTTGGCAACGATCTTAGTTGTTGACGACGAAGCTCCGATTAGGCAGGTGTTGCGGCGGTTTCTGGTTAGGGAACGTCACACCGTTCTGGAAGCGGAAGATGGCGTCGCCGCACTGGCACTGCTCGACAACCAACGGGCGGATATAGCGTTTGTGGATCTAATGATGCCTCGGATGGGCGGTGTCGAGTTGATGAGGCAAATGAAAATTGGCCACAAAGACGTTGCGGTCATTGTGATTTCCGCTTTTGAAGAAATGATTGAGCTGGCCGTGCAAAACAAAGTTGTGGTGGCGACACTCAAGAAACCGTTCGAGCTAGCCGATCTCGCTGCCGCACTGCGGAAGGCTTTGAAGGACATCGAGTGCTAACGACAACGACAGTCATAGCAGCGGTGGTAGCACTTCTCGTTGGCCTGAAACTGATTTGAAGCGGCGCAATACGGAGGGGGATGTAGTGAATGCACATCTAGAGCAAGAGATCTCAACGCTCAACCAAGGCGATCACCTCTGCCTTATCTACGAGACGAGAGAAGAACAGCTCGCATCCGCAATCCCTTTCGTGCGACATGGTGTAGCCGCGAGGGAGCGG
>Ga0180432_10007409_pt1 | contig 13945 bp, 11 predicted proteins | sample SS_ome_10_FD_132414 | JGI IMG/M metagenome (GOLD analysis project Ga0180432, IMG submission 132414) | Hypersaline lake sediment archaeal communities from the Salton Sea, California, USA - SS_1_MS_2 metaG | ecosystem: Environmental > Aquatic > Non-marine Saline and Alkaline > Hypersaline >...
TAGCTGGTCGCCGAACAGCAAATGGCTCGCGTTCTCCTCCAAGGCCCATTCGCCCTATACCCAGCTTTTTCTCACCCACATCGACGCGCAGGGATACAGCAGTCCCGCTGTTCTTTTGGAGCAGTTTACCAGCCCGGACCGGGCCGCAAACATCCCCGAGTTTGTTAATACGATGCCTACGGCTATCCGGAAAATTCGCGAGGACTTCTTGAATGACTATTCGTTCGTTCGAGCCGGAAACGAATTCTTTAAGGCCGGGGATACGGACAACGCTATCCAGGAATATCAAAAAGCCCTGGAACTCAATCCGAACAACGCTGAAGCCCGTCTGAAGCTCGGTTTTCTCTTTTATAACGCCAGGCAAGAACATCAGGAAGGAATGGCCCATTACCGCAAGGCCCTCCAACTCAATCCGAACGATCCACGGATTCATCACGATTTGGGGATGGCGCTGTTTCACCAGAGACAGTTCGACCAGGCCGTCGAGCATCTATCCAAGGCGCTGGAGGGGATGCCGAACGGTCTCAACCTCCAATATACCGCCGTCAACATGCGTCAGCATCTCGGTCAGGCCTTGTTTTACGCCGGTAAGACCAAGGAGGCAGTGCGTTACTTCTCCGAAGCGATTCGTCTCGATCCGAACTGCGCCGAAGCCCACTACAGCCTGGCGACGACATTGGCCGTTCTGGGCGATCTTGCCCAGGCACTCCCCCATTATAAAAAAGCGGTAGAACTTAAACCCACCGTCGATCGCTCGCCCGTATTCCATTATCTGCTTGGAAGAAAATACGCCGAGGCGCGCCGATTTCACGACGCCGTCGTGTCCACAAAAAACGCCCTCTATCTCGCCCGTGCCTCAGGCGATGAAGAATTTGCACGGACAATTAATAAAGACCTCGAACGCTATCGACAATTAGACAACGCCCCCCAAAAGTAGCATTAGCGTTAGCCAGTCGCCTTTTTGGAACGTCTGCAAAAGTCGGATTTCAACTTGATTTGTCTCGCCCGAATAGATAGAATGCCTATTTTAACTCAAATTGTCCAATATAATGAAAGATAAGTACGACAGACATGATCACAAACCTTGAAGCTCGCAGTGTTGAATTAAAAGGCATCACAGAAATCTATCTCTCCGCGTCACCTGCCGAAACAGCCTCGCTGGAAGAGCAGGCGCAAAAGATCTTCTCCGACATCCGGGATGCCCTGCTCTCGAAAAAAGCGTGCATCCTCGAAGAGCGGATTTTTTGCACGCCTCAGGCCGTTGAGACCCTCCGAAATGTACGCGCCCAGGTTTATGGCGACCTTGACGACGGCGTAGCCCCGAGCGTCTTAATCGAAACAGAAGGATTGTCCGGCCCGCTGGCCGGCGTGCAGGTTCACGCCGTCAGTAGTGATGGCAAGCCGGAAGTGATTGAGCTGGACGGACACCGTTGCGGACGCATCCTTCGCGTGCCCGGCCGGGCTTATCTGGCCCTCACGTATATCACGGACCAGCAAAGCGACGAAGCGGATGCACAGGCCCAGGTGATGTTGGAAAAAGGCGAAGCTCTGCTCAAAAAACTCGGCGCCAATTATCTTTCCGTGCCGCGAACGTGGATGTGGCTCAAGGATATCCTCTCGTGGTATGACGAATTCAATCGGGTCAGAACCAATTTTTTCATCGAGCGGGGACTCATCGGTAGTGGCACTCGCCAATCCATGCCCGCCAGCACGGGCATCGGGCTCGGTCCGGCCAACGGCGCCCATTGTGCGATGGACCTGATGGCGGTCCTCGAGCCGACCGATTGCACCGAGTACCTTCAGATTACGGGCAAACAGCACAGCGCCCTAGATTACGGCTCCGCGTTCTCACGGGCCGCCCGAAGTATCATGCCCGCCGGCCCGGCGGTGTTCGTCTCCGGGACCGCCTCCATCGACGCCGACGGAGCCACGACACATATCGGCAACGCCGAAGCCCAGATCCACGCGACCATCGAGAACGTCATCGCCGTTTTGAATGAAATGCAATGCGGCGCCGAGGACATTGTGCAGGTGATTGCCTACTGCAAAACCATCGAGGTCGAGAAGGTGTTCAATTCGATTAAAGGTAACCTCGACTGGCCGTGGTTAACCGTCATCTGCGACATCTGTCGGGACGACCTGCTCTTCGAGATCGAAGCCATCGCCATGCCGAGGTAGAGGCAACCGAATGTGCCCGCCACGTAAAAGCTTTGTCATTCTATTGCCCTATATCTTCGAAACCAAGGTTTACAAGCTGCTGTGGATATCGCTGTGCCTTGCGTTCGAGTTCGTCGCGTTCGGCATCCATTTGCTCTTGAGTCAACTTGCTCGTAGCAGGTATGTAATCCGCGACGACGCTGAAGGTGAAGTCGTCCACCCAGGCCTCACCGGTGCCACCAACAAAAGCCCCGAAATAGACTCCTACAGTGTTTTCTGGAACGTCCAGAGTAATCTCGTACTTGTTCCAATCTGTTGTCCCTCTGACGGGCCTATCGTCCATATTGTCAAACCCTAACGTTTTGCTGACACCGTCGAGCCGCATCCACAACTGAGCTCTTTTCGCTTCCTTCGTTTTCATCCAGGCTGACATATTGATTCGCTTGCCGCGATAATCATCGGCCCTGAACGACTGCAGCAGGCCACCGAAACCCGGAGCCTTGTCACCCGTGAAATTGATGTGAGCGCAGGCCTGGCCGCTGTGACTGTCACTTTTGTCAACGGTCATTGCATAATCCTTTGGATGGCTGCCTCTGCGATGCCAGCCTTTTGGAACAGTTCTGACAGCACCTTTGGCTTTAAGCAATCTGGCTATGCCAGAATGCTGGTGGCACTGTGCGTAGTCTAGGGCAGTGCTGCCACCATAATCTTTCATGTCTAAATTGGCACCGTTGGCTATGAGAAACTCAAGCATCTCTCTCTCGCCTGCCATAGCAGCGAGGTGCAGCGGGGTTTTGCCATCCTTGTTTGTGGCGTTGACGTCTTTGCCCTGCTTGAGGTAGGCATTGACCCTGGTAAGATCCCCCAGATATGTTGCTAAGTGAATGTCTTCGAGTTTGGAGATACCCGCTCCTTTTCCGACCAGAAGTTTTACAATCCTATTTGAATAAGGTAATCTACTATCGAAGGCAAAATCTGCCGGAGTCTCACCATCCTTGTCCTTAGAGTTCACGTCTGCACCCTCAGCAATCAGAAGTTCCACGATATCTCGGTTGCGGATATTCCGAGCCGCTCGATGCAGGGCTGTCCGGTCGTTTTCATTTCGTGCATTTACATTCGCGCCTTTTTCGATCAGTAACGATGCAAGTGCGACGTGGCCATTCTCGGCTGCATTCATTAGAGGTGTTCCACCCCAGCTATCTTTTGCGTCCACCTCGGCTCCCTTGTCAATCAGTAACGCAGCCATTTCCAATTGGCCCTGCCCGGCTGCCGTGTGCAAAGGGATCCCGCCTTCTCGCTTCAGATTGACATCGGCACCGCTGGCAATGAGGATTTCCGCAACATCTTTGTGACCCTGGTCGGCTGCGCTATGAAGGGGTGTCCAATAGTCTCCCTGCCATGCATTGACGTCTGCGCCCCGAGCGATGAGCAGCTTCACAAGTTCCACATGCCCTTCCCACGCTGCTTCGTGAAGAGGACGTGCAGTCCACCGGCCGGGGGCATTGACATCAGATCCCTTATCGATCAGAAGCATAACAATGGCTTGCTGACCCGCCTTAACCGCACGATTTAGTGGAGTATTGCCGTCGCTGTCTTTCGCGTTGACAGACGCGCCAGCGGCAAGTAGTTTCTTCACCTGCTCAACATCACCTTCAGCGGCCGCCTGGTGCAAAGTTGCCGAGTGGTCTGGTTGTTTCTCGTTCTCATCATCGTTCTTGGTGGGAGTCAGTTTCATAATGTCCGGTATGTCCATTTTCTCTGCGATGGATAGACACATCTTGTCGCCGTCACCAAACCTGGCGCCATTGGATGTCAGGACATTCGTTACATCACTATTCCAGAGAGACTTGGTTTTTGCAGTCATTTCGTCGTCGTTTTTACTCAAAGACTGTATTACACATCTCAATAATCGCAGCCCCAATACCGACATCCCCGAGTCATCCTCGACACTAGCAGAGCTGTTGACATCGGCTCCGTTGGATATAAGCAGCTTGACTGTCTCGGCATCATCCGAGTAGAAAACAGCAGCGTGCAGCGGGGTCAGACCATCGCCAGCCTTTAAGTTCACATCAGTTCCCTGGGCCAGCAGCAACTGCGCCGCTTCCTTCTGTCCCCCCGCGGCGGCGCAGTGTAGTGCAGTCCCGACACCTTCTTCCTTCTCATTTACGTCCGAACCTTCTCCTATGAATGTTTTGACTTTGGCCAAGTCTCCCATATATGCCGCCAGATAGATCGTGGATGGCACTTTACCTGTCGCCACGATGATGTCCACAATTTGCCGCCGGTTCGCATTTGCACTCATCATCGCATCATATAATGGCGTCTTTCCAGCATCATTTTTGACAGTGACATCCGCGCCCTTGTCGATGAGCAACTTTACGGTATTTATATCTGCTGAGCCGGCCGCGACATGAAACGGGGTTACTCCGTTTCGGTTGCGGGCGTTGGGATTGGCCCCCTTATCAATGAGCAACTCGGCCACTTCTGCGTGACCGGCAACCGCCGCATGCTCCAGCGGAGTTCTATTCAGGTTGTCCCCTATGTTGACATCTGCGCCATGCTCGATGAGCATTCTCGCAATCTCTGCGTGGCCGGTATTAGCCGCACGATGTAGAGCAGTCCTGCCCCTCTGGTCCTTTACGTTAATATCGGCATCCTTTGAGAGGTACAGTTTGACCTCCTCAAGATCACCGTTAGCCGCGGCTTCATGCAACGACTTAGTGGGTTTGGCCTCGGACTCACTTTTCACTTCTTGCGCCGCCCGCGCGGTCAGGACAAGCGCAGTCGGCACGGTAAGGACAGAGATGAGAACGATGGTCATCGCCGTGACCACGCTGGGGCGTTTGTAGAATTTCTTTCCGGGTTTCATCATGGTTCTTATCCTTTCCTCGATATTCTTAACGGGTCCGGCCACGGCGAGTGAGGGAATCGGCCGGGTTGATTCATATTCGGTAACCAGCGTGTCAACGATGGCCCTGCTGTAATCCCTGACCTGGGCGTTCAAGCGGACGATGGCCATTTCATCGCAGCACTTCTCCCGCTCGGCGCGAATCCGTTTATTGGACCACCAAACAAAGGGATGAAACCAGAAGAGGGCCTGGGCAATGGTCTGCAAAAAATTGATAGCCGCATCGAAACGCAAAATGTGGCTCAGCTCGTGGCCCAGGACGCCTCTGCGATGCTCGGGACTGTTGACTTTGACGAAGTTCGCCGGTAGATATATCCCGCCGCGCAACAGGCCCCACACAAAGGGTTGGCCAATGCCCTCAACCAGCCAGACCTTTGGGAATGTTTTCAAGCCAAAGCCGGAGAATAGGTCAGCGATCCCAACATGCAAATCGGCCGGAAGTGGTTTTCGCTTTCGCCTTAGCCAAAACTGGGTTCGCAACGCTTTAACCCCGGCAATCAGGACAAATACCGCTACCCCGCCCATCCAGGCCAAGGCAAACCACTGGCGAGGGTAGAGTCTTGCCGTTCTGGATGCAACCGCCCGCTCAGGCAGCGCCGGACGAACCGGCGTAGAAGACATCGAGACAGGCGCCGCTTCGGGCGGGACCGGCCCCTCAAGTCTTGGCGCCGGAACGGATTTTTCCTCCGGCAGAACCGCCAACGGAACGCTTAATAACGGTGGCACAAGACACTTGGCTAAGACAACCAGCCACAGCAGGTAACGGACGTGCGCGCTTCGATGTCTCAACACCAGATTGACAAGAGCGATGACCGCGACCAACAGCGCAATCTGCCAACTCTGGGTCAGTATATAGTGTGTGATTTGATTGAAGGTGCCTTCCATTTCTTTTCTCCGCAGAATCGTTCGCTATTTCTTGTCCACCAACTGCTTGAGCCTCTCGATATCATCAGCATCGATGTCGCTGTGCTCGGCCAGGTATTGCATGAGCGGAATCGGGTCGCCGCCGAAGAGACGATCCAGGAAGTCGCCGACCGACTTTTTAATCACATGCTCACGCCTGGCCGCCGCAAAGAAAACATGAGCCTTACCTCGAACGCCGTGTTTCAGGTAGCCCTTCTTTTCAAGCCGGCGCAAGAGAGTTTGAACCGTCGCATATGCAATCTTCCGCTTAGTGGGCAGCTTATCGCAGACTTCCTGCACGGTGGCCTTATTAAGCTGCCAGACGAGTCGTAAGATTTCGGTTTCCGAAGGACTCAAAGCCGGTAGGTTTTTACGCGTCATAACATCTCCTTTTACAAGTGTATTTTACAACTGTACAAGTAATATATCGTACATTTGTACAAGATGCCAATAAAAAATGAGAAAATTCGAAAAAAATTTTCCGCCGATTACGTCGCAGAATAGCACTCCGCCGGGCCGACAACAGACGATTCAAGATCGTGCTCGATGAAAAACTGCCGGATTTGCGTGCAGAGATGGCACTTATCCGCGTAAATCCGCGGTCCTCGGTAGCCCAGCTTAACGGCTCTATCGAGCAATCCATACGGACCGAATTGAAACAACGTATTAATAAACTCGCTGCGTTCGGGATGGAATTGACGCCAGATATCTTCAAGGGGCGTCTCATTGACATTACCGACAATGATGCCGCTGCACGTGCCGCTAAAGACGTTGCCGCACGGATCGATATGCACGCCTTTGGCTCCGAGGAAAGACGATCGACAGGTATCCCGAGAGCGAGACACCCTCGGTATAAACATCGAAGACGAGACTAATTCCGCCAACCTCCCGGCCGCCCGGCCGGCAAAACGGCACGGGTAGTCTTTCATCGCAAGCAGGTATTGTCTCTCTCGATCTGTCGGTGAAAGGGTTTTCATATCAACCGGTTCGTCCAGATATTTTTCCCACCGAACCAGAACGCGTTCGGGCCCCAGGATCTCCATGGCCAACCCGGCTAACCGTTTTACCGGCTCGACATCGACATATTCCTGATGAAACGGATCGGTGCTGACTTTGAGACGATCCATACCCAGCTCGTCAAGTCGTTTCAATCGTCGAGTAACAACATCTTCACTCGTCGCCCAGAATCCGTTGGTCTCGATCAGATCAACTTTCCCCATTCCCTCGCTTTTAGCCTGCCGGAGCACATCGTGTAAATGGTCCCAATAGAGAAACGCCTCGCCGCCGGTGATGTGAATTTTGGCCGCGTCGCCGGCGAGAACTTTGAGCGATTGCCATGCATTGATAACGGTCTCGACGGGCATCAGGCCGCCCTTGTCGGGATCGCAGTTGTAATAACAGAACTCACAAGCACCATTGCATTTGTACGTGAGCAACAAACCCGCCGAGCGCCAAAGCTTGAACTTCGGCTCATTCCGTGCCATTTGGCTATTATAGCTATTCTCAGATAAATCGATCATTGCAAACACAATTCAAAAAGCAAAGTGTAAAAAGCAAAATTAAGGAAGCCATCCCGGCTTGCCGGGATTCCGCGTTTTTTATTTTTGATCTTTGATATTTGATTCTTCCTTTTTTAGGTGGATTTGAATCACGGTAATATCCGCGGGCGTGATGCCGCTGATTCGGGACGCCTGGGCGAGCGTGCTCGGTTTGAAGGCCAATAATTTCTCTTTCGCCTCTGAACGCAGATGTTCGATATTAGCGTAGTCCAAATCCGGTGGAATTTTCTTGTTCTCCAAACTTTTGAAATTAGCCACGAGCCGTTCCTGTTTGGCCACATAGCCTTCGTACTTAGCATCGATCATAACCGCCTGCAAAACGTCGTTGGTGAGATTCATGCGCTTAACGTCCGGATTCTCGGCTAAGGTCCTTGCAAGCGGATTGTCCGGCCGGCGAAGCTGGTTCCACAGGCTGATCCGGTTCATGTCTGGTGTCGTGGAAGATTTCAGCCAATTCCTGAGATTATTCATTTGATCGATTTTCTTTTGAAACATCTCCCATCGTCGTTCATCGACAAGCCCGACCGACCTGCCGATTTGCGTTAACCGACGGTCCGCATTGTCGGTCCTCAGCGCGAGCCGATACTCCGCTCGCGACGTGAACATTCGATACGGCTCGTCAATGCCCTTCGTGAGCAAATCATCGATCATCACACCGATATACGCCTGGTCCCTTCCGAGAATGATCGGCTCGGCGCCCTGCAATTTTCTGGTTGCGTTGATACCCGCGATGATCCCCTGCCCTGCGGCTTCTTCATACCCGCTGGTCCCATTGACCTGCCCGGCCAGAAACAAACCCGATATCTTTCGCGTCTCCAGGCTCGGCTTGAGTTGAACGGGCGGGCAATAATCATATTCAATCGCGTAGGCGTAATGAACGATACGGGCGTTTTCCGTCCCGGGCAGCAATCTGAGCATTTGCTCCTGAATATCCTTCGGAAGGGACGTGCTGATGCCGTTACAGTAAATGGTCGTTTGGGCTTCATCTTCCGGTTCCAGAAAGACCTGATGGCGGTCCTTGTCCGCGAAACGTACAATCTTCGTCTCGATGCTCGGGCAGTACCGGGGACCCGTGGATGTGATCTGACCCGAATAGAGCGGCGCGCGTGAGAAATTCTCTCGGATCAGCTTGTGGATTCGTTCATTCGTATAAGTGATCCAACAGGGGATTTGTGGCCTGTCTATTCGTTCGGTCAGGAAGGAGAAAGGGACCGGCTCTTCGTCGCCGTGCTGAATCTCAAGCTCGCCCAGCGCTACCGTCGCCGCATCCAGTCTCGGCGGCGTGCCGGTTTTCAGCCTTTGCAACTCCAATCCGATCTGCTGAAGATTCTCGGAAAGCTCATTGGCCGCCGGCTCACCGATCCGCCCGCCCTCGAACTGTTGGGTTCCGATGTGCATCAGGCCGCGAAGAAAGGTCCCCGCCGTAAGGATCACCGTCGGTGCATAGACCCTATTCCCATCATTACATTGTACACCCCGCGCGCGGTCTTTTTCGGTGACGATTTGGGAAGCAATCCCTTCAATGATCGTGAGATTCGGTGTTTGTTCGAGCAGCTCGCGGACGTGATCTTTATATTTGTATTTGTCGGCCTGTGCTCTCGGCGCCTGGACGGCGGGGCCTTTCGAGCGATTCAGAAGGCGAAACTGGATCCCCGTCGCATCGGTCGCCAATCCCATCAGGCCGCCGAGCGCATCGACTTCGCGCGCGATCTGCCCCTTGGCCAGCCCGCCGATAGCTGGATTGCAGCTCATCTTAGCAATCGTATCTTTGCTAATCGTGACCAGGCAGGTTTTGGCGCCGATTCGCGCGGCTGCATGAGCCGCTTCAACGCCAGCATGGCCTCCACCGACAACAATACAGTCAAACTCATTTATTTTCGTACTACTCGTCATGTTCGGTCAGTATAGCCTTTTGAACCTCTCTATCAAGATCAGTTCGCTGTTTGTTTTTTCACTGTTCGTCCCCTTTTTGCACAAAACGCTTGTTTGAACCTTGATTTACACAAATAGATGTGTTATATTATGTGTAGAAAGAGGTGTAAAATGGCAACGAACCTGGCGTTAGACGACAAATTGATTATTCAGGCGCAAAAGGTGGGGCGGCATAAAACCAAAAAAGCCGCCGTTACGGCAGCCCTGAAAGAGTACATTGCACACAAAAAGCAACAGGAGGTCACGAAGGTATTCGGCACGGTTACCTTCGATGAAAAATTTGACTACAAGAAGGCAAGAAAGCGATGAAGGTATTGGTGGATACGTGCATTTGGTCCAGCGCCCTCAGGCATAAAAATCCTGACGTAGAGCTTATTGAAAAACTGAAAGACCTCATTAATGATGGCAGAGTTTCCATTATCGGCCCGATAAGACAAGAGATTCTATCCGGGATTTCCAGCACAAGGCAATTCCAGCAACTCAGAACAATTCTTTCCTCTTTTGAAGATATCCTTCTTGAGACCGAACATTTTGAAAAGGCCGCCGAATTCAGTAATATCTGTCGACGCAAAGGTATTCAAGGTTCTACAATCGATTTTCTCATCTGTGCGGTCGCTCATTTAGAAAATCTTCAAATCTTCACAACAGATAGCGACTTTGAATTCTATAGCAAATTCTTACCTATTGAATTAGTAAGATAAAGCCACACAATCTTAAACAAAGTACTTCTACTTCTTCGTCAGGGCGACGGCGGAGGCGATGGCGAAATTCGCCGTGTGGGTGATACTCATGCTGATATGACCGATTCCAAGCCTTTCGGCTATCTCTTTGACCTCTCCGCTTAATGTGACTTCCGGTTGACCGGACGGATTGTTGGTGATCTCCATGTCTGTCCAGGCGATCTTGCCGCGCCAGCCCGTTCCCATCAGTTTGAGAATCGCCTCCTTGGCCGCAAAGCGGCCGGCTAATGTCTCGACTGTGTTTTTATTTTTCCGAGCATACGCCTGTTCAGAAACCGTGAATATTCGATTCAAGAAGCGCTCAGCATGGCGCTGCATCATCTGCTCGATCCGCGGGCAATCAACAAGGTCTATACCGTGGGCAATGATCTCCATCTCTTGATCCCGATCCTCGTTCAACTATTGGTGTCTTGGCCCTCGGTATCCCGGCCCGGCTGTTTCTCCGGCGAGCGACTCGTCCGATAAATCTTTTCAAGGCAAAAGTCAATGAACTCATCCGTTTGACCGAGTTTGGCCTGTTGCCTGATTCTGGCGTAGAGCGGTTCGCGGGCCTTGATCCGGCGCTTTTCGATGATATATTCTCGAACCTGCTCTTGTACGACCTCAAACGGCTCATAGCCGGCGTCCTGCTTTTCCTCCAGTTTCATGATGAAAACATGCCCCTCCACGATGATCGGCCCGGCGATCTCGCCCTGCTGCATTTTTTCCGTTTTGGCCCCGAGGACGTCGTAAGGGGCCATTAAGGACGTCGGCTGCATCGGTCGCCATAATCCGCCGAAGCCTTTCATGGGGCCGTTCGAGTACTCCTTTGCCAGGGCGCCGAAATCCTCGCCCGATTGGACGCGCGCGAGCAACTGCGCAGCCCGCTCTTCGGCACGCTTTTGGCCCTGGTTCGGGTCCGCACTTCCCATTTTGTCCGGCTGGATATCGATCAGTCGAAACCGGATCCTCGCTACTTTTGCGAAGTTTTGGTCCTTCATTTCATCATAGGCGTCCAGAAGCTGACGACGTGTGATCGGCCTGTTGTCGGAGGGAAACTTCGACGTGACATAGGATTGAATCAGGATTTCTCTCTTCACCCCTTCCATATAACGCTTGCGATCCAGGCCGCGCTCTTTCAGGGCTTCATCGGCCTCGGCCTGATTACCCCCATAACCGAGGACAAACCGTCTGTATTCGCTCTGTGCCGCTTGTTCCAGACTCTCTTCGACACGGTCGCCGGCTTGCCTCTTGGCGTACTGATAAAGCACAATATTCGAGATATTCCCAACAAGAACCTGCTCAAACGGCTCCTTCGCCCGCTGCTTAAACAGTTCGAGACTCACGGCCTGAGCCATCGGCTTGAAATAGTCGCTGGGCGTCGTAATCTTACCGCCCAGGAAGGCCTGAGACTGAATCACCTCATCGCTGGTTAATGTGTCGCCGCCGACGATGAGCACCAGTCCGCCGGCGTCTTCCGCCAACTCGATCTTCTGCGTAATCGCGGCGCGCTCCATTTCGCTGTCTTTCATACGCTTCTGACTATCATCACAGCCGAAGATGAAAAACAGCATGAACCCTGCAAAAACGTACCTATGCATATTGTATCTCACACTTTCCATCTCAAAGGAAAACTTATGTCGAGCTACTGAGATTCCCTTGCAAGCCGATATTGGCGGCAACTTCTCGCATTCCCATGATCACGTCGTCGATGAGCTCGCTCAATTCCACGCCCAGCATCTCGGCCCCCTTCTGGATGACTTCCCGATTGACGCCCGCGGCGAACGACTTATCTTTCCACTTCTTCTTGACCGATTTGACTTTCACATCCATCACGCTCTTGCTCGGTCGAACGAGCGCCGTGGCGGCCACAAGCCCGGTCAACTCGTCCACGGCAAACAGAACCTTCTCCAAATCACTTTGAGGCTCGACGTCGGTGCAAATACCCCAACCGTGCGACACCACGGCCCGGATGTACTCAGCCGGCCAGCTATGAGACGTCAGAATGTCCTCGGTTTTCTTACAATGCTGCTCGGGAAACTGCTCGTAGTCCAAATCATGAACCAGTCCGATAACACCCCACTTGCCCTCATCCTGACCGCGCTTGCGGGCGCAATAGCGCATGACCGCCTCAACCGCCAGGGCATGCTTGATTAAACCCTCGTTCTGATTGTACGTTTTCAGTAGTGAAAATGCCTCTTCACGACTGGGTACCATCTCTGTCATGTTGTGCCCCTTTAATTCATCTGCGCCCCATACGAACCACGGGCGCCTAACGTCGCTAATCTAAAAGCTGGCTCGTCAAATTGCAATTCTTAATTTGCTTCATCCTAATAATGAGCAGGTCAATATGCGATCCCAAAGACCGAGAAAAATCGTTCGGGGCCCCGATCCGTAAGGGCCACCTACCTATTAACCGGATGAACGCTTAGTTTTTTAGCGCTACGACTCTGTCATAATAAAAACTGTGAGAATGTCATTGCGAGCGAAGCGAGGCAATCTCAAACCTTTACGTTCCCCAACAACTGAGATTGCTTCGTCTCTTCGCTCCTCGCAATGACAAGTTCCTTGATGTAGCACTACAAGGGATGGCCAATGTGAAAAAGGAAGAAGATAGAAAAAAGCGTTCAATAATGAAAACGGCACGACGATATTTCGCCGTGCCGGAATTGTTTTCAACTTTTTTTTCTATCGGATCTCGAATCGGCTCAAAAGATGCGGAATAGAACGAGACTCAATCCAATCTCTGCTTAGAATTTCCGTATACCGCCGATACCGATCCCCCAGGCATCGCCGGTCATCTGGAATTCCGCAAACCAACCTGTATCTTTATCCCACTCTCCCTGAGCGCCGACAAAGACGCCAAATTCCGATTCCTCCCGGATATCCTGTGATAAATCCACCCGGTTAATTGCGGTGAAAGAATCCGTTCCGGACGCTTCGACATCGATTTCCCCGGTGACAAAATGAAGGAAGGGACCGCCATAGAGGGCAAAACTGTCCCAATTCACCGTGGGCCCCACAGCGACCTGGATTTCCTGGAGATCAAGCTCGACATCGCCGGAGAGTTTGGCCGGATCGCCATCCGTCGGCGTAAGATCGATATCGCCTTCGGCCGGATTCTGCCACAGGATCTGGAACAATCCGCCCCATACGATGTTGCCTTCCTGCCAGAAGGTCGCCCGCGCACCGACACCGTAGGCCAACCCGTGGCCGCACTCCAGCCCGGTGTATTTGTTCCCGTCGCCCCCGGTGGCAAGCTCTTCCGTCATATCGTCCTGCGCATCGGATAATCCCAGGCACACGAACACATCGACGGTGTCATACGCGCCAAAGCTCAGACGGCCAAGCAACGTATTTGAAGTTAAATCCTCAATTTTATGCTTGGCGTAGCTGGCCGGCAGCCATCCGGCGCCGGTCGGGTCTTCCCGAGCGTCTCCAAACGCTTCCAAATCCATTTTCGAGTGAGACACCCCAACCTCGACAGCCCATCGGTCCTGTCCCACGAGGGCCCTTGGAGGCCCCATCGGGGGCAGCGCCATCACCACTGAACCGGATAAGCCGATTACGATCAAGATAACAGTCAACAATGCGATTCGCTTCGCCATAGGTCACGCTCCTTTCAATACAGGTGTTGGTTTCGTACCTTTCGGTTTAAATATCACATATGACATTATCGACCCAAGTTGACTGAAAGTTTTCTTTTTTTGAAATTTATCGCTTAAAAACCATCAGAAAGCCCTATAACCTTAAATACGCCTCCCTCA
>Ga0180432_10007411_pt1 | contig 13941 bp, 14 predicted proteins | sample SS_ome_10_FD_132414 | JGI IMG/M metagenome (GOLD analysis project Ga0180432, IMG submission 132414) | Hypersaline lake sediment archaeal communities from the Salton Sea, California, USA - SS_1_MS_2 metaG | ecosystem: Environmental > Aquatic > Non-marine Saline and Alkaline > Hypersaline >...
CACACGGTTAAGTAGTGAAATAAAGCTTTAAGTATACTATCAATCCAAAACAAAGGTGAAGGAGGGGGTCATGGGTAGTAAGAAAGAGGTTTACAGGGCGAGATTGCAGGACGTGATGGCCGAGTTGAAATTCCGATGCAATGATGGCAGCGAACTGGGAAATCTGGAAGAGCTGGCTAATGCGCTCCGTGAAATGTCGGGAGAAACATACAACCACCATGTCACCGAACAGAACAATGATTTCACAAACTGGATAAGAGATTGCATCCAGGACACAGCACTGGCGAAGAAATTAGTTCAAGTCACTGACAAGAATCAGGCACGGGAAATCGTACAGGAGAGGATAGACTGGCTTAAGACCAGGGCTTAAATTCAAAAGAAAGTTATATATACCTGTTCATCGTACTTTGAAGGCGTAAATCGCTCTTTTAACGCGTCTCTTTCGACTGGTCAGAGTCCCCGGGTTGTTGGAGATAATCCGACAGGCCTTCTTCATCTAATTTTGCTTCAACCTGAGCGACTGCCTCAGGCCCCAGTGACTCAGCTGCTTCCATAGCTCCCTGGGCAGCTTCAGCCGCAGCCACTTCTTCGGAAAGACCTGCATCTGAAGCCGCCTCCTTTGCAGCTTCTATCGCCTGGAGAGCCACTTCACCCAGATCAGCTTGTACTTCGTCCGCGCCCTGTACAACACCATAGCCAGCCCCTCTTATTGCATCGCGTGCGTCCACACGTGAACGGCGCATGGCTTGGGAAATCCCTGTAACTGCCTGATATGCTAACTGACCAACATCCATATGCGCTATTTTATCAATAGCGTGGATTGAACCTCTCGCTGCCTGTCTGGCTACCTCAAAACCATAACCCTTTCGTGATTCGCTACCAGCTCCCAAAGAAGCTGCAAGCCCCTCCTCTAATGCTTTGGCAAACTTACTAGTTGCTCTTCGTCCATGCTGTGTGGCAATAGTGGCCAACCTGGATATTTCAGCGATCTGGTATGAAGTAACACCAAGCGCTACGTCTACACCCGGGACAGATACACGCTTTAGATATCCATAGGGGAACTGGCTTAAAAAACTTAGCCCGGCGATTGTACTGAAGGGACGTGAGAGTTCGCGCATCGGTGCATGTAACGCTTCCAGTACTACCTCCTTGCTTACCTCTCCCTCCTCACGTACTCCGCCTAGTTGTGTAAGCGTAAATAGCCCCAGGATAAAGGTTATGCCGAACAGGAAGTCAAATCCTGTGAGGTTTAGTGCACCTATCTCGAAGAAACGATTAGGATCAACCCATTCGAAAGTAAGGCTTAGCTGGCGAACGCTGAAATAGTCAGCGAAACGTCCTCCGAGTAAAGGCCCTAAACCTGCCCCTAGATTGGCTGCCAAACCTGCTGCAGCTAGATATGAGGTGGCCTTTCCTTGAGGCGCCAGTTTCAGGCCAATAGTGCCTGTAGACAGTGTAACTCCTGCTGCTGCGATACCAGCCAGTATATGTAATATTATTAGCAAAGGTATGGTCAGGAAGTACCGCTCGGGCATGGTTGTGAATGCCCAACCAAGTATTACCAGAAGGTAGAGGGAAACGCATAAAGATAAAATTGTTTTAATGCCAAACTGGTCTGCCAAACGACCCCATATGCGGAAAAAAAGAATATTGAAAAACTGACTGAGAACACTGAAGCCGATAACAGATGTAAGTGGCAGTCCCAGACGCTGCAACATGTAAACAGCGAAGAACGGAGTAGCGAGGTTTATTGCAAGACTCCAGATAAACAGAAAACGAAGTAATTTCCTGTAGTTTCTCTCTCGAAAAGGTTCTGCAATGCTACCGAGCAATGATGACTTTGGATCCGGTGTTGGCTGAATTAGAGGTTCGGGCATTAATGTCATAAAAATTGGGCTTATTAGAGCCAGTGTACAAATGCCGAATATCAGGGGGATTGTGTAGCCTAGAGCCACTGAATCAGCTGTATGACCTTCCTTCCACCAATCAGCGAAGAAAGCTGCCCCCAGACCGAAAACCATCCCGGCAAATGCCGCTAACGCGAGACGGCGCCCCATTATACTTGCCAGTATTCGCTGAGGTATAAGGTCACGGATCCAGCTGTTCCAAGCACAGTTGCTTATAGCGACAAATATACCTCTTATCGCTAAAATGCCCAACAGCATCGAGACAGCTCCGGCACTAGGTACATTAAGGAGGAATGGAATTAAGGCAATTGGAAGCCATAGCAACTGGGCTATAAGAAAGCTAGCTACAGCAATAGCTTTGCGCCTTTTAAGCCTTTCTACGAGCAGAATTGATGGTATTTGAAGTGGTTGAGTAATAAATGGTATAGAGGCAAGGATGCCTATCTGAAGATTGTTTGCTCCGAGAGTTAGAGCGAATGCGGCTAAAAAACCCGAGGTTGTTATGCTGAAGAAGCCAAGCGAGGCCATGCCCTCTAGGGTCATGTACCTAAGGCCTTTATGTACCTCCTCATCTGAGATGGTAGGCTTGGGGCGGAATAATTCAATCACTTTCATGAAGATTTTACATCTTATGTCAGAGCGGTTGAAAGCGAAACAATTGTTATTTCGGCGAAACTTATACCGGTAAGCACAGTGGAGAGAAACCTCTCGGGATGTTCCATAATCTTCGCTACCCGCTTAGTGCCAGGCACCTGCTCCTCCTGCATATGCTTGAGCTTTATTCACTGCGGCTTTATGAAGCCGATCTCAGCGCTGGAAAAGGAAGCATATATTGCCAGAAAAAGAAGTGATAATAACAAGTACATTATCTTTAAACCGGTCGTCGTTGACCTACCACTTATTATAAAGCAATTGTATCCGTAGTTAGCCCTAATCTCAAGATGTCTATCGCGTGGAAGGCAAATATGTGGGATTGCTTTAGAATTCATTCAACTGTGATATAACTCATATATCCTGTTTTGGTTTATCAATCACCTGCGGTGATACCATCCCCCCGGATACAACCATCATAATAGCGTCATCAACGGGCATATCCAGGTGGATAACGTCTGCTTCTGGGATTATTTCCAGATATCCCGACGTTGGGTTGGGTGTAGTAGGTATATAAACATTAACAAGCTTTTGTCCTGAGGTGTCTGTCACTCGATTGGTGACAAATCCAATAGTCCTCATGCCAGGTCTCGGGAATTCAACCAAGACCACTTCTCGAAAACCGCCTTTGTGCGGCATCAGTACACTCTGAAGAATCTGCTTAAAAGTGCTATATATTTCCCTGACCATAGGCACTTCTTTCAAAAACGACTCACCCCGTTCAACAATTTTCTTCCCTATAAAATTACTTGCGAATAGTCCCGCAAGGAAAATCAACACTATGATAATCGCAAATCCTATGCCTGCTATAGGCCGCCCGAATATCGCCTCGACGGCGGGCTCTAAAATGCCATCAACCGAATCGAACAACCATTTGAAAATCAGGAGCGTAGCAGCTATGGGAACTATAACAAGTATTCCTGCCAAGAAATCTCGCCGCACCCGTCCAAATACCTTAGACAATCTTGACTTGCTTTGGATTTTCATTTTTCACCCCATTGCTTTGTCGATGTGAAAAGGTTGTGCAAGAACGCTATATAGCAACCTGCCTATATCAGGAATATCATAGCGGATTCTATATCAACTGTTTGATTAATACTCAGGGTGTATGTGATCGGATATATACTCGGATGTCTGTTCATCGGCCGAATCAGTTTGCTCCAGTTCCTCAAGATGTTTTGCTATAAGAACACCTCTGGCAACACCCATACGCATTCGACCGTATTCAGCACTGAACTCTGCTCCCAGTATCATGATAAACGCAGAAATATAAATCCAGAATAATAGGATTATCATCGAAGCTACATTACCGTATACTGATTCATAGCTTGCGAAGTGATCGAGGTAAAATACAAATAAGGTTTTTACTATCTCAAACAATATTCCTGCCAGTACTGCGCCTGGCCAAATATAACGCCAGTACGTTTTACTATTGGGAATAAATTTATATAGAAGAAGGAAAATAGCTATGCTGAATAGAAAAGCAAGCACCCTTGCACCAATGTCGGCGGAAGCCATAGCCAGGGGTGAATCCAGATTCTGCATAAAGGAAAAAACTGATGTGGCTCCCATAGACAGGACAAAAAGAATACCGATACCCAGCGCCATACCTATATCGCGCAGCTTTCTGATATAGAATGGCCGATCTTTGTGTATATCCCATACCCGGTTTATAGTTCTGTTGATCGCCCCGAACATAGTGCTTGCAGACCAGATAAGAAGTACAAGACTTACTGCTCCGATGGCTCCTCGAAAATTAATTACACTTTCTATATTTTGCTCAAGTACATCAATTGCACCTGGCAGGTTGCGTTCAAAGAAATCGAAGAGCTCCTCTTGTACCTGTTCTGAAGGTAAGATTAGACCTAGAATCGCGATTAAGCCTAATAATAGAGGAAATAGCGAAAGAACTGCATAATAGGCTATGCCCGCAGCCTTGTGGGAAGCATCATCCTCTCCAAGCTCCTGGACCGTACGAACCACAAGTTCTATAATGAAAATCTCGAGCAGTCGTTCTCTGACGCGCTTGAGATTAGAAGCAATGGGTGAAATTTTTTCTTGAGACTTTGTTTTAATTGAATTCCACATATTATTATCAAGGCATATGTGATACAAGGACGGATGCAAAAAAGCGCCCGCCCTAAAAAATTACAGTTTTATTGTACAGGTTTATTGCAGATGCTGTATTCTTTACTATTTGAACGGCGTTTTGATTATTACTTTAACCCCGGAAATCGTCCCGGATACCGCGTCGCTAACAGCTTTAACGGCTGATTCGCCAATCTCTCCCGCTGCTTCAACTGCACCACTCGCAGCCGCCGAAGCAGCGTCCTCGGTATTCACTGCTACTGATTTAGCGCCATCGATAGCGCCCTCTACCGTCTTCCTGGCTACCGACGCCAGGTCACCACCAACATCGGATGTGCCTTTTATAGTACCTCGCGCTGTACTATAGGTCGCATCCATAATATTACCGCCTGTTTCTTTAGCGCCATGGATAGCTCCCTGTATAGTAGCATTCGCCACCGAGGCCAAATCTTTGCCCGTATCCTTAGCTCCCTGGATGGCTCCCTGTGCAACACTAAAAGCGGCATCTTCGAGACCTACCCCGACGCTCTTCGCTGTCGATATGGCCCCTTCTGCCGCTCCCTGGGCGACTCTGGCCACATCACCACCCACTTCGCTTGTCCCCTTTATCGCTGCACGAATGGTATCGCTTATTACCCCAGTCGTTACCGTACTAACTTCACCAACAGCCTGAATTGAACCAATAACAGCACCTTTAGCTGTGGTACCTAGCTCAGCACCTACTTTACTGGCGGCCTCAATTGCACCGGCAACTGTATCCCCTATAAGTCCGGTACCTTCCTTGGCGATATCTCTGACACCACGTAGCCCTTCTACCAAATTGCTTCTCGTTGCTTCTATCGTTGTTTTCCCAACATCACCTACGCCTTTTATCGTTTGAGATAACGCATCGCTTACCTTTTTACCCAGGTTTCCCAAAGCCATTTCAACACCTCCCCTAGTTTACTGAGTTCAATTCAGTGCATTAACCACTCCTCACATACTATCACCTCCCCGCCCTTAATAGTATCCACTTAAAGTGTAAAAATCATATATTATATTTAAAAAAAGTCAAGGAAATATAACATTATATTAACGGATAAATCCCTGGTCTCGATATATCGTACCGATAGCTTCGAGATCGAAGCTTCTGAAGCGCTCTTTATCGTTCACAATAGCCAAAAAGATAATTCCGAACGAATATTAAAGCTATTATTGAACAATTGAGCAGCCAGATTGTGATGAAACAGCTTACCATGTCTTACGGGTAAGGACAGGTTTTTAGACCATACTTGAGATGGTTTCGGCTAATTGTTGACCGGTTGTGCATCCGTTGATAGAATGCCCCAGAACATGAAATTACAAATAAAGGGGGTTGAGATGGTCGATTGGGATTCAACAGTAAATTGGTTTCTGGAGCATGGAATCAGGATTCTGATAATTCTGGCCATTTACCTTGCAGTATATTTAATTATGCGTAAAACGGTGCCTGCCGCAATTGGATGAAGCTTGACACGAACGATGAAGGAACAACCACAGGTGGAAATCGAGAAACGAACAACAACGTTAAATCGACTTTTCTATACGTCGAGCGCAATTGCGATTTTTGTCATCGCCTTATTTCTCATTTTAAACGAGATTGGTATCAACATTGCAACGCTATTAGCTGGATTTGGTGTAATCGGCATTGCCGTTGGCTTTGGAGCACAGGGCTTGATACGTGACCTGATCGCTGGCTTTATGATACAAATTGAGAACCAGTTTAATGTGGGTGATGTTGTCAAAGTAGCTGGCACAAGGGGCATAGTAGAATCAGTAAATCTGAGAAAGACTACGATGAGAGATTTGGACGGCATCCTTCACATTGTTCCTAATGGCGAGATAAAGGTAGCGAGTAATTATACGAGAGCGTGGTCAAGGGCCCACCTTGATATTCGGGTTGCCTACAAAGAGAGTGTTGATGATGTGATGTCGGTAATTAGAAGGATCTGGGAAGAAGTCGCGGAGGATGACACATGGGGGCCTCAGTTGAAGTCTAAGACACCATGGTTACTTAGAGTAAATGATCTCGGAGATTCAGGAGCCGTAATCAAAGTTGTTGGTGAAACCCTACCTATGAGGCAATGGGATGTGATGGGAGAATTGAGACGGAGAATTAAAAATGCCTTGGATGAGCGGGGAATCGAGATACCCTGGAATTATACGAAAGTATACATGGGAGACGATATAAAATCGTTGCCCGTGCATATTATCGACGATGAAGTCCAACCAGGGCCGATTAATTCTAAAAACGTGAAAAGGAGTAAAAGGGCTAAACATATATAGACGTTACACAGGGCATGACACTCCTAAAGAATTGATAAAGTCATGATATCCGTTTAAGGTATTGCCCAGTACTTAAAGAGTAACCCGGAGGTAGTGCAATGGCTTATTTAGGGATTCTTTTAGTCGCTATACTTATTTCTTTTATTGTAGTGCGTATAGGGGGCCTCGCTTTGCAGCTGACAGGCATGGAAAGCGATGTAGCCAGATTTCAGGCGCTTTCGGCTTTTACGGGAACGGGTTTTACCACAACGGAGGCCGAGAGAGTAGTACAACATAGGACGAGGAGACGAATAGTCACTATTCTTATCATACTGGGAAATGCCGGTCTGGTTACCATAATAGCCACACTGGTTGCTACCTTTACTCAAGTAACCGGATATGGTTGGTTCTTTGCGCGTCTCGGGATAATAATCATCAGCATTTTCGTTCTTTATCGGATTGTGATCGGAAGCAGGTTCGGCAACCGATTCCTCCAATTGGTTCGAAAACCGCTTATAAAAAGGATACTGAGAGAAACTCCGACATATGAGGAGATATTTAACGCTGGTAAAGGATGGGGTGTCAGCCTTATTACAATAAAAGAAGAATCGAAAAAGGCAGGCCTGTCTTTAAGCGAGCTGGTTGGTGGGGAAGACTTGATAATACTTACATTGGAGGCAGCAGACGATTTCATATCCAGGCCCGATGCAGGGGAGAAGGTAAACGTGGGTGACAGGCTTCTGGTATACGGAAGAAGCCTGTCTATAAAAAAACTTATGGCTTGATACGCTTACAACCGCATTAGATTGATTTTACTTGTTTTACCTGCAATGTGGGAAAGCCGGGTAAATTTTGGGAGTACACGGTCAGCCGCCCATTATAATGTAGCTTTGGATTCATAACCGCTAATCAATTCTATTTGTTCCAGACTGTCTCCGCAGGTTGTAGTAAAACAAAGAAAGGAGCTGCAGGAACCGTCACTGACGCCATTATCTTCCGCATTGCTCCCCCTCCTGCAACTGCGAAAATGATTGGTTTCCTATTTGTACGTTAATCTCGGTATAATCATTCAAATTTACGCATTTTCAGAGCATCCGAGTAACTTTCATTTACAAACCTGGTGATTAGTTCGAGTTGCTCGTCTTTTTCAAGTGAGAAGAAAACGATCTCGCTTAAATCAAGCCGAAATCTAATGGAATATTTGTCTATTTGTATAGGCCATCTCGGTTCTTGCACGTAATTCGGATTGTATCTCTTACTGTCCATTATTTGAAATATTATGGTTAGATGTTCACGATAATATATACCGCACCAGAATTCTCTGTTCTCCAACAAATAGAAACCCCTGTAGTTCCATCCTCCGGATCTCGGTCTTCGGTAGAATGGAATCTCATCATTTTTTATAGCCGTTTCAATCATGGCTATCAGATTATTCATAGCCGGGATTCCGTTTATGTAGTCCTTTTCAACCTTGTTTATACCCATCAGTATTGCCTCCGTTTTTTTATCAACAACTACAGGTCGGTTCTGTAGAACAGGAAGTGCATTCGTATCTTACTATGATTATAACCAGAGCCTGGGCTTCAAGAGTGCTTCTCCAACATGGCCTGCAAGCTTATGGGGCTCTACCTTAAACGGGCTAATCTTGGCCACGCGCCACCGCCTCCGGGCTAGCCAGCTGCGAATCCACAAGAACCAAAGGGTCGTCAATATCATCGTACCGATAAATCCGACCACGGTAAAGTAGCCCCAGTGCCATCTCAGATCGGGCATATAGTCGAAATTCATCCCGTATACCCCTGCCAGCAAACCCAGGGGCAGGAAAATAGTTGCCACAATAGAGAGTACTCTCATAGTCTCGTTCTGACGGTTTGCTACAGAGGCTAGATGAGTAGCGAGGGTATTATCTGCTCTATCCCTGAGTGATTGAACAAGGTCCTCGATCCTCACGATGAGGTCATAGATATCACGGTAGAAGATGGTCGCCTCGTCGCTTATGACCGGGAATTCGCGCCTGCTGAGACGATTTAAGAGTTCACGTTGAGGTAACATGACCCGGTGCAGTCTGAGAATGGAGCGCTTCAGCTTGAGAATAGCTTCCAGGGTAGACTGCTGAGGGTGTCGAATCACCTCTTCCTCTATCTTTTCAGTAACATCGCTCATCGCGTCCACAGTGGGCATTACGTTATTGACCAATGTGTCGACTATGGTATAAGTAAGGAAATCCGGACCGCGCTTCATGGGGCGTCCATCGCTCTCAACAAGCCTGCTTACCGATTGGACGCTGTAAAAAGGAAGATCGTGGCTGCTAACAACGAAGTTGGGGCCGAGGAATATGGCTAATTCCGTTGTCTGTACTATATCCGATTCCACAGTGTAGTTCACCCCATGAACTATGAAGAAGATATAGTTGCCGAAATCATCTACCTTGGGTGGATGTATATTTTTACTGAGACAGTCTTCAATAGCCAGTGGATGAAAATCAAAGACCCGGGATAGAAATTCACCGTCCTGTTCTGTATTCTCGCTGATATCTACCCAGAGCAAACCCTCTTTACTTTGGAAAGCAACTGAAATGTCTTCTTCACTGAGGTCGCGGTGCAGATCGCCATCAGGTCCTAAATAGTACGCGTTGAATGGCATAACATACCTCCTTCAATTAAATATGGAAGTACCGGTGAAAGGTATAGCTACTATTCCAGCGGCATTTAAAGTGCCTCCACTGACGCTAAGAGCTGCTATAACTGCTCCGGGGCCAACGAACACGAAGAGCAATAGAGCCACGAATTCAGCTAATACTGCTCTCCAGCTTTGCCAGGACTTGATATCTTCAGCACCAAATTTTATACCCATGTAATATCCCCCCCTATATAAAGTTGATTCCAACTAAATCGAAAGGGAAAATTAACCTGATTATTCAGTTCATGGAATCTTTGTCTAATAAAGTGTTCCCGAAGTATAACTTAGTGTGAGGCCAGGGTATCTCGATACCTTCTATATCGAAACGATCTTTGAGTCTCTTTCTGAGCTCTCCCGTTAAGGCCCATTGCTTCATTGGTTTGGTATCGCCAAGTACCTTTATCTCTATTCCATTATCTCCCAGACTGTTTACTCTCAATACCTCAGGAGTTGTCAGCAGATCGTTACCCCAGACCGGGTCTTCTTTAAATTTCTTGCATTCATCATTGATGACTTCGAAAACATGACTAAGGTCCTCTTTATACGCTACCGAAATGTCTAGGTTTATGCGAGCCCAGTCTCGTGTCATGTTGCTGGCCAGCTCTACTTTACTATTAGGAATAACGTGCATTGTGCCATTGAGATCACGTAGTACGGTTCGTCTCAACCCCATTCCTTCGACAATACCGGTAATACCAGATGCAGTAGCAACCTCACCAACCCTATACCAGTCCTCCATTATAATAAAAAATCCATGGAAATAGTCTCGAATAATGTTCTGGGCAGCAAAGCCAACAGCCAGACCAGCAAGTCCAATAGCCGCGATGATTGGAGCTATGTTTATCCCCAGCACACTCAAAATCATCATGAATGCAATAATCCAGGCAATGAAGGAAATAGCACGAGATACAACTCCCGACAGTGTTTCGGATCGCGACGCAAGCTCCTCTGGTGACTCCTCTCGAATTTTTGGTATACGAGCGGTTATAATCTTGTGTATAGCACGTTTAAGTATCCACAGAAGTATGAATGTAACGATGATTATGATGACGACTTTAACCGCTCCAGTTGCCAAGGCTGACAGTTCGAAATTGAAATCGAAATCAGGCATTGATTCTTACCTCCTTTTTTTAGTTGCCATTGGCTTTGAGCACACTGGGGCGATAATATTAACAGAACTTGCGCAAAACTATCAAGTGTTACATTCGTAGCAGATTCAATTTACAATATTTTGTTGGCGTCAAACCAGGAAATATGCTATAAATCGTATGGGGAGAAGTGATGGGTTCTTTAGCCTGGATCGGAATTGTATTGTGTCTCAGTCAGTCTGCGATATTCTCGGGACTAAATCTGGCGGTATTCAGTATCAGCAGACTTAGGCTTGAAGTTGAGGCTTCTCATAATGATAAAGGGGCGCTGAGAGTACTTTCTTTGCGTAAGGACTCTAACTTCGCGCTCACAACTATATTGTGGGGTAATGTAGGGGTAAACGTAATATTGGCGCTTTTAGCTAATTCTGTGCTGGCCGGGGTGCTGGCTTTTCTGTTCTCGACCGTAGTAATTACTTTCTTTGCAGAGATAATGCCGCAGGCTTACTTCTCACGGCATGCTATGAAGATGGCGTCTTTACTATATCCGGTTTTGCGATTTTACCAAATTCTGCTCTTTCCGGTCGCCAAGCCAACAGCGAAGCTGCTTGATCGCTGGCTCGGATCTGAGGGCATCCGGTTCTTTGCAGAAAGGGATTTTAGGGAAGTAATTAGAAAGCATGTGGAATCAAGCGATACCGATATCGATATTATTGAAGGTAAAGGCGCTTTAAATTTCTTGGCTATAGATGACCTCGCTGTGATACAGGAGGGAGAGCCGATAGATCCTCAAAGCGTGATAAGCGTTCAATTCGTAGATGGATCGCCGGTCTTCCCTAAGTTCAAAAAATCCCCATCCGATCCCTTTCTTCAGCAGATTCAGGCCTCCGGCAGGAAATGGGTGATTTTGGCAAATAGCGAGGGTGAACCTCAGCTCGTTCTTGATGCCGATGGTTTTCTTCGTGCGGCACTTTTTAAAGGCAGTAAAATTAATCCGCAGGAATATTGCCATAAACCGATTGTTATAACTGATGTGGAATTGCCACTTGGGGAGGTTATTCAGCGACTGAAGGTAGAGAGTGAAAGCCCGGGTGATGATGTGATAGACAAGGATATCGTACTGGTTTGGTGGGGAAACACAAAGCAAATTATAACCGGTGCCGATATACTTGGAAGACTCATGCGAGGTATTGTAGCACAGACAACCCCTCTAATCGGAGAGAATTCGCTTGAAACTGACAGAAAAAAACATAGATATGCTTTGCTGCGGGGTAAAAGGCGTAGAAATAAAGAGGTGAAATAGCTACAAATCGGACGGTCAAAAATATGTGACCGCCTTGCGATTTATTGGTGAGTCCTTAGTGATGAGAAGATTTCCTGACTAGCCACAGAGTCGGTGACGGGAAAATCACCGACTCCTTGCCTGCGTCGCCAAAAGGTGGCTTTTTACCCGGGGGAACCCCAATTTCCGAAGCTGGAGCGGGTGATGAGATTCGAACTCACGACTCTTTGCTTGGGAAGCATCTAAATGAAGCTAATTTGCTTAACAAATACTCCGTTTCTCAGCTTGCGGAGTTAAGCAAGTTAAGCAAATCCTACATTTCCCAAGTTAAAAAAGGCATACGCCCTCCATCGCAAAGGTTGCTAAGCGCTCTTACAGAATGTATACAGCCTAGCAAACCAAGTATAGACTACTTCAAACTCTTCCTGCAATCCCGTCAGGCAATGGGTGTCAGCCCGAAGACACTTATATTCTACAAATACATGCTATATAAGTTTATCTGCCAAGTGGACTATGTGAAAGTTTCACGCCAATCTATTGAAAAATATCTGAATTCAATACCGCCCAATCACAATGGGTTAGCTACAAGACATGCCACATTCCGTGCACTTAAAACATTCTACCGTTGGTTGAAAACCGAGTACGGTATTCCGAATCCAATTGACGGTATGAAAGCACCTATACTTGGCAAACCCATAATGCCAAGTTTATCACAAGGACAAGTTCTAACACTTCTAGATAAAGTCTCCAACCCAAGGGACAAAGCGATAATAGCCTTGTTTGTAGAGAGCGGTTTACGTCTTGCGGAGTTAACCGAAATAAAAAGTGAGGATATTTACTGGGAAAGTCGTGTAATAAAGGTTATTGGAAAAGGCAGGAAAGAAGCATATGCTCCTTTTGGTGAACTGTCTGAATTGTATCTTAGAGCTTGGTTAATTAAATATCGACCTAATGGATACGATAATATATGGGGATTAAATCTGTTCGGAATCAGGTCTATGCTTAAACGATTGCAGGTAGAAACAGGTCTTCCCTGCAATCCTCACACTTTCAGAAGAACATTCGCCTGTCTGCTTAGGAAAGCAGGAGTAGACACAATGACCATCAAGGATTTAGGCAGATGGGAATCACTGGAGATGGTTCAAAGGTACACAAGGTCGGTTACGTTTGAAGACAGTATGAAACACTACAAAGCGCCACTGTCTTAAGATATCTGAAAATTTCGTCGCCATATTTTTATTACTGTTCTGTTCATTAATACAGGGTATGTATGCTTAGTAGGGATAACGTGATTTATTTATATGATAATCTCTATCAGTATATATCTACTCAAGCACGCTTACAAAGCTTTCATTTTATGCTTTGTGTTCATTAACTCACTGCTGAACTGTAATTTAACACTATTGCGAAATACCTAAAGGATATCTACCTTTGACAGCATATACAAACTGATGTAGCATACCGTCATCTAGCCACCGAGTTTGCTAATACAGCTATACCACCCCCTATTATGGCACCTATTATGGTGAATAAACCTGATACAAGCACGTATAAAACCTTCGCCCGTGGCCAAACTGAAAATGTAAAAAGAGTGTAAGATTGATTCATTTCTATAGTATCTACAGGGTGCTTATAATTAACATTTACGCCAAATGCGTAGTTGCCACTATCCATCAACATTTTACACATAGCTTCCATTGTAAAAGGTGTCGTACCCTTATGAATAATATTATCAATATACTCCTCCGACCAATCATGGTGTTTTTTATCAGGGTCTATGCGGAATAATGTACCTTCAAAATCTATCTCTGCTTTAGTGAAATAAGCTTTTTTAATACTCATTGCGTATTTCGGACCAAATCGGCCGCCTTCACGGAGCAAACCGGCCACCCTGTCGGAGCAAATCGGCCACCACCGGTTAAGGTTTAAAGCCTTATAAAGCACGGGAATGGGGTGAGGGCAG
>Ga0180432_10007412_pt1 | contig 13941 bp, 12 predicted proteins | sample SS_ome_10_FD_132414 | JGI IMG/M metagenome (GOLD analysis project Ga0180432, IMG submission 132414) | Hypersaline lake sediment archaeal communities from the Salton Sea, California, USA - SS_1_MS_2 metaG | ecosystem: Environmental > Aquatic > Non-marine Saline and Alkaline > Hypersaline >...
TCAATGACATATAGAAACGTGGGTATGAAATCAAACAAGTATGAGTAAACTTCAAATTAGACCACTAAATGATATACAAAGAAGACAAGCCCTTTTGTCATTTGATGATTTGTTAAAATCTTCTGTCCATGAAAGCCAATGGCAACAGTTTTTTGATACATATCCTAATATTCTTTGCAACTCACTATCACTACAAGTTACAGGTTTCTACAACCAAGTCAGACTATTTTCAGGGCAGCCAGATTATGTATTCTACCATAGCACAGGCCAAAATACTGGCGACTATGGGGTAATTGAACTTAAACGGTCAGACTCAAGTATCGTAGGTGTCTATTCTTCAAAACACGTTATTCCATCAGCGAAGTTAACTGCGGCTCAGTTCCAAGCGCAAAGATATCTTGACTCAATTCAAAAGGGAGATTTTCTTAATACAAACGAGTTTTTTGTCGCAGGGAATCGTCGTCAAGCATTTATCATAATAGGCAACTCTTTCGAGATTTCGAAGAAATGTCATTCAGAACTGCTTCAACTGCAATTTCGAAATCTATTACCGCCAGGTTTCAACCTTTACACATATGATGAAGTGTTTCGAATATTTGAATCAAGTGTTCCTCCTCAAGTGCAAGTTTTGTTTGCATCTACTATTTCAAAGAAAATAGAAGCAAAAATCATGAAGGTGGTTGTTTCGTATGCTGGTGGTATCCATGTGCGTCCAGCTATGATGTTAGTAGATAGATCTAGTCGATTTAAGGCAAGTATTACGATTAGTAATGGAGACATTAACGTTGATGCAAAAAGTATAATGCAGATGTCCATGATTGAGGCCAAACAAGGCACATCCCTCACATTGATTTCAGAAGGCACAGATGCGAAGGATGCACTAAATGCAATTCTCGAAATAGATTACGATGGTCATAAGCTTTTTGAGATTACTGAACCTCCGTATGATTATGATAGCAATCAAGTTCTTAAAATATAACAAGGTGGTGCAGTAATATGCCTCCTACGTCAGCTATCCTGACCACCCTCGTTATAGATTAAGGATAAAAAATTATTGGTGTGTAATGACCATCCTGCCAATCATCGTGTTAATCCGTCTTCGCCCTATCGGGCTATGCCGAGACAAGTCTGTGTCAAAAAGATTTTTAAAGATTCATCGGGATACCGCGGTCGCGGAGGTGTTCTTTCATTTGGGTGATGGTGAAATTTCCGAAGTGGGTGATGGAGGCCATCAGGACCGCGTCGGCGGCGCCGTCGATGATGGCGTCGTAAAGGTGATCGAGCGTTCCCGCGCCGCCGGAGGCGATCACGGGGATATTGACGGCGTCGGTGACCGCCTTGTTCAGTTCGTTGTCGTAGCCGGCCTTTGTGCCGTCGGCGTCCATACTCGTCAATAAGATTTCGCCCGCGCCTAATGCTTCACCTCGGGCGGCCCATTCGACGACGTCGATATCCGTCGGTTCCGAGCCGGCCTTGACGCAGACTTGCCAGTGGCCGGGTCGGTCTTTCGAGCGACGGGCGTCGATGGCGAGAACGACGCATTGGTTCCCGAAACGCTGCGCCGCCTCGGCGAGCAAGTCGGGATTCGATACGGCGGCGGTATTAACCGAGACCTTCTCGGCGCCGCTTCGCAATAGCTCATCCATCTGCTCGACGGTCTGGATGCCTCCGCCGACGGTGAAGGGGATAAAGACGTTCTCCGCCACCTTCTCGACCAGATCGACAATCGTTTTACGCGAGCGGATCGTGGCGGTGATATCCAGAAAGACCAGTTCGTCCGCGCCCTCGTCGCTGTACCGTGCGCCCAATTCCACGGGATCGCCGGCGTCGCGGAGGTTCAGGAAATTAACGCCCTTGACGACGCGGTTATCTTTTACATCCAGGCAGGGAATAATTCGTCTCGTTAACATGGTTTCGTCGCTCGTGTATCGTATGTCGTGTATCGCATATCGTATGTCGTTTTAGGGAAATTCTCTTTGTGCCTTCGTGTCTTCGTGGCTAAGTCAGCGTCCCTTTGCAAATATCGTAAAAATTCTGCAAGACCTTCAGCCCGGTTTTGCCGCTCTTTTCGGGGTGGAATTGCGTGCCGTATATCTTTCCTTTCTGCACCGAAGCGGTCAGATCGAATCCGTAGTCCGTATAAGCGACCTTTGCCTCATTATCGGCCACCTCGGCACAATACGAGTGTGCGAAGTAGAAGTGCCTTTCGCTTCCCAGTCCGGTGAACAAATCCATATCCGCTGGCAACTCGACGAGATTCCAGCCCATGTGCGGGATGACCCGGCCGGGCGGGATCGGCCCGACGTTCCCGCCGAATAAGCCCAGGCCCTTGTGCCGGCCGTACTCGCTGCTCGTCTCGAAGAGCATCTGGTAGCCGACGCAGATGCCCAGCAGCGGCTTGCCGTCCAGAGCGACGTCGCGGATCAGTCCTCCCAGCGAGCCCAAGGCATTAACGGCGTAGCCGAAGGCCGCCACGCCGGGCAGGACGATGCCCCAGGCATCCTTAATGTCCGAAGGAGCGCAACTGAGCTTCGCCTCGCAGCCGATATGCTCGAAGGCGTTGCAGACGCTCTTGACGTTTCCGACGTTGTAATCAATCACAACAATCATGGCCCAAGATTAAACAAAGATTTGGACGTTTCGTCAAATCAGAATCTCTTATAGGAACCTGAAGCAGAAGTGATTTGTCGTTTTGGAGCCGGATTTAATGGCCGGTTCCAAACGAAAAGAGCCGGCAACTCTTGCAAGCTGCCAGCCCTTCTAATACTCAGCTAGCCTGTATCGTCGAATAGCTTAATTAAGCCATTCTTAACACCTACTCGCCCTCAGGTTCAGGTAGCGACGGCACACAAGGATGCATCAGGCCCACACGCTTGGAAGTGATCGTATACGGTAAACATGCGATTGGCTCTTGGTCATCATCAAGGAATCCGTCGTCATGGGCATCCGCGGATGGGAGATAAAATGCATGGGTGCCTTGGCCTTCCATAGTGTTCTCGTCAATCAATTGCACCTTTGAATAGACAACTGAGATGTATACTATTTCGGGCAACATGCGGGGCACAATGGGGCTGCGGACGATGTCCGCAGCCCCGAGCGATTCGCAATGCAATGCTCTACGTGACTCAACGTCTATTTCTCCATCGGCTCTGGTGGTGGTAGCTCACAGACAGGAACCACCGGCATCCGTTTGTAGGTTCCCGAGACGGGATAGCACCCGTATGCAGGTGACTCGTCGCCAAACGGATCCTGGTCGGGGGCGTACAGGGCCGCGGTGTAAAGGTCCGACGCGAATGTATTCTCGTCGGTCAGAATAAACTGGCCGCTGACGACCTGGATGTAGACCACCGGACGGGCTGCCTCGCCCTCCGCCGGTTCCGCTAGTCCGTACGACATGATGGTAAAGTCATACGTGTTCAATCGCGTTTTGACGTACATCCCGCGCATGTTCGTCGCGGCGATGGTTCCCGGGAACAGGCCCCCGAAGCTGGGGTCGTGTGCAATATCCAGGGCGCAGACGAACCGGTCGTTGTCCGGGTCTAACGGTGTGATGGTGAGGACAATGGCGTGTCCATGGCTGTTGGTGCCGAACCAGGTGCCGGCCAGCGGCCATTCCTCCGCGGTGAGCTGTTGTATCATGCCCAGGAGGTCATAGTTGACCCAGCTCTCCACGAACTTGCCGTCGGCGAAACGATGGATGCTAATCCCAGCGACGGTTATTTGTCTTCCTGTTGGGGGGATACCCATAAACTCACCTGTGTGTGTGGCACTCCAGGTCCAGCGGACCGCCACGCTATCGGCTTCCGCGATCATATCCTCAATGGTGATGCGGCTGTCTGAAAAGTATGGATCAAGCATTGCACCAGCCCACTGTTTGAAGCCCTCGGGACCCTTCACTTCCGTGGGCCAGGCCGGATCATGCATAAGGTAGTCGGCGGCAAAAAGCTCGTCGACAACGGCCAGGTTCTGCTGGTTCATGACTTCATCTATCATACGCTGGACGATGGCCTTGTTCGTTTCCGGATCGCCGGTGTCGCCGGTTACACCTGACGACTCACCCCATGTATAACTTACGTGAGTTGGGGGCATCACGCCGAGCTGTTCCAGCAAGCCCGCCAGGTCCTTACTCCACCAGGCTTCCACTACCTTGCCATCGTCGATGCGATAAATGGTGACTCCCGTCCATCGGGCCTGTATACCGGTAGGTGGTATGCCGACAAGCTCACCTGTCTGTGTCCCGGTGGCCGTCCAGCAACTTGCCACCTTATCTCCTTCAGCGACTATGACCTCAGGAGTAACATGGAAGTCCGGCATAGCGGCGCGCGTCGCTGCGGCAAATCCTTTGTAGCTCTCGAGATCGACAACATCGGGAGCGCTTGGATCATGGTTGACAAAGTCGGCACTGTAAACCTCGTCTGCTATGGCCATGTCTCCCGTGTTCCAGAATTCTTCAGCGCGGAGCAGGATGGCCTTATTTGCCTCTGTGTCGGCAGTGGCTGTTTGAAAAAAACCGACTAAAGCAATCAAAATAATACAAGCTATCGAAATGTTCCTGATTCGTGAATACATTGTTAACCTCCTAAAAGATTGTCTAACGTACTGTCTACTTCTAATTGGCCTTATGAACGAATCCAAGACTTCGCACGTTATCTCATTTCACACCTTCCCTTCTGCCCTTTAGGGCGAAGTAACATCAAATAGTCGTTTGTTTGGGTCCTGACCCACGCCACGCAGGCCCCTGCTCGGATTCGCCTGCTCTATTCTTAAAAGAGGCAAAAAAGGCGCAAGCGAACGATTTCTCTTGAAACTTCTCCCGAAAATGGTAGATTCTGAATAAGACTTTTTATTTGTGGAGATTAGCGGAAATTGGGGCAGACTGTTGACAATAAGACTCAGAATTTGGTGACGCTGGCCAGGGAGGGTGACGAGACCGCGCTGAACCAACTGTGCAGAGTCTACGCAGCGCGCGTGCTTTGGCTTGTGCGTCTTCGTATGGGCAAGGAGCTTCGCTCAAAGCTCGAATCCATGGATGTCGTCCAGGATGTTCTTATTTATGCCTTGCGGGATTTAGGAGATTTCACATACAAGACCGAGGGGGATTTCGTGCGATGGTTATCGCGAGTGGCTGAAAACAGGCTTCGGGATAATTTAGACAAATTGCACGCAGTGAAACGTGATATTCGCAAAGAAGTTCGACTCAATAGCCATAGGATAGCCGCGGAGGATCGTTTTGCCGCCGCTGCGGAGCCCATGGATACAACAACGCCGAGTGCGATAATGTCCAAAAGTGAGGAGTTTGACAAGCTTGCCAAGGCGATAGACACGTTGAAACCCGAGTATAGAGAAGCCATCGTCCTGGCAAGGATAGAGGGACTTTCCTACCGAGAAATAGGGAACAAATTGGGCAAGAGCGCTGACGCCGCCCGGATGCTCGTCTCTCGTGCGATGGGTGCGCTGAGCTGCGCTTTTGAGAATGTCTGATGGCCGGACGAATTGACGACAATCAGGAACGCATCCTTGAAGCGGTGCAAGAATTTGCGGATGCGCAGTCACGAGGTCAGGAGCCTGACATAGATGAATTCGTCAAGCCATACCCTGAGCTTGAGAATCAACTCAGACAGAGAATACGGAACCTTGAGAAGATCAGTGTGTTGTTTGATTGCCTTGTCCAGGCCGATGAGAACGACTTTGAAGAGTCAGCGACTGGGCACGATCTTGTGGGTCAGAAAGTCGGGTCTTTTGAAATAGTGCAGATGATTGGCCGAGGGGGAATGGGCGTCGTTTACCTGGCTCGTGATACCAGGCTTGACCGGTCTGTTGCCATCAAAAGTATGCCCCTTGAATTATTAGATGACTCGACCGCCCGAATGCGATTCCGGCGTGAGGCCAGACTCTTGGCCTCATTGAATCACCCAAATATCGCCGTGATACACGAAATCATTGAGCCGGACGACAGTTCCGGCTATCTGGTGCTCGAACATATCCCAGGCGAGACACTGGCTGAGCGTATCGCTCGCGAGCCGCTCACATTTGACGAGACGCTCTCCATCGGCCGGCAAGTCGCCGAGGCTATCTCAGCAGCACACGAAAAGGGCGTTGTCCATCGGGACATCAAGCCAGGCAATATCAAGATAACACCGGAAGGCAGGGTGAAGGTCCTGGACTTTGGTTTGGCCAAAGCCACTGCAACCGAAGGCAGCAGCGAGGTTACTGGCACTCAACCCGGCCATATAATCGGCACGCCGGCTTACATGTCTCCGGAACAGGCCCGCGGTCAGCCAATCGATAAGCGCAGCGATATCTGGTCGTTTGGCTGCGTGTTGTATGAGATGCTGACCGGCATGGTCCTATTCAAGGGCGAGACGGTTTCCGACTCGCTGGCCAATATCCTGAAAACAGAACCCAATTTCCAACCGCTGCCGGAGAGCACGCCGGCAAACATTCGAGTTCTACTGCGTCACTGTCTGGAGAAAGAGCCACATCGTCGTATGCGCGATATGGGTGATATTGCCATCACGCTCGAAGATACAGCGACCGAATTGCAGCACTTAACGCCGCGAACGGAAAGCGTAGAAACAGACCGCACTCAACCAATGAAGGCAATTGCTGTACTGCCATTCGAGAATCTTTCCAGCAACCAGGAGCAGGAATACTTCGCCGATGGCATGACAGACGCCTTGATCTCCGAACTCGGTAAGATCGAAGCCCTCAGAGTCATTTCTCGTACTTCATCCATGCATTTCAAGGGCACGGATAAGAAGGTGCCGGAAATCGCGCAGGAACTCGATGTTGATGCCGTTGTTGAGGGTTCGGTCCTGAAGGGGGGAAATGACGTTCGCATCACAGTTCAGCTCATCGATGGAAGGACCGACACACATCTCTGGTCGGATAACTACACGGGAACTCTGACTAACATTCTTGCGCTACAAAGCGAGGTGACGCTGGCCATCACGCGCGAAATCGAGGTTGCCGTCACCCCTGAAGAAGAGAGGCGAATCAAACAGAGGCAACCAGTAAAGCCTGAGGCACACGAGGCCTATCTCAAGGGTATCTTCTTCTTCGAGAAGAAAACTGAAGAGAGTTTCAGAACATCTGTTGACTACTTTAACCAAGCCATCGAGATAGAGCCAAATTATGCGGCAGCCTATGCATGGCTCTCGGCCGCTTATTGGGTCCCTTCAATTCACGGATACGGCGCAGGGCATGAGAGCTTCTCCAGAGCCAAGATAGCTGCGAATACGGCGATCAAGCTAGATGAGACATGTGGGGAAGCTCATTCTGCTGTAGGCTGGATCGCTCTGATGTATGACTGGGACTGGCAAAAAGCCAAGCTGAGTCTGGAACGAGCTATCGACCTTAATCCAAACCTCAGCTACGGATACTTTGCTTTTGCCTGGTATTGGGTCGTAGCCGGGCGTTTTGATAAGGCCATCGACATGATGCAAACAGCCGTGACACTTGATCCACATTCACAAGTGCTCAATAATCATCTTGCGCATATGTATAGGTTTTCCGGACAGTTTGAACGAGCCGTAGAACAACGTGAGAAAACGCTGGAATTGGCTCCAGGTTTTGTGATAGCACGCTCTGATCTGGCGGAGGATTATCTATCCATGTCCATGTACCCGGAGGCGATCGCATCTGTCGAGAAAGCCATGAGTCTCGCCGGCCGCACACCGCTTTTGATTGCGATGCTTGGAAGAGTTCATGCTGTTTCAGGCAGGAAAGATGAAGCCGAGATCCTGCTTCAAGAATTACAGGATAAGGGCAAGAATGAATATGTTTTGCCGATGTACTTGGCCGCGCTCTACGGAGACCTCGGAAATATTGATGAAGCTTTTCGGTGGCTCGAAAAAGTCTATCGAGAAAGGCATTACGGCATGTTCTTGCTCAGAGTACCTTCGTCGTGGGAGCCTCTCCGCTCGGACCCAAAGTTTGACGACCTCCTGGAACGAATGAACTTTCCAGAGTGAGAGACAGTCTCTGGAGATCAGCACCCACTCACGTCAGAGTCATGATACAACCTGATCGAATTCTACGAAGCCTGGAACAAGCCCAACCAGTGGCGAGTAAAACTGTCGCAAATAGAGGCTGTGGAACAGTAACAAGATACTACGAAAAGCCACCTTTTCCAGTAGCTGAAAAACGCATATTTTGGATGGTTTTTATCAATTCCGGTATTTTATCAATGATGACTGCACCGTTTTTTGCCGAATTAGAGGTGGAAATTTTGTGTTCTTTTGGAGACGGTGCACATGTGCGGGATTGTAGCTTATTTAGGCAGAAAGGCGGCCCAGCCGATCCTGATCGAGGGCTTGAAGCGGCTGGAATATCGGGGGTATGATTCGGCGGGCCTGGCGCTGCTGGGTGCGGGGCCGATAATAATCCAAAAGACTCGCGGCCGGATCGCCGCCCTGGAAGAGATTTTAGAGCCGTCGAACGCCGTCGAGACGCTCGGCCTCGGCCATACGCGCTGGGCCACACACGGCGAACCCAATACGATCAACGCCCATCCGCATCCGGACTGTACGGGAAAAATTGCGGTCGTGCATAACGGCATTATCGAGAATTACGCCACACTGAAGACCTGGCTGCAAAACGAAGGCGCCGAGTTCGCCAGCGAGACCGATACGGAAGTTATCGCCGCACTGATCGGCTATTTCTACGCCCAATCCGACCAGGAAAAGCAACCGCCTCTGCAGGGCGGACAGCACAAATTCGAGTGGGCCGTTCAGCGGGCGCTGGAGAAAGTGCACGGGACATTCGGCCTGGCGATTGTCTGCTCGGATTGCCCCGGCATGCTCATCGGCGCCAAGAAAGGCAGCCCCCTGATTCTCGGCGTAGGCGACAATGAATACATCCTCGCCTCGGACGCCGCGGCCATCGTCGAGCACACCACCCAGGCGATCTATCTGGCCGATAACGAGATGGTCATTGTCACGCCGGAGGGTTTTCATACCAAGACCATTCAGAACGTCACCGTCAGCAAAGACCTCAAGGAGATTGAATTTTCCCTGGAGCAAATCGAGCTGGGCGGATTCGAGCACCACATGCTCAAGGAGATTTTCGAGCAGCCCAAGGCCCTGGCCACCTGTTTAGGCGGTCGGATCGACCTGCAAAATAAGAGAATCCGGCTGGGCGGGGTTGCGTCGTACCTGCGTGAATTGACGCGAACGAAACGTCTGATCCTCACCGCGTGCGGCACCGCCTTCCACGCCGGGCTGGTCGGCGAATTTCTCTTCGAGCAGTTGGCGCGCATCCCGGCCGAAACCGAATACGCCAGCGAATTTCGCTATCGCACCCCGATCATCGAGGACGGCACCGTCGTGGTCGCCATCAGTCAATCGGGCGAGACGCTGGACACGTTCGCCGCGGTGGAGGAAGCGAAAGAACGCGGCGCCACGGTGTTCGGGATTGTGAACGTCGTCGGCTCGGCCATCGCACGAGAGACCGATGCGGGGATCTATTTGCACGCCGGGCCGGAGATCGGCGTCGCCAGCACCAAGGCCTTCACGGGGCAGGTAGCGGTTCTGACCATGCTGGCCATCGAATTGGGCCGGCGCAGACATATCAGCAGCGGACAGGCCGAAAGACACATCGAAGAGTTATCCCGGATCCCGGACAAAATCGAGACGATTCTGACCCAATCCGATCATATCAAAGACATCGCGGCCTCGAATATCGACCGGAATAACTGGCTCTTCCTGGGCCGGGGCTTCAATTACCCGGTCGCCCTCGAAGGCGCGCTGAAGCTCAAGGAGATCAGCTATATCCACGCCGAGGGTTTGCCCGCGGCGGAGATGAAACACGGGCCGATCGCCCTGATCGCGGACGGCATGCCGGCAGTCTTTATCGCCACCGCCGGGCCGCAATACGACAAGATCATGGGCAATATCTCCGAAGTCCGCGCGCGGGGCGGTACGATTATCGTCGTGGCGACCGAAGGCGACCAGAATATCGGCTCCGTTCTCGGCCCAAGCGACCATTTGATCACAATCCCCGACGCCCCGGAGCATTTGCAGCCGATGCTCACCGTCATCCCGCTGCAACTGCTGGCCTATCACGCCGCCGTCCTCCGCGGCCAGGACGTTGACAAACCCCGAAACCTCGCCAAAAGCGTCACCGTCGAATAATCTTTTTCCGAATGGAGTCGGGAACCTTTATAGCGTATACTGCTATCAAAGAAAAGATTTAAGGAGATAGGTAATGAGACGAGTGTGCGTGTGCTTTCGGAAGCGAATTCGTTCAACGGTCGTTGTTGCTCTTTTTTGCATTCTTGCTGTGACCCCAAGCGTGTTGTCAAAAGAGCCCGCAGGTTCTTTGCGTGCCGGCGTTGCAAAGGTTGATATAACGCCTCAAAAGCCCGTCCAGATGTCGGGCTATGGCGGCCGGAAGGGACTGTCCCAGGGCGTCCACGACCCATTGTCGGCTCGCGTTGTCGCCTTTGCCGGCGGCGGCAAACGGCTCGTGCTGGTTGCTACGGATCTGATCGGTTTTTACGATGGAACCGCCGGGCACATGCGGGAAATACTTTTGAAGGAATTTAACCTCGAGTCGTCGGAGCTTTTTCTATCCGCCATCCATACGCACGCCGGGCCGACGCCCACGATCGACGAGGAAAAGGGACACCCGAATAATGTCGAATATACGAAGAACCTGGGGGAAAGCTTAGTGGAAGCGGTCGGTAAGGCCCTGGGCAAAATGGAGCCGGTGCGTATCAATACCGCCGCGGGGCAGTCCTCGATCGGTTCGAACCGCCGCAAGCTCGTCTTCGACAAAGCGGGAAACAGTAAGATCGTACTCGGACGAAATCCATACGGCGTCACCGACAAGGAAGTTCTGGTTATGAAGGTGGCGAGAAACGATGGTGAGATCATCGCGGCGCTTTTCGATTACGCGATACACAGCACCTCGTTAGGGAGCAAGAACTACATCATCAGCGGAGACGTCCACGGGCTGGCCGAGCAGTTTGTCGAGAAGATTCTCGGTGGCCATGCGATTGCCCCGGCGTTCGCGGGGGCTTCCGGAGATATCAATCCCTGGGCCAGAGGATTGGTGTGGTCGGATACCGAAACGGGGTGGATTCCCGAGCCGGTGCTCTCGGCGACGATGCTGGGCGAGGAAGTGGTTCGCGTGCTTCGCGAGATCGAGGGCGGAGCGACGTCGGGAGGCATCAAAACAGCCTGCACCACGCTCGAACTGCCGGGCAAACACAAAGGGGATCTGACAATTGCAGAGGATTGCCCGCCAGCGTCATTTAACATCATCGTCGCGCGCGTGGGCGAGATCGGCTTTGTCGGACTCGGCGGCGAAGTCCTGACGGAAATCGGCATGGCGATCAAAGCCGCCTCCCCATTCAAGCATACGTTCATCATCACGCATTGCAACGGAGCGGCCGGCTATCTCGCACCGAAGCATCTGTATGTCGAAGGAGGATACGAAATCAAGACCAGCCCCTTCGCACCCCCGGCGGCGGAGAAAGTCGTCAAACAGGCCGTCGCGATGCTTCACCAACTGTAACCACCAAAAAAGAGGTCAGGAGCCTCTTTTACACGCACAAAAAGTGGAAACGGATTCGAAAGCGGGCCGGCCTGCCGGATTTGCGATTCCACGATTTACGAAGTGTGTTTTCAACGGCGCTCCAGGCTCAGGACGTTCCCCTGTCCGTTGTTCAGAACCTACTTGAACATTCAAGCGCCGAATTGACACAGAAGCATTACACGAACGTCAATCCCTTACTGGCCCCCGCCGTCGAGCGGTTGCCGATCGGACGTTGGCTTGATTGAGGGGTTGGAATAATCGATCTCTGTAGGCGTTCAGGTCTGAGGTAGGAGTGATGGAGTAGGAGTTTGGAAAAAATAGGCGGAAGTGCACTTTGAAGGAATTGCCTCAGGAGAAACAAGAGACGCCCTGGACGGATGCCGGGTCCAGGGAATGAAGGAACGGTAAATAGGGATTAGAGGACAGTGGAAGGCAAGACGAATGCGTGACGATTGACGGGATGATGCGGCCGGACTGAAGTTCGTGGGGACTCCAGGCGTAACGGCCTCGTTATGGTGACTGAAGCCGGCCCGAACGGTATCGACTAGTGCCCCAGAAGCGAGGACGCCGAATAGATGTTTGGAAATCCCGTGAAAAAATCCCAAAAATCGTCTTGACAAAGGCTTGCTCATAGATGTCCCCAGACATCTTAGGACGGCATCTGGATCCTGAAGATCCTGTAAACCAGCTTGCCACCGTCGGGTTTCATGGACAGGTTTCGCCACCGGCTACTCTGCACCTCAATTTTGTTCGTACCAACGAAACATACGTCACAGGCAGAATCAAAAAGCTCGCTCAACAGCGAGAGCAGGGAGTCCCTTGTCTCAAAATATTTTTTATTTTTCTATTGATTTTATCCTGGTACTCTGACCCCGTGTCTTCCCCCCTTTAGCTTACTATGGCCGACTGGATGATGCAATGAAGTACGCTTCGTCCTCTTTCTCATTGTATAACAGCACATCGGTTTTCACCTGACCACCCTGACCACCTGATTTCCTATCACGATCAAAAGCTTGGACATTCACCAGATCACCTACCTTATAAAAAGCATACGCCTCAGGATTGTCCCACAATTCTGGCCTGAACCAATCAGGTCGCGACTTCTCAGGAATATATACTGTCAATGAGTACCCACGCTTGGACATCCCCAGAGGACCATCGCGATCCCAGCCCCATTCGAGAAAACCGTTTCTGTATTTTACATTCCAGACTCTTTCAAAAGGTCTTGAATTAATGATTTGGGATAGGTCCGTTTTGTTAATATTGAAACGCAAAGTGTATCTGTAGCCCCCGATTTCATCAGCTTGATCGACCTTTATATTTTCCACTGACTCAGGAATCGGGTCCAATACGTATTGCTGATAAATCTTATTTGCTTGTGAATTTGAAGCCTTTCGAAATTCACATGAAGTGAGTCCTAAGAGCACAACAGTACAAACTACAAACCCAAAGGGAAATAAAGCACTAACTGTTAACTTGTGTTGTTTCAACATTTGATTACTCCTTAGATTGTTTTTTCGTTCCGCCAATTACCGTTCCCCCATTCACATAATCCCAACTCGCCGTAATGTCATATGGATTACAGAGCATCCATTCTATTTCACCGGGGTAATCATCAAAAAGATCACCTGGATCTTTAAACGAGTCCGTCATAGAATACTCGATCTTGAGTGTCCATGTGGCTGTGTTTTTATAATTCCCTTGTAGATCAGTGTCACGCTTCACCTCGATCATGATATCTCCTACCAATTCACCACCTCCGAGTACAACTAGAGGATCACCTGTGACCACATCCAAAAAGAGGCCCATTTTAGATGGTGCATATTCATACTTATGTACCCTCTGGAAGCTGGTAGAGGCCTGATTTTTTCCCACATCTAACATTAACTTCGCATAACCTTCGGCGAACTCATCCATTTCTTCTTGGAGCGCTTTAGTCCAAGGTCTTATTGCATCACTTGAACGAAAATCTTTGAGTAAACCTATGTCAAGAAGGTCTACGGTATTTCCTCCTCCATGCGCGTACCACGCAAAAAAAGTTGTCCACGAAGTCCAATTTCCCGGGTTAGTTGGTTTCGGTAGATTATTGGCCCAAATTCCTCCAAAATAAGCCATACGATACTGGTTTGCCTCGGAGATTTTTCCCGATGGGTCTACCAAATTAGTGGGCAAAAAGCGGGGTCAGCCCTTATGAAATAAGTTTACTTTTTTTTCCCTTGCCGTAAACGCTCTTTAATCTGTGCCAATTGCCTCTGAAGATCTCTATCCTTCTTCATTCGCTCATCCACCTTGCGGATTTGAAGACAAACAGCAACGCCACTCCGAACGCCTACGATTTCCGCCGCTTGTCGTTGTGTTAAACCGCCGTATTGACAAAGCATCTTAGCGGCGACCGGGCGA
>Ga0180432_10007413_pt1 | contig 13937 bp, 21 predicted proteins | sample SS_ome_10_FD_132414 | JGI IMG/M metagenome (GOLD analysis project Ga0180432, IMG submission 132414) | Hypersaline lake sediment archaeal communities from the Salton Sea, California, USA - SS_1_MS_2 metaG | ecosystem: Environmental > Aquatic > Non-marine Saline and Alkaline > Hypersaline >...
CTCTTTACGTTGTTAGTGATCAATATGCCACTCAAGATGAATTACGCTTAGTTATTAGGTGGTGTGTTGGGCATCTTCAAATAGTGAATAAGAGAATAGCTAATCTTGAAAAATCGTTGTCGTTATTAGGTAATTCTACCGATGATAGATCTGACGGATAAAACTTTGGTTTTTTACCACATCCCTAAAACGGCAGGAATGTCGTTACAAATAGCTTTGTTGCACGAATTTCAGCAAAGGGAAGGTGTGGAAGTTGTGGTGATAAATAATGACCAACAGCGACCGCCAGAGCTTGCTCACACTAGGGTAAAGGCGAAACACGAATCTTACAGAGGTATTTTTGGACCAAATAAGGAATTACTTTGTGCGTTGGGACATGAGGCATTTTATGCTTGTTTTTGGACCGACAGGCCGTGTATTTATTTGACGGTATTGCGTGATCCAATTAGTAGAATTGTTTCGATGTTTAACTATATAAGGGGGAAGGGGGTTGTTGCCGATAATCTTGGTGTGAATGAAGTTTTTGGCTCAGATGAATTCTGGAATACATATATGACAAAGAACGCTTTTATCAAATCGGCAAATTGGTATCATTGGTATTCGAACCTTTATTGTAGGGCACTTTCGCCGTACGGCCATTTTATGACAATCAGGGAGGGCCAAGACAAGGAGGCGTCCAAGACTTGTTTTGAGTTGAACTATGATAAAGCTATGACTCATTCGCCTATTGCTGATACTGATATGTTTGAGGAATCATATATGGTGGTAGGGAATAGACAAATTGCCATAAAACACCCTAAAACCGGCGAGGTAAAGTTTTGTCCGATATACATCGGGATTAGTGAGAGGCTGAACGAATTCCTTACTTGGGTTTCTGAAACGTTTAACATACAGATTCCGGAGGAAACGCCTTATACCAATGTTGGTAACTATAATAGGGATGAGCTTAATCAAGATGCTCGAAGAAAACTGCTAAGACATAATCAATACGATGTAGAGTTGTATAAGTTAGCTCGGCTACAGTTTGATCAAAAGGTAAAAATATGAAAAGGTCAATGTTGTTGTTAATATTGTGTATGTTTGGGTGTCAAGCCCCCGAAGTTCAGTTTATGAATCGTCAAGCTGATAAGTTCGAAGTGCTTTCAGCCAAAGGGGGAAATGTATTGAGGATTCAGACAAATTATACGAATCCCCTGATGAATGCATATACTGTTAAGACTGGTAAAGAACCGAAAGAAAATGTATTGGCAGGAGCTAAAGATATAGCAATGGGAATTGTTAATGTTCTTGGGACAATTACAGAGCCTTGGGTTGCAGGAATACCTATTGCGGGATATATTGGGGCGGCAGTAGTTCAAAAGGTTGGAGATACACAGTTTGTAACACAGACAATTGAGATTCCTCTTGACGATATTCAAGAGGTTGATATTGTTTGGGAAACTGATGCGGGAAGAAAAGATATCAAACAACTTACAATTAGGAAACAATGATGGACAGAAATAGAATATTGTAGTGGGGAGGGCTGACAGAGTGGTTTATTGTGATAGTCTTGAAAACTATTGGACCTAGGAATAGGTTCCGTGGGTTCGAATCCTACGCCCTCCTCCAATCCTGGGTCGCTGACCAAAAATTGGGTCCATAGCTCAGATAGGTAGAGCAACGCCCTCTTAAGGCGAAGGTCGAAGGTTCAATTCCTTCTGGACCTACTAATATTTAGGAGAAAAGTAATGAAGTGGTGAGGTTCCCGAACAGGTTAGGGAAAAGTTATGGAAATTTAGCTTGATGAAACTAGGCGTGTTGGTTGTTGTAATTTTTGTGATCGCAAGACTAGATACGTTTGGACAGCTAGTGGCGAAAAAAACTGCAAGAAGTGTGGGGTAGAATCTGAATGCTTATATGAAGGTGACAAGTTTAGTGCCAACATGTGTGAATACTGTTTGCTTCAATTAGTTAAACAGACAATGGTTGCCACAGCAAAAACTTCAGTTTTTCATTTGTTTGAAATGCAGGAATAAGGGGAATAGTTATGGTTTATATAACAATGTGTCCTAGATGTGGAATAGGGCAAACGCTTAACAACGGATTGTGCTATTATTGTGCTAACGGAATTATCGGAAAAAAAGCAAGGGAAAAAGAGGACGAAAGACTCTTCGAAGAACGATGGAAAAGAATGCCTCATTTTTGTAAGAAGTGTGGGCGATACCATGTGATTCGAGAGGATGGCGAATGTCCTCCTATAAGCAACAAGATGATTGGAGGTAACAGTTAGTGCCACATAAGTTAATCACCGGATTGGGGGTGGGAATATGAAAGTTGTAATAGCAGGAAGTTGTGTATAATTAAGTTAGCATCTGAGTTAGGTAAACCCCTCAAGGTTTTCGAATATAAAAGTCAGGGTGTGGTGTAAAATAGCATGTCAGATTGTGTCTCTGATGGTGACGGTGTGAGTCCGTCCGTCCTTCCTGACCAGAAGGAGTAGGGGGAATGAGTTTTGATAAATATTATCCGAACAGGAAGGATTGGCGAAAACGGTATCGTAAGAAATGTCAAAGATGGGACAGATCTTGTCGTCCTGGTGGGAGTTGCCCTTACTGTCAAGGGGGTAGAAAATTCAACGACACAAAACGTCGAACAGGAGCGCAGGAGCAAATAGATGAATATCTTAAGGAGGATGGAAGCTAACATGAGTACTTATAGATATATTTGTGATGTTGTAGAAGAAATGAGAGAATGTTGTAAGACGCTTAACTTTAGTACACTGCGGGGGCTAATTGCTGAAATTCATTCTATGGGTAAAAGAATGGAAGCAGGACTTCAACACAAGAATGATTGGGAGTATTGGCGAGAGAAGCACCAAAACGAAAGAAATGAAGCAAAGCGTTTGCTTAAGGTTACAAATAAGATGCGTAAAGAAGCAGGAGAAGAACCAAAGAAGTTTGATGATTGGAAAGATTAGGAGGGAATGTGAAATTTCATGTTGAACAGCATAAAGAGGGGTGCGAGAGTCTGGTTTAATCGGACAGATTGCTAATCTGTTGGGCGTGAAAACGTCCCATGGGTTCAAATCCCATCCCCTCTGCCACTTTTAGGAGATAAAACATGAGGAGCGATGGAGTTTTTGCAAGATCGTTAGGTGTAAACAAAAACAGCCCAAAATTTGGCAAGCTTTGGGAGGGTGATGAACTTGAACTTTTGAGCCACGCTGTTCGTGCGATAGAGCAAGGTGCTTCGATTTACTCACAAATTATACTATTAGCGTATGGCACTTGCAGGACTTATGATTCTGCGATGTCAGCAATTTATAGAGCGAGGCAAAAAAAGAAATGAAACGAGTAATTAAAGATCTAGTAATCGTATTGCTTTTTGTGGGGATGTTTGTTGGTATATCTGTGTTAAACAGTTGTGCTGAAAGACCCCGGCCTGTGCCAAAACCAGAACTAGAACAGTCTCAAATTACCAGAGTAACTTTTTATCCCATTGGTGATCGAGAACCTGTGGTTTATGAAGGTGACTATAATGTGCTTGTTTACAGCGCCAGCGGCGTTATTAATTTGACTGATCGAAAAACCAGAAAAGAGGTCTATCTTGTAGGTTGTTGTAGGGTTGAGGAATTGTAGTTTATCTGATTGATAGTCGGGTGTTTTGCGTATAATATATAGGTAAGTTAATGTGGGTCTGTAGCTCAGTTAGGTAGAGCAAGGAGCTTTTAACTCCGAGGCCGAAGGTTCGATTCCTTCCAGACCCACCAAAAAAACTGTGGAGGCCCTGTGTATGAAATCCACGAAAAAAAATTGGCGATGTTTACATTGGGAGCATGAGAAAGTAACTGAAAGTTTTTGGGCAAAGGGAGTTCCTATAAAACGGACTGTTAATCCATATACTCACCGTCCATTACCCACCAGTTGATTTAGACCCAACGGACTTGGCCGAACCCGGTCAAGGTCAAGCTGACGATGGAGATCGTGGACCAGCTGAAAGGAGATTGACATGTGGATCGAGGTGTTTCGCGGCTATGACGAGAAGTGGTGCTGGCGGTGCAGGCGGTGGTTCACGGTGGAGTTCTGAAGGGAGGCGAGAAATGACAGGTGCATTGGCTGGATTATTGATCGGCGCATTTGTGACGGGGCCGAGTCGGCTGCCAGCGGAGTCTATTATGGAGCTTTTTGATCGAGCTATCCGTGGCAGTCAGGCGGCAAAGGCATTGCTGATTTCTTTAGCTCAAACTGAAATTGAACTGGGGAATCCTGGGGCCAGGAGTTTTATCCTCGATGGCGCTTCGGTAAATCTACCGGAATTATTGAAGGGAGGCGACGATGGGTGACGCACTGAAGGAAGATTGTCAGTTTTGCGGGCGGTGCTGCATCGCCAAGTGGTGGGCGGCGGAGCGATACCGCCGCAACACGACGCGGCAAGGGTGGAGGTGAGAGCATGAACAGAGATCGCTTCACTATCGGCGATTGGGTGCTGGTTACGGCGGAGAGCACGATCATGAGGGCGTATGGCGGACCCACTGGCGCGAAAAGGGAGATTCAGAAATGGTGTGCGCCGGAACCCTGGCTTGGGCAGATCGTCGGTGCTGCTATACGTTTTACGGGGAACATCTCATACAACGGCGAGTATGGTGCAAGTTTCACGATTGGCGGAACAATCCCGGTGTGGCTTGTCAGACAGGGCATGACGAACAAGCCGGTTATGGTGCAGGATGCAGACCTGGAGCCAGCGGAGGGCAATACTCACTTGCCGTGGCGTCACTGCAACCAAACTCCTTGGAGTGACAGGGACCGTGAGTGGCTACGAAAGGAAGCGGCTGCGTGGCCGCGAGACGAAAAGGGGCGATGGAGGAAGGGACGATGATCGCGCGACCGATTTTGTTCAACGGCGACATGGGGCTGGCGCATAACTGTACCGCATCCACAGTATGTTGAACGAGGAAGGATGTAGCGTAGGTGGAGACAAAAAATGGACATCCTCTTCAATGTGATAATGAGTGTCCTCACAGAAAGACCGATAAGTACCTGTGCTGCTGGCACTGTAGGGTCCGCAACTGTCCAGGCCCGTGCCGCCAAGATGTCTGTCACGTTACGGAGAAAGTTAAGGAGAAGGCTTTGGGCAGTTCATCTTGGAGCATGGCTCAGATGCTTTTTGCCAAGGACTTTGTGATGCTTTGCAACAGGGGGGTTACCGACCGGGGGTCGCTAACGCATCTGCCCACTGCCTCGCTGCTCCTACAGTGCAGGTAACCCAAAGTGGAAGATTGGGGCGGCATTTACGACCAAAAAACTTGGAAGATTCTTCTTGACACTGTTCTCAATGTGTAGTAAGCTACACATGTGACATGAAACGGGGTATAGCTCAGCCGAGCAGAGCGCTTGCTTTGGGAGCAAGAGGTCGCTGGATCGTAGCCAGCTACCCCGACCACCAACAATGGAGGAAGACTTGTGAAAAAGGCAGTGAGTGTGGTAGAGGTTGCGGACGAGGGTTTGATTGGGCTGTTGGGCGAGCGTGTGACGTTGTTCTGCGCCAATTATTTCTATACAGGAATTTTGGCTGGCGTGAATGATGATTGCGTTTTGTTGGAAGACCCGGCGATTGTTTATGAGACTGGCCCGTTTACGGACAAGAAATGGCAGGATTATCAAAGCCTTGGTGTGCCGGTGTGGTACGTGGCTCGGCAGGCTATCGAATCGTTTGGTGTCTTGAAGGTGGTGTTGCCATGATGTACGCACTACGGTCACGGTCAGGGTCACGGGCATGGTCACGGGCATGGTCATGGTCACGGTCACGGTCATGGTCAGGGTCATGGTCATGGTCATGGTCACGGTCACGGTCACGGTCATGGTCATGGTCAGGGTTAGGGTCACGGTCAGGGTCATGGTCAGGGTCAGGGTCATGGTCAGGGTTAGGGTCACGGTCGAGGGCATCGTCATGATGTACGCACTACGGTCACGGTCAGGGTCACGGGCATGGTCACGGGCATGGTCATGGTCACGGTCACGGTCACGGTCACGGTCACGGTCAGGGTTAGGGTTAGGGTCACGGTCATGGTCAGGGTTAGGGTCACGGTCAGGGTCACGGTCAGGGTTAGGGTCACGGTCATGGTCATGGTCAGGGGGGAATTAGCCAAGGTGAACACGTTCAGAAAAGTGCGCTTAGCGTACGCCCTGAAATTCCGAACAACAGATGCTTCGTCTATTCTGTACAAGATCAGGAATGGTAAGGGCTATGCTATGGAGTTTGACTTCAATCAACAGGCTACTGCTAATAGATTGCTTAAGGTGGTGCTTGAAACAATCGTAGCCGATTTGAAGAAGAGCGTCAAGGGTCAGAAGATCTTTCTGCCTGAGAATATTACCTACGCACTTCCTGTATCTGAAAAGCAGTTTACGGGAGATTTTCCGTCTGGAACATTTGTGTCAATCCCCAAGGATATGATTTTCGGTATTCATTGGGAGAACACCAAAGGTAATAGAATAGATCTAGATTTAGCTTTGCTCAATCACCAGGGTAAAATAGGGTGGGATGGCGGTTATAGATCTGAGGCCGGTAAAATTTTGTTTTCTGGCGACTTAACAGATGCCCCAATGCCAAAGGGTGCTACGGAATTGTTTTACGTGAAAAGACAAGGCAAGAATGCCAGTATTATGACGGTAAATTTCTACAACTTCTATGATACTGAGGGGGTAGAGGTTCCACTTAAAATAGTGGTTGGTCATGGGACTCCTAAAAGCTTTAGGAAAGGATATATTCTTGATCCTAACAGCGTATTGGCGATTGCTAGAACCAGTATAAGCCAGCAGCAAAAGACGTTGGGATTATTGGTAACAACTACGAAGGAATGTAGATTCTACTTTACAGAAGTGGCTCTTGGCAGGTCCATAAGTTCTTCGAATTCGGAAGCAGTTGTGCATACCAGAAACTATCTTTTTGATTTCTATGAGAATACAATAGGGATGAGAGATTTGCTGAAAAAGGCTGGAGCAAAATTTACTACAAAGAGGGACAAGTGTGATATAGATCTTTCTCCAGAGACAATAGAGAAAGACACAATTATTAACTTGTTGCGAGGTTGAGCAAATGGATAAGAAACAACAAACAATAGCTTTGCCAGGGTGTATATTGGTGGGCGTTACGGATTGTGTTTCCCGTGGAAAATCCCTTAAAATTGAGGCAACCGCAAAAATAGAAATAAAATGTTGTTGTTCCGAACTTAAAGAAGATTTATTGTTGGGTCGAATAAAAATTAAACCATATAGTGCCGATATGGTTTATCAGCATGGTAAGCCTGTATACTGGTGTCCTTATTGTGGCTTAGAATTGACCGCGTTTTATGAATGGGAAAAATGAGTTGCGCACTTTGCGAACGTGAAAAACCAACGACAGATCATCATTTAATCCCGCGTACGCTACACAGCAACAAGTGGTTCAAAAAGAACTTTACGCGGAAGGAAATGAGTGGGAATAAAATCCCTCTTTGCGACAACTGTACCGATAAAGTGCATCAGACATTTAAGCCCAAGGAACTTGGACGTAACTATAACACGCTGGAAGCTTTAGCCGCACACCCTGAAATAAGGAAGTTTGTTAAATGGATACGGAAGCGGAGATAATGGCTTTAAGGTTGGACATAGAGCCGCTTTTGGGTTCTGAAACCATCAAAAAACGTGTTGAAGAATTAGCCCATGAAATAACTACAGACTTTGGTAAAGGTGAGTTCGTTCTCATTGGGGTGTTAAACGGTAGTTTTATTTTCTTGGCCGATTTGATGAGGGCGCTTTATGTGGTTGGTGCAAGATGTATTGTTGATTTTGTTGCCATAGAAAGCTATGGTTTGGACGTGGTACCTGGCGAGATCGAAGTTCTGAAAGAGCCTCGTCTTATTTTGGGCGGAAAGCGTGTTCTTATTGTGGAGGATATTCTTGACAGGGGTAACACTATTGCTAATGTAAGGGAAATGCTTCTCAAGCATGGCCCGAAAGAGATACGGACTTGTGTTCTTTTGTCGAAGGATTGTGAACGCGATGTTTTTGTGGATGTGCATTATGTAGGATTTAAAATAAAAGAGGACGACCATGTTGTTGGGTATGGTCTTGATTACAGTCTCAGATTCAGACAATTACCATATATTGGAGTGATTCATGGACTATAGACAGATGTGGAGTTCTAGTGATCTCTATGAATTTACAATGGCGGCAGCTTATCTTAATGAAGGGCTTGAGGATGAGTGGGGAACATTCGAATATTTTGTTAGAGATATTGTTCCGCGAGAATTTCTAATAGTTGCTGGACTTGAGCAATTTTTGGATGCGGTAGTGAATCTAGATTTTTCTGGTATAGCTAATTTTCTAGAATCTCACCCATCTTTTGATGGTTCATCTGTAGACTTTCCAAACTATTTAAGGGCGTTGAAATTTACTGGTGACATTTATGCAATGCCAGAAGGAACGGCTGTTTTTGCTAATGAGCCTATAATTAGGGTTGAAGCTCCTATCGTAGAGGCACAGATTATTGAAACCGTGCTTCTAACAATTATGAATTTCCAAACCATGATTGCAAGTAAAGCGGCTAGGATAGTAGAGGTAGCAGGGGATGATTGTCCTGTATATGAATTTGGGAGCAGAAGGGCACATGGTCCTCATGCGGCTCATTGGGGAGCTAGGGCGGCTTATATTGCTGGATGTGCTGGTACTTCAAATGTTTTTGCCGGTATGGAATTTGGTGTACCTGTTGTTGGCACAATGGCACATTCGTATATTATGCTTAGGGGCATTTCACGAAAAGATGAACTTGATGCGTTCGAGAATTATGCCGATAGTTTTCCTGATGGGATAGTTCTTTTGATAGATACGTATGATACTATTAAATGTATTGAATTTATCATTAAAAGAAATCCCGAATTATTAAGGCAAGTGAGTGCCGTAAGGATTGATAGTGGGGATCTCCCCGCGATGGCTAATGCTGTTAGAAAGAAATTAGACGAATCTGGTAACAAAAAAGTCAAGATTATGCTTAGCGGAGATTTGGATGAATATTGTATTACCAGTATGCTTTATGATGGGGTTTCGGTTGACTCGTTTGGTATTGGAACCAAACTTGTGACATCTTACGACAAACCAGCATTGGGTGGTGTATATAAGTTGGTGGAGTATTCGCGTAAACATCAAATTTTGCCAGCTTTTAAATATAGCACTGGTAAAGAAACTAAGCCCATGGCCAAAAGAGTGGTGAGACAAATTAGTGGTGGAATATTCCAACAAGATTTGTTGGCTCTGGAAAGTGAAAATGTTGAAGGGCAACCTCTTTTAGAGCGAGTTGTTAAACGCGGTACGCTCGTTAGGCCCCATCCTCACATAATAAAAATTCGTGACTATTGTGCTGAACAAAGAGGGTTAATGAGATCTGCCTCTCGCAAAAACAAAATGATACCTGTGGCTGTGAGTTCTAAACTTGCGAAAGTTACCGCAGATACAAAGCACAAATTTATGAAGGAGTTTAAGTAATGAAAAGAGAAGACACATACAGACTAAACAAAACCTAGAGCTATTAAATAGAATAGCCCCCTGTTAGTGTAATGGTCAGCACAACACACTGTCGATGTGTAAACAGGAGTTCGATTCTCCTACAGGGGGCCAATTTTTAGGAGGGTATAATGTCAGTGTTAGTAATCGTGGATATGGTAAATGACTTTTTGAAGCCAGGTGGGGCGCTTTATTGTGGTGATGATTCAAGGAGAATTATTGGTCCTCTTGTAAATTTAGCCGAACAGTTTTATCTTCGCGGAGATCCTGTAATTTTCGTTAACGATTTACACCAAGATAACGATCCCGAATTCAAATTGTTTGGTCCACACTGTCTCCCGAATACGGAGGGTGCTGAACGCATAGAGGAATTTGATTTCTTAGACAGTCAACCCGATTTACTCATAGATGGTATCGAATTTCCCAAAACCATTTGCAAGTTTTCTTACAGCGCTTGGCATGGCACAACACTTCACACACTTCTTAAGTACAGGCTTGGTGAATGTGAAGTATGGCTTGCTGGCGTATGTACTGGTATCTGTATTTTGTTCACATCGTTTGATATGGTTCGTGCTGGTTATGAAGTAAAAGTTCCAAGGTATTGTGTAGCAGATTTTGACCCCGATAGACATGAAATGGCTCTTGACATAATGAACAGCATTTTGGGAGTACCTATTTTGTAGGAGGAACGTGATGGATTCGCATGGCGCTTTTGTTCCGTTGGCTGTAAATATTTTGGTTGTTTTGATTGGTGTTTCTGTGTTTTATTTGTGGCGTAGGGTGGTAATGAGAAGGGTCAAATTTTTGTCGATTATGGCCGATACAGAAAAAGGGGTTTCGTCCGGTGAAATTCAGTCGAATATTGTTTGGATTGTTATTAGCGTGATACTTATGTTGGGATTTTTTTACGTTTTGGGTATGATACGTGGCAATATTTTGATGGAAAGGCTCGAAGTAGAAAATCCGATTGTGGCGCAGGAGCAGAAAGAGCTTAAGGAGCTTGAGCCTATTAACGTTATAGAAATTGAAAAGAAAAGAGAGGAAAGGAGGGAGGAACGTAAGGATAAACTATTGGATAAGGAAGAAGGACGTAAAAAGAGCGAGGAATATTTGAACAAACTGTTGGAAGAGCGTGGCTTCAAGACTAGTGAAACCAAGGAGAAAAAGTAATGAGGAAGTGTTTTATATTGTTGTTGATGGTGGTTACCGTATCGTTGGCTGGTTGTAGTGGCGGTTATGTTGATCCTGCTGAATTGGGCATGATCAAGACATCTTCTGGTTGGGATAAAACGCTATATAAGCCAAGGCGTGTTTGGATTGGCCCATGGTCCACGCTTTATGTGGTCGATTGTAGCGAGTATACTTATAACGAACACTTGGAGATATTGACAGCAGATGAGCTAAATCTCAAATGCACAATATCTGCCCGTTGTTCTATAGATGCTAGCAAGGAAGATGAGGTTAAGAGTGTTTTTGATCGAATTCGTCCTTCTCCTGGTAATGGGAAGATGATAATTTCTGCCAAGTCAATTTATGACATCTATGGCAAGTTGGTTATTCAGGGCGAACCAAGGGAAATGATTGGATCAATGACGGTTACAGAAGTACGAGAAAAAAGATCGCAAATCGTCAAAGAAACATTCGCCAAGGTCACTGAACAATTGAAAAAAACCCCGCTTACATGCACAGCCTTGAAAATCACTAATATTGATTGGCCTGACGCTATTACAAACGCAATGGAGAAAAAGAAAGAAGCAGAAATCGAGATCGAAGCAGAAGAACGTCGTATTCAGCAGAAAGTTGTAGCCGCACAAGGCGAACAACAGGTTGCTGAAATTAGCTATCAAATCGAAATACTTGAAGCGGCCATGATTGCTGACGCAAACAAGATCATTGCTGGATCTTTGACTCCGGAGTTTTTGCAATGGCACAATATCAAGGTGTTGGGTGAAGCTGCAAGAGGTCAGAATAACGCTTTCATTATTGCCCCTTATGATGCTATGAGTAGTTCTGATTTTGTTAAGAATGGCCAACTGGCACAAATGCTCAAGGTTAGTTCTCGCGCAGAGGGTATTATGAAGGAACTGAAAAAGAAGAAAGAGGCCGTTCAGAAAAAGGCTACAGAAGCACCGAAGAAATAACCAGTAATACCCCACTGGCGGAGGCTAGACTGCGGCCTCATAATCAATTGCAGTTAGGCTTTGGTTGCTGTGCCTATAAACAGCAACCACTAATTTAACCCAAGATTAGGTGATTAAATGCATGTGGTTTTATGTTTGGACAAATACACTATTTCGGGTGGTCCTGCCGCATTTGCTATGAAGTTTGTTGATGAGTGCAAGCGGCGGGATATATCTTATTCGTTTTATGATGATTACAAACAGCCTTGGAAACAACACGAAGATTGTGTCGTTCTGTGTTTAGGATCAGTTTCGAACGAACCTTCCTTGGGTAAAAATGTTACAAAGCGGGATCTGTTATTGCGTTTTAAAGACGCTGGAATAAAAATTGTTTTGAGGTTAGGGGCCGCTTGGTTTTGGTCTGATTTTCCTTACGAACAATTTAATTTAAGTATTGCTGATACTGTTGATTTGGCAGATGGCGTTGTGTTTCAATCAGTATTTAGTTATCATACCTATCTTCGATTTATTTCACACACACCGCGTGGGATGCTGAGTGATAAGCCAGTTAAAATCATCTATAATGGATCTGATACTACGGTCTTTTACATGGATGAAACTAACCCTATAGAGTGTAGGGATAACGCTATTTGTTGTTGCTCGTATGATTGGTCGCCAACCAAAGGGCTTAGAAATATGATTAATGGGGTTAATAATTTGCTCAAGAATGATGAAATTACTTTACATATAATAGGTGAAAAGAGGGTTGGGGAGTGTGTTAAGGGGTTTTTTGAAAAAACCATGAAGAATATAGTTCTCCATGGGTTTTTACCGCCGCAATGTATAGATATAGTGTATAATAAGTGTAGGGCAATGTTGCACTTGGCATATTTGGATGCTTGTCCTAACGCGGTAATAGATGCTGTGACAGTTGGGCTTCCAGTTATATGCGGATCTGAAGGTGGGACGCATGAGGTAGCCGGGGTAAATAAGGTAGTTTTGCCTACAAAACAATTTGAATTTAAAGGTATGCCCCAAGCCGAAATACCTACGATAGACCCGGATTTAATTGAGGAAGCTGTTGTCGAAGTGTTGAAGAGTTCGCCATTAGTAGACAATATGCCGCTTAATCCAGTATCATCTTTTACTAATTGTTTTGAATCATATTTGAATTTTTTTGGGAGTTTGCGATGAGAATTTTATTTGTTCCGAACATACATCATACAGTTGGCCTAAATAGCGCCGGGTATAGATTTCGCGCTGGCAATTTTGCCGAATTGCTTCCAACTTTTGGCCATGAGGTTGTGGTGGCCCATACTCCGGAACTTTGTAAAGAGCTTCCTTTCCAAAAAAGATTTGATGTTGTTTTGTATCAGAAAAGATTTGATACCGCCGAGAATATTGACAAAATAAGAAATCTGAATAATGGAGAAGTGGTTATCATTTATGATTTGTGTGATAATTATTTCTGTGAAAATAATGATGTCAAAGATATGTGTTGTGATTTTATTCGATTGGTAGATGCAGTATTTGTAACTAACAACTTTTTAGCAGAAGAGGCTTTAAAGCATGGCGCTAATTATGCTTTAAAAACTCCTGAGTTGTTAGATGTGCGAACACCTAGATACAAAAAACACACTGAAAAGAAAACAATAGAGGCTTTGTGGCATGGTAATGTTGGGGTTCCTCACTCGGACCCAATTCACAAAGGGGGCCTTATAGACTTGTTGATGCTCAACGATGTATTGGTTAATTTTCTTGATTGGGTTCATGTCCACATAGTCACTGGACTAGACTTTTCACAACAGATACCTTCTGATTTTTTCGATATTTTACAGCAATTACGATTTTCATTTTCTGTGGAACAGTGGAAAAGCGAGAATGTTGAATCGTTTTTATATAAACCGGATATTACTCTTATCCCGGCACAACGGAGCGATTTTACTGATGGTAAGTCCTCGAATCGCGTAATAACATCTTGGATTAACACTATCCCATGTTTGGTTTCTCCTGTTTTTCCTTACTTAGAACTTAAGGAAGAGCAGGGGCTTGGTAAAGATCATTTGTTTATTTGCAATAGCCCTATGGAGTGGCGTGAAATGATATCAGCATATAGATGTCATAAGCAGCGTCAACTTGATGGTGATTTTTTCAGAAATCTGGTTGAAAAGAATTTTTCGGACGGTGTTCTTGTTAGACAGTGGTTGGACTTAGTAGGAGAGGTAATAAAACATGCCGGTATTTAACCCAATAGAAGAAAAGGCGCGGCAACAAAGGCTTAAGGAATTAAGAGGGGAACTTC
>Ga0180432_10007414_pt1 | contig 13936 bp, 13 predicted proteins | sample SS_ome_10_FD_132414 | JGI IMG/M metagenome (GOLD analysis project Ga0180432, IMG submission 132414) | Hypersaline lake sediment archaeal communities from the Salton Sea, California, USA - SS_1_MS_2 metaG | ecosystem: Environmental > Aquatic > Non-marine Saline and Alkaline > Hypersaline >...
GACCATCTTTTCGCACAACTGGACATTGCGGCGAATGTCCCATGCCTGGTAGGCGCGCGGGCCGTTCCAATTGCCGGTACGTTCGCCGTACCAGTCGAAAAGCCAACGCGGTTGCCTGGCCCGGTAGCCGTGTCCACCGACCTCAATGAGAGGGCTTTTTGCGACCGGCTCGAGCTCTCGCCATTCCTCGGTGAAGCACTTGCCATTGACGTAGAGCGTGCATTTGACATCGTGCTTCTGAAGCAGGCTCACGTAGCGCCGGGTGACTCTCACTTCAGTCTCCCCGGCTCCGGTGAGAAAGCGCTGATCGTTGGTCCGCAAGGACATGTGGTGGACGTCACCAGTCAGGCAGATCATGGCTGTCTCCCGCATCCGTGCGCAGTAAGCGCGCGCTATGTCGTTGATTTCGCCCCGCGCGGGTACTTGTCCTGCAGAAGAATAGTGCGTGGTGCAGGAAATCGGCAGAGGAGTCGGCAGGCGTTAGGAAATCAACAAAAGGGCGTCAATGATACGGAGGCAGATACCGGCGAGTTTGCTGGAGGGAAATTAGCTGACACGTCTGAGACGCATTGGGTGCGACCGTATGTCGAGAAGTGCTGTCAGGGGAGCGGAGTGGATGTCGGCTGCGGGACCGAGAAGATCACGCCGGATGCGATCGGGATAGACTTCGCAGTCGGTGACGATTTGCTCGGCCAGTTGCCGGCGTGGGCTATGAAGCAGATGAACTGTGTCGAGAAGTCAGGCTTCATCGGCGAGTATAGCTTCTACGTGGTGCTGAAAAACGCCGTTGCAGCCCGCGTCCCCCTGCTTAGACATGCAGGTCGCAGATGTTGGCGCTGGTTATACGGACCGTGCGGCTATCCACGAATTCGGCCCCCCTGTCGAGGTATCCCTGGATGCTGCCCCCCTCGAGCACGCGTATCTCCTGAGTGTATGGCCCCACGAAGAAGTACGGCTGTATATCGCCGGTGCGCTCGCAAGCGATGCGTGCCTGCTCGCGGATGAGTTCACAGGCGGCCTCATGGGAAAGGTGTATGGCCAACTCGCGGCCGAGGGCTGTCTTGACTACCGCGCCCGCGATGTTGGGGATCAAGTCCCGTGCCTCCTCGAACGTGACATCGTCGCCGGTGACAAAGGTGGTTGGGACGCCCATTGTACCGGCCATTAGTGCGCGGCAGCCGAACTCGCCCATCTCGATATCGTTTATCTTATAGTACTCGATGCTCTTTGACGAGTAGGTGTGACATAGCACGCCCCGTTCGCCCATCATCGCGTGCTGGCCGACGAACATGAATGCGTCAAAGCTCTCGTCGAGGTAGTAGGGGGCTCTAATGGGGCCACGGGCGATCAGCTTGGCCTGTTTGTGGAAGCCCCGATGGTCAATGCCGCCGCTGCCGTGACCGTCCCAGACAATGACTTCAGCGGCGGGGTCGAAGTCGAGAATGCCGTCAACAGCGGCGTTGACTTCGCCGGTGAGGAAGTACTCTGAGCGCTGCTTCTCTTCAGGGGTGACGTCGCGGGTCTGTGCGAAGGTGCTGATCATGGCTGGCCCTTCGAGGTCGGTGCAGATGTAGATCTTCATCTCGTGTCATCTCCATCGAGCAGAGTCTGTCGGTGCGTTGGGCCCAGTTTTCAGCGGATGCAGCTCAGGTGATCCAGATTGGAGAGGCCCAGGCCATGTGCCCATCGGCCTGCTTGACGCGCAGGTAGTAGAAGCAGAAGCGCCCCGGCGGGCCGAACTCGGAAGCGAGCATGATGTTGTCGAGTGGCTCGTCATCGGTCATCGTGTCTGAGAATGTCAAGGCGTCCGGCTCAATGCGGCGGATGACCTTATTGTTGCGGAGTAGTTCGACGGTGGTAAGCGGCTGAGTTCCGGCAGCTCTCACGGTGAAGGTACGCGGCCCCGTGTACCCCTCCAGTTCCGAGCCCATCGGCATCTCGTCAAGAGCGAAATAGACCAGCATTTGCTCGCCGCTGGTGCCGTAGCAGCGCCGGGCTTTGAGTGCATCATAGAGTGCTTCGCGGGTCATGTCTGTGGCGAGGACGCCGGCAAGGCCGCGACCATCATTGACGCCGAAGGGCCCGTTGCCCGGCTGAGCCATCTGGTTGTCGGTGCTCGCGATGAAGCCGAGGCGGTGCCCCTTGAGAAGAGCCTCCTGCACTGAATGAGGTCCGCCAAGCTCACTGGTGCCCCAACGCGAGTAAATCTCGACCAAGCGCTCGCTAGGTGCGAGTGGGCGGTCCCAGTCGGCGGGCCAGATGTAGCGGGTGTGATGGGGCACAGTGATCGCCTCGAAGCCGTCGAGAGCGGCCCAGAGCGCCTCCGGTTCGGGAACATCGGCGGCGAGGTGCGGATCTCCGAGGTCGTACTCCGGGCCGCGTTCCCATGCGACCTTGAAGTCCCGGGCCTGTTGTGGAGAGCGGAAGTAGGCTATGCGATGGCCGCAGGATATATATGTCTCGCAGCCGCAGATGGTTACCAGTTCGCCGGAGCTATTGTACTCCTCGTTGACATCGAGATAGCGGTGCCAGATATCCTGGGTGAAGCGGTCGTTGCAGGAGTTGTGCTGATAGACACAGGCGCAGAAGTCGAGCAGCGAGTACCAATAGGCGTATTCGAAGGGCTGGCGGAGGGCGTCATCAGTGAGGCCCAGGTAATGGGTGTGGAGGTCCCCGAAATAGACGTTGTAACCTCCGAAATCAGCGGGTCGTCCCATGGGATTGCTGCGCGCTACGAGAGGATTGTCAACATCGTAGGCTTGGAAGTACTCGAACTGGGCATGCCCGCTGGGCAGCATGACATCTGACTCCCGCTTTTCGCTGCTGTGTCGGACTACCCCGATGTCGCCGGAGTCATCCTCCTGACGCCAGATAGCCACATCGCCGTCGTAGCCCTCGGCTCCGTTTTCACCGACACCGTCCACGACGACAAGGCGAACTGTAACCTCGCTGTCGGGTGCTGCTACGGAGGGCACGCGGAGACGGAGCTTCGCGGCCGGCCCGCCGTGTGCGACGACGGCGGGGTTACTGACCAGCGGCCTGAAGAAATCATCATCCGGCAACTTCGCGAAACTGGCGAATTCGTGCCGGATCGCCATCTTCGGGACCTCGATTTCGGGGCTTTTCGGATCGGAAAGGTACAACGTCAGCACTTCGCCGGCACTCAGCGAGGCGTCGGCAGTCACCAGGCGTAGAGCGAAGCTGAAGCCCGCCTCAATGAGCTCGGATGTGACGGTGACGCCGCTGCCCGAGGGTGCGTGTGCGGTTACCAGGCAGAACGAGCCGCCGGGATGGTGATCGGTGCGGGTTGAAAGCTCCGGATGTAGCTCCCGCCAGGCCATGCCGAGGTGCTTGCGCCAGTGCCGGGGGATAGTGATGATGAGTTGACTGCCTGCCGGGAAGTCGAAGTCGGTGGGGGAGAAGTCGAGCCGCAGATGCAACGGCTCTCCGACGGTGGCTTCATCGGGCAGCGCCTGCGCTGCGACGGCAATCGGTTCGCGGTCCGGTGCATCGAGCGCAATCTGCCGGTATATCTCATGTGTGAACTCGCCGGGTGTTTGGGCCATATCCGCGCTTCCAGTCCATTCTTTGTGCATAGGCGGTAGGTTTGTGTGTGATACCGGCAGTCAATTCAATGGGGGACGGCAAATGACCTTCTCGGGTGGAGGGATAATATGGCGGAGATGCACGTGACTGGCGAAGAGGTGGAAAAAGTCGGGGGGGGGGGACTAAGTTCCCGGCTCGCCGAGGACCATGTTGTCCCGATGGACGACCTCGCGGTGACCGACGTGACCGAGGGTCTTGGCTATGCGGCTGGTATGTAGCCCGCGGATGGTTTCGACTTCGGTGGCCGAGTAGTTGGTCAGGCCACGGGCGAATTCAAGCCCGTCGGGTCCGCTGATCCGCACCAGGTCGCCGGCCTTGAAATCACCGCGGACCTGGGTCACGCCGATGGGCAGGAGACTGGCGCCATCTGGATGTTGCAGGGCGCGGCGGGCACCGTCATCAACGCTGATAGTGCCGGCGGGTTCAATGGCCGTCGCGATCCAGAGCTTGCGTCCCTGTACGGCTTGCCCCGGGATGAAGAATGTGCCGATCTCCTCGCCTTCGAGGATACGAGTGATGACTCGTTCGGCGCGACCGCTGGCCATGACCGCCGCGATGCCGCAGGCGGCCAGCATCTGAGCGGCGGCGAGCTTGGCGGCCATGCCGCCCTTGGATTCGGGGCCGCCGGCGCCCTCGGCACAGCCGCTCACGTCATCATCCGCCGCGACCCTGGGGATCAGCTGCGCGTTGGAGTCAAGCTCCGGATTGGCGGTGTAGAGGCCCTCGTAGTCGGAGAGGTAGATGGCCAGGTCCGCCCGCGCAGTGGCCGAGACGGTCGCCGCCAGCTTGTCATTCTCCTGGAAGGTGATGCCCTCGATGGAGACGCTGTCATTTTCGTTGATGACCGGGATGACGCCCTTGGCGAGCAGCGCCTCGATGGTGTTACGGACGCACAGGTAACGGTGGCGGGCCGACATGTCATCAGTGGTCAGGAGCATCTGTCCGCAGGAGAGGCCACGGGATCTGAGCGCCTGCGACCAGTGCTGCATCAGGGCGGGCTGTCCAGCGGCCGCGGCGGCCTGGCGCAGAGGCAGACTATCCTCACTGCGGCTCAGCGCGAGGATGCGGCGGCCCAGGAATATCGCGCCGGACGTGATGATGATGAACTCATGGCCCTGTTCGCGGAGAGTGGCCATCTGCCGACTCACGCTGTCGAGGAAGGCGGTATTGAGGCCGGTCGCCCCGCCGGTAATCAGCCGCGTACCGACCTTGACGACGATGCGCTTGCAGGTAGCCAGTTGCACGCGCTCGGTTATCGGTGAGGCAAGCATGTCAGTTACTCTCTCGCCAGGTAATCGCCGCTACTGAGCCACTTGTATGTCGTCAGCTCCGGCACGCCGACAGGACCCCTCGCATGGAGCCGGTTCGTCGAGATGCCGATCTCAGCGCCCATGCCGAACTGGCCGCCGTCAGTGAACCGCGTCGAGGCGTTGTGATAGAGGCAGGCGGAATCAATCTCGGCAAAGAAGCGCGCGGCGTTGTCGGCATCGTCAGTGAAGATCGCCTCCGAGTGCGCCGAGCTGAATTTCTGGATCTGCGCAATCGCCTGCTGCAGAGAGTTTACCACGTCCACGCTGATAATCAAGTCCAGATACTCGGTGTCGAAGTCCTCCTCGGTCGCCGGCACGACATTCTGGCAGGCTTTCTGCACCGGCTCGGTACCGCGTACCTCGACGCCCGTAGCCTGCAGGTCCGCCACAATCGCCCTCAGCGCGGCCGGGTTGTCCACATGCACCCACAGGTTCTCGACGGCGTTGCAGGTGCCCGGACGCTGAGTCTTGGCATTGTTGACGCATGCGACGGTGCGCTCGATGTTGCAGGTGGCGTCCACGTAGATATTGCACAGCCCGCGGTCATGCTTGAGCACCGGCACCGACGCATTCTCGACGACGGCGCGGATAAGGCCCTGTCCGCCGCGCGGTACGATCAGGTCCACATACTCATCGCACCGGATCATCTCCACCACGCCCTGGCGATCCGTGGATTCGATAATCTCGACACACGACCGCGACAGGTCAACCTCCTCGCACGCATCAGATAGTAGCCCCGCCAGCGCGATGTTCGAGTGGATCGCTTCCTTGCCCCCGCGCAGCAGTACCGCATTGCCCGCCTTAAGGCACAGGCCCGCCGCGTCCACCGTCACGTTCGGCCGCGACTCATAGACGATGCCGATGACCCCCAGCGGTACGGTGATCTTCCTGATGAGCAGGCCGTTGGGGCGCGTGGTCTCGGACAAGACGATGCCGAGCGGGTCGTCGAAGCCGGCGACCTGCTCCAGGCCCACCGCCATGTCCTCGATGCGCTCGTCAGTGAGCAGCAGCCTATCAAGCAGCGCCGCCGACAGCCCCGCCTCCTCACCGGCTTTCATATCCGCCGCATTGGCTTCCTTTATCATTTCCACCGAGCCGCGTATTCTGGCTACCATGGCCCGCAGCGCCTCATTCCGCCGCGCATCCGTCGCAACCCGCAGCCCCCCCGCCGCACACTTCGCGCTGATCGCCTTGCTAAGCACTTCATCCTTGATGTTCATATTGGCTTCTCCTAGTGTTGTAGTCAAGATGGCAGGGCCGCATGGTGGAAGTGTAGGAGTTCAGTCAATAAGGCTCGGATCCCGGTCGGCTGTGCGTATGTGAGATGCGGCGGAGGAGATTTCGGCGGGCGAGGTGATTGCCCTCCGGCAAAGAAAACGCACCACATCCACTGGCCCGGTATCGCAGCTAGTTCGCAATATCGCCAGCATGTTGTCAACCATGCGGGATTGGGGAGCATCGCGGTCGTCCTTCTCCCAGTGATACAAGGACTGACGCGTCGTTCCGACAAGTGCAGCGAAGTCGGACTTGGTCATACCAAGGTCGTCCCGCAATTGCCTGATCTCCGCCGGCGACATGATGCGGCCCTGCTCCGCCTGCGACTGGTCGAAAAGCGCCCTCCAACGGGCGTATTCACGCCCACTGAAGTGATGAGCCCCGCAATCATCGCAAACGCCGATGACAGCCTCAGGCACGACGAAGGGGACATTCTCAAACTTCGTCTCGTAATTCTGGACAGTAGTCGCTCGTACCGTCCCCTTGTGACATTCCTGGCACTTGTAACCGAACATGTTAGCCCCCCTTCTGTGTGCATTGAAAAAGTCAGTGCCCGCACCATCGTAACTCAGCGCTCATAGTGTAGCCTTTTCCACGTGCGGTCTCAAGGAGGGAGATGACGAAGTGCATGAACAGGCGGGTTACTGGTACGTACCGGCCTCAATTGTCAGGTACGCCGTCCAACTGCGGCAGCCGCAGCAGCACACTCCTCGTGATCAGCGCCGCGCCGAGGCCGATGCCGAAAAGCACGCCTCCCGCTAATACGTCGAAAAGCGCCGCACCGGCCGCTACCATTGCCCCCACAGCCGCCGACAGCAGCAGTATCTCGTAGCCCCGGCAATGCTCGATGGCGATGTGCCTGCCGATGAACCACGCCACAAGGGCTGCTGCCCCACCCAGCGCCAGCGGCAGCAGCACCATGAGCGGCTCGCGCCAGTTGGGTGGCATCGTGAGTGCCCATGCCGCGCCGACAAAGGTTCCCGCCACCATCCCGCAGACCCCATGACCGAAGACGGTCAGATGCGGGCGCGGCTGCGGGGCTGTGCCGGTCACAAAATCGTACCCGCACTCCGGACATTGCCTGCTGTGCCGGTCCAATGGTAGCGGAAATCCGCAGTGAGGGCAAATCCTGTCGCGCCTGCGTGGATTCATCGGTACACCTGCTGGGTTCGGTAGAGGGAGACCTATTCGCGACAGAGACGGAGAATCCTGCCGCACGCACTCAGTGCCAGGGCTTTACGCGAGCGGCATGAAGCTAGGAAGCTTCGCCTATAGGTGAATTGTCTGGCAGCTTGGGCCACGGATGGGGTTCCCGCGAAGTGTGCACTTCGGGCCGACAACCCAAACTCGCACCAACCTACTCCGCGGCCTCGCGCACCTCTCTGAATACCCGCAGGAAGTTGCCACCCCAGAACTTCAGTATCGTCTCCTCCGAGAAGCCCCGATCCAGCAGCTTCTGCGTAATCTGCGGCTGGTACGTCGGGTCCGGCGGTACCGGTTTGGTGGTGCCGTCGAAATCCGACCCATAGCCGACGTGGTCATCGCCGATCAACTCGATAGCGTACTGGATATGGTCAATGAACCGGTCGAAGGTGCGGTTCTCCTCATCCTCGGCGATGAAGCTGCGCGGGCATGAGATGCCTATCACTCCCCCCTTATCCCTCAGCAGCTTCAACTGATCGTCGGTCAGATTGCGCCAGTGATGTGACAGCGTGAAGCAGTTCCCGTGCGAGAAGACAACCGGCGTCTTTGACAGCTCGATGGCTTCGTAATAGGCGGCATCCTTGGTATGGGCCAAATCAACGACGATCCCCAGCCGGTTCATCTCCTGCACGGCGGCCTTCCCAAATTCGGTCAAGCCCAGGTAGTCTCTGCGCGCACGTTCTCTGTCCGCGGGCGTGCAGAAGCGCCCCGAGATATCCGGGCTGCGCAGGCCGTCAGGGTCCTCCTCGCCGTGGGTGAGTATCGCCACTCGCAGACCGAGCTCATAGAGCACCCGCAGTATCCGCAGGCTCCTATTCATGAACCTGCAGCACTCAACCTGGGGCACGAGGCCGATTTTGTCTTCGGCCTTAGCGCGCTCGATGTCCTCCGGTTCCAGTACCAGCAGGAAATCATCGGGGTAGTTGTGGACGTGCTGGAAGATCGGGTCCCACAGCTCGATGGCCTGGAACAGGTCACCGCAGCCGACCATGCAGTTGAAGGCGGTGGTGCCTCCTGCACGCAGGCGGGGCAGGTCCACATGATACTCCGGCCACTCGCCGACTATCTCCATCGGCTCCTTGCGCGCCCAGTGCTCGATGAAAGAGTCGTTGTGTCCATCATAGATGACGGCTTTATCGTGGAGTTCTCGCGCCTGCTCAGATATTTCCATAATGGGCTTCCTTCTTTCTGCGATGTTTACTCAGTGCATCGTCTGGCCGCCGTCAACATTCAGCGCCTGGCCGGTGATATATGCCGCCTCATCGCTGCACAGAAACAGCAGCGTATTGCCCACATCGTCGTACGTGCAGCCACGTTTCAGCGGCACCTTGTCAACATACATCTGCCGCACTTCCGCCTCGGTCTTGCCCCAGCGCTCGGCATATTGTGCATAGAGACTGTCAACCCACAGCGGTGAGTCCAACAAGTTCCCCGGGCAGATGGCGTTGACGCGGATATTGTGCTCGGCCAGCTCCAGCGCCAGGCTCTGCGTCAGCCCGATACCCCCGAACTTGCTCGCCGCATAGGCCGAGTTCTTATAGCTCCCCGTTTTCCCCGACTTGCTGTTAATCTGCACGATGACGCCCTGGTTACGCGGTATCATCGCCTGCGCCGCATACTTGGCCACGATCATGTAGCCGACGAGGTTGACTTCCATAACCTTGGCCCATTTTGCGGCGCTGAACTCCGTGATCTCTCCCGATATGAGGATGCCAGCATTCGACACCGCAATATCAAGCTTCCCGAATAGGTCCACCACTTCATCAACGGCTCCGCTGACATGTTTCTCATTGGTGACATCGGCGGGAAGGCCGATAGCGCGGACACCATGGGCGGTGGCGAGTTCCGAGGCTGCGACCGCGGCCTCCTCCGCCTGCAAATCCAGCAGCGCCACTCCCGCCCCTGCTTGGGCCAGCCGTTCGGCAAGTGCCCGGCCAAGTCCCTGCGCCGCCCCGGTCACCAGAGCGACCTTGCCGCTCAGGACTTTGTTGCCGTCATCTACTGTCATCGGCTATCCCTCCACCAGGAAGTGGTTTATCAGCGCCTCTTCCGCCTCCTGCGTCCACTGGTTCATGGGGCCGAGCTTCTCAGCCACTTCCGGCAGCAACTCCGCGAGGTCCTCTAGCCGCGTCAGGGCCAGTCCCCGCACCTGCGGGTAGATGACGATTTTCCCGGGGAAGGTTCCATCGCGTACTGCCTCCATGCCGTCCCAGGTCGCCTCCATCCCGCCGATGCCGGCGACCGCCCCGTTCGTGGACAGCTCCCGGCTCTCAGCCATCCGAATCGTAGTGGCCAGGTCCTCAATGCCCGACCCGCTGGAACCGGTATAGCGCACTCCTCTGAGTGCAACAGCGGTGACATCGAGGGCCGCCGTCGTACCCCGTGCCGCTCCCGCGAAGACATTGAACATCCCGTTATCTGCAAGGTGCGCTGCCGCTTGCGAAATCACCACCGGTATCGCCGCCATCGTCACGATATCATCGAAGCCCTCCGGGGCAACTTCCCGCAGCTTTTGGTCGAACTCCTCCGGCGACATCTGCGTCGGATTTAACCCGATGAGCGTGACGTCGTTATCGTCTGCGATGCTCTCAAAACGTCGCAACGCCGTGGCGAGCCGCTCATCATCAATGTCACTGACCACGATTACCGCCGGCCGATTGCTGCTTTCGAGCGCAAGCTGCAGATGCATCTGGCCCATCGGACCGGCGCCTCCGACCAGCCAGGTCTTCCCACCGACTTGCAGCGTTATCGGACGGAGCTTGCGATATGCGGCCAGCGCATCGTCCGGACTCGCGCCGCTGTAGTAGGTGTCATCATAGTGTACGCGCCCGACATCGAGATTCGCCGGGCCGGGGAATGGCTTGTCCGTAATCAGGTTCAGTCTGCCACCCCGACTCAGTGTCCGGTCGGCGGCCTCAACAACCTCCGTACTGCCGCTGCCCAGCACGAACACGTCGTCGAATCCCTTGCCTCCGGTATGCTCTTCTACCAGCGCAGGCGGGTCAATCTCGGCCATGCTTGCCGTGACTATCACCGGCACTCCCGCACTATTGGCCAGGTCCCGGATATCGCGTGCCAACGGTTCCGGCACATCAGTCAGCACTACGCGGCGGGGTGCCATGATATCCCCGTACGGGATCCGGAAAGCAATCTCGTCGGCTCCCGGGGTGCCTACGACCCAGACGGCGCCGCCCGCTTTCAGATCCGCCCGGCGCACGTCGCGATAGGCGCGGACCACACAGGCCCACGGCTCGGCGAGCGCCGCCTCCGAGTAGCCGGTCTCGCTCTGCAGTGGCACCATATACACCCCGTCATCACCGGCGAGGATTTCTTCTCCCAGCAGCACGTATTGCTCCAGCGCACCTGGCAGCATATACCCGAACGCGAGATTCACACCCTTGAAGTAGATGTCAGCCTGCACGACAAATCGGTCCCCGACCTTGTAGTCATCGCGGCGGTTTTCTCCGACCGCAATGATGGTCAGGGCCGCTTCATGGCCCGGTATAATCGGGTCGTCCGCCAGGTTCCGCCCATACAGTCGAGGATGGTCTCCGCCCAGCTTGATGATCTTCGTGTCCGAAAAGCACAGCCCGGCCGCATCAACACGCGCCAGCAGCTGGTCAGGCCCCACCGCAGCGACCTGTGTGACCTCAGGTGCCTGCTGCTTGCCCAAGTTCTCCAAGCCGACCCCATACAGATGCCATACGACTTGCTCTTTGGGCTGCTCTTGCCGCCCGGAGCGGTATTCCGCAAATGATTTGAACATTTTTATCCCTCTTAACCTGTCTTCGTATTCCCTTGGGGTGTGCAACTCACGGTAGTTCCGAAACCGACCTCATAGCAAACTCTCTTGCGGAAGCTCCACTTGCGCCCCTCAGGTTCCATCCAGCCCTTTTTGCCGATACAACTCATCGGGCCGCGTCGTTATCCGTCTCACATTCTCTTCCCTGAGAGCGTGCAAGTTTCCTACCGCGCAAGCGCCCAGAATGATCCTTGCCGTCTTGTCCAGCATCGCGGTGATGTTATCCACCATCGCCGGCGTTTCCCCTGCTGCTATGAGCCCGTGGTTCTGTATTAGTATCGTCCGTGGCGGCCCCCCGTTACGCTCGACGAAATCGGCAACATGGCGCCAGACCGCCTTTGCCAGCGGCAGCCCCGGGTCCGTGTACGGCACCAGCACATATTCATGACCGCAGACGACGATCTCATCCGGGAACAGCCGTTGCGAGAACAGCTCCCGCCATTCACTGGAGCACAAGATACTGTTGACGGCCACCGGATGTGTATGTCCGACGAAGCGGATCTGCTCGTGCGACAGCAGCATCGCATGGAACACTGTCTCAGTGGAGGGCGACATTGCTCCCGGCTCGATGCACGCAGCACTGAGGGCCGCCTTGATCTGCTCATCATCCAACTCCGGCCCCTCAAGCAACTCAAGCAGCGGCTCTATCTGCACCTGCACGAAGGTCTCCGGCTTGCTCTCGCACAGCTTCGTCCCGCTGGCCTTGACGTAGAAGCTCTGCTCATCCACCTGCGCCGAGGTATTCCCTTCGCCCAGTATGACAAGCTCCCGCTCCGGTTCAGCCAGGCGCAGCGACATCTCGACAAGCTGATTGAGTACCGGCGTATGCTGTCTCATCTGAATCCATTTCTACCACTCAAGTTGGCCCATTCCCCGAAATACTTCGCCTCCTGCCGCTAGTGCACCTGCACAAGACGTATCATACAGCCGCAAGGAGATTCCACACCCAATGGCGAAACATCATCCGGTACTACTGCGGCACCGATATCTTCCTAGCGCCCGGCGACCAAACCGGATAGTGACGTCGCGCAAATGCGTGGGATAATACCACATTCAGGACATCAGGAGGCACAACATGGATCTCAAATTCTCGATCCGCGAAGGCATGGCACCCGGGAGCAGCATTGCTGAGAAGTTCGAGAACCTCGCTGAGATGGGTTTCGCCGGCATCGAGATTACGACGACGCCCCCCGAGTCCGTAGCTGAGGAGGTCATGCAGGCGGCCAGAGACACCGGCATCGTCCCCAACATCTGGTCGTCTGAGCATCTCAACATCCTCGATCCGCGCCCTGATGAACGTGCGCGTGCGGTGCAAAGCCTCCGCGACGCGCTCAGCATCTGCGGGGAGTCCGGCGGTGTCGGCGTCATCTCCGTGCCGCTGATCGCCACCAAGATGCAGAGTCTCCCACGAATCCCCGACCTCTCGCCATTCATGAGCCAGGCGGAACTCGAGCGCGCCGTCCTGAAGGCGATTTTCACCGAGTTGGCCGATCATTGCCAACAGGTGGGAGCCGATGTCATCGTCGAGCCGCTCAACCGCTACGAGCAATGGTGGCCGGCGTCGCTCTATGACGGCATAGATATCTGCGATGATGTGGGCGCGCCCGGCATCTCGATGATGGCCGACTTCTTCCACATGAACATCGAGGATGCCCACTTCGATGAGAGCATCCGGGCCGCCGGCAAGCGCATCAAGAACGTCCATCTCGCCGACAGTCAACGCCAACTGCCCGGCTACGGCCATACCGATTTCCGGCCCGGCCTTACCGCCCTCGACGAGATCGGCTACGACTACTACCTCGGCTTCGAGTGCGCCATCCCCGGCGACCCCTTCGAGGACCTGCCCAGAGCGATGGACTACATCCGCTCCCAGGCCCCGTGAGAAGCCAGGCAAGAAAAGGCCCGGCCGGCAGTGGCATAGATGTCACCGGCCGGGCTGCGAAGTTGCCTGCGCCACCCCTCAGGATACGTCCATCGCCTCCAGTTTGCGCGCCTCGGCCTCCGCGTACCGAAGAGCGATCACGCGCACGACCGGTGGTAGCACGAAGATGCCGATGGCACCCGGCAGCAGCCACGCGTACCAGACCCAGAACGGGTGCCCGGTCACCAGCAGGGCTATTCCCAGCACCAACATGATCACCATTGCCAGGCCCAGTACACTCGCAAAGACCATGAGAAAGCCCTTCGCACGGCCTCTGGGCGCTAGTACCCCTGCCAACGCACCCCAGAGACCGACCAGCACCCCGAACAGCGTCCCCGGCAGCCATGACAGATGGGGCGCAAGAACCAGCGCCTCCAGACCGTCCGCCCATGCCGGCGAAACAATACAACCCAGACCTACCACTGCAACTGTAATCTTGCCTGTCTTGTTCATTTCACTTTCCTTTCTCAAGCGCATACGCGCTCCGCGTACCACTATTCCTCAATTACCTGACGATGTGCCTCGAGTAACTCCCTGGCCACTTCGCGACTTAGCTTCCCATCGGCCAGTAGCATCTGTATCCGCCTCTGAAAAGGATCCTCCAGCGATGGGTCCTCCGCCGCCTCGACTTTAGCAATCAGTCTGTCCAGCCGGGCCCGCACCGTGGGATACGATATGCCGTACTCACCTGCCAGCGCTTTCAACGAACCTGAGTGCATCAGGAAGCGCTTCAGAAAGCTCAGGTCTTCCTGGTTCAGTTCCCTCAGCCATTGCGGACTATCCTGTTGCATGCTCAGCTCCCGCGACCGCTCTCCGATA
>Ga0180432_10007415_pt1 | contig 13936 bp, 12 predicted proteins | sample SS_ome_10_FD_132414 | JGI IMG/M metagenome (GOLD analysis project Ga0180432, IMG submission 132414) | Hypersaline lake sediment archaeal communities from the Salton Sea, California, USA - SS_1_MS_2 metaG | ecosystem: Environmental > Aquatic > Non-marine Saline and Alkaline > Hypersaline >...
ACCTAGCAAATAGTACCACAATTACAGTAACTGGAACGCGAAAATTCACAAACATTTTGGAGGATTAAAAATAATTTTCCAAACTTAAAAATCTCAGAAAAAAGTGCATGCCACATTGCTGTGGCTGTACAAGAGGCAGATTAATAGTTCCTGACTCAGAAGACTTGGATCTCCTTCCATTGCTACTCTTGATGGTTTCACAGTCCAGGTTTACTATTATTTGCCTTTTACCCAAATTTCGCGCCCCCGGAGGGCAAGGGGCGATCATGGCTTCGCCATGTGGACCGCTGAGGCTCAGCGCGTAGCGCCAGCCGAGGGGAGGCCGCAGGCCGACATTGATCCATATTCTGGTCCTCGACCTGGTAGCTAATAGTAATACAACTACAGTAACTGAAATGTGAAAATTACAGTCGGTTTCAACGACATTGGGACACTTTGTAAATACCTCTTAATGCTCCTTTAGAACGAGGACTAGAAGCCTCTGGTAGAATGTATAAAATATGTGCATATCATATATTTTAACTGCAATGTTTGCTGGCCCCATATTCCTATTTGTAATCGCCACCATTCTTGTTGGATTTGTTTGTGTTTGGCATGGCAAAGAAAGCGATGAGAATGAGGAATTTACGAATTACAGTTCATGGTGGTCTTGGCCGAACTACTACTACCGTGCGTACTGGCCATACTACCGTCGAAGTTACTCATATCCCAGTTACCACCCTTTCCGTTCTTTCCGTCGCCGCCGTCATCGCCTCCCGTATCGTCGTAACCACAACACATTCTTTTGGTAGAGCAATTTGCACTCAAGGCTGATTGCTCCTTTCTTGGATTGACACCGGGTGATCATGCATGCGGTAAAACAGACAGTAGTTGATCGCCTGTCCCTCGACCAGACCACTCATGCAGACATTGCCATCTTGATCAATGAGATCGAATACTTTCACCTGTTCTTTGGTCTTTTCTACTTGACCAACTTGTTTCTCTTGACCCGACACCTTCTTCTTTGTCATTCCAAACCAGGAGAGGATAGTGCTCATATTACGGATAGATATACGGTTGTGATCAGTATCGTATATCTATGTACATCTTTTTCTGTTTCATTTTTGCAGGGGACATCGATTCTTGGTCTTACATGCAGCCTGACAGCAGAATCTGTGATGGTCCCCAAATGTATCGTGGATTATTCATGCCCTCTTCTGCATTGATGCCAACAGTCAGACGGACGGTCGCACGAGCATGCTCGTTGGTGGAGGATTCTTGAAGGATCTGGCTACTCGTTTTTGTGATTATCTGAGCTGATTGATCAAACCATTCAAGATGGTCTGGAATTACGAATTTGAGTGAGGAACTCCGGCTCGAAGAGCCGTTTACTCCGATGAGATCGGAGGAATCCCAAAATCCTCCTGCGATATGAGGCATGTGCTCCTCCCAGATTTTGAGGATGGTGACCAGATGGTCTCTGGTCATACTGTCAACTGATTGGCCAAAATCAATGTATTCAGCTAGTCTCTGTTTTTCATCCAAACCTAGCGCATCAGCTCTATCACTGGTCAAACCAGGAAACAGATCCGTGGAGACGTGTTTTGGGAGAGGAAGATCATAAATGGTGAGGCTGAATCCCTCTCTATCAATGCTGCTGGGCGGCTCTTTGAGCCGGAGTCCCATTGCCTGTTCATATGCAGCCTTGTTAGGTCTCTGTGTTGGAGCCTTTTTTGCACTGACTGATACAGAGATGGATCCGGGTTGAACATGTGCAATCTTAGTTTTCAGCATGTTTGGATGGCGTGGTGTGGTGTAATACAATGACAATGAATGAAATTTGACGAACAATTTTTGCAAGGACCCTCAAGACACACGCATCATGGCCAACAGCTCCAAAGAGAGTCAGTGTGAATACCCTCCATATTGTTTTGCAGAGGAGACGCGGCTCGAATGGGACGAGACACTTCAGCAAGGATTTCCAATTCCAGATCCAAATGATGAGCTGATCGAGATCTATGAGATTGATACTCTGGTTCAGGCACTTGGTATTCGTGCTGAAAAGTGGGACAGTCCTGAATGGAGATGTACACAGGAGTTTGAAAAGATTTTGGCTGGTGCGCAGATTGCAGCTGAGGAAAAGCGCCGTGAAGCAGCCGAATCCAAGATAAAAATTCGTGTTCAAGGTGAGACCATGGGTTCTGTGCAGATTCCAAGAAATCTTCAGAACCCAAATTACACTGAACTACTTGATGGTATGCAAAAACTACGCAAGAAAAAGAGCACCAAAGCATTCTCGGATCTCCTAACAATGGTTGAAAAATACATTCACAAACTAAACAAAGATGCCTCCAAATTGACAGTGTATCGATTGAACTGGGTGCCAGACGTACGGTTCCTAAGAGTAAAGCTCTCGGAGCATGATGTTGATGCAGATCGCACACTCATAATGAGCCTTATCATGAGTTATTTCTATGGAAAGTATGTAGTATGTGAACCTATGTGTGACAAATTATGACATTCCTATCAACTCGAGATCTATGCTCTCCGCAACATCACGTGAAATGGCACTCTCTTTCCTGCTTGGTGTAGGTGTAGGTGTAGGTGTAGGTGTAGGTGTAGGTGTAGGTGTAGGTGTGATAAAGTCTGGCCCTTGTGGACCTTGACGAACCGCTGGCAACATGCCCTTGAATCCTGCTATGAAACTCCTTGCGATTGATGCCAGAAAGGGGTGAAGCACAGGCACTATGGTTTTTTCAAGATATTCAAGAGCTGGTGTGATGTACTGATTGCTCACATTTGCTACTCTTTTCCTCAATTCGGAGTTCTTATTCCATTGTGCGATAGCATGATTGGTCAATCCCCGAACCCCTTTGAATGTCAGTTCTGTGACATCTTGGCTATAATTTATAACAATCACGCCATTTTTGAGAAATTGCCAGAATGGGATCAGATTGCTACCCACAGGCTCAACAATATTCAGACCAGAGAACAAGACCCAGAAAATACACCAGTGTCGAATCCCTCCTCGAACCGGCTTGCGAAGGCATTGATAAGTATTCTGGACAGGATAGACCGCTGTGATGAGTGTTAAAAGACAGGACCACATATATGATATGTTACTGTGTGGTGGTAGTGGGTGGGTAGTGGGTGGGTAGTGGGTAGTGGCAGTGGCAGCAACGGGCACGATTGGTTCAAATTTTCATGATGATTTCTATGATACTGTATACACATAACATATGCAGTACACCACGAGAGCCCTCAGCAGATATGATCAAAAGGATTACTTATGTCTTCTTAGGCAACTAACAGCAGTTGGTACCTATTCTGAAGCACTGTGGAATCAAATATATGAAGAGATTGATGATTCAGATAATATTGAGATATTTGTCATGGTCGATGAAGAGGACCATGGGCACCTGGTGGCTGCAGGTACTCTGATGGTGGAGCAAAAATTCATTCACGGAGGCTCAAAGGTCGGACATATAGAGGATATTGTGGTATCTCACGCTGTTCGAGGACAGGGGCTTGGTCGCAAAATGGTTGAATTCCTATCTCAGAGGGCAAAGGACTTAGGTGCATACAAGGTTATCCTCGACTGCAAAGAGGAGTTAGAAGGGTTCTACAATAAGGCAGGGTTCGCGCGCAATGAGATTCAAATGCGCAAAAATCTCTGAGCTACCAACCTCTCACAGTATTTGCTATTTGAAGAATCCTTTCAATGATTTTAGAGTGGAGCCAACAGTGCTGCGCAATGTTTTCTCACGTGCATGGCGATGAAAGAAGTCATTGATAACATTGGTGTAATTCTGACTACTCTGCTCAATCTCTGTTTCTAACTGTATTTGTGCCTCATGGTAGGTCTCGCCTGGAATGAAGCGCTTATAAACCTCTTTTAACATCATCTCTCGCGTCACCTCGATCCTGTTCTCGATAGGTGGATCACAGTCGATCAGCAAGCCTAACATATTAATAAACAGACCTACATGACGGCGTAAACAGTTGTATATCTGGTTACTGATCTCTTTAAACTCGGCATAGTACTTGCTGTCAGTCCCACCCATCGCCTCGACCATGTCAACTGTCAGACGCATCTTCGGAACTGTCATCGGTTTTGGATCTACGCCAAGGATGAATCCATAGTCAATATGAAAGATATATCCATCCTCTGTAACCATGATATTATCGAGATGTCTGTCCCCGATGCCGAGCAGATAGGTGATAACACAATAACCAGCACAACTTCGAACAAATCGTTTGCGCAGAACATGAACAGGGACATTGTCGTTGTGTGAATCGATGAAATTATTGATGGAGAGTGACATCCTCTCCTTGATATCATACAGAGTCCTGCATCGAGGTACCATTTCTAGCACCCCACCACTGGAACTCGTGGAGCAAACCTCGTAAGTAATTAGGCCCAGGTCCAGATTCTCCTCACGTTTCAGGATTATATTGGTCAATCTGATCAGATTTATGATAATCTTGTCTTTGCGTAGATCTTCGTTTTTAAAGAGTACAAGATGATCCCGTAGATTGCCAGCAGATGTTTGCACTTGAAAGGGAAGAATGATCGGCCTGCTCGCACTGTCAGTGTGTTTAACTTTTTCTGTGATGATTTTACGATACCGAAGATATGGGTTGGTTGGTGAAGCAAGATGTTTGAGTGCGTCTCCAGATAATTGACAGCTAAGGTCTCGTCGCATCTTTTCTTCATCCGGTTGGTCGAGGAGATATTGGAGTGTTACTGACATATGTTTACCTTTGAAAATGGCTTCGAGGATAGACTTATCCATGGTGTTACAGAACTGATCTAGGAAATATTTGTAAGTATTGATCGCACTGCGACTCTCCATGGCAACTGTCCACTGCCAATAAAGATCGTTTATATACAAGAGTCTTTCCTTCTTGTCAGACTTGGTGCACGTGCTGCTAGGACCGGTCACAACAGCTGCTCTGAGCAGACTACGACCAATGATTGGATTATCAAGACTCTCAAATTTCATATAATGGACAAGTAGAGGCAGATAACATCTTAGCTCAGTCAGACTGATCCTTTCTAAAAAACTCATTGCATATTGGCGTAGCTCTGGTGCTTGTGTCCGATGATCCAACAGACAGAGAGCATCCTCAGCTCGCAGTCCGGATTGACAATTACGCGTGCACATAAGGGTCCAACAATCTACCTTGATAATGTCTTCACTGACGCCACCACCACATCCACTGTCACCACTATTACTAACGCTCAAGGATAATTTCTTATTGGATGCTCTTTGAAAATCAGTCACAGTGTCAACGCCCCCAATGCTGTCGCAATCATCTTCATCTCCATCCTCATCCTCATCACAAGTACTTTTTCCATCTCTGATCATCAATGGGTGCTCTGTGACTGGTTCAATGATGATTCTTTTCTCCCTTTGAAGCCCCAACATTTGAATAATCTCCTGCAGACGTTCATCCTGATCAACTCTATCATAATCCAAGCTACGAATCAGCTGTGTCAGCCAGATGCTATGACCGAGCAAATGATCACGACTGTCCCAGAGCATTTGACGATCATATCGACTAAACTGTTGACAAGGTAGATAGTATTGTATTTCTCTGAAACGCGATAAATGATAACTGGCAATGCTCAGCCAGTCCTTGCATACCAGACTATAAGCCTTGAGGTCTTGTACCGTCGTACCAGGAAGTCCAAATAGATGGATGAGATGTCGCAGCCTGGTGAGCTCAGTAAGCTTTTGATAACATGGTTTGCACAATCTCTTCGGTCTGGTCAGATCAACAGAGCCAGTGCCGCTGTGCTCCTCATTTCCTCTGTATGATGAATACTTGTTCCTGCGACCACTCCTGGCTTCGTCCCTATTCCCATGTCCATTCCATCCACTGCTTGAGTCACCAGATTGTTGATCCATAAAATGTCCCATCAGAGTGTCTGTTTCTGGCGAATTAGCCAATTGAACTACATCATGTTTGTGTGCATCAGTACTGGACCCACTTGAACCGACAGAGCCAGTGCCCGTGAGTCCAAATGCTTTTGTAGAACCTGAGCTGTCATGGCTGTCTGTGTCTAGGATTTTAGTGAGATTGAGTCTCTCATGTGGTGGGCGTGGTAGAAAGTTGCGCAGAAAGTCCGGTATCTTGAGACGATGATGGCTACAAGTGGCGCAATATATTCTACCACATAGACGACAATGATGTTTTCTGTTCAGAATGGAAAATGAGGTTTTGCATGAGTAGCAGGTTTTTGCCACAGAGTCCCGAACCCATGTGTGGACTCTCCGATTTTCGACAGACGCTGCACTGATCGTCGGTATACTTTTATTCTTATTGGGATGTGTGTGTGGAATATTTAATGGAGTTGTTTGTCTTTTTCTGTCAACCACCATGGAATAAGAGTAATCATTACATGTGCCATAATTCGGATGATGTCGTTGTCGCTGACTCATCGCGCACCAAGTGTGATACTATAATCTATTGGGATTATAATATATCATTTTTACCAGATAGATACAACACCATGGATGGTCCTATGGTAGTGGCAATAATACCAATCAAGCATCATTCGCAAAGATTGCCAGGAAAGAATTTTAGGATGGTTGGTGGGAAACCATTATACAGATGGATATTGGAAACACTTGTCAATACTCAGAGCATTAAGCGGGTCATAATCGACACAGACAGCCCAATCATTCTCAATAATAAGGAGCTCAATCTCCTATCACCCTGCAAAATAAGGATCCTGGAACGGGCACAGACACTCCGGGGCCCCACTGTGTCCACGAATACAATCATCAAACACATCATCAATGATCTTACAAGCTCTGAACTAGGTCTGATAGGCATGACGCAAGAACAGCTGAAAACTTGCACATTTATTCAAACACATGTCACAAATCCGTGTCTCACATCACATACCATCGATTCTGCCTTGAAACAGTTTCGAAAGTCTCCATGCACATCTCTGTTTTCTGTGACACAGCACAGAGCACGTTACTGGAGACAAGGAGCCTCAGGACTATCTGCCCTGAATCATGACCCATGTGAATTAGTTCCAACACAGGACTTGCTCCCACTCTATGAGGATAACAGCTGCTTTTATATTTTTGATTGGGGTGGATTTATGGAGTCAGAGAATCGCATCACAAATGAGCCCGATATTTATGTCATGAATGATCATAGGGAGTCATATGATATTGATTACGAGGAGGACCTGCAAATCGCCGAACTATGTCTCAGGGCCAGAATGCAAGAGCAGGGAGCGCCACCTCAATCATGTTTGATCACTGGTTCAGCAGGTGGTCTTGGATCCTCGCTGGTTCGCCATTTTTCAGCTGAATCATGGGAGGTATATGAGACTGACCAGAAACTTGTGAAACAAGAGAACTTATTCTCTTGTGATCTTGAACACGAAAAGGATATCGGCCAGCTGGTGGAATGGTTGAATGGTACTTTAAAAGACACTGTTAGCTCTGATGGCAAGCGGCTTGATGCTTTGATCTTGAATGCAGCCTACCAGGAATGCCACTCACTCTGTGAAACACCGAAGGTTGTTTGGGATAAAACTATGGCGATTAATGTGACTGCTAATTATCTACTAATTAAGGGGTTGTTGGAGGCCGATCTGTTGGGACCTGGCAGCAGAATAGTTCTGATTGGGTCTGTTCACAGTCAGTGCACTTCCTCAGGTATCGCGGCTTATAGCATAAGTAAGGCAGCACTAGTTAATATGACGAGAACACTAGCTCTTGAATTGGGTCCAAAGGGGATTACCGTAAACTGTTTGCATCCTGGTGCAATCAAGACCCCAATGCTCATGGATAGCCTTGGTAGGAATGGTGTCGATCCGGAGCAAGCTCTGGCTGAGATGGCGGACAAGCACCCATCTGGTAGAGTCGCAGAGCCGGATGATATATGCAAAGCAGTGATGTTTTTAGCGACATCTCAGAGTAGTGCTTTTAATGGTAGCAATCTAATCGCTGATGGCGGTGTTCACATTCATCTGGCAACTGAGTAGGACCTAGGATGATGGGAAAGTGAAAAATGATACAACCGCAGTACACACACGCACCAGTCACACAACACACAACATGTATGGTTACAATCGGGAGGAACACTTCGCACGCTGGATCACATTGCTCAGTGGACAGGCTCCAATGAAACAGGATGCATGGAGTACTTGGTCTTTTACAATATGTGCGGAATGTGGCCCAGTGCTCAAGGAACAACTAAGTCGCTCTACGCGCTGCAAAGCTAGGGTTGGGTTCTGTGACACAGTGCACCATGTCCACAGATATTGCGAAACCAAGCGTACAAATGTCATTGGTCGACATGTGCAGTCAGCCCTGTTAGAATGGTCAGAATGGCGTTTGTCCAATCGATCGCGCAGAGATGTGCTGGAACTATGTCAACAGGGCGAGAAAACTCCGTAGCGATGACATGCGTCCATAAACATTGTTGTGAATTCAAGGTAAATATCACGAAGTGTCTCACGCTCAACCATGGATGCATGAGTGTAATTGTCTTCTTCAGAACACATCATTGATCCAACAATTCTTTCCTGGGTTGGTGTAAGTGCAGGGATATTCGTGACTTTGTGATGGCAATCTGGCCATGTGTTGAGGGAAAAACGCCGCATGATGGTGGCAATCGTTGCTGCCGATCCTGGGTCTTTCAGCAGCATCTGTGTTGTTATCGCGCGGAAAGCCTTGATTAGGATGGCATCATATCCCTTGTTAGCTGTGGTCTTGACACCCACACTGTTGGTCAACCAAATACATTTCATCAGAGTGGTCCTCCTGAGAGCGTTGGTCTGCCTGCTTTGGAGATGGAGGAGGACAGTGGGCATAAGTTGCATCAGAGTACATGCATGATATGCCTTGGTTGTGCGCAGACCATGATGATCGATACATGAGAGAAATATTTTGATGATGTGGACAAAAGTGTCACGGTTCTGTTTGAGAATTTCAAGATTGTTGTCAACCCACTCTACCCAATGCTTGTCATATAGCCCAATGCACTCTTGTTCACCATCATTGAGATCGCGCAGCATCTCTTCCAATTGTTTTTGAAGATAGTGATCCTTGATGTGCCAGGTCATGAATGTGAATGAATGTGAATGAATCAGGTTAAAGTGTGTATATAAATACACGCCATAATATTTGTCAATTTTCACCCAACTACTTCTTGGCTGCGACGCGACTCATTTTGATAAAGAAGAGCTGTGTGTCGAAGTCCCATAGATTGAAAAAATTAGTGGATTTTTGTTCCGCATCAACATTGAATGTTCTCAATTTGCCAGTTACATTTTTATTGTGGGTGATCGCGATGAAATTAAAGTTATAGGGCATATTCAGGACTTGATCCTGGCGATTCTGAACAAATGGAATGCCCTCTCCCTCTTGTACCTCACCTGCAGGGAATTGTTGATCCTCCCAGAAACTACGGTGATATGCCATGCTCGCCTCAGATGGAAACTTGCAGTCCATGAGGTAACTGTAGTTCTCTGTCAAATGATAAATACCGATAGATGTACACCCAACACATCTGATACCAGCATGACGATATTTGAGTAACAGTTTGATGCGCGCCAGGACGCTCTCCGGGTTGTAATAGTCATCATCATCCATGTGGACGATCCACTCAGTCTCGGATAGATCAGCCAGGTAATTGCGCTTATCAGATATACTCATCTTCTGACTCACTTCAACATAGTTGATACGATAGTCTCCTTTTACCAGTTCTCGATTCTTTGCACGATGCTTTTCATTACTATCATCCATGATGATCCACCGCAGCTTATCTTCTGGATAGATTGTACGACGGAAATTGCGCACAGCAATGGGGAACAACTCAGATCTGTTATATGTGGGAGTTACAATGGTCACTTCTGGTAGATCTGTGAATGGTATGTCTGGCAAGGCCAGAGTTTGAATTTCAGCACCATCGTCTGCCTGTGTGGTTTTAAGTTTGGCATCCCGGAATTTGACCTTGACCGTTTCCCTTGACACGACCTCAGGACCTGTCTCATCAGTCTCATCTGTCTCATCAGTCTCAATTTCATCAGCATTGTCGGGGATTTCCTGTTTCTTCTTGCTCCATGGGATCAGGTAATCCAGTCCATGTTTTCCCAGGAATGGCTCCTGTCTGAAATTATTGTGCGCCTCGCTCAAAGTGTATTGCCTATCACTGGCTATAAGGTTCTGACACCTTTCCACGATACTGTCGTATTCCACGAATTCAACATACCTGCTCCAAAACTTATCAAGAGCGCGATCAACACTTGGTTCGGAGACTACATACGCCCCTTGGCTAACCAGTGGAGCCAGACGAGTTGCTTCTAGGATTGGGTCCTCGTAATAGTGAATATTCAAAACGATGCGGGACTTGTTGACTAGTTCGATCCTCTTGGGTCCCCACAAATTGTAGCCAGCAAAATGGACACGGAGACCTGCCTTTTTGAGACCCATCATCATGCGTTCTCTCCTGGCATTGGTTGATCCATAGAATAGGACATCGATCTCCTTTTCGACGGTCTCATCTCCCTTGTCAAATAGAGGTAGATAGGTGATTGGGACATATCGAAACGATGGACATCTGATCGATTGACTGGCCAACTTCGATTTGATATTGACAATGTTTTGTAAACTGTAATCCCAAACTTCGCGCGCTCCCACTAGGCGCTTGATATATTCATCGCTGAACCATGGTCTTGAATTATCAATGGCAGTTTGCTCGAGCTGATATGCGATGTAATTCTTTGGCAAGGTGCTAACCTTGAGCGTGTTCAAACCGAGTATAATTACCAAATCATCATCTGGGTGCACTTTGTCAAGGCTTTGAATCCTTCTGAGAGATACTCCCTGACTGATAAACGCCTTCAGAATTGAGAGCGTTATATCCTCAAAAGCGGGTTCTTCACTGAAAATGTAGAGCATAATCTGTCCTGTGATTGTGTATGTTGGGATCTCTCTAAGTACTGTATTCATGTCAAAAATATCGATTCAATGTATTTTACAGTTGAATCGATATTACAAAGCAATTGTAAGACGATTGTAAAGCAATTACAGAAATACAGTCGCTTCCAATCTTAGTTTAGCACAGATCTCACTTGCCACTTCAGGCAGTGGCCTCTGTCTTGGTCTCGGTCGCAGCGGCCTGGAGAGCAGGGTTGGCGGCATTGAGAGCGTTGGCCTCCTCCACATATGGAGCCTTGCCAGCATCATCAAGCTTCTTCCACATCTTGCCGATCATACCCATCTTCTCGCTTGGGACAGCGGCCTTGACAGTCTCTTCCTGCATCATCTTCTTGACATAGACGTTGTACGCAGATGTCTTGCGTGGCTTCTTGGGACCCTTGGCCTTCTTCTTGCCAACAGACTCATCGGCAGCAGTCAGTTGCTGTGGTTCAGAGAAGATAAAGTAGCCAGATAGGATCTCGTTGATCATAGATTCAATGTCAGACAGAACCTCATCACCCAGAGTGTACTTGGTCTTGACCTTTCCACTGAAGCTGTTGACAATGTCCTGTACGTTGACGGTATCCTTAGCAACCATGTTTTATTGTTTTTGTGATAGTATCTTTTGTAGGGATGCCCCTAAGCCCTTTCGGCTTCAAATTTGCGAAAAATGGATTTATTTAATTTTAAATTGTTTTCAACTTGATTACATATTGTCCCTGATCAGATAGTACTTAGAGGGATACCGAGAGTATATTACAACTTATAACAACAATCCAAACATCATGCTATCCCAAGCCGCAATGGAAGCCGCTGAACAGAAAAATGTGGCCGCGGACCCTCAATCACTAGATTTACCAGAAGCCATGCAGACAAACCCATTCATTAAGATTGCTGTTAGTGGTACGACGGAGCCCGTGGACGAAATTACTGCTGAAAATGATGTTCCCGCTGAAGATGATGGCGATGATGATGGAAATGGAAGTGGAGATGCTGACGATGGTGATGAGATGGATCTTGAGGAAGAGATAGAGCTGTGGGACCTCTGTACTCGGGAGGAGTTATATGGTCTACTTCGTGACTCACCAGAACGCATGCTCCCTGTTTTTGAGGATCGCGAGGAGTTGGCCAACAAATATGATTGTCAGGTGCGCCGTGATGAGGGCGACCTGCGTATCAAATTCAGAGTGTATCCAGAGGATCGCTGGACCGAGGTAGGGTATTTTGAGAAGTATGATGACCAAGCCGTGTACGATGAATTTAGTTGTACAGTGCAACGACTACTCGAGCGAAGCAGGGGTCGTAAGGATCCATCTGATATGAGCAGAAAAGAGTTCCTTGAGAGCCAAAATAATCGTGACAACTCCCATGTAAACAGTGAGTTCGGCAATGATGCAAAACCCTGTTTTGAAGCTACAAAAGATACCTTGGATAGACTAAAGGGAGAGAAACATCGTCAAATGAGAGCAGAGGACAGTGACAATGTCCAGGCAACTCATCCAACCACTGTATCTCCGATGGATTTGAAAATTAGTGCTGCTGATGATGATGGTAAGATTCGCCCAGTGATACGCAAGAAAACAGCCGAGGAACAGGAACATTATCATCGACACAATTACACATATGATCCATGTGGCGACTATGATGCATCCTGTTATGATGAAAACTCGGATGCTGGGACTGAATCAATGGAGATCGATTGTTCTATGGCCGGTCTGTTAGCTGCTTATTTGGATCAGTTGATGGAAAAAATGAGCATGTTGGTTCCAGAGTGGATCAACCGGGAGACCAGCTCTATTGGTCCTGGTCATCAGGACCAATGTGCAGGGGCACACTTTCTTATTCATAGTCTTGAGCGTCGCAAAGCTCACACCCCCACTCATTTGCTCAAGCCATTTCAGGACATGCTGGGCCAGCTGAAGATGGCATCGATGAATGAATATTATATGCAGATGGTGCAGGAAAAATTCCACAGTGTGCCACCAATCCTTCATCCTATTTATGACAAGTTCCTCAATCAGATCTTGGAGAGCGAATCGCTCGTGCTTGGCAAACAGTTCCCGCATGAGCGTATCTGCTCCCTGCTTGGTCTGAAGAGAACTGATGTGAATCTTTTGGAGGAACATTGCATCGATTTGCGCAAATACTGGAACAACTATATCCAAGAATAGTAAATCCACTCGAAATGGTAATGAATGTCATGATGTTGATACACCTTCAACATCATGTCATGATGTCCTCAGCTATTCACATACTTGTGAGGAATACATCTTTGTCCTCGACACGGTACAAGGTCTTTGTAAGATCAGAGGCAGTAGTGGCCTTCATGATCATGGCATCGCAAATCTGCTTTGTCCAGCCCTCGCATTTCGCCCAGTACAAGGGTTCGAAAGCAGTCGTTGAAATTAATCCTGTTGGTGCCTTTTGTATGATTACAGCTCCTTCATATTCATCAAGACTATTGCCGAGAGCATGAGCGCGTGTGGTCTGTAACAACATTGGCTCATTGATCACTTTGCGACCATCACATGGGTTTGAAATATGTGTCACAAGGTCACCAATAGAGGGTGTACCCTCTATGTTGCCAGAGTCAATTGCTTGGACTGGTGTTACATTAGTACATTCGAACAAATAGTTCCCGTATTGCTGATGAAAAATGGTATGGAGATACTGATACAAGCCGGACATGGAATCACGGTTAATGGTCCAATACAATTGATTTGTGATGGCGCCTAGATCGTGATGGGTTGTGCCATTGTTGAGATTTTTAAGTCCCCTGGGTGGATTTCTAACTAAATCTTTGATTATTTTCTTTGTGAAGTTTGTTGTTCGTGATATATACGGGAAGAACATGTTGCTGATCTTGTTCTTGCATCCAGCTGTTAGAATCTGATACAGATTCGGATAGACATTGTATGGAATAGCCAGGATCTGTCCCTGTTTGTGCGTTTCTGTTCTCACTACTTGTTTGATTCCCATGACCAATAATGTTGAGATGA
>Ga0180432_10007416_pt1 | contig 13934 bp, 21 predicted proteins | sample SS_ome_10_FD_132414 | JGI IMG/M metagenome (GOLD analysis project Ga0180432, IMG submission 132414) | Hypersaline lake sediment archaeal communities from the Salton Sea, California, USA - SS_1_MS_2 metaG | ecosystem: Environmental > Aquatic > Non-marine Saline and Alkaline > Hypersaline >...
AGCAGCAGACCTCACCGCCACTGATGATCTAACCGTAGGCGACGACGCCACCATCACCGGAGATCTGACCCTGGGCGGCGCAGCCACCATCACTGGAACCACTACACTCAACGATGAGGTACGTATCACCCTGGGTACTCCAGTTCTCAGCAATCATGGCGTAGATATTACCATGAACACTGACCACTCAGTTGGAAGTAAATATGGTTTGTACCTGGAATCCAACGCTGATCCGTCTGGGGGAACCAGTACACAGGTGCGCGGTCTTTACAACAAAGTCACATACGGCAGCCGAGAAATGAGCGCGGGTATAGGACTGTTCAACGGAGTGTACGGCGACGACGGAAATACGAACCCGATGGGAACGATTTATGGTGCCTACAACTACTGTGACGCTGAAGATTCTGATGTCACCAATGCATATACACAATATAATGCGATGTCAGCGGTAGATGCAGGCTCAATAGGCAGCTCCTATGGACTCTACATCGCACCTAGTACGGTTGGCACTGGTACCATAACCTCAGAGTACGGCATCTACATGGGCAGCATTGACAACGCAAGCAATAACTTCTCTATCTACTCTGAAGGCGGGCGAGGCTATCACGCTGGACCCTGGCACGCCGGCCTAGATGTCACCGCCATCACCACCGATACCACCATCGCCGACACCGACACCGCAGGCACCTACACCAATCAGGGAGCAACGGGCAGCCTCACCATCACCCTACCCGAAGCCGCCGCCGACCTCAACTACTGCTTCTACACCTTCGCCGCTCAGGAAATCGCCATCGACCCAGCCACCGGAGACCAGATCCACCACCTAACCAACGCCGCCGGAGACACCATCACCAACTCGACCGCCGGTGACTCTATCTGCCTACTCGCCGTGGATGCCACCTACTGGATCCCGCTACAAGAAGAGGGAACCTGGGCAGATGGCAACTAGATCACACCGATGACAACGCACCGCCAACGCCACGGCAGACGAACGGCGCCCCCGTGGCGTTGGCGGGCATCCATTAACCATTCACCATTAACCATTCACAATTCACCATTAAGGAGATCCCATGCACCCGGAAACAATGCCCTGGTACCAATCCCTACTACAATCGCGTAAATTCTGGCTGGCTATCCTGGCCCTTGTCCAAACCATCTTGTTTCACTACCTCCCCACATTCCCCGCCCAGGTCTGGCAAGCCATTGACGCCGTACTGGTCATCCTGATCGCCTCAATCGCCTACGAAGACGGACAACTAAAACGAGGCAGCAGGCACAACGCCACCTGTCCCCAGCAGCATGGACCCTACAACCCGCCCGATGACTGGCCCCTCGACAACCCGTAGGGGCGGGGTCTCCCCGCCCAGAAAGGACCCGCACACATGGCAAAAGTAACACGTACTGGCCTACCGGTCGCCTCGGGGTTCTCTGTCACTGGATCCGGGAAGCTATTGGGGTTCCTGATATCCCACGCCGAGACCACAACACAGACTGTCACATTCTACGACGATACCAGCGCGCCGTCAGCAGGCAACGAACTACTAACCGTCCACGTCGCACCCGAACAATGCCCCAAGCTGATCCGCTTCCCACGAGACCTACCAATCCAGTTTACTACCGGTCTCGCCGTTGACTATGGCAACTGTGATCTAAATGTCTGGGTAGTGGGGTACTCGGGATGATACTAGAACCGGTCGGCCTGGCGCTGGGTACTCCGGCAGGCTTCGTTTTGCTTCGTTCCGTCGGCCCTGGCTGGGCCTTAACCGCTCCGCTTTGGCGTGCTGTGGCGTGGCCTATCGGCCCGCGCGCGAAACAGACCGCGCGCCGCTACGCGGGCGCCACCAGCCCGCCGCCGCTACGCTGGGCCCGCCATGCCTCGACTCCACTTCGCTTCACTACGCCGCCGACCCAGCGCCAGACCTCCCTACACACCCTAGCCAGCCCCCATTCACCATTCACAATTCACAATTCACCATTAAGGAGTTAACCCCATGACCACCCTTGCACAAATCGCCGACCGCGCACAACGCGCCCTATCCGATGGCCTAGCAGGCACCTGGTCACAAACCGACATAGAAAAATGGATCTGTGAAGCCATACTCGACTACTCGACCCACTTCCCACGCACCGAAACCGAAACCATATCTTGCACCGCCTCAACCCACGCTTACGATCTCGCCACCGACTACATAGACACGATCCTGGTAGAATACCCCAAAGATGAAGACCCGCCCGAGTATCTAGCCCGCCTGGCACGCACCCACCCCAGCTTCTGGGGTAATGATGGCTTCTACGACATAGAACCCGCCCGCCAAGCGGGTACACAAGCCACCCTCTACATATCCGACACACCCACCGCCAGCGAGGAAATAGAACACACCTACAGCGCCCACCATACCGTAAAACTCAACTCAGACAGCGCGATCACCGTTCCCGAGTACCATGAACCGATCCTCATTCTATACGTCCTATGGGCAGCCTACACCGAGAGACTAAGCCAAGAAGAACAAGGACCCGACACCACGATCCACCTGATGGAACAATACCGCACCGCAGCCCAAACCGCATGGACCCACTATCAAGACGCCATCACCCAAGCAATCAAACAACAAGCACGCGGAGGCATAACCGGACCCTGGAGAGCAGACATACACGACCCCATATACTAGCAACTTGACACCCACGCCGCGAGCCTGTATACTATTCGCACCGTTCGGAAAGGAGGACCGACCCAATATGGCGCAATACCTCACAGTCCAACAAGCCGCAGCCCGCCTAAACGTCACACCACGCGCGATCCACAAATGGATCCAAGCCGGACACCTACCCGGTTCCTACAAACTCAACCCACACGCCACCACCAGCCCTTACCGCATCCCTCTTACATCCATCGAAGAATTTGAAGCCCGGCGCCTTACACCGCCGCAGTAACACAGAAAAAGCCCAGCGCGCCCACGCTGAGCTTTTCCTTGCCGATCGGTAACACTGAGCTAGTACATTACCAACCATATAGCAACATAGAGACCCCCCGGTCTCCTGCGCGCCTGAGAGGATTCGAACCTCTAGCCCTCTGATTCGAAGTCAATCAGTCTATCGCGAACACTCCGAACCCGCCCCACGACTAACCGCCCAATCCACCGGAGAGGCACGCCGCACCACATCACGCCGCAACCCATCAGCCAGCCTCGCATAAATGCGCGTCGTGGAAATATCAGCATGACCGAACTGATCCGCAACCGTCGACAAATCTACCCCGTTGGCTACCAAGCGCGTACCACAAGTACGCCGCAATAGGTGAGGGTTTAGCACCTCGAACCCATGCCGCGCCGCCAACCGCTGCAACAACTGACGCACACCATCAGGGGTCAATCTGTTGTGTGGCCGGCGCTCTGCCACAAACACCGCCCTACAATCATGCTCAGCCAAATACGCCCCAACCGCCGCACACGTCCGATCCGAAATGAACACAACGCGCCCTTTACCACCCTTACCGCTGCACACGCACACCTGACCAGCCAGCAAATCTAGATCCACCCGATCCAGACTACACAACTCCTCGACACGTAACCCACCATCAAGCAATAGCAACACGATCGCCCGCTCTCGCCGTGACTCAGACTCGCAACATGCCACAAGCCGCACTGTATCAGCAGGCGACAGCACACGAGGCAACCGCCGCTCTACACGAGGCCGCACCAAACCCACAGCAGGCGACGCCACACCATACCCCTCTAACCACGTCCCAAACGCCCGCCATGCCGCCACCATATAGCGCCGAGTATTGCGGCTCAAATCACCCGTAGACCGGTAATAGGTCTCTACACCCTCACAGGTCAGAAAATCACACGCATGACACAGACCGCGCGAGGCAATCAACCAATCACGCCCCCGCTCTAAATGCCACCGATACCACGATACCGTATTCACCGACAACCCACGTTCATCACACGACCGACAATACACCTCGATGATAAACGCCGCCACCGCCACACACACCCGCCCGCCAATCATCACAGCCCCCTGGAGTACCACGACTTTGCCACGCTTGGGGATCGGTGGGCGCTCGTCGGCTGGGAACCACACGCCCACCGATCCTATTATACCCGCTGTGCGCGTCGTGCGCAACGTTGACCACACAACAAATCTGGTGTATACTACGCCACATGACACCATCACGCACCTGTCCCAACTGCAACCGCATATTCACACCACAACACCCACACTATCGCTACTGTCCCGAATGTTGGCGAGATATCCAAGCCGCACAACACGCCGATCGCCGCCACCGCCAAGGCCATGTATGGCACCCTACATACCGCATCACAGATCCAGTCACACTCACCGAAGCCTTAATACTAGCCCTTGGCCTACTCACGCTACTATATCTCGCCGCTCAACTGTTGCACCTATGGTAAGGAGACGATCGATGGCAAACACAATAACGCTGTCTATCCGGCTGGACCCCGACACACACGCCTGGTTAACTGAACTCGCCACCACACAATATCGCACCATCAACCAACAAATCGCCTACATCCTCAGCTGGTATCGCCTCGAACACGACCAGACACCAGACGCCAGCACCACAGACACGAGGCACCAGTAACACCACCGACACAACTACACACAACGCCGCAATAATCATCTATTGCGGGCTGGCGCCGGGGCTCCGCAACACAACCGCGGAGCCCCACCACCAGCCCGCCCGCCCGCCGGTACCGGCTCGCCTTGTCGCCGCGCGCGCCCGTGCTCGCCCGCCTGAGAAACGGCGGGCTGTGCTCGTCCCCGCGCGTCGCCTGCGCCTCCCCGGCCCGCCTGGGCGTCTCTACCGTGCTGCTCCTGTCCTCCCCTCCCTGATATACGCCTGATCGCCAAACCAACGACCCTATAACCTGGGTGCTGTGCTCGCGTGCTGGGCCCTGCTCGGTGGTGCCCGCGGGCCTCGGGGTGCTGTGCTCGCGTGCTGGGCCCTGCTCGGTGGTGCTCGCGTGCTGGGCCCTGCTCGGTGGTGCCCGCGGGCCTCGGGGTGCTGTGCTCGCGTTTCTGTCGGTTTTTGGTGGTTTTTGAGGGTTGTCATTTGCTGGTGCCTGTGTTATACTGTCCCTGTCGTTTGGTGCGGTTTGGTGCGGTTTGGTGCGCGGTTTGCGCTGGGGGGGGGTTCCTGTGGCTCTGGTCGGTTTTTCTGGTTCGCGCTCGCTGCCGGTCTCGTTTGCGTCGTTCGTGGCCTGCGTCGTGGCCGCCTTTGCCCGCTCGGGTCGGGGCGTTGCCGTCGGCTGTGCCCGCGGTGCGGATGCTCTGGTTCGCGCTGGTGCCGCTTCGTGCGGCGCTCCCCTCTCTGTGTTCTCTGTCGCCTCGGGCGCTTTTGGCGCCGGGCGCGCCGCCTTTGCCCGCCGCTCCGTTGCCCTCGTCCGCGCCGTCGCCGCCTCGGGCGCTGGTTCCGGTTTTGTGGGGTTTGTCTCTGTGCCCTGCCCCTCCGGCGTGGCTCCGGCGCCGTCCTGGCGCTCGGGCGCTCGGGTCTCGGGCTCCTGGTCCTCGGTCGCCCTGGCTGCGGGTCTCGGGGTTCCTGTGGTGGTTGTCTGGTGCGCCTCGGGCGCTCCTGTCCTGCCCTCCTGGCCCGCTGGTTCCTGGGCGCCTGTCGCCCTGTGTGGCGCCTCGGCCTGGCGCTGGTGCCCCGCGTCGGCCCCCGCGCGCTTGCCGGGTTTGTGATCGCTGGTGTTGTTTGGTAATGCGGGCGCCGCGGCGCCCGCCCGCCTTGCGGCCCTAATGGGCCTACAGAACGGAGGATGATACAATGGCACGATCGGTAGAACGATACATTCGAGCAGAACACCGCGCGGAACTGCTGCACGAGTTAACCGCCACCGCCGCGGCCCTGGGTCGCCTGCAGGCGGCCCTGCCCCCCGCCGCTTTCGCCCGCGTGCGCGAACGCATGGACACCCGCGAGATTGTGACGATCGGGCACGGGGCATATGACCTAGTACACCCCCGCGCGCGGCTGGAATATGTCGAACGTCTCGAAGCTAATCTCGCATCATACCGCGAGATTGTAATCCATGCAGATCGCTGGTCCCTGGCCCACGGCGCCCCCACAGACGCCACAACCGCGCGCGTCGATGTGTGGTGGTTTGCAGACAACGAGCCACAACACGCCCGCCAGGTCCTGGCAATTGACGTGCTCGAACACCTGTCAACACAACACGGCTGGAACACGGACGATCGGGGCACATGGATGCACCCCGATCGCGGAGCACGCGACGAACGGACCCTGTATTACCAAATCCCCACCGCGCGATATCACAACGCCCCTGGCGCGTACTCGACACGCCGCGTGCTCCGATTCGATTATGTGACGAAATACGGAGCTGAACACTGGGTGCCAGAATGGCGCGACTGCACGCCCGAGGACGTGCCCGCGTCATGGAGCCCGACCCCCACCGAGACTGGCTATTACAATCGCTACATGCCATCCCAAGGAGGCTAAACAATGGAACGACTTCTAATCGGCAGCCTGGAATTGACCACAACAACGACTGGGCTGAATGTCGCCGCCCTATACAGCAGCGACACACGACTAAAATACCCGGTAGCGACTCTGTTTGACCTGTCCGCACTGACAGACGTGAACATCGACCCCAACACACTGACGCCAGATCAGCGCCACCATGCCAGATTCTACGCATATTATGAATACTCCGAACGCACCAACAGCGCCGGAAATCGCTACCGCGATATCACGCACTTGGAACCGATCGCAGCGCCCGCCACCGCAGCGAGTACCGACACAACCGCGATTCTCGCAGAACTGCGCGCGATGCGCGCCGCCATTGACACGCTGGCAAAGCAGATGCAATCGGTAACCGATCTGCTATGCCTGGCAGCCCCACCGCCACCCACCACGCCCACGCCGATCGCCACCGCCACAGCGCCCGCCAGCCCGCCAGACCACGACACAGCGATACCCGCAGACTACCCGCGCGGGAAAAGCAAACTCTTCAAGACCTAACTATTGCAACGGTTTTGCCCGTATATTGCCCATCGCGAACAAATGTGCTACAATGCCACAAACCATAGGAGGCACCAACCGTGTACCACCTACTATACCATACAGCATTTACAGTAATCCGAGCGCTCGCCGTGCTATCACAAACCCATAACAACAATGACCGCTCAAAAATGTAGTGCACGCACGGCACGCGGGCGGCCGTGCCGCGCCTGGGCCATGCCAGACACAGACCCGCCGCGATGCGCCGCGCACCGCGACGACCGCGGAGCCCACGGCGCACCAGCAGGCAACACAAACGCACGTGAACACGGTTTTTACTCGCCCGCACTCGACGCCGCGGAACTCGCCGACCTGGTCAGCCTGGCTGATGATCCCTCTCTTGACGACGAAATAGCGGCCGCCCGCGTCGCCCTGCGCCGTGTACTGGCAGCCCTCGACACAGACCAGCCCGATCCCCGCCTAGCCAGCCTGGCCTTTGCTGGCACGCGAACGATCGCGCGACTTCTGCGAGACCAGCGCGCGATCTCTGGTGATGCCGCGGATGGCATTGCCGGCGCCATCGCGCAAGCCCTGGACGAATTGTCAACAGAGTGGGGTATTGACCTATGAGCGGAAGCGGAGAAGAACGACTGAGGCAGGCAGCGCGCCGCTTGAAACAACAGCGCACCCGTACCACGATCGACGCTGCACCATGCACGCCGTTTGACGTCGCCATGCTGGAACAAATGAACACCATACGTCACGATCTGGACGAACTGACCAGCCGCGTATGGTGGTTAATCACGATCGTCATAGCCGCAGCCATCGCAAACGCAGTAATCGGATTCCTCCTATGAGTCAAATAAGCCGCGCCGCCAAAGCCCTGCTATCAGATATCCGCTGCTTTTCCCAACTTGTGATCCGCCTACCGCTCCGATCCTACCAACTGGACCCCCTACACGCCATCCTAGACAGTGTACTAAACCGCCGCGGCCTTGAATTCTTGCTGATATTCCCTCGCCAAACAGGCAAAAACGAAGCCGTCGCCCAACTACTCGCCTATCTCCTAAACATCACCCAGCGCGCCGGAGGAAATATCATCTATGCCGCCACCGGGAATGGCCTCGGCATGGGTATTGAACGCCTCGAAGACCGACTCGACAACGCATGGAACCGCGGAGCATGGACCAAAAAGACCAAGCCCGCGCGCCGCTGCCTGGGTAATGCCGCTGTCGTATTCCTATCATCCCACCCCAGCGCCGCCACCCGTGGACAGACCGCCCACTGGCTCCTGGTCCTCGACGAGACCCAAGACCAAGACGGCCCACACTGCGAGGCAGTCTTTACACCCATGCGCGCCGCCAACAATGCAACGGCCGTCTATATCGGAACCGTCAAACTAACAACCGATTACCTGTGGACCAAGAAACAAGAGCTGGAGCGAGAGACCCAGCGCGATGGGATCCGCCGAGTATTCCTGGTACAGCCCGAAACCGTCATCAAGGAAAACCCCGCTTACCAACACTTCCTAAATGCCCAAGTCCGCAAACATGGACGACACCACCCCATTGTAGCCAGCGAATACTACCTAGAGCCCATAGACGGCGCCGGAGGCTTGTTTCACCAACGCCGCCGACTCCTGATGCACGGCAGCCACCCACGCCAGGCAGAGCCCATCACCGGCGAGCTTTACGCCGCCACCCTCGACGCCGCGGGCGAAGACGAGCAAAGCACCGATCCCCTAGCCCAGCTCGCCAACCCTGGCAGAGATTACACCGTAGCTACAATATTCCGCGTCATATTCCCGGCGCCTGGTCACTATGCCCCTGGGCCCACCTACGAGGCAGTAGACGTATTCATAGACCACGGAAGCAAACACTTCCAAAACGTACCCGGGCAGCCCGCCCTAGTCAACCGCCTTGCCGCCTGGCTCGACGCCTGGCAAGTGGCCCACCTGGTCAGCGATGAAAGCGGAGTGGGCCTGGGCCTTACGTCCTGGCTTGCCGCAGCCCTGGGCCCCCACCGCGTCACAGGCTACAACTTTGCCGGAACTGGCAAAAAAGCAGCGCTCGGGTCGCTATTCCTATCCCTGATAGAGACTGGACGCTTCAAATACTGGACCGGAGACCAAGACACACCCGCAAGCGACGGATGGTGGTTCTGGCAACAGGTCACGAGCTGTACCTATGAATTGCCACCCGATGGACGCTTCGATCGCGATCTCAAATGGTCAGTCCCCACCAACCACAAGACCGACACCCCCAACGGACCCCAGCCCACCCACGACGACCGCCTATTATCCGCAGCCCTGGTCGCAGAGCTCGACCGCCTGATCCGCACCGGTGCCGCCATACTCGGAACCGCAGCAAGCAGAGTAATCCACGCCGTGGACCCCCTTGCCCGGGAGAATCTATCATTCTAAGGAGGCTATCTAATGCGACAAGATCCGCGACACCTGGTCATACCCTTTATCTTTGCCCTACTCGCCGTAATCGCTATCTGGCTCCAGAGCGGAGGCTAACACCATGATGAGACATACCTTTGTTTCTGGAAAAAAGACACCCGCCGAGGCAGACCCACCGCCCGCAACCCGTGCCTTCGAAGCCCTACTCTGTGATCCAGACGGTGCCGAGGCAGCCCGCAACATCCTTGACGACCTCGACGATACCTACTTGCACAACATCGCCGAGGCAGCCATCGCCCTGGCTGGACTAGCCCACAATCTCTACATGCACCGCGCCGACCAACGATGGAACCGACTATAGAAAGGAAGCCCGTACAATGAACCGAGACGGACAAATCAACTGGATCAACAACCTGGCTCAGAACATCGCCGACTATGGCGGCGAGGGAACCGCCGTCGAACTGGTAGACTATGCCCTAAGCCCGGAGGGACAAGCCGAGTGGGGTATCACCGTCCCCGCCTGGTTCGATGATCACGATCGCTATCTGCTAATCGTCCGCGTTGGCGCCCGGCTATGATCACCATGACCCGTTCACCACTAACCATTCCCACGGAGCCCATACACCATGCCTAGACTGTCCAGCGCCAATTTCCCTAACCGGAAACGCTGCCATATTTGCGTCAACCCCGCCTGTGCCCTGGGTCGGCCCGAACTCGCCCACCAAGGCAGACGCACCCGCCAAAACTGCGCCCTGTGTGGCTGGGCCCTGCGCTCGATACGCCGCGCCCATCATGGAGAATTCTAGCGAGAGAGAGGAAGCCCGTAGAATGACCCGTTCACCATTCACCATTAACCATTCACCATTAACCATTCTCACCTGGTCCTTGCCACTCGCTACACTGGCCTTGACCGCCGCTTGCACCACGGAGACGCCAACCATGATCCAAACTGCACTACAATACAGCGCCCACTTACCGATCGCCGCACGCCATAGCAACCCGCCCCCCCTAACGAGCCCTAAAAAAGGTGTAGTATTCTTTGGAGACCCGCGCGCCCTGGGCCCCCTGGGCCCCTCCTGGGCAGTGATATCTGCCTGGACCCTCGACAACGCCTACACCTTGCCCACCGGATGGCCCTCGGATGTAGAGCCCGTGCTCCTATTGACCCACGCCACACCCATAGAACGCGCCATAAACAACAACGCCCCCCTACCGACAAAACGAATCATGCTTTGGAACGAACCCGACCTATGGCACATCCCCACCGACAACGCCGCAGCCCTCACCGCCGAATTGATCCGCAAACATCCCAACCATGAATACATCCTACTCAACCTAGCTGGATCCCTACAATATGCCCTTGAATTCTCCGCAGCCTATGACAAACTAACCGGTAAACCCTGGCCTGATGGCGCCCGCCTCGGGTACCATTGCTACAACCCCGCCCACGCTTGCATAGCCCGCTTGCACGACGCCAAGACGATCGCCCGCACCATAGGAGCCCCCAGTATCTGGTTAACCGAGTTTGGTACACCGCTCGGCATTGATACCACCATGAAAGACCGCGCCCGAGACCTCGACCAACTAATAGCCTACATGGAGCGAGACGCCGCCATAGAACGCTACGCGTACTTTGCCACCATGCTGCCCGACAACCTATGCAACGACATAGCCGATCCCACCATCGGATGGATCCCCCTAGCCTACCAAGTGTTCAGAAAAGACGAAATCCGACTATCCTACACTGGCAAATGGTACGCCTACAAGATCCCCCTGGTCGGAACGATGCACTATGCCAACAACCGCCCCACCGTAGGCCGGATTGCCAATCCGGCCCCCACCGTTGCCAATCCGGCCCCTAGCGAGAGAGCGAAAGGAAGCCCGTAGAATGGCCCGTTCACCATTCACAATTAACCATTCCCAATTCACCATTAACCATACCCGCGCCCCCTGGCGCCTACGCCTGGCTAACTGGCTTGCTGGGCCCTATCGCCTGGCCTCAGTATCCTCGCAAGTAGACGACTCTGCCGGCTGGCTCGCCTTTTCTGGTGGGCCCAACGACCGCGACGCCAGCGAGATCCAACAACAGTATACAGACGCCCTCGAAGCCTGGCGCAAAAACCCCATGGCAAAACGCATCATTGACACCATCACAGACTATTGCCTAGGAGACGGCATCACGCCCACCGCACCCGGAACCATCGGCCGATTTCTCGATACCTGGTGGAACCATCCGAAGAATCAAATGGATCTGCGAATGCCCGAACTGTCAGACGAGCTCGCCCGCGCCGGAGACCTATTCTTGACCCTACACCGTAACCCCACCGATGGACTATCCTACATCCGACCCATCCCCAAAGACCGCATCACCAAAATAGAGACCGCCCCCAACGATTGGGAAACGGAACTTGCCTACCATGAACGCATCACCGACAGCCCCGCAGATACAAGATGCTGGCTATCACCCAGCCACCCCCAAGCCGCCGAGGCAAACGCCATCATGGTACATTACTCTGTTAATCGTGTAATAGGCTGCCTGATGGGAGAATCGGACCTGGCAACCATTATACCCTGGCTCCTGCGCTACTCAAGACTGATCGAAGACCGCGTAAGACTGCACTGGGCAGCCCGCGCTTTTCTCTGGATTGTCACCGTACCCAGCGCCAAGGTAAACGCCAAACGAGAGCAGTACAGAACCGCGCCCGACTCTGGATCTATCATAGTCAAAGACGAGACCGAAGACTGGTCACCCGTAGCACCCAACCTACAAGGATTTGATGCTCAATTCGATATGCGATCCGTCAGACAGATGATCGACGCTGGATCCGGCTTACCTCCCCACTGGCGAGGCGAAGCCCACGACGTCAGCCTTGCCACCGCCGAGGCGATGGAACACAGCGCATCACGCCACCTAAGACGCCGTCAAAAATACCTACAATACATGGTCCTTGACTTGCTGCACCTGGCCTACACCCGCGCCTGGCAACTGCGCACCGTCCGCGCCCGACCCAACCGCGACGCCATCACCTGCACCCTAACCGATATCGATCGCGACGACAACCGAGACCTAGCCGAAGCCGCCCGCACCATCGCCCAAGCATCACAGACCCTACACGCCACCCTAGAAACACCAAGCAACCGCCAATCGACACGACTACAACGCCTTGCCCTACAGCTTGTCACCAAGTTTGCAGGCGAGCCCCTTGACGATGACCAACTCGACGCCATACAACAAGAGCTCGCCACCCTGTCAGCCCCGGCCCCCACACTCGAGACCCAAGGAGATCCACAGCACCAAAACGCACCAATCGAAGAAGAAGAAGAAGACGCAGAACACGCCACCGAGGGAGAGCCCGCCTAATGGCTATCTTGCGAGTATTCCCACGCCGCACATCACACACACCCACGGACGACCGCGCCTACATCGGGTTACCGGTCCCGGGTCACGTGCCACCCCTCGACGACATAGACCAGATCCACATATCTTGTACTTTTACATGGGATACCCGCACCGCCTACGAACTACAACAAGCCTGGTCCCGATATCACCCCACCGTCAAAGTAGGGGGCCCAGCCATCCCCAACACACCGCCTACCGCTTTTGTCCCTGGCCGCTACATCAAGACCGGCATCACCTTTACAACCCGCGGATGCAACAACAACTGCCCCTGGTGCCTGGTCCCTAGCCGCGAGGGACCCCTACAAGAGCTCTCACATTATCCCCTGGGTCACACCATACAAGACAACAATTTCCTGCAGGCATCACGCCCACACATAGAAACCGCCTTGACCATGCTCCGCAGCCTGGGCCAGCAAATCAGCTTTGTTGGGGGTCTTGACGCCCGCCTGCTAACCGCTGATATAGCAGACCTACTCAAGACCGTGCCGATCCGTCAGCTTTTCCTAGCCGCCGACACAGACGCAGCCCTAAAACCCCTGGAACAAGCCCTATACCACCTACGAGACCTACCCTTGAGAAAGAAACGCTGCTATGTTCTGTGTGGTTTTGCGGGTCAGACCCTCGACGACGCCTACGCCCGATGTAAGGCAGTTTGGGAGCTTGGAGCCCTCCCCTTTGCCATGCTATACCGTCCACCTGGGCCCTACACGCCCTACAATAAGAACTGGCACGCACTACGCCGCATCTATTCTAGCCCCATACGGACAATGGCCTATCATGACTACCGCGACTAGCAGTATACCGGCTGGCTTCGCCGCACCGCCGCGCGAGCAAACAGACGCTCGCGCGGACGCTGGGCGCTTCGCCAGCCTAGCACCCTATCTCACAGAAAGGAGCCCGTATAATGCCACAAATGGAGCCCGACCCAAAGCCGATCGCCGACACCATCACCCTAACCGGATGTACCATCAAGAACCTACGAGCAGACGTGCTCAAAGGCAGCGCCACCTTGACGATCGAAACGTACCTCGACCTAGACCTATTGCGCGCCAAGCCCGTACTCAGCCAAATCGCCGCCCAATCTCGACGAGTAGATATCACCATCACGGAACAACAACTAAAGCTAGATCTATGACACACACGAAAGG
>Ga0180432_10007417_pt1 | contig 13934 bp, 4 predicted proteins | sample SS_ome_10_FD_132414 | JGI IMG/M metagenome (GOLD analysis project Ga0180432, IMG submission 132414) | Hypersaline lake sediment archaeal communities from the Salton Sea, California, USA - SS_1_MS_2 metaG | ecosystem: Environmental > Aquatic > Non-marine Saline and Alkaline > Hypersaline >...
GATGCGTTTGTTAACGCTCGCCTGTTCGATTTCCCACAGCGTACGGCGATACGTCAAGAGCAAGCGGTCGATCTCGGCATGCGGCACCGATCCGGCAATATCCTTGTTCGCGTCAATCGCTCGCTGATACTCGGACTTGGCCACCTTAGAAGCGGCTATCGCGTATTGCACGTTGGTATCGTTCTCGGCCTCTTCCTGGGATACCTGCAACTTCAGCTTCGCCACTTCAAGCTGCATACGAGTGTGCGTGTCGTCAACCTGGGCCAACATTTCTCCCTTGGCAACCTGTTGTCCCTCGACGACCAGCAGATCGGTCAACACGCCCGCCTCCTGGGCAGGTACCTGAACCTCCTCGATAAGCGCCACCAGACAGTTCGGCAACGGCACGTCTGCGGCAGAAGCGGTTCCGACGGAAATTGTCGCGAAGAGCACGAATGTCGCCAGTATTGGAAGCCCACGCATGATTATTGTCCTTATTCCTAGCGGAGCGGTGCCGCAACCAATGTTGCCCATTGTCGCCTTTCGCTCCGCGAAAGTAGCGTGCGAGATCAGTTGGCAACAATAGTCTTCAGCCGCCGCGGTTCGATGTCTTTGTCAAAACAGCAACGATGTGTAATTGGCATTACGGGTCGCGTCGCAACTTGCCGTTATGTGTGTTGTCGCTCGTTTCTCGTGCCTATTGGTACGTCACGACGCGCCCTCCAATCTAATTTCATTGCCGCCAACTCCTTGCATGCGCTACTTTAGCGGAGCGAAAGGCGACAATGGATGCGGCACGATGAATTGCTAGAAGAACTTAAACAGAACCCTCGACTGAATGAACTCTATGGGGTCGTGCAGCCACACGTATCCGATGGAGCGGGTGCCGCAATGCACCTTTGCCGAAACCTCGGCCCCGGGGCGCAGTTCGAGCGTCTCGTTCAGTTCCAGTAGCTTCTCCTTGTCTATCTCAACTTTGATCAATACGGCGCTGCCCTCCTCGCCTTGAACTTCGGCCGAAAGATGCACGTCCTTGATCTTGCCGGCGTAGTCGTCGCCTTCGTATTGCACGCCCGGATCGGTCCGCAAAATAAACGGCACCGGCAGCGTGGCGCCCGGTTTCTTCCCTTGTGCCTTGGCCAGAGCCTTGACGACATGGCCCATGTTGTCTTCGGGCATTTGAAGTTCAAGCTGCCACTCGCCGCCGGGATTGGCGACTTCCATGAGCACCTGCCCACGTTTAATGGGCCGCGCTTCCAGTCGCCTGTGCGTTTCCCAGGTGAGAATCTGCCCATCGGCGGGACTTCGCACCTTGAGGTCTTCCTTCTTCTGCTGGTAAAGCCTGTCTTGTTCCTGCAGACCTTCCAACTGCTTGCTCAAGACAGCCCGTTCGCCTTCCAAGCGGTTCTGCTCGGTCATGGTCATTTGCGGGTCTTTTATGCGTCGGGCGATGGAGAATATCTTCTCCCGCGTGGCGGCGATCTCGCCCTTTATGTCTTCCATGGCGATTTCCAGCTCGGTATTGCGCAGCTCGACCAGGACATCGCCCTTCTTGACGAAGTCGCCGTGCTCGACATTCACACCGTCGGCAATCACCACGCCGTCGATGCCGGCGAAAACGTCGTGCCGCTCGACAGGCTCCAGCGTACCCTTCGATTCCAACTCGAAATCGGCCGGCCAAAGGGCCAGAAACGCGATAATCGCGACCGCAGTGGCCGCGACCAGAATCGTCTTCGGCAGCGTTCGGGCTTGCAGGACCCAACGGGTTTTTCCCAGCGCTCGCCAAAGCGGCATAAGGAAAAGGCTTTGATGTTCGATGGAGTTACCCAAGGCGGTGGCGCTATGTTGCGAGACGACGTCGACTCGCTGCACCATGCTTTGCGGCACGCGGCTGTCTTCGATCTGTTCGACGATGATGGCGCCGATGGGCGGCTCTGCCTCTTTCCGGCGGTCTTCCTCCTCGTCGTCGGTCTCTTTCTTCGGAGGAATAAGCGGCAACACGGCAACCGTCTTCGAGTGCGACTCATCGACGTATTCCTCGACGGCGTCCTCGACCTGGGGAGCCATGTCGGAAGTATCGCCCGTGTACCAGATTGGATCGCCGGTGACGACCACCGAGGTGGCCAGATTGCCCAACAGCCGCACGGTATTGGACCGTTTGTCGAACATGTCCTGACCGCTGACGGCCTCGATCTTGCACTTGTTTCCGCGACGAATGGCCACGCTCAGTCGGTCGCAACCGATCAATCGCCGCCCTTCGTTGGCGATTGTGTAGGCAGTTTCCCTGGGATCGAGCGAGGCATGAACCACCCGGGTGAAGTCCTCCAACTGGGTCCACATCACCTGGCGGTCGGAGAAATGTCGCAACTCGTGGCTCTTGAGGAACTCGCCGGCCAAGTCGCACATTTGCAGCAGGAAGCGGAGGTAACCCTTTTGCGTGTTGGGACCCGCTTCGGCCCGCTGAAAAACCTCGACGATGCCGCTCACCTGCAAGTCGGTCTTGAGCAATCCGAGTACGAGTAGGAAATCGGTTGGGTTGGCCGCCTGATCGTCGTCGCCGGCGCCGGAATGGGGAGGCACCAGCATGCCGTCTTCGGCCGAAAGCGCGTTGTAAAGCAGTCGCCCGTGTTGTTGCTGGGCCTGCTCGTTTTCTCGAATCTTCGTTTCCTGGATGTTTATCTGATATTGCAGGGCCAGCCGACCCTCTTCGTTCATCGTCCAGATCGCCCCGCCGGCGGCGGCCAACGCCGAAACCACGCGGTTGAGAAACTCGCCATAGAACTCTTCCGGCGAGACTTCCGCTTTGGACAACTGGGCGATCTCCGCGACCAGCGAACGTATCTGCTGCTTCGTCTGTGCAACCAGTTCGGGATCTAGCGATGGTTCGGTGCTCATGTCGGCTGTGTCGTTATCCGTGAATGTCCCTGTAAATACATGCCCGTTGGGCCAGGCCCGAGACCGCGCATAACCTCATCCGCGGCCGATGGCCTATCCTGAAAGTTTAGCTTATCGGCCACCTGGGCAGCGCCAGCTCGAAAGCCGCAACTCGCCCGATGCCAGCATCTTACGCGATCTGCCGCATGGCGGTAAGACCAGTCGGTCGGGCAATGTCCCCCCTCGACCAGCCAGCGGCCGCATAAAAGCCTCGCATTCTACCTAATCGCTACAATGTGACTCGCGCTCGCCATCGTCGATGAAAAAACGGGGGCTGGCTACACGCCACTCTGGTCGCCAGTGCATTGTAAATTCCAAGAAACTGGGGTGCCTGGGGCATAGTATCGGTGCCCCAGACCTGAAGCACTGGGGCTTCGTTGCTCGTACCTCGCACCTCATCCCCAGCCACCCGAAAACGGAGTTCTCCCCCAAACCCCGCCGGTTCGCTTGACACCCCCGCCACCTGCGGATAGACTTACATTCATCGGTGAAAGTGCCGATATCCCCTGTAGGAGGGTTTTTGATGAGTATGCTGTCGAACCTATTGCCCCTGTTATTACCGGTGCTTATCCGGCGCCGGCCGTAGGGTTCGTCTGCAATCGTTCTACCTGAAGACATTATCGAACCCCAAGGCCGCGGAAGCCTTGGGGTTTTTTTGTTTTAGCATTTTCCCAAATATCGGTTGTTTGAAAGAAAACGTGAAAATGATAACCGTGAACCGCGATAAGGCCATCCCGTGGTGGATCGGCCCCACGAGGGCTTGGTTGGTGTTGCCCGTGCCGGCCAGGGGTCGGCTATCGGACTGCTGAAGAAGCGGCCGCGCTGGAGATGTGAAACAGCGTCCCATTTCTCTTCGGCAAGCACCATCGCGAGTTATTCACCAAATCATTATCACGAACCACCGGCGGCATTTTTCCACTCCTCGGCTCGACACCGAGAGTTGCCAAACGCCGCCGCAACCGAAAGCTCATAAAACAAAATGACTGATAGAGACTCTCGAAAAATCGTAATCTTCGACACCACGCTCCGCGACGGCGAGCAATCGCCGGGGGCCAGCATGAATCTGGCCGAGAAAATGGAGGCCGCCGGCGCGCTGGTCGACCTGGGCGTGGACGTTATCGAAGCCGGTTTCCCCATCGTCTCGCAGGGCGACTTCGACGCGGTGCTGGAAATATCCAAAAACGTTCGCGGCTCGACGATCTGCGGGCTGGCCCGATGCCGCGAAGCCGATATCGACCGCGCTTGGGAAGCCCTGCAACATGCCGAGCGTGCCCGGATACATGTCTTCCTGGCCACCAGTGCCATCCATCGCGAGTTCAAACTCAAGATGGACCAGGAAGAAATAATCCGCCGCGCCGTCGAGGGCGTAAAACGGGCCGCCGGGTACACGGCCGACATCGAGTTCTCGCCCGAGGACGCCTCGCGGACCGAGGCCGATTTCCTCTGTCGCGTTGTCGAGGCCGCCATCGGCGCCGGCGCCACTACCGTGAATATCCCCGATACGGTCGGATATTCCACGCCCACCGACATGCGCAGGGTAATAACCACGCTGCGCGAGCGCGTGCCCAACATCGACAAGGCCGTCATCAGCGTCCATTGCCACAACGACCTGGGACTGGCCGTGGCCAACAGCCTCGCCGCCGTCGAATCCGGTGCCGGTCAGGTCGAATGCACCATCAACGGACTGGGCGAACGGGCCGGCAACTGCTCGCTCGAAGAGATCGTAATGGCTCTGCGCACCAGAAACGACCATTACAAGGCCGACACGGGCATCGTCACCAAAAGACTCGTGCCCACCAGTCGGCTGGTTGCCAACATCACCGGCATCCAGGTGCAACGCAACAAGGCGATCGTCGGCAGAAACGCCTTCGCCCACGAAGCCGGCATCCACCAGGACGGTATGCTCAAGGAACGCACCACGTACGAAATCATGCGGCCCGAGGACGTCGGCTTTGCCAAGACCGATCTGGTGCTGGGCAAGCACAGCGGCCGCGCCGCCCTGGCCGACCGCGCCAAGGAGATGGGCTACCACCTGGAGCACGAGCAACTCGACGACGTCTTCCGCCAGTTCAAGCAACTGGCCGATAAGAAGAAGGAAATATACGACGGCGACATTGCCGCCCTGATCGAACAGCAGATACACACCGGCGGCGAGCGTTGGTCGCTGGTTTCCTATCACGTCGTGACCGGCAGCGACGAAACGCCCGACGTGACGCTGACGCTGGCCCACGGCGACGAGCAGTTCACCAAGACCATGTCGGCCGGCGACGGCCCGATCGACGCGATATTCCTGGCCGTCGAGGAGATCACCGGCTATACGGTCGTATGCAAGGACTTCAACGTCCACAGCGTAACCGTTGGTAAGGATGCCCAAGGCGAAGTCATGGTCCAAGTAGAATACCAAGACCGCCTCTACCGCGGTCGCGGCATATCAACCGACAGCGTCGAGGCCAGCGCGAAAGCGTTCCTCAACGCGATTAACCGAATCGCCGCGAGTACGACGGAGGCGGAGTGATGTAGTGGGTAGTGGGTAGTGGAGAGTGGTGAGTGGAAGAAGCCGCCGAGTTTATCTCGGGGGAGTTTCACCTTCGGCCTACTTGGTGATCCGCGCCACGCTTCCCCTTTTCCCGCCCCGCTGCATCCAGACAAGCAAACCATCCGCGGGCGCACCAGCCCGCGGCCACGGCCGAGTGGCGGAATTGGCAGACGCTCAGGATTTAAAATCCTGTGTCCATTAGGACGTACGGGTTCAAGTCCCGTCTCGGCTACTTCTTTGGTGCTAAGGGCTTACGGCAAATTGTCGCGAGCCCTTTTTCATTGCCTTCATGGTTCAACGCTCCGCCGACACTCCATGATTCTCTACGCTCACCCGCCAGTCTCTGCCTCCGACGCGTCTTGCACGAATGGCTTGCCGTCTACACGGCGACCTATTCTCGCGGGTTGACAATCACCGCATGGCAGGCACAATTGTAGCCTTATGTGAAAGTTTTTGTTTGAATGGAGTATGCCGTCCGTCATGGTGCGTCACAGCGCGCTACGGGCTTTGGCCACAACGGGCGGGAGCCACCCGACGTTTCGCGCCGCCCCTCGTGTCCCATCAGCCAAAAGGAATCTCGCATGTCGAATGAATATGCTTTTGAAGTGGTTGCTTCGAATGTTCGCTTTGGGCCGGGAGTTACCCGCGAAATCGGCATGGATTTGGCCGATATGGGCGTGCGACGGGTGATGGTGCTTACCGACCCGGTTATGGCCAAGCTCAAGCCGGTGGCGATGGTGCTCGAATCGTTGGAAAGCGAGAAGATCGATTTCACCGTGTTCAACCGGGTAAGGGTCGAGCCGACCGACGGGTCGTTCAAGGAGGCGATTGCCGCGGCACAAGAAGGGGAGTACGACGGGTTTGTGGCGGTAGGCGGCGGATCGGTTATCGATACGGCCAAGGCAGCCAATTTGTATTCGACTTATCCCGCCGACTTTCTCGATTACGTCAACGCGCCGATCGGCAAGGGCAAGCCCGTGCCGGGGCCGCTGAAGCCGCTGATCGCCGTGCCCACCACGGCCGGGACCGGCAGCGAAACGACCGGGGTGGCTATCTTCGATCTGGTCGAGTTGCACGCGAAGACGGGCATCGCGCAGCGACGGTTGAAGCCGACCCTTGGGTTGATTGATCCAGATAATACCCGCACGATGCCGCCGCTGGTGGCCGCGTCAACGGGTTTGGACGTTTTCGTGCATGCCCTGGAATCTTACACGACTATGCCGTATCATGATCGTCCCCGGCCCGAGCGACCGATAATGCGACCGGCTTACCAGGGCTGCAATCCAATCAGCGATCTGTGGTCGGCCGAGGCGATTCGTATCGGCGCGGAATATCTGCCGCGAGCGGTCGAGGATCCCGACGACGATGAAGCCCGGGCGAATATGCTGCTGGCTGCTTCCTACGCGGGCGTCGGGTTTGGCAACGCGGGATTGCACTTGCCGCACGGCATGTCATATCCAGTCTCGGGCATGGTTCGCGATTATCATCCGCCGGGATACGAGATAGACAAACCAATGGTACCGCACGGCATGTCGGTGGTGCTGAACGCTCCGGCCGCCTTCCGTTTCACCGGACCGGCCTGTCCGCAGCGACACCTCAAGGCGGCCGAGATGATGGGCGTCGATATTTCCCGTGCCAAAGACGAGGACGCCGGGGATATACTAAGCGACCGCTTGATAGAGTACATGCAGAGACTGAATATCCCCAACGGCCTAAGCGCCGTGGGCTACACCAACGACGACATACCAGCGCTGGTCGAAGGCACGCTGCCGCAACATCGCGTGACGAAACTTTCGCCGCGACCGGCGGCGGCCGAGGACCTTGCCGGGATATTCGAGGAGTCGATGGTGATTTGGTAGTGGATAGTGGCGAGTGGCGAGTGCGCCCTACAAAGAAGCGAACAAGAAACACGTCCGTCTGAAAGGACTTCCATGAGTGTTCAGCAGCTTAAGAACTACATCGGTGGCAAGTGGGTTGCCGGGCGGGGGCACGATATGCTTGCGGTTGAAAACCCAAGCACTGGCGAGCAGATCGCCGAGGTGACGCTTTCGACGGAAGCGGAGGTCGAACAAGCGGCCGACGCGGCGGCTGCGGCTTTTCCCGGCTGGAGCGCCACGCCGGTTAGTCGGCGGTGCGAGTTGCTCTTGAAACTGGCCGGGCGAATGCGAGACGAGTTCGACGATCTGGTGCGGCTGGTCACGTTGGAAAACGGCAAGTCGTTGCCCGACGCGGCGGCGGAAGTGAAACGGGCGCTGGAAAACGTCGAAGTCGCGGCCGGCATGCCCGTCTTGCAGCAGGGCGATAAACTAATAGGCGCGGCGGCCGATATCGACGGCGAAGTGCTTCGGCTGCCGATCGGGCCTTTCGGGATGATCGCGCCGTTCAACTTCCCCTTGATGGTGCCCTTCTGGTTCTTCCCATACGCTCTTGCGACCGGCAACACGTACGTGGTCAAGCCGTCGGAACAGGTGCCGCTGAGCATGAGCCGGCTGGCCGAGTTGGTCGACGAGTGCGGATTTCCCGCCGGCGTGTTCAATATCGTGCATGGCGACCGCGTGGCTGCCGAGGCCTTGTTGGAAAACCCGGTAATCCGCGGCGTGTCCTTCGTGGGCACCTCGCGCGTGTGTCGAGTTGTCGCGAACCGATGTGCCGACACCAACAAGCGGTTTCAGGCACTCGGCGGGGCGAAGAACCATCTGGTGGCCATGCCCGACGCCAAGATGGAGCCCATGATTCGCAACATGATCACATCCTGCTACGGATGCGCCGGCCAGCGATGCATGGCTTCTTCCGCGATCGTCTGCGTGGGCGACGAGATGTATCGAGAAGTGAGCGAGCGTTTCGTGGAAGCCTCGAAGGAAGTCATTACGGCCGATCCGCTCAGCCCGGCGGTTGCCGACGAGGCGATGGTGATGGGCCCGGTGATTTCCGCCAAGTCGAAAACGTTCATCCACGAAATGATCCAGACCGGCATCGACGAGGGAGCCACGCTGGCCTTGGACGGTCGGCCGCTGGTGGTCGACGGCTGCGAGAAGGGCCACTTCATCGGCCCCACTGTGTTCACCGACGTGAAGTCGGCCATGATGATTCATCAGACGGAGATATTCGGGCCGGTCGTGGTCATTCTCAAGGCCGACTCGCTCGACGAGGCCATCGGGATCATCAACGAGCATCAGTACGGCAATGGCGCGTCGATTTACACTCAGAACGGCCATTATGCGCGAAAGTTCAAACTTGAAACGGCGGCCGGAATGATCGGCGTGAACGTGGGCATACCCGCCCCGGTCGCTCCGCTACCGTTCGGCGGGATGAAGTCGTCGCTGTTCGCCGATACAAAGGCCCAGGGTCGCGCCGTGATCGGATTCTTCACCGAGCAAAAGATCATCACCGAGCGGTATTGGGAGGAAGATTGACACTTCTTGGAATGAGTCTGTCGCAGTCGCTCAAAACAGCGATCTTAGCGAGTTGACTTCCCTGATATCTTCCAGCAGTTGATAGACTTCGTCGAGCACTTCGGACTCCGGCGTCGATTCGCTCCAGAATACGTCGTCTTCGACGGGACGCGTTCCTTCGCCAAGCGACTCATCCGCCAGAAGGGCGTCGATCGCGTGCAATGGCCCAGCGGGCGCCGCGACCGAAACGGCGAACGTTTGGCTGGTCGAGGCGATGCCGTCGCTGACGGTGACTCTGACGAAGAAATCGCCCGCGTAACCATCGGCCGGATCGATCGTGAGAGTGCTGCCGCTTAGGCTAACGGTAACTTGCTCGGAAATCGACTCGGCCGGCGCTTGGGCGTTCCACAGCAGCGACGGGTCATCGTAGAACTTCGATCCCAGCGTGGCCAGCAGCGTGCTGCCTTCAATGCTTCCATCCCAGCGATAGAGCTTGCCGCCGGCGAGCAGGAAGTACCAATTCGAGTCGGTACCGGGAAGGTACTTCTCTCCGTAGCCGCGAGCGTTGAAGTAGTTGTCGGCGCGAACGCTGTGCAAGCCGAACTCCTGATCCAACTCATACGCCAATTGATCGGCCGAGAAGGCCTCGGCCGCGATGTTCGGCGTATCGCCGTCGGCATCGCTTGTTATCAGATTTATGTCCAGCGTATCATCGTCGGCGGCCATGGTCTGATCGTCGATGGCCTGCAACTGCGGCGCTTCGTTGGTGACCGAAGCGGCAAACGTTTTGGTTATAGTCGTGAGCCCGTCACTGACATTGGCCCGAACAAAGAAGCGGCCCGTGTAGTCGGCGGCCGGATCGATCGTCAAGGTGTTGCCGCTGACGCTCACGGAAACGTCGCCGGCCAGCGCGGCGGGCACCGGTTGGGCGTCGTGAAGCAGCGAAGGGTCGTTGTAGTATTCGGCCCCCAGAGTCGCAACCAGCGAACTGCCGGCTATGCTGTCGTTCCAGTGGTATAGTTCGCCGCCGGAAAGCAGGAAGTACCAATTATCGCCCGCGCCTCTGAGATACTTTTCACCCTGGCCTCGCGCATTGACGTAATAGTCGGCTCGAACGCTGTGCAAGCCGAGTTGCTGGTCCAACTGATATGCCAATTCCTCGACGGTGAAGACCTCGGCCGAGATGTTTAGCGAGTCTCCGTCGTCGTCGTTGGTCACCAGCGTTACGTCCCACGTGCCCTCGCTGTGCGAGAAAGTCTGATCGGCGACGTTCTCCAACTCCGGAGCGTCATTGGTAACGGAAACGGAAAATGTCTCGAAGTCGGTCGTAATGCCGTCGTTGGCGGTAACCCTGACGTGGAACGTTCCCAAGTAATCAGCGGCCGGGTCGACAGTCAACGTGCTGCCGCTGAGGCCGAGAGTTACATGATCGGCGATTGCTGCCACCGGTTCCGCGACGTTGAACAACAAGGACGGATCGCTGTAGTAAGCGTCGCCGAGCGTTGCCAACAGCGTGCTTCCCCCGATGCTGCCGTTCCATCGGTAGAGTTCGCCGCCGGTACGCAGGAAATACCAATTCGAATCGGTACCCGTAATGTATTTCTCGCCGTAGCCGCGAGCATTCAGGTAGTAGTCGTCGCGGACGCTGAAGAAGCCGCATTCTTGGTCCAACTGGTAGGCGAGTTCCTCGGTGGAGAACATCTCGACCGAGTAGCCCGGCGTATCGCCGTCAGCGTCGGTGGCAACCAGAGCTACATCGAGCGTGTCTTGGCTGTGGGAAATCGTCTTGTCGGCGATTGCCTGCAATTGCGGAGCGTCATTGGTGACCGAAACGACGAACGTCTGGAAGGTGGTTTCCAGGCCGTCGTCGGCGGTAACCTTGACCTGAAAATCACCCAGATAATCGGCCGCCGGGTCGATGGTAAGCGTGCTCCCGCTTAGCCCAAGCGAAACCTGCCCGGCAATCGAAGCCGCGGGGGCCGGAACGTTGAACAGCATGGACGGATCGTTGTAGTAGGCATCGCCCAGCGTAGCCACCAGGGGGCTTCCGGCGATGCTGCCGTTCCATCGGTAAAGCTCGCCGCCGGTACGCAGGAAGTACCAATTCGAGTCGGTTCCGCAAATGTACTTCTCGGAATAGCCGCGGGCGTTGAAGTAATGGTCGTCGCGAGCACTATGGAAACCGCACTCTTGATCGAGTTGATAGGCCAACTCCTCGGTGGCGAATACCTCGGCCGAATAGCTCACGGTGTCGCCGTCGTCGTCCGAGGAGACGAGGGTTACGTCTACTGTATTCTGGTTGTGGGAAATGGTTTCGTTGTCAATGGATTGCAACTGCGGAGCGGAATTGGTCACCTCGACGGCGAATACTTCACTGGTCGTGTCGTAGCCGTCGCTGACGCTTGCTCTGACGAAGAACTCGCCCATGAAATCGGCCGCCGGATCTATCGTAAGCGTGTTGCCGCTTAGGCTGACGGTGACGCTACCGGAAATCGACTCGGCCGGCACTTGGGCGTTCCACAGCAGCGAGGTATCTTCGTAGTAGCGCGATCCCAGCGTGGCGATCGGCTCGCTGTCGCCGAAACTGCCCTTCCAGTGGTAAAGCTCTCCGCCGGAGAGCATGTAGTACCACTCGGAATCGGCGCCCGGCAAGTACTTCTCGCCTTGGCCTCGCGCGTTGTGGAAATCGTCGTCGCGAGCGCTGTAAAGACCGAGTTCCTGGTCCAACTGGTATGCCAACTCCTCGACCGTGAAAGCTTCGGCCGAGAGGGTCATCGAGTCGCCGTCGCCGTCGTTGGTGACCAGATCAATATCCAACTTGTCCTGGGTATGCGACATGACCTTGTCGCCGATGGGATCGAGTTCCGGCGGGATATTTTCGGCCAAACCGAAGTATGCGTTGTCGACCAGGGTATTGCCGGTCATGTTGGCGTATACGTAGCCGTCGCCGGGGAAAGTCTGAGTCCACCCGGACGGCACTTCCGCGCGAATGTAATACTCTCCGTCGTCCAAGCCGGAGAAGCGGAACTCGCCGTTGGCGTCGGTGGTCGTAATCGTTTCACCGCTGGTGATTTCAAGCGACCAACTGTTGAGCGTGCCGGTGTCGGTTGCCCATTCGTCGATCACTTCCAGCGTCCAGGTGCCGTTGGCGTCCTGACCGTCGAACAGCGACAGCGAGTCGAACGGCCGGAAGGTACCGCTAAACGGAGCCGACCCGTCGGCGATGTCGGTCCCGGCTTCGTCGTCCAGGGTGGTGCCGGTGAAGTTGTCACCCGAGCTGCCGATGTTGCTGAACAGTTCGATCTTCGTGCCGGTGGGACTGATCAGATTGACGGTCAAGTCCCAGTTGTACGTGTGGCTGATGTCCAGCGTAACATTTATGTCGGTGATGGTTCCGGTCGTTCCGCTAACAGTCATATTGGACGTAGCGGTTCCGTTGTCGACCAGAGATATCGGCAAACCGGTCGCGTTGAAGTTCGCCGTGGCGGTGTCGAGCGCGCCGTTGTTGTTGGCGTCTATATAGACGGTAGCTCCGGCCAGCACTTCTTCGGTGCCGTCCCAACTCCCGTCGGCGTCCGCGTCCAGCCAGGCGCCGCCTTCGATGCGATTGCCCGGGTTGAACGGTTGGCCGTCGAGCTGAAAAGACGTTTCCGGGTCGCCGAGCAAATTGGTTTCGAAGTTGATCCATCGATACACGCCGTTGGAGCCGACCCGCCACATATTGTCGTCGTGCGAATCCTGGTTGGCTTGACCCAAGCCGGTTTTGCCCTCGTTGAAGACGGCGTCCCAGAACTCCATGGCGTACCAATGGCTGGCGCTGGGCGAACTGCCCGGTTGATACCATCCGTATCGCGAGTTCATCACCACCGCAAAGGCCCCGTGATCGTCGACCACGTGCATTTCGGCAATTGAACGATCGTGGGTGTCGAAGGAGCCGGACATGCACCCTTGCGAGTACATGAAGTATGGGTTGTCGTTGGTAAGCGCCGCGACGGTGGACACACCCAAACGAGCGTTATACGTCTCGTTGGCGTGTCCGAGATGATTGATTATATGCGGGCTGTTGTTCAGGTCGTTGCGAAACGTGCTGCCGCTCCAACCGCCGGTGCTGTCGTAGCGCTCGATGACGTTCCAATCTCCCGGCAGCGTGGCGTTCTTGATCGGGATGCTCGAATAGCTGCCGTATGTATTGTCGTCAAGTTTCTCGCCCAGCCAAACGGCCGTGTCGTAATTGGGATGGGCCGTGGTCTCGTAGTTGACCGTTTTCGAGACGAAGTTGTATGCTTCGGTGGCGTTGCTGACCGGCGCGCGCCCGATATACACATCGGCGGCCAGATCGATGTCCCCGCCGCCGTTGCCGTCGTTGTACTCGCCCCAGCGACTGTCGCCGTCGCCGTTCCAAGTTCCGTCGAGGCAGGAGTAGTACAAATCGGTCGGCAGGCTGCTGTCGACGTAGGAACCCACGGCCACGTATACGCCCCGCTTGGGAATGATCTCGACGTCGCCGCCTAGGAGCACGTACTCCGTTCCCCAGTTGCCGTAAGCGTCGCGAATGAAGTCGCGAATCTTGTCGGCCTTGTCGCCGTTCTCGGTGCCGGAGTAATTGGCCGTTATGTATTCGGTCGTGACGGTACGGGCCGAGATGCCGCGATCCTGCTTCTGTTGGATAAGCGGCTGGAAACTGGCTTCCAAGGCGCTGCTGGTGATGATCACGTAATCGTAGCTGCCCGACTCGGGAAGTGAACCGGAGGCAACCGCCACGTCGCCGGCTGACGCCATGGCGTAATCTTGCATGGCCTCGGGGTTATCGACCATCGCGGCAACGCGGTCGTAATCGGTTTGCGAAGCGCGGGCAACAAGATTGCCAACGCCCTCGATCGCCGTGGTTGTCACCGATACGACGATGTCGGAGTAGTATGTCAACGTATCGGCGGCCGCGTCATAAGCCACCGGAAAGACCCTCAGAATGCCCAGGTTATAACCGGCGATATTGACGTTAGAGTAATCGGCGGCTTCCTCGGTGGGGAAACTGACGCCGGCGAACTCCTCCCAACCGCTGCTCATCGGCAGACTTCCGTCGGTCGGCACGGCCA
>Ga0180432_10007419_pt1 | contig 13933 bp, 9 predicted proteins | sample SS_ome_10_FD_132414 | JGI IMG/M metagenome (GOLD analysis project Ga0180432, IMG submission 132414) | Hypersaline lake sediment archaeal communities from the Salton Sea, California, USA - SS_1_MS_2 metaG | ecosystem: Environmental > Aquatic > Non-marine Saline and Alkaline > Hypersaline >...
TCTCGCCGGGTTGGGCATCCGAACCGGGCAGCAGAAGGCTCTCTATTCCCGAGGCCAAGACCCTCATGACAATCCCTGTTCTGCCGATCTCTTGGGGCGATGCGCTTCCGCTGTTGCGGAATCTCACGGGGCCGGTGGCACCAGAGTCCTGGCGCGGAGCGCTACCGATTACCTACCACATCGGTCCAGGCTCGGCCGTGGTCCATTTGGCGTTGGAGTTCGACTGGCAGACGAGGCCCGTCTACGATGTGATCGGCAGAATCCGCGGAGCTCGCAATCCCGATCAATGGATAGTTTACGGCAATCACCACGACGCATGGGTCAACGGCGCCGCAGATCCTCTCTCAGGTCAGGTCGCTTTGGGCGAAACCGCCAGGGCTTTCGGCGAGCTGATGAAGACGGGATGGAGACCGGCAAGGACTCTGATATTCGCCGCCTGGGATTGTGAGGAGTGGGGCATCATCGGATCGACAGAATGGGTGGAGAAACACCAGGATGAGCTGCGGGAAAATGGGGTCGCGTACCTGAACACCGACACCAACGGCCGCGGCTGGCTCAACGCGGGTGGGTCTCATTCGCTCCAGACGTTCATCGCGCAGGTAGCGCGCGATATTCCCGACCCGAAAAGAGGCAAGAGTGCGCTAGAGGCGTGGGTGGAACGCCGTGCGGCATTCCAACCGGATGCTGCCGGCTATACCGACGGACTTCTGGAGAAAAAATTCACCATCGGAGCATTGGGCTCGGGCTCGGACTATGCCGCGTTTCTCGACTTCACAGGCCTCTCTGTGTTGAGCTTGGGTTCTGGTGGGGAGGTGCGCGCCGGCGTCGGTCACTCGATTTACGACACATATGATTTCTACGCACGATATTCGGATCCGGGATTTGCTTACAGCACCATGATGGCTCAAACGCTCGGCACCACAATGATACGGCTGGCGGACGCCCCCGTTCTCCCGTTTGAGTTCAACACTGTGGCAGGCACGTACGAGACCTATGTTGACGAGATTGAGTCTGCGGCGGCAGCGAACGACGCGACCAAAGGATTGGATCTGAGTGAGGTGAGGAGTGCGCTGGAACGGATGCGTCTGGCTGCGAACACATACGAGACCGCACTCTTGTCAGTTCAAGCAATGACGGCACGCGATGTGGAACGACGTTGGGACGAACTGGCCCCCGTCAACGAGATTCTGTACAAAACCGAACGCATGCTCACCGATCCCGCAGGCCTCGTAGGCCGCGAGTGGTACAAACATATGATCTACGCACCGGGGTTCTTTACCGGTTATGGCGTCAAGACGATGGCTGGAATCCGCGAGGCGGTTGAGGACCAGCCCGACGTCGCTCTGGCTCAGCGCGAAGCGGCACGGGTTGCAGCGGCGATAGATCGTTACACCCTTCAAGTGAGTCGAGCGGCACAGGCCCTACGGCAAGCGCTCAACTGAACCCGATGGCTGGCGGATGACTCGAAATTCGAGAATTCAAGGAGATGTTTCCCATGTGTAGAACACCGATCCGATTTGTACTGGCTCTTGTTTTTCTTGCTGCCTCGGCATCGTTCTTGGCGGCACAATCACCGGAATATTACGCCGAGATGCACTGGCGCTCCATCGGGCCGACGCGGTCGTCACGATGTCGGGCTATTGATGGCGTTGCCGATCAACCCAACGTCTTTTACGCCGGGTTCGACAATGGCGGAGTTTGGCGCACGACCGACTATGGGTCCACCTGGCATCCGATCTTCGACGATCAACCCACGAGTTCGATTGGTGCGATCGCGGTAGCTCCCTCCAACCCGAACATCATCTACGTCGGAAGCGGGGCAGGAATCATTCGTCCCGACCTCTCCACCGGCGACGGCATGTACAAATCGACCGACGCCGGCGAGACGTGGACTCACCTCGGCTTGCGCGAGAGCCAGATGATTGCCGACGTGATCGTGGATCCCACGAATCCCGACCGCATCTTCGTGGCGGTTTTGGGTCATCCTTACGGCCCGAACGAGCAGCGAGGAATCTTCCGGTCGACCGACGGGGGATTGACCTACGAGAAGGTGCTGTACAGAGACGAATACACTAGTGGCAACGACGTTATGTTCGACCCGGTCGATCCGAACATCGTATACGCGGCTCTCTGGCAGCAGCAGGAGAGCTTCAGGGAGAGTTTCGCATACGGCGGGTCGGGAGAGGCCATCTATAAGTCAACCGATGGCGGAGACACCTGGAGACCACTCACCAACGGGCTCCCTGCGGTAAATGAGGCAAATCTTGCAGTAGCTCCCAGCAACCGAAATGTGCTCTACGCCATGATAGCGGGAACGACGCGATCGGGGGAAGGTGCCGATCGGGCCATGACCGCGGGTGTGGTTGGCCTTTTCAAATCGACCGACGCCGGCGAGCATTGGATGGCGGTGGACGTGCCCGAGGGGGCAGGTGTTCCGGCAACGCCCCATGTTGACACGCGTCCCTTGGCACGCATCGGCGGTGGTGACCTGCCTACTGTGACGGTCGATCCTACGGATGAAAACGTCCTATACAGCGCCACTGTGGTAATGTGGCGGAGCGACGATGGCGGAGTTCACTGGACCGCGATCAGAGGTGCGTACGGCGGGGACGACTATCAGAAAATATGGATCAACCCAAACAACCCTGACATCATCTTCACGGTCTCCGACCAGGGCGCAGTCGTTTCGGCAAACCGTGGTAAATCCTGGAGCAACTGGTACACGCAGCCCACCGCGGCAATGTTCCACGTAACCGCGGACAACGATTTCCCGTATCGCGTATGTTCTGGACAGCAGGATGCCGGGTCGGCGTGCGTCAAGAGCCGCTCCGATGACGGTATGATCACTTTCCACGACTGGCATCCCGCCAACATTCAGGAATACGGAATTGCTGCTCCGGACCCTCGCGATCCCGACATGGTCTACGGAGGTCAGCGGTCGGGAGTCACCCTCTACAACCGCAAGACTGGCCAGACGACACAGGTTGGCCCCGACATGGGGCCGCGTGGTGGGCCGCACAACAGGAATGTCCGCACGATGCAGCTCCTCTGGTCTCCGGTGGACCCGGACCTCCTGTTCTTCACGTCCAACGTGGTATGGAAGACCCACGACCGAGGTTTTAGTTGGACGCGCATCAGCCCCGATCTATCGCGTTCAACATGGGATATCCCCGAGAATGCCGGGAAATACGATCGTTTTGTCGAAGTCGGGCAGCAGGGAGTGATCACGGCTCTGTCTGCGTCCCCGATCGACGTGGACGTGCTGTGGGCCGGCACCGATGACGGCAATATTCAGGTCACAATGGACGGCGGCGCCAACTGGACCAACGTGACCCCACCCCAGATCAAGCCGTGGACACGGATCTTCAACGTTGAGGCCGGGCATTTTGACAAAGGCACGGCGTATGCCGCTGCTAACACGATGCGCATAGACGACATGAATCCGCACTTCTGGCGCACGCACGACGGTGGCAGGACGTGGACGGAAATCAACAACGGCATCGCTCCCGGAGCAGTGTCCAATTCCATTAGGGAAGACCCTCGCAAACCGGGCCTCCTATATGCGGCCACAGAAACCCAGGTATGGGTATCCTTCGACGACGGCGACAATTGGCACTCGCTGCGGTTGGACATGCCGGCGGTGTCTGTCCGCGAAATCAAGGTGAAGGACGACAGCACCTGTATGTGCTCCGACCTTCTCGCTGGCACCCACGGCCGCGGTTTCTGGATTCTCGACAACCTCACGCCGCTCAGACAGATGGCCGAGGCACGAGTCGCCGACCTTGCATACCTATTCAAGCCGGCGACGGCGTTGCGCGTGCGTTTCGGCATGAACGACCCGACGGAGTGGCCGCCTGAGGTACCTCATGGAGAAAACCCGCTTCCCGGCGGGATCATCGACTACTATCTGCCCAATGATGTGCAGGGCCCGGTTACTCTCGAGATTCTGGACGAAGGCGGCACGGTAGTACGCTCGCTTTCCAGCGACGATCCGAGGCTCGTGCCCGATCCAGCTCTCGATCCCGAAGGGTATGACAGGATCTGCCAGCAAGATCCGACGGCTCCCAATTGCAGGCAACCGTTGTACTGGCCTGCGCCACAAATGCTCCTTTCCACCAAGAAAGGGATGCATCGGTTTTCGTGGGATCTTCACTTCGAACCGATTGGTGAAGAACCCAGAGCGGGTGGCGGCGCAACGGGTGCCGTACCGGGGCACACCTACCCCAGAGTCGAATCGCCATGGGCACCTCCCGGCGAGTACACGGTTCGTCTGACGGTCAACGGCCGGCAGTTCACGCAGCCGATCTCGGTGCGGCTCGATCCGAGGGTTACTATCGCTGACGAGGATCTTGCGCTCATCAACACACTGTCGCGTGAGATGTATGACGCGGCATTGGAGGCAGGAGCGGCCTACGAGGAAGCCAGAGCGATGGTGGAACGGTTCGAGGCCGAAGGGAACTCGGAAGCCAAGGCACAGGTTGAAGCGCTTGCGCCACCGCCGTTGGCCGGTATGTCGGCTCGCTACCGCAGGTACTTCGGATCATCAGGACCGCCGAGTTTGAGGAGCGTGGGCTATGCCCTGATGGATGCGGCCATGGCCATGCAGGCAGCTGAGGTACGTCCCACCCAGCGGATGATCGACGCTTGCGACGCAGCGCGTGCGCAGTACGACGACGTGATGGGGCAATGGCGCGTGCTCAAGGCATCTGTTTCTCGGTAATGAGTTAGAGAGCGCAACTCCTGCTTTGCAGGAGTCCCAATCCCCCGGTGGAGGCGAAAGCCTTTAACGGGGGATTGGTGTAATCCTCAACATCACGACTCCGTGAGGTGGCACACGGGTTTGCAGACGCTCGTCGTACGGCCCTGTGTCCGTGTGCGTCCCGAGATCTTCATGAGCCCACAGGTCCCTGACTCGGGCGGGGCCAGGTGGCAGCCCCACGTCGTCCCAGCGCACGTACGCGTCCATGGTGTCGGGTCGTTGGTTGAGTAGAGCGACCGCGAGTGCGCCGTCCGACAAAGGTTTAGCCCATACCTGAACTCCGTACCCGCGATCCAGCATCACCCGCCCTTGAACGCCGAGTCGGTCCTGGTCCACCGCGATGACCTCCTCGTTGGTGAGAATCTCGCGGATTTCGTCCGACATCGTGCGAAGGTCGTTACCAGCCATCAACGGTGCTGCCATGATGGCCCACAGCGAGAAGTGTGCTCGGTATTCGTCGAGGGTCATGCCTCCGTTCCCGACCTCCAACATGTCGGGATCGTTCCAATGACCGGGTCCCGCGTACTCGTGCAAACGCTGATTGGCGTTCAGGATCCAGATAACACTCTCCCAGCGGTCTCCTATGTCGGAGGTGGTCCGCCAGAGTTGCCCAATGCCCTCGCCCCACTCCCATGGTCTGTTCCGTCCCCACTCGCAAATGCTCAGCACAATTGGACGTCCGGTGGCTTTGAAAGCATCGCGGAACTTCGCATAGTGAGTCGGAGCGTTCAGTGAATCGGCATGGCACCAATCCACCTTCACGTAGTCCACTCCCCATTCAGCGTAGGTCCGAGCGTCAACCTCTTCATAACCCAGCGACCCTGGTCGATCTTGGCAGGTCATAGGGCCGACATCGGTGTAGATGCCGAACTTGAGTCCCAAGTCGTGGACGTAATCGGCCAGCGCCCTCATCCCCGTGGGGAAACGTTCCGGGTCGGCGACGATTTGTCCGTGGTCGTCGCGATCCACCTGCCAGCAGTCGTCAATGACCACATACTCGTACCCTGCATCGCGCATCCCGGAAGCCACCATTGCGTCTGCTATCTCGCGTACCAACTCCTCGCTCACGTCGCAGTGGAATTTGTTCCAAGTGTTGAAGCCCATTGGCGGTGTGGCAGCGAGCAGTGAATCATCAGCAGTGGACGTCACCGAATCGTTCGCCGGCGAGCATGCAACCATAAAGAGCGTCATCGCCAATGCCACGGTGGATGAAGCGCCCAAGATTGCGGGCGGGCCTCGACGTGAATCGCGGCGTTGCGATGAGAAATGCGATTGAAGCATCATGTCTCCTCTGGACAGTGGTCAGTGCCTTCGGTGCGCGCAAAGATATTGCTGGGTGATCGAGAACGTAAGGCGATTGTGCGACTATATTCACAACTTCAACACTGCCTCGCACGCCGTGCGCATCTTGGAGGGGGCATGCCAAACGACGACGTCCGCATGCGCGGTTTCATGAAGAAGACCGATCTGGAGTCAGCCCTCCAGGCGATGCGCTCGTGTGTCAAAGCAGCAGAGGTAGAAAGCGTACGTCTACAGGATGTTCTTGGGCGTACGCTCGCCGAAGCCGTAGTATCCAAAGTAGATGTGCCCTCGTTCGCCAAGAGTGCGATGGACGGATTCGCACTCCGTGCTGCAGAGACCTTTGGCGCTAGTCCAACGGATCCCGTCACGTTCGAGGTCGTAGGGGAAATTCTTCCAGGAGACGAAGGTGACATCGAAGTGGGTCCTGGAGAGGCAGCGCGTATTATGACAGGAGGAGTGTTCCCGAGAGGTGCCGACGCGGTGCTCATGGCCGAACTGACGACCGATCTCGGTGACAAAGTGCTCGTCCACGGGGCAGTTGTCCCTGGCCGGAACGTGGCATCAGCCGGCGAAGATATCGCGGCTGGCGATTGCGTTTTTGAGCGGGGCAGGGTGTTGAGACCCGCCGACCTGGGTGTTCTCGCATCAATCGGTGAGACCGAGGTCAAGGTAACCAGGCGGCCCGTACTCGGGATCCTGTCGACCGGTAACGAATTGATCGAACCCGGATCGCCCGAGATCGGCAAGCCTGGACGAGTAGTCAATTCCTGCAGGTACATGCTGGAGGGTCTCGTGGCTCAGACCGGCGGCGAGCCTCGGTGGCTAGGCACACTACCCGACGAACGTGAGCTGCTGCGAGCGAAAGTCGCGGAGTTTGACGGCGATATTTTGTTGACAACTGGTGCCACATCCACCGGGAAGGAAGACTATCTACCCGGCATCGTGGAAGAACTGGGCGATTTGCTCGTTCACGGCGTCAACATCAGGCCTGCTTCGCCGTTGGCGTTTGGGAAGTTGGGTAGCGCATTGGTGGTACTCCTGCCGGGAAATCCGGTGGCGGCTATGGTAGGCTTCGACGTGTTCGTTCGCCCTGCCATCCAGGTGCATCTGGGGCAGGACGAAGAGAGAAGGAACAGGAGAGTCAGAGGACGATTGAGGCGCAAACTCGCCTCGGCATTGAATCGGACTGACTTCGTGCGGGTGTTTCTCCAAGAAAATGGTGAAGTCGAACCTTTCAGGTCGGGCGGCGCAGGGATCCTCACATCGGTGACTCGGGCCGACGGGTTCGTAATAGTTCCGCGCGACGATGAGGGCTTGGAAGCTGGGACAGAAGTCGAGGTCTATCTGTATTGAATGATCTCAGAACAGCCCAGCCATCTTCGAAATGAATGGTCAACTGAATCACGATACCTCGCCTAGCTCAGCTGGCTGGGGGATTCCTATTGATTGTCTGGGTGACCAGAAGGAGCACGAAGAAGTTCATTTGTACTGAAGAGGAAGGCATGGGACGCAAAGGTATTCATTTTCTCAAGACAGTGAGCAAGCTGGAAGCTGAGCGTATATGGCACGAGGCTATATCGCTCGAGCCACTGGTTGGTGAAGAAATTGCAGTCGGCTCAGCTCAGGGGAGGGTGCTCGACAGAGATGTAATTGTGCCCATCGATGTGCCGCCCTTTGACCGGTCGTTGGTCGACGGATATGCGGTGCAGGCGGCGGATACCTTCGAGGCCAACGAAGACGCTCCGGTGAGTCTGAAATTGGTGCCGGAGACCGCGCCAGCAGGAGCAGTACCGAAGACCGAGGTGCGTGGAGGCATTGCCTTGGAGGTCGCCACGGGAGGAGTGGTTCCGCGAGGCGCTAACGCGGTTCAGATGGTTGAGTTCAGCGAGTTGCAGGAAAACGAGCTGCTGCTTTACAAACCGGTGGTGCCGGGCGCAAACATTCAAGCGGTGGGCGCCGATATGCGCGCGGGCGAGACAGTGTTGCGCGCCGGCCAACTGCTTACCACTCGCGAACTCGGTGTGCTCGCTGCACTCGGCATAAGCAGGGTGGCGGTCACGAAGCGCCCCCGCGTGGCAATCATCTCGACCGGTGATGAACTGGTATCTCCCGGACTACCGCTGGACCCCGGCAGAATCTACGACTCCAACTCCAGCACCGTCGCAGGAGCTGTCAGAGACAACGGTGGAGACCCAGAGTTCTTGGGAATCGTCCCCGACGATGAAGCCGCATTGAGGCTCGCATGCGAGCAGGCGTACAGAGATTACGACGTGGTAATTCTCTCTGGTGGGACCTCGAAGGGAGCGGGAGACCTTACGTTCGGTATCATTGACAGTTTGGCAAAACCTGGGATTCTCGTGCACGGTGTCGGCATCAAACCGGGAAAGCCCATCGTGTTAGCAGCTTGGGATAGGCGACCAGTGGCAGTGCTGCCGGGATTTCCTACCTCCGCTATCATAACCTTTAACCTCTTTGTTGCACCGGTGATCAGATGTTTGGCCAATCTCCCTTTGGAAAAAGGGGAAGAGTCAGTAGAAGCGCGTCTGGCCGTGAGGTACAATTCGGCCGATGGAAGGCACGAGCATGTGCTCGTACACCTGGTGCCGGGCGGGAAGGGTACTTTGGCCGCCTACCCCATGGCCGGATCGTCAGGTTCCATACACGCGTTTGCTCAAGCAGACGGTACGATGGAGGTCGCGGCCGACCGTACTGTTGTCCGCGAAGGAGACACAGTACGTGTTGCGCCTCTATCCCAAAAACTCAAGATCGCCGACCTAACTCTCATCGGCAGTCACTGCAGGGGAGTGGACCTCGCTCTTGCTCTGTTGCGTAGACAGCATGGATTGACAGCCAAGGTGATCAATGTCGGTTCCTCGGCCGGTGTGGAGGCTTGTGCGCGCGGTGAGACGGATTTGGCGGGTACCCATCTGCTCGATCCGGCAACGGGATTATACAACCTCGCCGCGTTGGAGAGGTTGGGTGCGGATGGGGTGTTGATCAGAGGTTACGTCAGGCGCCAGGGCATTTACTACAGAACGAATGACTTTCCGGCTGAGCCGCCGACCCTTGCGCTGCTTGTGAGCAGCGCCGATTTGCGGATGCTCAACCGAACCCAGGGTGCAGGAACGCGCGTTTTGCTCGATCTCTTGCTCGAGCAGTTAGCTAGAGACCAGGGCGTTGCGCATGCGGAATTGGTCGCTGGGATCGCGGGCTATGAGGCAGAAACTCGGTCCCACAATGCGGTTGCTGCAGCTGTTGCGGCTGGAAGAGCTGACTGGGGATTGGGTATAGAGGCAGTGGCTGTTGCATACGATTTGGGATTCGTATCCCTCCGTGATGAGGAATACGATTTCCTGACTTCGAGAAAACGCCTCGACAGTGAACCAGTGCGAGTATTCCTCGAAACGTTGAAGTCGTCAGAGTTCAGAGAGGCCCTCGCGGAATTGCCGGGGTTCGTTGCCGATTTGCACACGGGAGAGCCAAAGGCGTAAGATGATCCGGACCCTCAATATTGTGTTTCGTACGGCCCACATTGCTTCTATGGGGATCCTCCTTGGGGGGCACGCATTCAACGTTGCTCCGGAGCGACTGATGCTGGCGTTGTGGCTGACTATAAGCACTGGTGTTGCGCTGATCGCGCTGGAATCTCAGGGCAGGCCGCTTTGGCTGCATCAAGGTAGGGGGATAATGGTGATGGCCAAATTGGTCATGGTTTGCGCGGTACCGTTCTTCTGGGATTTCCGCCTTCCAATTCTACTAGGTGTTGCCGTAGTCGCGTCAGTGGGGTCTCACATGTCCGGGAGCTACAGGTACTACTCAGTCATCTACCGCGAGGTGATGCACGATTCCTACGGGCCGGGCGGGAAGAAGTTGGCTAACGGCAGTTGACCCAATCGGTGCATTGCGATCCTGCAGCAGACCGACGGTTTCGTTCCCCGCCCTCAATCCTGTTCTCGCCTCATCTCCTCTGACTTCTCTCCTGACCCCAAGCCCGCTCCTTGCGCCAACCGACATTAATGCTACATTGTAGCAATGGGCGAGATAAAATTCCTGGGCGAGTTCGAACAGATGGTCCTGCTGGCCATTCTGCACCTTGGGGACGGCGCATATGGTCTGACCATACGCCGCGAATTGGAGAAAAAGACGGGTCGCAAGGTTACTCACGGCGCCGCATACATAACCTTAGACCGACTCGAAAAGAAAGACCTTCTCTCCTCCGAACTCGGTGACCCCACGCCGGGCAGGGGGGGGCGCGCCAAACGGTACTTCCACGTCACGCCTGTCGGGATTACCGCTCTCCGTGAGTCGCGCAAGGCGCTGCAAAACCTGTGGGGCGGTCTGGAAGCCGTCCTGGAGGATTCGTGATCAGGCCGCCTTGGTTAGCGCAGCTGGCAATACGCATCTTCGTATCGGATGCCAAGGCTCGGGAGGGGCTGATCGGTGACCTATACGAGGAGTATCGGGAACTCGCGGTCAGGTCCCGTGTCGCTGCGTGGCGGTGGTACTGGGTCAAGACAATACAACTGAGTTCGCTTTACGGGATCGAGCGTCTACTCATACGAAAGAGCCGTAGCTCATCCGCTTCCACCTCAATGTCGATACTGCCCAGCAAACAGCGAGAACCAAGCATGTCCACCTTGTTGAACGACGTTCAATACGCGATCAGGGCGTTGAGGAAACAGCCTGGATTTACTTTCATAGTCGTGCTGACTCTGGGGCTCGGTATAGGAGCCAACACTGCAATCTTCAGTGTGCTGAATGGAGTACTTCTCCGGCCGTTGCCTTTTGAGGATCCAGGGCGGTTGGTGGTCGCCTGGGAGACGTACAGACCCAGGGAGATAATGGAAGGTTCTGTTTCCTATCCAAACCTCGAGGAATGGCAAACGCGCACGTCGGTTTTCGAGAGCCTGGCGGGTTTTCATCCCGAGCGCCATACGGTTACAGGAATGGGGCTTCCGGAACGAGTGATAGCGGGGCGGGCAACTCACGGCCTGTTTCCGTTGCTCGGCGTTGTGCCGGCGATGGGGAGGACCTTCCTTCCGGATGACGATGCCGAGGGTGCGGAGAATGTGGCGATGGTCAGCTACCAGTTCTGGCTCAATCATTTTCCGGGTGAGAGGTTTTCGGGTGACCAGACCGTCACGCTGGATGAGAAGAACTTCACTGTCGTCGGCGTACTGCCGGAGGACTTCCGCCTGCCGCTCTTCGTCGCAGATGCCCAGGTGTGGACGCCGGCAGCTTTGGACTGGGTTTCCTTCTACCATCGAGAGTGGCCGCGCCTGATCGTGCTCGGGCGGCTGGCACAGGACGTCACGGTTGAGATGGCCCAGGCCGAAATGGAGCAGGTTGCGCTCCAGCTCGAAACCGACTTCCCGGAGACAAACGAGGAACACGGTGCCAATGTCGTGGCCCTGCAGAAGCAAGTCGCCGCGGATTCAGAGCAGCTTCTTTGGCTGCTGCTCGGAGCAGTCGGGCTCGTGCTGCTCATTGCTTGTGTGAACGTGACGAACTTGCTTCTCGCGCGAGGAGCCGATCGGGCGCGAGAGATGGGGATCAGGGCCGCGTTGGGCGCCGATCGCGTCCGTGTCGTCCGGCAGGTCCTCACGGAGAGCACGATTCTGGGGTTGCTAGGGGGGATGCTCGCGATCCTTCTAGTGTTCGCGACCATCGGGTCACTGGTGGCACTGATTCCGCCCGGCATTCCGAGGTTGGATGAGATCGGGGTGGATTGGCGGGTGCTGGGTTTCGCGCTGTTCGTTTCCCTGTCCGCCAGTCTTCTCGTGGGCGTTGTCCCCGCCCTGAGAGGCTCGCGCAACGATCTCCAGAGTTCACTCAGGGAGGCTCAGCGGTCGACCGCGGGCACGAGCCGCCAACGTTTTCGGCGCACCTTGGTCGCTACAGAAGTGGCATTGGCTCTGGTCTTGCTCGTGGGGGGCGGGCTGCTCGTCCGCAGTTTCGGCGAAATGCTGCGCGTGAACCCCGGTTTTCACCCGGACAACGTGTTGACCTTCCAGATGGCGACTGGATGGTCCGAAATGGAGGTCAACCAACGGGCGGCATTCTACAACGAAGTCGTTGAACGCGTGGCCGGACTTCCCGGGGTAGAGATAGCTGGAGGCGGAACGGCAATGCCGTTGAGGGGTGGGTTCAGAGCGACCTTTGCCCGGGACGATCGGCCCGAGCCGGAGCGAGGTGAGGCGCCTGCAGTTAGGTACTTCTCGGTCACACCCACATACTTCGATGCACTCCAGATACCACTGCTGCGCGGTCGGCCGTTCAACAGCCTAGACGCGCGGGACGCTCCTGGCGTGATAATCGTGAACGAGACCGCGGCGAGTCATTATTGGCCCGGCGAAGATCCGATAGGAAAACGAATCAGACCGCGTGTCGATATCACCGATGCCGACCCCGACGTCTTTGAGATCGTCGGTATCGTTGGTGACGTGAAGGATTTCAGGCTCGACGTTGAAACAACGCCAACGATCTACGTGCCCTGCATGCAGCAGACCTGGCCGACAATGGGTTTCGCGCTTCGAACGGCTGGTGATCCAACCGCCTTCATTGGACCCGTGCGGAACCTCCTGGCCGAGATGACGCAGGAAGCAACGTTCCAGTTCTCGACGCTGGATCAGACACTCGAGCGATCGATGATAGAACGCCGCTTTCCCACAGTGCTTCTGAGCTTGTTTGCTGCTCTCGCGCTTGGACTTGCAGCCGTTGGGATTTACGGGCTGCTCGCGTACTCCGTTGCGCAACGGACGCATGAGATCGGTGTTCGCATGGCATTGGGTGCTCGGGCGCCGGGGGTGTTCGCGCTCGTGCTCAAGGAGGGTGTGGCTCTTGTCGTGGTCGGCATGGCCGTCGGCATCGGGGTTGCCGTGGCTGCAACCCGCGTTTTGTCGGGGATTCTCTTCAACGTGACTGCGACAGACCCACTCACATTTGTGGCGGTATCGGTTCTGCTCCTGCTGGCGGCCTTTGTGGCTTGTCTCCTACCAACTCGGCGAGCAACGAGGGTTGACCCGTTGATCGCGCTGCGGAACGAGTAGGTAACTGAATACGTAAATCACTCAACGACAATTACTTACGCATCGTACAGGAACTATGGGGGCATGTTCTGAAACCTTTTGCTTTTATATGCGTAAAACATAATACTATGGCGCAACTGACCAAGCGGGAACTCGACCTGATGTCGGTGCTTTGGAACCGTGGCTCGGCCACAGTCACAGAGGTGCTCGACGACTTGCCCGACGATATCGCCTACTCCACCGTGATGACGATACTCCGAACCCTCGAGGCCAAGGGCCACGTTCGGCACGAACAGGAAGGGAAGGCATATCGGTTCTATGCTCTCACCGAGGCGGACGAAGCGGCCGACACCGCCCTGGGCCGGATCGTGAACAAGGTGTTCCACGGCTCGCGTGAACTTGTAATCAACAGGCTGGTGTCCAACGAAGATGTATCTGCCGAGGAGCTGAGGCGCATTAAAGATAACCTGGAACGGAGGCTCGAGGAGCTGGAACGATGATAGCCTCGTGGATGCTGTACGCGTCGGTGGTAACTGCATGTTTCTGTGTTGCGGCGGTCGCCCTGGAAAGAAGTGTCCGTTTCGCCGGGCGGCCAGCTAGGTGGATCGTCGGCGCTGCGATGCTTGGCTCGGTGCTGGTGCCGCTTCTGGCTCGATCAGCGCCGGCAAGCGTCGATACAGGCATGCCCGGGTGACTCCTGCCCTCGTCGGTTGAATACCTGGCGCCGCTTTCCGCAATGAGTCCCGGCCGTGCTTCGTTCCCGAGCTTGGATGTTCCGCTGGCGGTATGCTGGATCGGTTTGTCTTTGGTGTTGTTCGCGATTGTCGCCCTCACTCATCTGCAA
>Ga0180432_10007420_pt1 | contig 13932 bp, 11 predicted proteins | sample SS_ome_10_FD_132414 | JGI IMG/M metagenome (GOLD analysis project Ga0180432, IMG submission 132414) | Hypersaline lake sediment archaeal communities from the Salton Sea, California, USA - SS_1_MS_2 metaG | ecosystem: Environmental > Aquatic > Non-marine Saline and Alkaline > Hypersaline >...
CCGAACCATCCGAATGAGTGGATCGGTCTTCTCCCTATCGTCCGGCACTTCCCGATCATCCGGCTGAAACTTCAGTCCGCCCCGGGACGTATACATTGTCGTCATCGTGATGAACACAATGTAGTCGTCACCACAATGTTGTCATCATGGAGATGATCGTTGTGTCATCTCCCCTGTTCTGGAGGTTTGCCGTGGGCAATGCCGCCCCGATCGGAGAATTCGAACAGCTCGTCCTGCTGGCCATCCTGCGTCTGAAGACAGAAGCCTACGGAGTGGCGATCAGGCGCGAGATCGAGGAGTGCACCGGGCGCAGTGTTTCCCGCGGCGCCGTCTACACCACTCTCGACCGGCTCGAAGAAAAAGGCGTGCTGAGTTCGGCCAAGGCCGATTCCCCGGGGCCCCGGACCGGCATGGTGCGGCGGTACTACGCGGTCGAGCCCGAGGGTATCGAGGCGCTGGCCGCAGCCCGTACCGCCCTGCAGAGCATGTGGTCCGGGCTCGAGCCGGTTCTGGGGGATCTCTGATGGCCGGCCTCGACCTGCCCCGCCTGCCGACGGCCCTGCTGCGCCTCGTCCTGCCGCGCACGGCCCGCCCGGTCGTTTCAGCCGAACTGGCCGAGGAGTATGTCGACCAGATCGTGCCCCGTCTCGGCCCGACCCGGGCCCGACTCTGGTACTGGCGCGAATGCCTGGCCCTGGGGGCGGCTTTCCTCGCCGCCGCTCTCAGACGGGGCCGCAGCCGCGACGCCGACGTGATCCTGGCCGCCCGGCGTTACCGCAGGTCATCGCACGGCTGGGGGGAGAGCCGCGAGCGGGACGGCTTCACAACCGCCCTGCGTCACGACGTGCGGCACGGCCTGCGTACCCTGTTCAAGCGGCCCGCCTTCACCGTGGCGGCCCTGCTCACCATCGCGGTCGGGATCGGCGCCAATACCACCATTTACAGCCTGCTGCATGCCGTGCTGATGCGCCCCCTGCCCTACGCCGAAGGCGATCGTCTGCTTTTTCTCTGCGAACGGAGCGCCGAGTACGGCGGCTCCCGCATGGGGATCTCCCCTCCCGCCTACGAGATCTGGCGGGAACGGGCCGGCAGTTTCGAGAACCTGGCCGCCTACCATGCCGACGACCGCAACCTCACCGGGGCGGGCGAGCCGGAGCGACTGCGCGTCGCGCGGTTTGCGGGTGATCTTTTCGGTGTGCTCGGGATCGCCCCGGCATGCGGCCGGTTCATGGCCACCAACGATTTCGATCCCGACGCTCCGGCCGTGACCGTGGTCTCTCACAGTCTCTGGCACCGTCGCTGGGGAGCCGATCCCGACCTCGTGGGTCGGACCGTTACCCTGGATGAAGAAAGATACGAGGTGATCGGGATCGCCCCCGAGGCATTCCGCTTCCCCGACAACGCCGATTTCTATATTCCCCTCCGGATCCAGGCTCCGGAGGGCGAGAGCCTCTGGGACGCCCACTTTCTCTGGGTGGTGGGCCGGCGGGCAGAAGATGTGTCCCTGACCTCGGTTCAAACCGAGATGGCCACCATCACAGCTGCCATCGCGGCCGAAAGGCCCGAGGACTACGAGGGTATCACAGCCGGGGTGATGCCTTTGCGCCAGTGGCTCTACCGCGATATCCAGGCACCCCTGCTGATCATCTACGCCGTCGTCTGCCTGGTCCTCCTGCTGGCCTGCGCCAACACCGCCAATCTCATGCTGGCGCTCTACAGCACCCGGCAGACCGAGCTGGCCGTACGCTCCTCGCTCGGGGCCCGTCGGGGCCGTCTCGTGCGCCAGCTCCTGACCGAGAGCCTGCTGCTCGCTCTGGGGGGCGGTGTCCTGGGCTATCTGATCGGCGAAGCCGGCCGGCGCCTGCTTCTCGCCGGGGTGCCGATCGAATTGCCCTCGTACCTCTCCTTCCGCACCGATCCCGGCATCCTCATCGCCATCCTCGCCCTGGTGGTGCTGACCGGCATCGTTTTCGGTACCGCTCCGGCTCTGGGAGCAACGCGGGCCGATCCCGCCCGGCTCCTGGCCCGGGGGGGAACCTCCTCGAGCGGCCGGCGGGAGGGCCGCCTGCGACGCACCCTGGTCACGGCCGAGGTGACCCTGGCCGTGATCGTGCTGGCCACGACCGGACTGATCATGCAGGGCTACCTGAGCTTCCGGGCCATCGATCCCGGCTACGAGAAAGAGAACCTTCTCACCGCAACGATCTTCCTGCCCTCCTTCGCCTATCCGACCGATGAAGAGAAAATGGCCTTCTTCACCACCCTGCAGGAACGCCTGCAGGCAGTGCCCGATGTGATCAGCGCTTCGGTCACGACCGGTCTGCCGGAGGGACATTCGCTCCGGGGGCGGAGCTTCACCATCGAAGGCCGGGTCACCGAACCGGGGGAGCCGGCCGACATAACCCTCTTCTGGATGATCGGATCCGGATATTTCCGCGCCGTCGGGACACCTCTTCTCCAGGGACGGGATTTCACCGCCGCCGAGCAGGCCATCGGGTCGCCGCCGGTGGTGATCGTGAACGAGACCTTCGCCCGGCAGAACTGGCCCGGAGAAAATCCGCTGGGTAAACGCCTGCACTGGGGCGGTGTCGAGGCCGACCGGCCCTGGATCGAAGTCGTCGGCGTGGTGGCCGACATCACCGGACTCGACCCGGAAAGTTCCTCTGAGGCGGGGTGCTATATTCCGACCGGAGCCCTTCCTTTAGACCGGATGCACCTGGTCACGCGCACCGGCGGCGACCCGCTCGCAGTGGTGGAGCCGCTCAAGGAAATCCTCGGGTCGATCGATCCCGACCTGCCGCTCTTCGAGATCGCGACCATGGAGGAGCTCCTCAGACGCGATCTCTGGCCGATCGAGATCGGAACCTGGGCCTTCGTCGTTTTCGCCGCGATAGCGCTCATTCTCGCCGCGGTGGGAATTTACGCCGTCATCTCGTACACCGTCTCGCGGCGAATGCGTGAGATGGGCATCAGGTTCGCGCTGGGCGCCGCCCCGTCGGACATCACCCGTCTGGTTCTGGTCCGGATCGGCCGCATGACACTGACCGGCGTGCTGATCGGCAGCCTGGTGGGGATCGGCATCATGTTCGCCCTCTCCAGCCTGCTTTTCGGCCTGGCTCAACCGACCGTCATTCTGCCGCTGGGAGTAGCCGCTCTGATGCTGGCCATCGGACTCACGGCGGCCTGGCTGCCCGCCCGGCGGGCCCGCGGTGTGAATCCGGTGGACGCAGTCAGAGAAGAATAAATCCCTCCTCGCGGAGATCCGGACGCGATCGCGTCCGGAACTCCGCGGGAAGTGCATGTGCCAGGGGTCGAGGGCCTGTCTTTCAATCGTATTTCAGCGTCGAAACAGGATCGATCCGGGTCGCCCGCCGGGCCGGAAAGAAGGCCGCGAGGATCGCGATGGCCCCCAGGATCGCGATGACGATCACGTACACCGCCGGTTCGAGCGGCTGAACCCCGAAGAGCAGGGTGCGCACCAGACCGGCAAGGATACCCAGGGTGAGCCCCAGACCGACCATGAGCCCGATACCGAGCACGATGAGTCCCTGCCGCAGCACCAGCCCGAAGACACGCTGTGTCCCGCTGCCCAGAGCAAGCATGATCCCCAGTTCCCGGGTGCGCTGGCTCACGACATACGCCAGCACGCCGTAGATCCCGACCGCCGCCAGGAAGAGTGCCACTCCCGCGAAGACGATCAGCAGGAGCATCGTTGCCCGCCGGGCCTGCATTGAGCCCTCGATCATCCCGGTCATGGTCTGCACTCCCGAGAAGGGGAGATCGGGATCGATGCGCACGATCGCCGCCTGGATCGGCCGGGTGAGCGAGACCGGTTCGACCCGGGTGCGTACCGCCAGACGGTGAAACCGCCCGATCCCCTGCATCATGGGCAGGTAGTAGGCGCCGGAGTGTTCGGTCTCGGATAGACTGTTCTGCTGGATCTGTCCCACCACCCCGACCACGCGGTGGATCAGGCTGGGATCCTCCTCCATGCCCGGCGCGCCGCGCAGCATGAGCTTGCCCACGGGACTCTCCTCGGGCCAGTAGCGCCGGGCCAGCCACTCGTCGATAACCACGATCCGCTCCGATGAGCCGGTGTCAGTGGCCTCGATCCCCCGTCCCTGCAGGATGGGAATGCCCAGGGTCTCGAAGTAGCCCGACGTCACCCGCGTCCGGAATGGTGAGAGGATCGACTCACCTTCGGCGAATTCATGGCCGACGGGGAAGATGACACTCGAGTTGTTGTTGCCGCCGAAGGGAAGCATGTCTGTCACCGTCGCCGCTTCGACGCCCGGTATGGAGCGGACCTCGTCGAGCAGACGGGTGGTGAAGCTGCGCAGGCTGGCCCCGTCGGGATAACGGGCCTCGGGGAGCATGACCATACCGGTCAGCACGTTCTCGGGTTCGAAGCCCGGCTCGACCTCGAGCATCCGGCGGAAACTGGTAAATAGCAAACTGGCACCGACGAGCAGGGCGAAGGCGACCGCCACCTGGACCACAGCCAGGGCGTCGCGCAGCAGCAGGGTTCGGCGCCCGGCTGTCGCGGTGCGGCTCTCCTGCCGGAAAACGGTGCTCAGATCCATTCGGAAGAGGCTGAAGAGGGGAATGGCACCGAAGATGACGCCCGAGCCGACAGCAAGGATGAGGGTGAACAGGAGCACCGTCGTATCGAGACCAATATCGGTTCCCCGCGGCAGCTGCTGAGCACCAAGCACTTCGAGAAGTTTGAGCCCCAGGGCCGCCACACCCAGACCGAGTCCGCCGCCCGCCACGGCCAGCAGGACACTCTCGCTCAGGAGCTGACGGGTCAGGCGGGCGCGCGAGGCTCCGATCGCGAAACGGGTCGCTACCTCGGCCAGCCGGGCCCGGGCCCGGGCCAGCTGCAGATTGGCGATGTTGACACAGCCGATCAGCAGCACCAGCAGGACACCCGCCCAGAGCATGTAGAGGGAGGGAGCGATGTCCCGCACCAGAAAATCCTGCCTTGGGTGGACCTCGGTGTGGAAGCCGGTGTCGGCCAGGAGCCGAGCGGCATCGGGAATCGGGGACTGCGCCGTGAGTGAGGCATTCAGCGCCTCGATCTGCTCGGTCGCCTGCTCGACAGAGGATCCCGGTGCCAGCCGGGCGATCATCTCGTAGCTGTTGCTGTGCAGGTTCTCCAGCCCCCGCTCCTGTTCGGAGAGGGGAATCGGCAGGTAGAAACTCGTCTCCCGATCACCGAACCTGAAGTCGGCCGGCATGACCCCGACGATGGTGTAGTCGGTGCCGTCGACGCGCAGCTCCTGTCCCAGCACTCCGGGGTCGGCCGCGAAGCGTTCCTGCCAGAAACCGTGGTCGAGGACGATCTCGAACTGCCTGCCGATGTCCATGGCCTCGTCGGTGAAGGTGCGCCCCAGGGCCGGCTCGACCCCGAGGGTGGTGAAGAAGGAGGGGGTGATCCGGGTGCTCATGACCCGGACCGGGCTCTCTCCCTCCCCGATGGTGTTGGCGTAGTTCTGGTACAGGGCCAGATCGGCGAAGGCCTCGACCGCCTCGCGGCGGAAGAAGTAGTCGGCTGAGGCGTTCGAGCCGATCGGTGCCCCGGCGCCAGGATACGAATTGAAGACGGTCACCAGCCGGTCGGCGTCGGCAAAGGGCAGCGGCCGCAGCAGGATGGTGTTGATGGCGCTGAAGATGGTCGCGTTGGCCCCGATGCAGACCGCCAGGGTCAGCAGGGCCGTGATCGTGAAAGCCTTTTCTTTCAGGAGCAGTCTGGCGCCGAAACGCAGGTCCTGGAGCAGCGTGACCATGTGGATTCTCCCGTCGATCGATCCCCGGTAATAGTGCCCCCCACACGGCACCTGCTATTGTACACTTCATACTACGCAGGACACCGACGGCAGGTTTCCCTGCCCGCCAGCGATATCCCGCCGATTTCATCACGGTGAGCAAGGCGAAATGTGGTACTGTTCCCGTGAAGCCCGCAGCAGTTCCTCACGGGAGGATGATGGCATGCACATTCTGATCCTCGATGGTCATCCCGAACCATCCCTCGCCCCCGCTATGGGCTGGCTCGAACGTCTGGCCGCCGCCCTGCACGAACGGGGTTCGGAGACCGACACCGTCGCCCTGCGGAAGAGCGAGATCAACCACTGCACCGGCTGCTGGGACTGCTGGGTCAAAACCCCCGGCCGGTGTGTGTTCCGCGACGACATGGACGAGATCCTGACCCGGATCCTGCATTCGGACCTGACCCTTTTCGCGGCCCCCCTGGTCGCGGGTTTCGTCAACGCCCTGACGAAAATGACCTGGGACCGGATGATCCCGTTGGTGCATCCCTACTTCGAGTTCGTCGAGGGTGAGAACCATCACCGGGCCAGGTACGAGCGCTACCCGCTCTTCAGCCTGGTCCTCTCCCCCGAGCCCGATACCGAGTCCGAAGACGTCGAGATCACCGCCACGCTCTTCCGGCGGTTCGCCCTGAACATGAAGACGACGGTCCCCTTCATCGAGACCACGTCGTGCGCTCCCGAGGAGGTGGCCGATGCGCTGGGTGCTCTGTAACGGCTCGCCGCGCGGTCCGAAGAGCAACACCCGGATCCTGCTCGGGCATATCGCCGCCGGGCTCGAGGCAACCGACCGCGAGGTGGTCGACATCCTTTATCTGGTACGTTCGCGGGAACGGGAGCGGCAGCTGCAGCTCATCACCGCCGCCGATGCCGTTCTGATCGCCTTTCCCCTTTACACCGACGCCATGCCCGGCCTGGTCAAGCAGTTCTTCGAGGATCTGGCCGCCCTGCCGGACCAGACGCATCACCCGCCCCTGGCCTTCCTGGTGCAGTCCGGTTTTCCCGAGGCGGCTCACTCGCGACCGGTCGAGCGGTACCTGACCCGATTCACCCGCCGGCTCGGCTGCCGCTATCTGGGCACGACGGTACGCGGCGGAGTCGAGGGCATCCAGGCGCGTCCGCCGTGGATGACCCGCCGACTCTACGCCCTGATGCGGGAACTGGGAATGACCCTGTCCGAAACCAGCGGTTTCGACCCCGGTGTGCTGCGCCGGCTGGCGCCGCGGGAGAAGATGTCACCGCTGCGCCGGACCATCTTCGCCCTGCTGCAACGGATTGGAGTGGGCAACTTCTACTGGGATATGCAGTTGAAGCGGAACGACGCGTATGAAGACCGCTTCGCCCGACCCTGGATCGAACCGGAACCGTAGCGGCGGCGATACCTCGGGCAGGATGCTGTACGATCGACAGCCTGTGGTCCCGGTTGGCTGACGGGGCCCCGGATGTCGTGGAGTCAGGCTGCCTCGCCTTCGGTCTCGGGCGTCCAGGTGCCGGTGCGGGCGGCGCCGTTCATCCTGGCCCGGTGCAGATAGGCCGCCTGGGCGGTCGGGACGTTCCCGGCCTCCCCGAGCCAGGCTTTGAGCACGGGCTCCTGCAGGGCCCGGCCATAACTAAAGCTGAGTTCCCACGGCAGATCGAGACCGAGGGCGTTCATGGCATTCAGGTTCTCGGTGGCCTGGACCGGGGATTGTCCGCCGGAGAGAAACACGATCCCGGGTACGGCGGCCGGAACGGCTCGTGCGAAGGTACGGATGGTGGCTTCGGCGATCTGCCCGGGAGCGGCCTGGACCGGACATTCCTTGCCCGAGATGACCATGTTGGGTTTGAGGATGGTACCCTCAAGCATCACATGGTGCTCGGCCAGAGCCTCGTACAGAAACCGGAGGGTGAGCTCGGTCACCTCTTCACAGCGTTCCAGCGTGTGATCTCCGTCCATGAGCACTTCGGGTTCGACGATCGGTACCAGACCCGACTCCTGACAGAGGGCGGCGTAGCGGGCCAGGGCGTGGGCGTTGGCCTCGAGGCAGAACCGGCTGGGGATGGCCTCACCGATGGTGATGACCGCCCGCCACTTGCCGAAACGGGCGCCGAGTTCGTAGTACTCCTGCAGGCGCTCGCGCAGGCCGTCGAGCCCCTCGGTGATCTTCTCGCCGGGGAAGCCGGCCAGCGGCTTGGCCCCCTTGTCGGGTTTGATCCCGGGAATGATGCCTTTCGAACTCAGTATTTCGGGGAAGGGAACGCCGTCGGCGGTCGCCTGGCGGATGGTTTCATCGAACAGGATCACACCACTGATATATTCCTCGGCACCGGCGGTGGTGAAGAGCAGTTCGCGGTAGGCCCGGCGGGTTTCTTCGGTACTCTCGACATTGATACCCGCCAGTCTCTTGGTAATCGTGCCTGTGCTTTCATCGGCCGCCAGGATTCCCCGGCCGGGTGCGACCATGGCTTCTGCTGTCTGTACAAGCTCATCGATATTCATCGGTTTCGCCCTCTGTGAGTGGGAGATGCAGTTGTTTTCCGCCCGAAGCCCGCGCTCGTGCCTTGAGGCACGAGGAGTAATCAATACTCCGAAGAAGTATCTGGCAATGGCTGAGAGGAGCGGGCGGCGGCGGGCAGGAGCAGAGTGGCGAAGAGGGCGGCCCGCAGGGCGAGAACCGGCGGCCAGCTGAAACCGATGGCATCGTAAAAGAGCAGTTCGACCTCGAACCAGATCAGGGCCGGTACGACGAGGGTGAGCAGGGAGAACAGGAGACCAGGCTCGGGCCCGATGTGCCGCGGGCCTCCATGTTGATCACCGCACCGACCTCTCCGGCCCAGGGATGATCCTGCACGAACCCGCGAGCGCCCCACAGTCCGATCTCCTCGGCGTCGGTGAAGAGGAAGACGACATCGTTCGGCAGGGATGATTCACTGGCGAGCATCCGGGCGATTTCGAGCATGATCGCCACCGAAGCGGCGTCGTCGGCCGGCAGGGGGCGTGAGGGATGGTAGTGCAGCAGGCAGAGACCGAGGATCAGGGCCAGCAGGCCGAGGGCCGGCAGCAGGACCGGCTGCGGTCGGGTCACCGTGGAGTCTCCTTCAGCCGCCGGGCAGCAGCCCGGCAGGCGTCGAAGAGCCAGTCGAGATCGGCCTCGGTGTGCGCGGTCGAGAGGGTGCCCAGACCGTGCATGACATGCACCCGTTCCAGAAGCAGGGCCAGTTTCAGGAGCCGTTCGCGCCGTTCGACATCGCAGACCGCGGGATTCCAGACCTGGTCGGGACGATTCAGAGCACACGTCTCATCGTAGGGGAAATTGACCATGGCAACCGAACTGTGGGGAGCGATCCGGTTGCCGTAGCCGGTACAGCGTACGAACACTCCTTCGGCGGCGAACGCCTCCTCCACGCCCCGGCGCATCTTCTGCCCCAGTTCGCCCAACCGGGGATAGACCTCACTCTCGTGCTCGGCCAGCCAGGAGACCAGGGTCCGGCCGGCCAGCAGGGCGGCGGGGTGAGCGCTGAATGTTCCTCCATCGAACTTGACCCGCCGGGGACTGTCGGGATGGCAGAGTGCGAGCAGGTCGGCCCGGCCGGCCACCACGGCCAGGGGCAGTCCCCCGCCCGCAATCTTGGCGAAGGTCGTCAGATCGGGCTTGATGCCGTACAGACGTGCGACTCCGCCGGCACAGAAGCGGAAGCCCGAGATTATCTCGTCGAAGATCAACATGGCTCCGTACCGCTCGGTGAGGGCGCGGGCGGCGGTCAGGTATTCGGGATCGGCCGGAATGAAGCCGCCCATGCCGAGCCACGGTTCGACGATGAAGCAGGCGATGCGGTCTCCGAGCTTCTCGAAAACAGCCCGCAGGTCTTCGGGATCGTTGTAACGGGCCAGCAGAACCCGTTTCATGACATCCTCGGAGAGACCCTCGGTTTCGGGATGATCGTACCCGTCACGGAAACTCACCCCCTTGAGCGCGAAGGGATGAGCGCCCTGCCAGCCGCCGCCGACCTTCAGAGTGATGTCCCGTCCGGTGTAGGCGCGCGAGAGCATGACGGCATACAGGTTGGCCAGAGCGCCGCTGGTGGTGAAACGCAGCCGCTCCAGACCGGTCAGCGAGAGAAGCAGCTCGGCGTACTCGATCTCGATGGTGTCGACAATCCCGGTCTGGAGCCCGATTCCCTCGCCCAGCCCGGCCGAGAGAGCACCGGTGAGCAGGGGAGGATTGTGACCGAGGATATTGGCGTAGTGTCCCTGCCAGAAATCGAGGATGGTGTTGCCGTCGACATCTTCGACGGTGGCGCCGGTGGCCCGACGGATGCGCAGAGGGGCAGGATCGAACAGACGCAGGGAATGGCTGCCGCCTTTGATCAGCGACCGTTCGGCCCGCTCCTGGTGCGAGGCAGTACCGGGGAAGGCCGCCAGATATTCGGAGCTCAGGGTGGCATAGAGCCGTGCGTTGATGCGTTCCCGTTCCACTGTCATCAATACCTCTCTCAACCGTCATGTCCCGGTGCCGGCGAGGCCGATTGCCGACCCCGATTACCATGCACCCCGCTGACCCCGCCACGCTGACCCTGCCCCGCTGTATCCGATACAGACGGTACCGGTGCCGCACCCTTTACCCGTCACCCCCTGCCCCCGACCGGATACCCCCGACCAGGCAACCCCGATCAGACGAATCTACATGAATCGGGGCGAGGGGATACAGTCTCTTTCCCCCTCTTTCCCCGCAGCCTCGACCGGGCCGGGTTTCCGGACAGCTCTCGCTATTGTGTAGTTCATACTATTATGAAACTCAGCATGTACCGGAGTCGTATCATCTGGTGCACGCGCAACGAAGGAGTACAGGGGTGACGGACGAGAAGGGACAGATCGCCGGCGGCGGATCCGACGACCCGGTCGCACCGTACATGCGCAAATTCATGCGCGAGATGAACGCCGGCACTGTCAGCCTGGTCCTGCTGGCGGTCCTCGAGCAGGCCGAACGACCGATGTACGGTTACGAAATCGCCAAACTGCTGGAATCGCTTTCGACCGAACTGGCCAAGATCAAGCAGGGAACCCTTTATCCGGTGCTCCGCTCCATGGAACGCAGCGGCCTGCTCGCCAGCCGGGTGGAGCCGTCGGTCTCGGGCCCTCCGCGCCGCTACTACCAGGTCACGGCCATCGGGCGGGCGGGACTGACCGAGTGGCGGACGGCGTGGAGTGAGATCCGCAATTTCGTGGACGCGGTTCTTGAGGGGGATTACAGCGATGCGGTCGATTGAGGAATACCTGCACTACCTTCGGCGCGAACTGGCCGGCACCGACCCGGCCGTGAGACAGGACGCGCTCTACGACGCCGACGAATACCTGCGCAGCGAGCTGGCCGGAGTGCCCGCCGACGAGCTGGCCGAGGAACTCGCCGCGACGATCGAACGTTACGGCACCCCCGAGGAAATCGCCCGGGCCTACCGGGCAGCGGCCGCCGCCCCGCGCACCCCCACAGCGCGTCTACCCGGCGCCGAAAGCCGGGAGGCGGCGGCCGCGGTTCTCGCCAGGTCCGGAAAGCGCGAAAGGGTCGGCGAGACGGGGACAGTCGCCGAGGACAAACCGTGGTACGCTCTGCCCGAACACACGACTCTGGGTCCCTTCTTCGGAGTGCTGGTGGACCCGCACGCCTACGGTTCGCTCTTCTACATGTTCCTGGCGATCATCACCGGAATTCTCTACTTCACCTGGGCGATAACCGGCCTCAGTCTCTCGGTCGGATTGATCATTCTCATCATCGGGATTCCCTTCATCCTGATCTTCCTGGCTTCGACCCGGGCGATCTCGTTGGTGGAAGGCTGGATGGTGGAAGCACTGCTGGGAGTCCGCATGCCCCGCCGACCGCGCCTGCCGGCCGAGACGCGCCGGCTGACCGGCCGCATCAAATACTGGCTGTCGGACCGGCGTACCTGGACAACCCTGCTGTACATGCTGCTGATGCTGCCCCTGGGAGTGATCTACTTCACGCTCGCGATGGTGTGTGTCACTATCGCTCTGGCGCTGGCCGCCGCTCCCATCGTTCAGATCTTCGTGGCCGATCCGGTCTTCTGGTTCGACGGCTGGAGCCTCTATGTGGATATCTGGCTCTTCCCGTTCCTGCTGGCCGTGGGAGCCCTGCTCATCATCGTCACCCTGCATCTGGCCCGCTGGCTCGGCCGCCTGCATGGCCGGTTCGCGAAAGCCCTGCTGGTGGGTAAGCTCTAGTTCTATAGAAGTACGCGGTCGGCGCAGAGCCGATAGATCGCCAGCACATCTTCCTGTTCGAGCGGACGAATTCCGTCTATCCGCCCCTTGCGACCGTAGAGCCTGAGGCAGTCGGCGGCGGCCCGCTGCAGGGTCGCCTCGTCCTCCAGTCCCAGATCGGCGAGGGTGAAATGCAGGTCCACGCTCGCCTGCCACTGGACCAGGGCCCGGATTCCAGCCCGAGCGTCGGCAAGGTCATCGCCCGAATCGGCCACCTGCATGACCCGTCGGGCGAAGGCGGCGAAAAGCGCCGGCGCAGAAGGGCAGACGTACCACATCCAGCGCGGCATCAGCAGGGCCAGGCCGCGACCGTGGCTGATATCCCAATGGGCCGAGAGGGGATGCTCGAGCTTGTGCACCGGATAGGGCCCCCCCCGTCCGGCAGTGAAGAAACCCGACAGGGCCAGGGCGCTGGCCCACTGCACATTACCGCGCACCGCCAGATCCTGCGGATCGGCATACAGCCGCGTCCCTTCGGCCAGGGCGGTGAGCAGGAAGCCCTCGATGATGCGACCCTGCAGGAGGGCTTCGGGATCGCCGTTGAAGTAGCTCTCCATAACGTGGATCGCCATGTCATAGACGCCGTCGAGGGCATAGTCGAGGGGAACGGTCAGGGTGAGTCCGGGGTCGATCAGAGCCAGGTCGGGAACCAGCAGGGGGGAGTTGAGAACGCACTTCTCGCGCGTAGCCCAGCGGGTGATGACCGCGTTGCCGTTCATCTCGGAACCCGTAGCAGCCAGAGTCGGGATCACCATGATCGGCAGGGCCCGGTCCACACGGCGCACGGTCTCCTGACCGTGATCGTGAAAATCCCAGAGATCCTCGAGATGATAGACGCCGGCCGCGATCGCCTTGCAGGCATCCATGACCGATCCGCCGCCAAGGCCGAGAACCATGTCGCACCCGGCCCGGCGGGCGGCCCACGCCGCCGACTGGCAGGTCTCGAGGTGCGGATTGGGTTCGATGCCGGGAAAGTGAATCCGGTCCACACCGGCCGCTTCGAGCCGTTCGGTGAGGCGGGTAAGGTACCCGTGCCGATCGGCGCTCCCCTGCCCCGTTACGACCAGGGCCCGACTCCCGAGCCGGGCGGCCAGTTCGCCGGCCCGGTCGAACTCGCCGGGACCGAAATAGACCTTGACCGGGTTGTGAAAGGTGAAGCGCATGGAACCTCCCGTCACGGCGGCAGGTGCATTGACAGTCTTCGGACCCCAACCTACCCTTCCCGAAAGACCCCTTCACCTGAAAAAGGATGCCGGTGGCCGTGCAGAAAATCCTGACTCTGATTCTCGGCGGCGGGCGGGGAACCCGTCTGTTTCCCCTGACCCGGGTGCGCAGCAAGCCGGCCGTTCCCCTGGGGGGCAAGTACCGGCTGGTGGACGTGCCGATCAGTAACGCCCTGCATGCCGGGCTCGACCGGATCTACGTACTGACCCAGTTCAATTCCGCCAGCCTGCACCGGCATATCCGCAGTACCTATTCCCTCGGGCATCTGAGCGACGGCTTTGTGGAAATCCAGGCCGCCAGCCAGACCCTGGGCGAGAGCACCGACTGGTACGAAGGCACCGCCGATGCCGTACGCAAAACCCTCGAACGGCTCGACGACTGGGCAGCGGAACGGGTTCTGATCCTGAGCGGCGACCAGCTCTACCGCATGGATTTCAGAGAGGTGCTGGCACAGCACCGCGAGCGGGAGGCCGAGGTCACCGTGGCGGGGAACCTGATCGAGCGCACCGCCTTCAGCGGGCTCGGCATCATGCAGATCGAGCCCGGCGGACGGATCGCGGGATTCGTGGAGAAGCCCGACCGGATCGAGGAACTGGCCGGGTTCGAGGTTCCGACCGAACTCTATCC
>Ga0180432_10007421_pt1 | contig 13930 bp, 8 predicted proteins | sample SS_ome_10_FD_132414 | JGI IMG/M metagenome (GOLD analysis project Ga0180432, IMG submission 132414) | Hypersaline lake sediment archaeal communities from the Salton Sea, California, USA - SS_1_MS_2 metaG | ecosystem: Environmental > Aquatic > Non-marine Saline and Alkaline > Hypersaline >...
CTCTCACTCGAGGAGGAGCTGGATTGTGAACTACTTCCTGAACTTGATGAGGAACTAGATTCTGAACTGGAGCTTGTAGAACTAGAGGATTCTGAACTGGAACTACTCTCAGAACTCGAGGAGGAGCTGCTCTCACTACTACTAGAACTCTCACTTGAGGATGAACTACTTTCTGAAGAGCTACTTGAACTCTCAGAACTACTTGAACTACTATAAGCACTTGATGAAGAGCTACTTTCACTCGAAGAGGAAGAACTTTCTGAGGAACTACTTGAAGATTCGGAACTACTAGAACTCTTAGAACTTGAAGAACTACTACTCTCTGAAGAGCTACTCGTAGAACTAGAACTCTCACTAGAACTACTGGAAGACGATTCACTTGAAGACGAACTACTGCTCTCAGAGCTAGACGAGGAACTCTCAGATGAGGAACTCGAACTGCTTCCTGAACTCGAAGAGGAACTCTCAGACGAGGAACTACTTTCAGAAGAACTTGAACTACTCCAACTACTACTTGACGAATATGTACTTGAAGAAGAGCTTGACTCAGAACTAGAAGAAGAACTTTCTGAACTACTTGATTCTGAAGAACTACTACTACTTTCGGAACTCGAAGAAGAACTACTAGATTCTGAACTCGAAGAAGAACTACTTTCTGATGAGGAGCTACTTTCTGAGGAACTACTACTCTTAGAACTAGAAGAGGATTCAGAACTTGAACTCGTAGAACTTGAACTCTCAGAGCTGGAGGAGGATTCTGAACTTGAAGAGGAACTTTCCGAAGAAGAACTACTCTCAGAGGAACTACTCGATTCAGAACTACTAGAAGAACTACTCGATTCAGAACTACTAGAAGAACTACTTTCAGAACTCGAACTCGTAGAACTTGAGCTCTCCGAAGAACTACTTCTAGATTCAGAGCTACTAGAACTCGACTTAGAAGAACTACTTGAACTCCTCGAAGAAGAAAATTCAGCTTCCCAAAGATCTGTATATAAAGTTACTTCACCCATAATTAATTAGAATGCTGATATACCCTACAGATTATCCAATAACCATAATCATCCCCAACCACATAATAATCTTCTACTGATGATCCAACCACTATACCAATCAATTCAAATTCAACGCCAGCTGTCGTACTATTATCCACATCAAACTGTACCCACGTACTGGAATCATTATTATATATCTGCAAATATACGGGCTGAATAGAAGTAGATACACTGGATTTACCCTTATACCTTACCTTAATTGAATCTGTATTATTATCATTCAGATCCTTCCAGACAAAGATGGCATATTCATCAGTAGCCGTAGTAGATACATAGGTATTATCATCAGCTTGAACGTATATATAATCATCAGGAGAAGAAAATAAATTAAGATTATCTACTGTAGTACCAGACGGAAGTGTCTCATGATCTCCATAAAAATAATACTGATAGGAATATTCATATGCGCCGATATCTGGGCCCAGTCCCTGTGGAATGGATACACCGATAATATCATAATCCTGGCTGTAATCATGACCGGTATTTTTCAGGAGCGAATCATTGGTTAACGAAAAATCTCCGCCTGCTTCGTCGGTAAATCCAAAATCATTAATATTGAAGAGGTTATTTCCACCAATGACAGTCCCGCCTCCTGCTTCGATCTGGGCTTCTGTTTGTGCAAACCGGCAATAATTGGCAGTCATTGTAATACCATTTGCGAGAGACACTGTGCCAGGAACAGCTGTATTTCTAATGGATACATTGCTGTCAATATCAAGTGTACCCTTAATCGTATCGTTAGTAATGATACAGCTAGTTCCTGTAATCTGAAGTGTGCTCCCAGATGGAACAATGCTCATTTCGTGAGTATTACCAGTGCCACTTAGTAAAACGGTGGATGCATGAATAATTTTTTCAAGAGTCCAATAATTTTCATCAATAGTACAATTTCCGGTAAGTGTATAACCATCACCATTTAATGTAATAGGATTTGATGATGTGCCACTTACATTCGTATCTATTGTCTCAGATATGTTTTGACTGTATTGATTTTCATCACCTGGAAGTGAATAAATGTTTGCAATAAGATTATTGTAATTAGTAAAATCCCCACTTGTGCCAATGGTGAAAGTTGCAGGTGCGGCTATAATAATATTCCCACCATCAGGGTCCACCTGGGGGAGTGTATACGTTGCCTCATTCTCGGCGGAATCTATAACCTTCGTTGCACCATGAATAAACCCCGTCCCTTCTGCCGTCCCTTCTGCCTGGAGGTCCAAATCTCTGTCACCCGCCTGTATCGTCCGATAAAATATGAGCGTTGTTGTACCGATGCCACTGTAATACTCCCACTCTTCCTTGTCCGGGTAAGTGCTGTCCGTACCAATTTTTAAATTACTGGTTGGACCGTCCACGAACAGAATATTATCGCCATTGGACTCGACGCATAAATAGCAGGTTTCTCCAGTCGTGTATGTGGTTTCATCATTAATCTGAGTCCCGGAAGAATTGCAGTGGAAAAAACTTCCAGCCGAGAAATCAATCCCCGTTGTGTCGATGACAATGGCTGCATTGTCCTGTAAACGGTTAGGACTTGTAGGCAGACTGACATTGCAATTTATAGCAGGGGACCCATAGGTAAATGTACCATCCTCAAGATTAAAAGCGGTGATATCCAGATCGGCTTCTGTTTGACCCGCAACAATTGTCCCTTGCCATTGGTGTGTCGAGCTTGCTGTGCCACTTGCCGGATAACTATGAGTCAGTGTTAAATCATCTCCTGCATCAAGGGCTGCCGTCAATGTGCTGTCTGTTCCGCCGTCTGTCCATGTAACCGCAATTGGGTCATAGGAACTGCCGTTATACTGCTTGAAGACCGCCTCGACTGTGATTACATCATCAATACCATATGTGCCGTCTGTATTAACAGCGGTAAACTCGGCAATAATGGCTAAGGGAAATTGCCCGGATGCCATTGCCTGAGCTTCATTTTCTGTGCATTCGCGTTTTATTATGGCTACTTCATGGATAGACCCGGTTAAAGGGATAGTGGGGTCTGTCAAATCTCCAACGCCCAAACCTGGATCTTCACCATAGGATATATCATTGGTCCAATCAGACGGGGCCGGGTCTGTGTTATGTTTCGTCGTGCCATCTGCATTATATGTGTAAAGGTGTGCATCGTCATTGGTGTTATCATAAGTGGCAATGATATTATAATCAGTATCATGAACGAGATCAAATGATGTATCTTTTAGGTTATAAGCTTGTTCTCCGCTTGTATGACCAATCGAAAAGTTTGCTTCATCTTCACTGCCTCCCCCACTATCATCTAAGACGTACAATGCCCAATGCCGTTTATTGTTTGTACTGTCCCATTCCCCTGCTATACCCGCGAAACTATTATCTCCCAATTCTGCATCAAAATGAAACTTTGCGAAAATTGTAAAACTCCCATCAATATCATTTGAAAATGAATTATCATACAAACAATCATCTCCGTCTAAAACTACAGCGCCACCCGTAAACGTGGGATCGCCAGATTCGGTTAGATCATCGTTCCCTATTTCATCTGTGGCATCGTCCATTTTATAGTGGGCAATACAGTCACTGTCACCGGTAAATACGTTTGTACTGGCCGGTTCGCTACCTGAATTTATTGTAATGGTGAAACTCTGCTCGGTTGCTGCTTCTCCATGCTCATCTTCTGCATTAACTGTGACAGTATACTCGGTCGGATAACTGCCCGGATCAGGATATATCAGAGTTCCTGCTGTGTTAGTGAAAGGCGCTGCCCCACCGGTGGTGTCTGTCTCTGTCTGCCTGACCCGGAAATTATCGACAAACGCCCAATCTCCTATATCACCATTGACATTCAACGCAACATATAATGTCTCCGTTGCACTGGCGGTAAATTTCACAGATATATTTGTCCAGGCACCAACAGTATAGTTGGTCGTATATCCTTCCTCATAACCATTAACGGCATCTCCAACCATGACTGTACACGCCGTGACGCCATTTGTGGATGGGATATAAACATAGGCGTCTGCCGTGTATTCTCTGCCATTAACTGCCGAAAATATTTGATAAGCATTGGCAAAACTACCGTTATCCGTAACTTTTAGGCTTTTGCTACCAGCATATTTTGTGGTCGTTTCTTCGGCTAATGTGGCGTTGCTGGCTGTCCAATTATTGGTTGGGTCTGTTTCCATATTCCAATCGGTCATATACTCGATGCCTGCGTCCCAGATGATATTGTCTATACTGTCACTATCCTCATCCGTTATTACCGATGATATAGTGATTGTTAGGCTATCACTGACATATAAATCCGTATCACCCGGCTCGACTTGAGTAATCACCGGAGCATGATTTTGCGGCGTCCCGGTATATTCATTCGCCCCGATGTCAGGAGCAGAGCCATTGAAACAGACACCACCGGGACATAAATATACTGCACACTCATCCTGCCAGGTTTGAGCAGATGCGATTGATATCTTATTTGTTTCATAGATGATAGAACTAATTCGCACAGTAAATGGTGTAGCCGCATCAACGTAGATTGTATCCGATGTTTCACCTGAAATACTCCAACCATCGTAAAAATACCCGGCATCATCGACATAGAGAGTTTGTGAAGCATTGCCAGAGCCATCTGTATACGTTAGCGGTGTTGCCGCATCAATAGCAGGGGATGTGCTTTGCAGTGTAAAATCATCACTTGAAGCATTTGTAAATCGTGGATTACTTTGTATATTATCATACCAAACTGAGCTATACACAGATTCCAGCGAAGTTAGCGATTGCTGAACGGATGATGTATTATAATATAAATAATCAAGGCGATCATAAAACAAATTGTTGTAGAACTTGTTTGTTGCTAATCTTGCTGATGTTTCGGCTGACCCAAGCGCACACACCGAAACATGTATTTCGCCCTCTGCATCAAGGTAACTGTTTTCGAAGCAATTGACATCAATTGATTTGTCTTCATCAGGCCATGTTGCAAGACTATCAAATGCAAAAATATTGTTTAAAAGTCGATAATTTGTAAAATAATAGGTGCTGCTGGAACTATTACTCAATGCAAATTGCACGTAGTTGTTATAAAGCGTATTATGATATATATAGACATTCTCGCTGTTACTTATACTTGTCCCTGATAGTATGCCATATTCACAGTCCCAAATTTCATTGTATCTCAAAATGGCATTAGTAGATGGATAAGTTGACACACCAAGATTCTCTTTTGTTTCTGCTGAATATGGATTGCCATTGACCGCCGCGTCGTAAACCGTATTATTTTGAAACAGACCATAATTGCAGTATGAAGTCCCACCAGCAGCATGCCATTCGTTTTTGAATTGGTTATCTCGTACAACTAAGTATTCTGTTTGCGTATATGCCGCAGAAACGCAAGCATGACGGGCATTTCCGAAGGTGTTATTTTTTATCAATGTTCGTGTAGAGTCTTCTAAACGAATCATATCAGATGGCATATCAGGGGAATCAGTAGAAGATTCGCCATCCTCAAACACACAATCTTGAATTATCGTATCAGTGGACGGGTATGATGCATTATAACCGATTGTAATCCCTTGGTAACTATGGGCAATATAAAATTTACAGTTCTTGATTGTTGTTCTATCCGCACCTGCAATATATATCCATTTATCGCCGGTATTATAAAAATAGATACCGTCAAGCGTAATATTATCGTCTACCTCCCCAAGGACAGCACCATAGCTTGATGTACCGTTAAATACAGCACCGTATTGATTATCTGCTTCATACGTCTGATTTGGATTAGCTGGAGAAATCGTTGTCGTGTAAGTGTCATCACATAAAACACAGGTGTCCCCATCCGCTCCATTAGAATTGAACCATGCTAAAGACTTCGCATTCGCACAATCCGCACCAGTCTCTCCGCCTGCCCCATCTTGAGTGACATAATATCCCGTGTGCTCATTCGCCCCGATGTCAGGAGCAGAACCAGAAAAACAAACACCATTTGGACAGTGATAAACCTCAACATTATCCTCCCACGTTTGCGCGGATGAAAGTGTAATCGTGTTTGTGGAATAATTAATAGAAGATATTTGTACGCTAAAAGGTGTTGTGGCATTGACATAAATTGTGTCTGCTGTTTCCCCCGTGATGCTCCACCCGTCGTAAAAATACCCTGCGTCATCAACAATAAGGGTTGTCGAGGATGATCCTGTTCCGTTGGTTAGCGTTAAATATGTCGCAGCATCAATAGCAGGGGATGTGCTTTGCAGTGTAAAATCATCACTTGAAGCATTTGTAAATCGTGGATTACTTTGTATATTATCATGCCATTCAGTTTCAGTCGATTCAAGACTTGTTAAACTTTGTTCATTCGTCCCTGTATTTGGATAGTAATAATATCCAGACCTGCCGTAAAAAATATTATATGCATATGTGTTTGTTGGATCATATGTTGACTGGCCTGCATAGTTAGCACCGCTGACACAGTGCACTGCTCCACCAGCATCTTCCGTTGCTGTTACAAATACATTATCCGTACTTACCATTTGTGGATCGGTTACATTTTCATCTAAGAAAAAAATATTATTTATAAAATTATAATTTGAATGATAATATCCTTCATTGCTACTATTAAGAGCTATACCAATCCAGTTATTGTATAAAGTATTGTGGTAAACATACAGTGAAGTTGCTGCATGCGAATAATCGTGATCACCACCCCCAAAGACTGCGTAGCAGTTATTCCATATTCTGTTATTTCGCCAAATACAGTGATATGATCCACTGGTATAACAGGCTGCAGCGTCCTTCGTTTCATCTGGAAAAGACACCTGATATTGGAGACTGTTATCATAGATGCTACAATTTTCTACTAATGTGTAATCAGGTACTTGTCCAACATTATGATGAAGTTCATTTTTAAATACACAATCTCTAATAACAACGTAATTGAAAGATGCGTCACCTCCCCCCTCAAAAGTTCCATGCCTACTATTGCCAAATGAGCAATCAGTTATTTTCAGTCTGGCTCCCTTTGATGCCATAACTTGATACCATACACCATCATAATTATCAAGGTCAGGCACACTTACATCTTCAAAAATACAGTCTTGGATTAATGTATTATAGGATTCGTATGTAGTTGGATACCACCATCCTACCTGTATACCATAACTACTATCAGAATCCTTAAATTTACAGTTCTTGATAATACAGTTGTCTGCACCATAAAGCTTTATCCATGAATAAGTTGTTTGTTCAAAATAAATTCCATCAATGGTTGTGTTGTCATCACCCTCATTTAAATATGCCCCCCAAGTGCTTCCGTCAAAGACAGCACCGTACTGGTTATCAGCTTGATAGGTTTGGCCTGTTCTGTCATTTGTTGAGCCGGGATAGATTAGATCATAGGAATCATCATATGTTCCATCACAGAGAACACAGGTATCATCATTAGCTGCGTTTTCATTGAACCACCTAAGATTTTTAGCATTGTCGCAATCCGCCCCCGTTGCTGAAGCCGCTGTTGCGTCATCAATGGTAGTGCGGGTTTTGACATAATAAGTTGCCCCCCACGCCGGAGCACAAAAAAAGATTAATAGGAATGTTAAGTATAATAGTCGTTTCATTTTATATAGTCCTTAAACTTGTTTTTCTTAAATTCCTTATCCTTCTCCAGCATCTGTAATTTAGTAGCCAGAAAGGGATAATATTTCCTCAATAGTCTTTCTAATCTAACAGTCACTGCTATCTCATTGATCTGATTCCTATCCAGGCAGTGAGTCTCCCACGCCAATCTATTATACGGATGGAAATGACAGACCTTAATTGGCTTCTCACTCCTATCCAATCTTACTACGAACCCTGAGCACCCGACATTATAGGTATTATCGACTTTTACTACTCTTCCCTGATACTCCTTCTTTCTTAATACTCTATTCAGAGTGGGCTCCTCCCTTTCCTGCTTGTTTCCTCTTAACTCACTTACTACGTCCTCTATAATATCCCTTGACTCTGGCTTCCAGAATAGACTCCCACCATTGATTTTCCTATTACTGTAATTGGCCACCCCTACATCGGTAAACTCAGGACAGTCAAAATAGGCATTCTGCCAGGCATCAAGGTCATGACTCCACAAGGGCTCATCCCACTTGATATTAGACAGATAAAGAAGAACCTGGAGACCAAACATCTTAGATCCAGTAAAGCAGAAATCATTCAGGTTATCTACCCTATAAGTCTTCACACCCATAAATTCAAAATCAAAGTTAGATAATATTATGATCTTCTCCGGAAGCCATCCCAATTCAAGACTATTCTCTATCTGGGCCTTCAACAAAGTCTCTATATTTTCCTTCCTATACCTCTTTCCATTCTCATTCCTATTCGCCACCATGAAATTCAGCATATTATTGAATCCTCTCTACATTGGCCATGCCCCATTCCCTTCCGACATTGGCCTTGAATATCCCATAGAACAAGTTGAAGAAACTCACCAGCTTGTTCCGCTTCTCCGTATACCTCCAATTCTTATTACTGAAATTATCCATCTGGGCTTTCCTGTGATCCGGTACAGCCCTATAATACTTTCCCCCGAAAAACATCATCGTAAACCCCAGACCATAGCTCCTATATAGAAGATCATGGTCCTCATGCCCATAGCCCTTTATCTCCTCATCATACCCGCCAAGCATCTCCACAAACTCTCTCTTATAGAATCCAAGCCGTCCACGGAGCATAGTCTTCCCCTTGGCGAACGAGGCCCTCTGAGGCATCTGGTTAGCCAGATAATTGATCTGACTGGCAAAACCTGAATTCGTAAAGTTATCAGCATCGACATTGTTAACAATGTCCCCAGAAGCAAGTTTAAAACTAACATTCCGACTATGAGCCATGCTGTAAGACTCTGGATCAGTAGTCCTATATACGACAAGTCTTCCATTCTTCAAGTACCTCTGCATATCCTTTTGTACCCATTCTGAGAACCCATCCTTGCTGTTATAATCCAGGACCAGGTGCTCCACATACGGATAATCCAAGTTTGCCTTTATATTCTCCTCCAGGGTCATCCGGATATCATCCAGCCGATCCATCACGTTAGTGCAGATACTGATCCTAAAGGCAGTCTGCGTCTCACCCCTTGGTACCAGCTCCTTCCAGTCCCAGTACTTGGGCGTAATTATATCCATCCAGCCCTTCTCCTTCAGGATACTCCTAAATACCTTCTCATAATCTTCCCTTTTTATATTCATGATGCCTCCATAAAATATATAATATCGAAAATCAATCGTATTGTTTTAAATACTCTTTTCACTCTCAAACACCATGATTGTATTCTTGAACCACTTTAGCTCAGTGTTATTACGGAGTTCCTCAGATTCCCACCACAGATGATCGAAGCCCCTTTTCTTCATCTCCCCTATTACATATTCATTAGTCTGCTCATTAAAGTGACCCCTTCCCCCCTGGCCTGGTATGGCCCAACTCAGAACCAGCTTATCAGAGGAAAACCTGGCTACATTATCCAGGAACTTCTGCTCATGCTTCTTCGGTATATGCTCCCCAACCTCCAGGCAAATAACCAGATCATAGCCAATCTCCACATATCGGATCTTTGATAGATCTATAAACTGAATATCCTCGTATAGTGGCTCCTTAGGAATCGCACCCTCGTAGCCATGGACTATTGGCCAGCCGGCATACTCTTTAAAGTATTGGCAGTACCAACCATCCCCACAGCCAAGGTCTGCCACCTTCTTAGGATCAAACATCTTCCCTATGGCTTTTACCAGCTTCCTATCATGCTTATGCCCTTTCAGTAAATCTCCCTTTCCCCAAATACCAGTCTCCCTGTCCGCCATATTTCGAATCTCCTTATAATCTGTAAAATTTCTGATTCATGTCCTTCTTCAGGACCATCGTCAGCCCGCAAGTCTGGGCCGTATACGGCCATGTAAACACCTCTATATGAGGCATTCTCTCCAATTCCTGTCTTACCTTATAGGTGTTCATCTCCTTATTCTTTAACTCTAACTTCTTCTCGTAGTAGCCCTCCATCGGAAGGGTGTCATGCATGAATATGACTCCGCCATAGGGTATCTTCTCGATGAAATAATGGACCTCTTTCCTAACAATATTTTCGTGATGATTGCCATCCAGAAAGACCACGGAAGGAGAATCGGCAAAGTGCTCCATAAAACGGATACTACTCTCATGAAAGATCTCCATCCCATTATGAATATATGGTGCCTCCCTTACCGCATCCACTATCCTCTTACTGCTATCACAGCCATAGAATTTCCTTTCAAAAACCCTACTATGTTCTGCCCATATCCGAGTCGAATATTTTCCCATGCCTATCTCTACTATGCAGCCAGGCACATGGGAGAGTATAATCGGAGGTAGTACCGTAAGAATCGACCACTGATCACTTCTTATCTCTTTCACTATCTTAAGCATCTTTCTACTCCTTCCTATACGCCCAGACAGAGTCTATTCCAGTCACTATAACATTCTCCTTCCCGAAGATGTCATCCACGACCTCTCTAACACCATTATGCCGACACTTACCCACCGGAGTATAATCATGCCCTGTAATAAATCCTCCCTTCCTAACCAATGGGGACCAGTTCAGTATGTCATTTCTTACACATGTATGCCCATGATCGCCATCGATAAAGATCAGGTCAAAGTATTCCGAACTAAAAAGTCTCGAGGCCTTATCGGACGTCAACCTAAGCAATCTGAATTGCGGGAATTTCATTGTATACTTTAAGGCATGCTCATAGCGGAAATCCCCCCATACAACCTTTTGTTTATCTAATTCAGAAGGGACATGGCAAGGTGCCTTTGAAAAATATGGATCAATTCCCCAATATTCTTCTATAATATTTTTAGTCTCAGGACAGGATAGAATATGAATAGGACACCAAGCTTTATGGATACCTATCTCTACTATCCTTTTTAATTTATACTTTGCTATAAGCCCCTCAAGTGCCACCCATCTATAAGGCTGTGCTCTTTTTGTCGTAACGTATTTCAGGATCTCTTCTTTCTTCATTTCCTATTTATATCCTTTATAAGAATTTACCAGCTCTCATTCCTCTTGATCTTCTGGCATTTAGGATTCCTTACTCCCAACCAATCCAGGGCATTTACCTGAAGCAAATAATTATTCAATACTAATGGACTGGGATAGATCTTAAAATTATCCGGATACTTCTCCTCGTACTCCTCAGCTAATCTATAATACTCATCATAATAGGCCTCTACAGCTTCCTCGAATGGAAGATCAAAGTGAGGAAAGCACCAGTAATAGGCATGAAACATATGCTTTGCGGAGCCATCAAGATTACTCTTACCCCAATATTTAGACTTAACATCAGTAAACCAATTCCTAAAGGCACCCTTTGGCGTAGTAGCCTTATTAATCCAACTCCTTACCGTTTCTTCCTTATTTCTCTTCAAACAGACTATCTTAGAATCCGGAAAATTATCCATGATGATATCTGTATAGGGAAGGAACCACATAGCACTACCTACCGACAAATAGATATGCTGGTAAAAGACAGCCACCCCATACATTCGAGTAACATTATGAAGAAAGGCATTGATGGCTGGATTCCATGGGCATCTCTTAAACTCAGCCTCACAGACTACGCCCATCTGTTTATTCAGTATATTCCAGAAAGAGGCAGTCCCACATCTTCCAGTACCCACCACCCATCCAATTCTCTTTTTATCAGGAAGTTTCCCTATATTTTTCTTTACTATTCTCTTATATTCTACACCCATTTTCTATCCTAATAATGGTTTAGACTTGAACTGCTAGAACTACTACTCTCACTTGAACTACTCGAACTCTCGGAACTACTGCTTGAACTCTCTGAGGAACTACTAGATTCAGAACTACTTGAAGAGGATTCAGAACTACTTGAGGAACTCTCACTCGAGGATGAACTCTCACTTGATGAAGAGCTGCTTTCTGAGGAACTACTACTTATACTTGAACTACTACTTTCACTAGAAGAGGAGCTCTCACTAGATGATGAGCTACTACTCTTAGAACTTGAAGAAGAACTACTAGATCCTGAACTACTGGAACTTTCAGAACTACTACTTGACTCGGAACTACTTGAAGAACTTTCAGAACTTGAAGATGAACTACTTACGCTCGAGCTACTTGAACTCTCAGAACTAGAAGAGGATTCAGAACTACTACTTGAAGAACTTTCCGAGCTACTACTCGAGGAACTCTCAGAAGAACTACTTACAGAAGAACTGCTTTCCGAGCTACTACTTGAGCTCTCACTTGAAGAGGAACTCTCCGAAGAGCTACTACTCGAGGATTCCGAACTAGAGGATGAACTGATACTCGAAGAGCTACTCGATTGGGAACTACTACTGGATTCAGAGCTTGAACTCGTAGAGCTACTAGATTGAGAGCTACTACTTGAAGACGAACCTGAACTCCTACTAGAGGATTCTGATGATGAACTCTTACTCGAGCTACTAGATTCTGAGCTAGAGGAACTGCTTTCAGAACTACTTGAACTCTTACTCGATGAAGAGCTACTCTTACTTGACGAAGAACTACTTTCACTGGAACTACTCGTAGAACTACTACTCTCGGAACTACTCGAGGATTCTGAACTTGATGAGCTTACAGAAGAACTTCTGGAACTCCCAGACGAGCTACTACTAGATACCGAACTACTTGATGAGCTCTCAGAAGAGCTACTGCTTATACTCGAAGAAGAACTCTCACTAGAACTAATAGAGGAACTCTCACTCGAGGAGGAACTCAGGCTACTACTCGAAGAGCTCTCAGAACTTGAACTCGTAGAACTTGATGATTCAGAAGAACTACTCTTAGAACTACTGCTCTCACTTGAGGAGGAGGAACTCTCTGAGGAACTGCTTACTGAAGAACTACTGACAGAACTCGAAGACTCAGAGCTTGAAGAACTTTCCGAGGAACTACTTGATTCCGAACTAGAACTTATAGAACTACTACTAGAACTCGATTCAGAGGAACTACTCTGGGAAGAGCTGCTCGAACTCTTTGAAGAACTACTATAAGCACTAGATGAGCTACTGGATACACTACTAGAACTGCTTGATGAGCTACTCCTACTCGAAGAACTACTCTTACTCGAGGAGCTACTCACAGAACTACTACTCCGACTACTTGACACGGCCAACAGATCCTCAACAAAGAAGATATGCTGGCCCTTCAAGGGCAGATTCCATCCAGCATCACTATTATAGGTGGCCTCAATAGTAATTACCCTCAACCTATCACTACCGGTCCCCTCGACTGTTACTAGATCCTCTCCATAAAGGACTATATTCTCTACAGCATCAGGACTAACCACTATAACATCGGACCTATTATGGATCACATTACCATCGGAATCGGTCAGGGTCCACTTGAAGGTCTCTGGGATTACAGCCTCCCCATCATTATTAATGATAGTCACAGTCACGATATAGGTGCTCTGCTCAATTGCGATATTGCCCAACCCACAATAACTACTGGATATTGACATGCATGCCAGGGTCCAGCCAAAACTGCTCCTACTTGAGCTGCTACTCTCACTTGAGCTACTACTCTCACTTGAACTACTACTCTCACTTGAACTACTGCTCTCACTTGAACTACTTGAGCTTACACTGGATGAGGAAGAGCTCTCTGAACTACTTGATTCTGAACTTGAACTTACAGAGCTAGAGGACTCTGAACTTGAACTTTCAGAGCTACTGGATTCCGAGCTACTGCTCTTAGAAGAACTGCTGGATTTAGAACTGGAAGAAGAACTACTAAAAGCACTCGAAGAGCTACTACTTACAGAACTACTTGAAGAGCTTTCAGAAGAGCTACTGGATTCAGAAGAACTACTTGAACTCCAAGAACTACTGGA
>Ga0180432_10007425_pt1 | contig 13927 bp, 11 predicted proteins | sample SS_ome_10_FD_132414 | JGI IMG/M metagenome (GOLD analysis project Ga0180432, IMG submission 132414) | Hypersaline lake sediment archaeal communities from the Salton Sea, California, USA - SS_1_MS_2 metaG | ecosystem: Environmental > Aquatic > Non-marine Saline and Alkaline > Hypersaline >...
CTCGCTACGCGGGCGAAGTGACGATGGTCGACAAGTGGATCGGCCTCGTCCTTGAAAAGATCGCGGATTTGGGCATCGCGGACGACACCTTCGTCCTCATAACCTCCGACCACGGCACCGGCCTCGGCGACCACGGCCCCATCCAGAAAACCACCCCCACGTACGAGGAGGTGGGCAGGATCGTCTGGCTGATGAAGCTTCCCAAGGGCCTGGGCTCCGGGAAGAGGATCAAAGCGCTCGTCCAGCCGCCCGACCTCATGCCGACCGTTCTCGATCTCGCCGGCCTCAAGACTCCCGACTTCGTCCAGGGGAGTTCGCTTGTCCCTCTGGTCAAAGGCAATGCCCGAAAGGTCCGCGATTTCGCCGTTACCGGTCCCGCCGGCCAGCTCAGGAACACCTCCAACCTGACCGTCACCACCAGCCGCTGGGCCTTCCATCATACTCCCACCAGGGACAAGTGGCGGCTCTTCGACCTCAAGGCCGACCCGCTCCAGAAAAAGAACGTGCTCGCCAAGAACAAAGCCGTTGCCGAGAAGCTCCACAAGCAGCTCCTCAAATGGCTTGCGGAGCACGAATGCCCCCAGTGGCTGCTTGAGGCTTACGAGAAGTGCGAAGAGCGGGAGGCGCCTTCCGTATCGACCGAAGACCTCGGCAAGCAGAAGCGCTCGCTCACCATGCAAAATTTCTTCCGGGGAGACATCGAATACACCGAGTGAGTCGTGCGCCCTAGGTGGAAGCCGCAACAGGGGTCCTCAACTCGCCCAGCTTCTCTACCTTCGCGACTATCGTCTGCCCCGGACGGAGGTACCAGGGCTCCGGATCCGGCTTTCGGAACGCTGCCACGCCCGACGGCGTCCCGGAGCTTATCATGTCCCCCGGCCGCAGCGTCATTTGCGACCAGTACTCTATCAGCTCCGCGAAGCTGAAAATCATGTGCCTCGTGCTCGACTTCTGCCGGGGCTCGTCTTCCCCTTCAATCCAAAGCTCCATCTCCAGCTCCTGCGGATCGGGAACTTCGTCCGCCGTCACCAGCCATGGCCCCATCGGCGCGAACCCGTCGAAATTCTTCCCCAAAAGCAGCATCCCCATCTTCATCTCCTCGAACTGCACGTCTCGCGCGCTGATGTCGTTCAGGATCGTGTAGCCCGCCACGTACGAAAGCGCCTCACGCCGGTCCACTCGGTTTGCCGTCCTGGAGATGACCGCGGCCACCTCGACCTCGTAATCAACGTGTTTAATCCAAGAAGGCAGCGCCAGGCTCTCACCCGGTCCGATCACTGTTGTCGCGAACTTGGGGAACCCAATCGGCATGGGCGGCTTACCGGCGACTGAATCTCTGCTCTCGGAAATGTGCTCGGCGAAGTTCAGCCCCGGGCAGATGGCTTTCCCAGGGGAGGGCAGGGGAGGAAGCAGAGTGACGCTTCTTGCGTCCGTCATTGCTTCTCTCAGTCGATCTGACTGCCGCCCCTCCGCCACCTCTGCAATCTCTCCAGCCAGTTCCACGTTCGTCCGCCAATCCCGCAGCATCCCGCCCACCGTCTTCAGCCCCTCGATTCTGCCGGCGTCGAATCCCAGAACGCGGCCGCCCTCCTCCAATGATAGGATATCGCCTGTTGACACGACCAGTCCCGCGCGGCCGCGATTCTCCTCTGCCGATTTCGGTTTGAATGTCACCAGCTTCATCTCGATTTCTCCCTTGCATGTCCGCGTTATGCACTGTCGGAGTCTATGCGCTTACCGCCCGGCGTTCAATACGCCCCGCACCGAAAGCCCGTCCGTGCCCAACCCGAGCCGAAAACCGTAGCACTTCGCACACAGGTGTGCTAGATTTTGGCAAACTTGTCCGCAGATGCGGTTTCCCTCAGAATACATAGCACATTCGTGCGCAAAGGACGGGCACGCAGTTGGACATTCCCAGAGGAAGGCCAACCAAATCCGGGAGTAGGCTCCCGTTGGTGCTCCTCGCTCTTTGCGCCTCTGCGACCCTACTCTTCTTCTCATTTCCCCAGCCGTGGTGCTTTCGCGGGGCCGCGTGGGTCGCCTTGGTGCCCTGGCTCTTCCTGCTTCGGCACTCAGCTCCACGCAGGGCTTTTCTCTACTCTTGGCTGGTCGGGGCCGTCTTCTTCACCATCGGCGTGCGATGGCTCCGTTTCGTCACCGTTCCTGGATGGCTGCTTCTATCGGCGTATCTTTCCCTCTACTTCGCGCTGTTCGGCTACTTCTACAAAGTCATGGCGCGCTGGAGATTCCTCTTCGCCCCCTTTATCTGGATAGCGCTCGAGCTCGCCCGCGCCCGCCTCTTGACGGGTTTCCCGTGGTTCTCTCTTGGATATTCCCAGGCGACGCTGCTGCCGTTGATCCAGGTGGCCGATTTCGGCTCAGTCTACGCCGTATCTTTCATCATTCTCCTGGTCAATGTTGCACTCGCCGAGGTGGCTGCCGCCATATCCGCCCGGTCGAAAGTTGCGGTGCGGCGCGCGGCATTGGCTTCCGCCGCTGCGGCCCTACTGGTTCTCGCAGCCATCGCCTACGGGGCGTGGCGCTTGAGAACGATCCCTATTGAACAGGGCCCCCGCGTCGCTGTGGTTCAGGGTAACATCCCCCAGTCCGTTAAGGAATCCCACGGCACCGCTTACGAAGTCCTGGCCGGACATCTCGCCCTCAGCGACACCGTTCAAGAAGGCTCCGTCGACATGATCCTCTGGCCTGAGACCATGGTACTCGTGCCGCTCAACCTCTCCGAAGGCTACCGCGCAATTCTCGCCGACCTGGCGCAAGAGAAAAAAGCTCATCTCCTCGTCGGTGCGCACTCCGCCATTGAGGGAAAATACTATAACAGCGCCTATTTCTTCTCCGACGATGGCATCCTCCTCGGCAGGTACGACAAGCTTCACCTCGTCCCCTTCGGCGAGTATATCCCCCTCGGCCGTTTCCTGTCCTTCATCAGCAGGATCGTTCCCTACGAAGAGGGCCTGACGCCCGGCGCTGCACCCGTCGTGTTCCGTCTCGGGAACCTAAACTTCTCAGTCCTCATCTGCTACGAAGACACCATTCCCGATCTCGTGCGCGGAGTCGCTCCACCTTACCCCGGCTTCCTCGTCAACCTCACCAATGACGGCTGGTTTCGCGGCTCCGCAGAGTTGGAGCAGCACCTCGAGATATCTTCCTTCAGGGCAATTGAAACACGAATGGGCCTTGTCAGGGCTGCCAACACCGGAATTTCCGCCCTGATTTCCCCGACGGGGGAAGTCGAAAGAATACTCGCCGGCGAGGAGGGCCAGGCAAAGGAAGTCGAGGGCGTGCTTGTAGGCCGTCTTGCCCTAGCCGGCGACCTGCTTACCCCCTACAGGAAGGCGGGTGACCTCTTCGCCTTTTCTTGCGCTGTCGTTGCTCTAGCCGCCATAGCAGCGGCGTTCCTCACCACTTTTCGCCGAAAGAGAATTTGCTTGACATCAAAAGGCGGCTCTGTATAATCGCGGTGCCGGAAAATTGGCAAGCATCCTGGGGCTCTTGACTTACGCAAACAGGGGGAAAGGCAGCCCGGAGGGAGTTGATGAACAGCATCACCAAGGTAATGATCGTTGCCGTGCTCGTCTTGAGTTTGGTGTACGTCGGCGTCGGAGCCGTGCTCTTCGCTACCCGAGAGCAGTGGCGTGCCAAGTATAACGAAGACTACGCCGCCTGGCAGCAAACTCAGGCCCAACTGCAAAGCACTATAGCCGCTAACCAGCAGGAGATCGAGCGCCTCACCAGAGAGCTCTCCGTCAAGACCAGCGACTTGCAGCAGCTCCAGGACCGATACGTCCGGTTGGACGCCGAGAACAAGAGCCTCCTCGGCAAGACGCAGGAAATGACCAACCGCTACGATAACCTCACCGACGAAATGGCCAAGCTCAGCGAAAAATATGAAAGTATCGTGAAGATGGCCCTCTCCTTCCAGTCCGACCTCGCAAAGACCGAGGAGCAGCTCCGCGTCATGACCAGGCAAAGGGACATGCTCGATGAGGAACGCCAGCGTCTCGAAGGCGATCTCGCCAGGCTCACCAAACAGTTCGAGGACACAAAAAAGCTCCTCGCCGACGCAAATGAGGAGAGGGAAAGACTTACCGATATCGTTACAGCCCTCAGACAACGCGGCTTCGCGATTGAAGAAGTAGTCGGCGCGGCAAAAGTCGAGCCCGTCAGCGGCAACGTGGTCAGTGTCGACGCCCAATTGGGGATCGTTCTCGTCAACGTTGGGGCCGAGAACAACGTGAAAAAGGGCTACGAGTTCACTGTCTCCAGAGGCGGCGACTACGTTGCCAAAATAGTAATACACGAGGTCTTCGAGGAAGCCGCGGCCGGCAGGTTGCTTGAAGGCTACACCCGAACACCCGTCAAGATTGGAGATCGCGTTGACACCCGACTCTTTTAGTTCCACTTCGTCGGACGAGGTAAGCACGATCTTCTCCGCGCTTCTCGTGCTGACTCTCGTCTTCGTTCTTATCGGGATCGGCCTGTTTGCCTGGGAACTGATTGTGGACTACAAGGCGGAGTTGTCGCCTCCCGCCGCAATGTTTAATATCCTGCCTTTGAGGTAGATCCTGCAGTGAACTCGCTGCGGCGGGGAGTGTCGGGCCTGGCTGCGCGCATTCGTGCTTGGTCCCATACGGATGTGGTGAATCTATGATACTCGACAACGTTCTCGGGATGTTCTCGACCGACATGGGTATCGACCTCGGGACCGCCAACACGCTCGTCTGTATCCGCGGCGAGGGGATCGTTCTCAACGAGCCTTCCGTCGTCGCCGTCAAGCGAGGAACCAACAAGGTCCTCATGAACGGCGAGGCCGTGGGCAATATTGCCAAGGAAATGCTCGGCAAAACCCCGGGCAGCATTCAGGCCATCAGGCCGCTGAAGGACGGCGTTATCGCAGACTTCGAAATCACCGAGGCCATGCTCCGATACTTCATGACCAAAGTTCATAACCGCCGTTTTGGCGTCAAGCCCCGCGTCGTCATCGCCGTTCCATCCGGCATAACCACCGTCGAGCGCCGCGCCGTCGTCAGCTCCGCAGAGAGAGCGGGCGCTCGAAAAGTCTGGCTGATAGAAGAGCCTAAGGCCGCAGCCATCGGCGCCGGCCTTCCCTTCCTCGAACCGAAAGGGCACATGATCGTAGACGTAGGAGGCGGCACTACCGAGGTCGCCGTCCTTTCTCTCGCCGAACCTGTCACCTACGAGACCATCCGCGTTGCCGGCGACGAGATGGATGAAGCCATAGTCCAGTACATGAAGCGCGAGTACAATCTCGGCGTCGGCCCCCGAACCGCCGAAAACATAAAGATCGCCATCGGGTCAGCCTTCCCCCTCGACAAAGAAACCACTTTCTACGTCAAGGGCCGAGACTTGCAGGCAGGCCTTCCACGCGGCATAACCGTCACCTCCGAAGAGGTAAGGCAAGCCTTGAGGGAACCCGTCCGCGCGATCGTCAACGCAATTAAGCTGACGCTTGAACGAACCGAACCCGAACTCGCGGCGGACATCCTCGATAACGGCATGGTCCTCGTCGGGGGCGGCGTCCTTCTCCGCGGGCTCGACAAAGTCATCGGACAGGAGACAGGGTTGCCTGTCACCGTTGCTGAAGACCCCCTTACCGCCGTCGCCTTGGGCACAGGAGAGGTCTTGAATCAGCTCGACAGGCTGAAAGATGTCTTAGAAAGCGGGGAAGATGAGTGAACGGCGGCCGCAGCGACCGATTCGCGCTCACTGCATAGCCTTCCTTGCCGTCGCGCTTATCCTCGTACTTCTTCCCGCTCGATTCACCTCCTCCATCCAGACTACTTTTCTTTCCCTCGTTTGGCCCGCCCAAGCCGTCACCACAAAAGCCGCTCGTGGAGCTTCGCTCCTCCTTTCCGGCTTCTTCGGCTCCTTTCGCGCCGCCAGACAACTGGACGCCCTCCGCAGGCAAGTACAACAGCAGCAGGCGATTATCGCCAAGCAAGAAAACGATATACGCAGACTCACCGACCAGCTTGAACAAATTCGCAGCGTGTCGCCTTTCGTAGCAGAACGCGAGATAGAGTCAATCATCCCCGCTCAGATCGTCAGCTTCGAAATCTCCGCCGGCACCGCCGCGGTTATAATAAACGCCGGGTCCCGCGCCGGCGTCAGGCCCGACTCGGCTCTGCTCTGTGGCAAGATCGCAATCGGCAGGATCACTCACGTCGGCCCCTGGGCCAGCCGGGCAAAGCTCCTCACCGAGATCGGACACAGCAGCCAGGTTAAGATCGCCAGAACCGGAAACGAGGGGATGCTCGAGGGGGCCGGCGCCGGGAGATTCGTCCTCCGGTTCGTGTCCAGGGAGGCCGACGTGCAGGAGGGCGACATGTTGGTCGCTCCCGCAAGTTCCAAGTACTTCCCGCCGGGCATCGCCTTGGCGACGATCACCCAGGTCCGCCTCGACCCCTCTGACCCGGCGTACCGGATTGCAGCAGCTCCTCTCCTGGACTATTCTTCCCTCGAAGACGTGATCGTGGTGCGGCGTCGTATCGGACCCGTTTCGCCCACCGGAACTTCCGAACCTGCTGATGAGTTATAATTGAGGGCATGACCTTGAGACCCTTGCGGCTGGCTGGGATGATACTCGTTGTGGGATGCTTTCAAGGTGCAGTCGCCCATTGGCTCGCCATCGGCGATGCCGTGCCCGATTTCTTTGTGATAGCGGCGGTCTCCGTATCGCTGAGCCTCCGCTGGGAACAGGCTGGCCTCGCTGCCGGTTTCATAGGACTGGGGCGCGACCTCTTCCTCGATCACAGGCTCGGTACCGGGGCTATCCTCTTCTTCCTTCTTGGATCATTCCTTGGAAGGCTCCGCACCGAAATCTTCGTCGAGCATCCGATAACGCAGATGATTGTGACGTTGCTCGCGGCGCTTATCTTGGCGGCAGCGCAGCTTGTCGGTATTTTGCTGGCCAGGCGCCCCGCTCTCCAACTCCTGGCCGTCGAGGCTGCCGTGCTTTCGGCCCTCTATGTCGCCGCCATAGCCCCCTTGCTCTTTAGGCTGCTTCGTCGGCTCGCTCCGCTCGAGGCGGCGGATGACCGGTTAGGATGAGGATCAGGACACGCAAACCAGCGCCAGACGCGTTCGCGTGGGACGAGGTCACCAGCACCTCCCTGCGCGAAATTCGCCCCCCAAAGGCCGACCGCTTCAAAAGCCGTCTCTTCTTCCTCTTCTTCCTCATGGTGCTCTTCTTTGCCGTCCTTCTCCTCCGCGCTGCTCAGCTCGCGCTCGTGCATCACGAGTCCTACCTCGACCGCAGCGTCTTCGGCACCCTCCGGCAGGTCATATACCCCGCCCCTCGCGGCAGCATATATGACAGGGGCGGGGTACTTCTGGTCACCGACCGCCAGGCCCTCGACCTCCAGATCGTTCTCAGCGAGTTCAATGCGGATGTCGATTGGCTTGCCCGTCGCATCAACCGCACCTGCAAGCTCCCCATCGCAGAAATCGAACAGCGACTCAAGTCGCTCGCCGACCGCACCGCACTCGGAGAGCACTTGGGGGTGGTCCTCCTGAAAGAGGCTCTGCCGGAGAAGGCGGCTCTCGGCTTGGCATCAGGAATAGACCCGTCGCGCGGCCTCACCGTCCGCCGGCAGAGCCCCTCCGCCCTGCTCGAAGACCGAGCCCCAATCTACGAAATCTACGTCGACCCCAGCGCGGCTTTCCAAGCCAGAGCCCAGTGCGTTGCGTCGCTCGCGGGGCTCCTCGGGCTTAGCCGAAAGCGCGTCCTCGACGAAATCCACGCAGTGGAACGGAGGGTCAAGAACACCCCCTGGCTTGTTGACTACGTCGCCTTGCCGCTCTTTCGGGCGGTGCCTTTCGACGTGATCGCAGGTGTTGAGACCGACCCCGAAAAGTTCCCGGGAATCGTCCCCACCATGCGGTTCAGCCGAGAGTACACCCAGGGCTCCTTGGCCTCGCACCTGATCGGACATGTAGGCATGCCGTCCGAAGACGACCTCGAACGTGTCCGAAAGTACCAGGTCGAGCGCGTACGCCCCCTGTGGAAGTATATGGACGAACTCAATCCGCTCGTGGGCAAGTCCGGCGTCGAAGCCTTCTACGACGACCTCCTTCAAGGTAGGGCGGGCACCGCGCTCGTCGAGGTCGATGTCCGCAACCGCCTCCAGAGAGTGATCTCCGAGCAGCCGGCCACCCCGGGGAAAGATATTCACCTGACAATCAGAACTGCCTACCAGAGCGCCTCCGAGCAGGCTCTTGCAGGAAGAAAGGGAGCCGTGGTCGTGATGGACCCCTGGTCCGGCGAACTCCTGGCTCTTGCCAGCAACCCCGGTTACAACCCCAACGACCTGATTCCACCGGTCTCCCATGCCTCCTACCAGAAGTATTCCCAGAGCCCTGATGCTCCCTTTCTAAATCGTGCCACCATGGGATTGTACCCCGCGGCCTCTGTGTTCAAGACTCTGGTCGCGATTGCCGCACTCGAAGAGGGCAAGCTCCTCCCCTCCAGCTCATTCAACTGCCAGGGCAGCATCACGGTCGCTAACAAGACTTTCAACTGCTGGGCAACCTACGGGCACGGCGATGTCTCCCTCGCCGAGGCCATCGAGAACTCCTGCAACGTGTTCTTCTACCAGACCGGCTTGCTCCTTGGGGTCGACCTCTTGGACAAATGGGCGGAGAACATGGGCTTTGGACGGTTGACCGGCATAGACCTCCCACCGGGAACCGAGAAGGCCGGCCTCGTGCCAAGCAGACGCTGGAAAATGGAACTTAAGGACCCACCCGAATCGTGGTACACCGCCGACACTCTGAACTTGTCCATCGGGCAAGGCTATCTGCTCGTGACTCCTCTGCAGGTGACCGTCATGATGTCGGCCGTCGCCAACGGCGGCGTGGTTGTTACTCCACATCTGAGAGTTGCGGGTGATTGGTCCGAACAGCGTGTCCTCGACTTGAGCCCCGAGACCCTCAGGGTCATCCGGTCGGGCCTCGCCGATGTCGTCGATTCCGGTACCGCCAGAAATGCCGGACTCCGCGCCTTCGACGCGGCGGGCAAGACCGGATCCGCTCAGGTAGGCGGCAATCTCGAAACTCACGCATGGTTCTCCGGCTATGCTCCCAGGGATAACCCCCAGGTGGTGATAACCGTCGTTCTGGAGCACGGCGGCGCGGGGGGCGAAAATGCCGCCCCCCTCGCCGCCGAAGTCCTGGCTGCCATCTTTCCTGGAGAAGGCTGAAATTGCTTTCCGATCTCAAGCGCGCAGCGAGGCGCTTCGACTGGCTCGCCTTTGCGTGTCTCTCTATTATCGTTACCATCGGCCTTGCCTTTCTTGCCTCCGCATCGTATCGCTCCGGCGAGCTGGGCCAGGGCAGGTACCTCAATTTCATAGAAAGACAACTCGTCTGGATAGCGGTCGGCCTCTGCGCCTTCGTTTTCTGCGCCGCCGTCAAATACAATTGGTTCGTCTCTAACGCCTACTCCCTCTATCTTCTCTGCATATTCGCTATCGTCGCGACGTTCTTTTTCCCCGCCCGCGCCCATCGGTGGCTCAGATTCGGCCCAGTCTCCGTCCAGCCCTCGGAATTCATGAAGATCGCGCTCGTGCTTGCCTTGGCGAAATACGTTACTCAGGCGAAAAACTTCAGAACCTTCCCCCGCGTGCTCGTCCCGCTCGCACTTGTCTTGATCCCCATGGCCCTCATTGTTCTACAGCCCGACCTCGGCACCGCCGCCCTCCTCCTCCCCGTCCTCTTCGTCGTCCTTTTCGTCGCCGGTGCCCGCAGGAAGCACTTGATCGCAGTCGCCGTGCTCGTCTTGATCACCGGTGTCGCATCCTTTCTCATGCTTCCCAAGCATGACTATCGACGCCAGCGAGTCGCTACTTTTCTCCGGCAGAGCCTGCTTACCGAAGAGGAGCGTCTCGCCAGCGGCTATCAGCTCGAACAGGCCAAAATCGCCATCGGCTCCGGCGGACTTAACGGAAAGGGTTGGGGCAAAGGAACCCAGAACCGGCTCAATTATCTCCCGGAACGTCACACCGATTTCATCTTCGCCGTAATCGTCGAAGAGGGCGGCTTCCTCACCGGCTCCTTCTTGCTCATCACCTACTTGCTTCTCTTCACTTCTGCCTTGACCATAGCCGCTCGTACCCGAGACCCCGCCGGCAGGGTCTTCGTCGTCGGCGCTGTCGCGCTCCTTTTCACTCAGGTCTTCATAAACGTCGGCATGACCATGGGCCTCACACCCATTACAGGCCTCACCCTACCTCTCGTCAGCTACGGCGGCTCCTCCATGCTCAGCTCCATGGTCGCCCTCGGCCTCATCTTCAACGTCGGCATGCGCAGGGTCAGGGTGCTTGCCCAGGACGACTTCAATGAGTGATTTCTCCCAACGCTACATCCATGCCCTCTACTCCGTTTCCAATCCAGCCCAGTACGTGGGAGCCGAGTGGAATAGCGTCCTCAAGACCGATGGCGACGTCCAAGTTCGCTTCGCCCTCGCCTTCCCCGACACCTACGCCATCGGCATGTCACACCTCGGTATCCAGATACTCTATTCCATACTCAACTCTCGCCGCGATGTGGCCGCAGAGCGGGTTTTCGCCCCTTGGGTGGACATGGCCAAAATCCTCAGGGACCGCGCCATCCCACTGCTTTCTCTCGAGAGCAGAACCCCCATCCGGGACTTCGACATCGTCGGCTTCTCCCTCCAGGACGAGGTAACCTACACCAACGTGCTCGAAATGCTCTCCTTGTCCCGCATCCCCCTCAAGTCGCAGCAGAGATGCATCGACGACCCGCTGATTGTCGCGGGCGGTCCCTGCGCGCTCTCTCCCGAACCCTTGGCTGACTTCATCGATCTCTTCGTCCTTGGCGACGGAGAGCGGGAAATCCTGACCCTCGTGGATTCGTACAAAGACGCTCGCAGCCAACGTCTCTCTCGCCCCGAAATGCTGCTTCTTCTCGCCTCGGCCTCCCGGTCCTTCTACGTCCCATCTCTCTACCAACCTTCTTACGACGCTGCTGGACTTCTCGCCGACCTGCGCCCGGCCGCTGAACGAGTCCCTGCAACCCCGGCCGCCGCAGTCGTTCCTCTCACCCAATCCCCTGCTCCGACCAAGCCCATCGTCCCATACGCCCAAGTCGTTCACGACAGAATAACCATCGAGATAATGCGGGGGTGCGGCTGGGGCTGCAGATTCTGCCATGCCGGAATGACAAAGCGACCCGTCCGCTGGAGGTCCGCCGACGAGATAACCCGCATCGCCGAGGAGTCCTACCGCAACACCGGCCACGAGGAAATATCTCTCACCAGCCTCTCCTCCAGCGACTATCCCGAGATGCCTCAGTTGCTTCCCCGTCTTGCCTCGCAGTTCCGCTCCAGAAACGTCAACATCTCCCTTCCCTCCCTCCGTGTCGGCGCCTCGTTGGAGATGGTCGCCGACGCCCTATCCCAGGTCAGAAAGCCCGGCCTCACCATCGCCCCCGAGGCCGCCACCCAACGCCTAAGAAATGTGATGAATAAGGACATCCCGCTCCCCGAGCTGTTCAACGGCCTCAGGCACGCTTATCGCCGCGGCTGGCGCTCCGTAAAGCTCTACTTCATGGTCGGCCTTCCCACCGAAACCGACGAAGATATCGACGCGATAATAGAACTCGCCAAGCAGGTATCATACCTACGAAAGGAAACCGGCGGATCGCCCGCCGCCGTCAATGTCACCATCTCCCCATTCGTCCCTAAACCTCACACCCCCTTTCAGTGGGAGCCCATGGCATCTCGCGACAGGCTCCGCGAGGTCAGGGACCTCCTCTACCGGCGCGCCGCCAGAACCCGCATCAAGCTCAAATTCCATAACATCGAGCGCAGCTATCTCGAAGCGGTCTTTGCCCGCGGCGACCGCCGACTTGGACCCGTCATCGAGGCCGCCTGGCGCAAGGGTTGCCTCTTCGACGGATGGGATGAGCACTTCAATTTCCCTCGTTGGATGGACTCCTTCCGCGAGTCCGGAACCAACCCCGACGACATCGCTTGCCGAGAACGCCTTCCCGACGAGCTTTTCCCTTGGGACCACATCGACGCCGGCCCCTGCAGGGAGTTTCTCTGGGCCGAGCGACAGAAAGCCCGCGCCGCCGAAATCACCCAGTGTTGTTTCCATCATAATTGCCCGGTTTGCGGCGTCTGTGACCACTTGCCCGACCTCGGCGAAAGGAGTTTGACTCCCAGGACATTTCGCTTATGATGTGCAGAGCTTTCATCGCCCTCGGCAGCAACGTGGGCGACAGGGAACGATTTCTCAAGCAGGCAGTGAAAGAGCTTAAGGCGGTTGCCTCGATAGCGTTGATCAGAGAGTCGTCCATCATCGATACCGAACCCGCCGGCGGGCCCCCGCAAGGCAGATTCCTGAACCAGGTGATTGAAATCGAGACGAGTCTTTCTCCCGAAGCGCTCTTGGCCGAATTGCAGCGGGTGGAACGCCGGTGTGGCCGCGTCAGACGCGAAAAATGGGGGCCCCGAACCTTGGACCTGGATATACTCTTGTACGGCGACCGGATCATTCATCAGCCCGGCCTTGACATCCCGCACCCAAGAATGCTCCACAGGAGCTTTGTGCTGAGGCCTCTCTGCGAAATCGCCCCCTCGTTCGTTCATCCCGTCACCCGCCAACGTATTTGCGACATCTTGGAAGAGAACAGCCGTGAGTGACCGACGAATACCCTACATTGCCATCGACGGACCCATTGGGGTCGGAAAGACCAGCCTCGCTCGCGCCGTCGCAAAAAAAATCTCCGCCAGGTTGATCCTCGAAGCCGCTGTCGAAAATCCCTTCCTCAAGCTCTTCTACGAAAATATGGACGAGCACGCATTCCAAACCCAGATATTCTTCCTCGTCTCGCGCTTCAAGCAGCAACAGGAGCTGCTCCAGTCCGAACTCTTCGACCAGACCACGGTCACCGATTACATCTTCCAAAAAGACCAGATATTCGCCCAGATAACATTGACCGCCGACGAGTACAGGCTTTACAGCCGCTTGCAGGAGATACTCTCCGCTCGTGTGGCCCGTCCCGACCGCGTGATCTATTTGCAGGCGGATATCGACGTCCTCATGCAGAGAGTGCGCAGCAGGAAGATCGCCTACGAGAACAAGATAACCCGCGATTATCTCGAAAGAGTCTCCGAAGCTTACGAGCATTTCTTCTTCGATTACGACGCCTCGCCTCTCCTCGTCGTCAACACCAACGAGGTCAATCTCGCCCAGGACGAGGCCGACATTGACGACCTCATCGCGCAACTGATGAGGCTGGATTCAGGCACCCAGTACTACATACCCGTCCGAAGGAAGGGCAAGTAGGTGGAACGTCCTGCCTTGATTCAAACCGTCTCCGCCGTGCGCCGACGACTTGCACCCGAGCGCGCCGCCGCTCGCACCATCGGCCTCGTACCCACCATGGGTGACCTGCACGAGGGGCACCTCTCACTTATACGACGCGGCAGGTCGGACTCCGACGTGCTCGTCGTCAGCGACTTCGTCAATCCCACCCAGTTCGGCCCCGGCGAAGACTACCGGCGCTATCCACGCGACCTCGACCGCGACGCACACATTTGCGCACAAGAGAGCGTCGATGTACTCTTCGCCCCATCCGACGAAGAGATGTACTCTGAGTCCTTCAGCACGTACGTCGTCCAGGAAACGCTCACGAACAAGCTTTGCGGCGCATCACGGCCCGGCCATTTTCGCGGCGTCACCACCGTCGTCGCAAAGCTCTTCAATATCATCCGGCCCGACATGTCATACTGGGGGCAAAAAGACGCACAGCAAGTGGCCGTAATAAAGAGAATGGTCAAGGACCTCGACTTCCCCGTCCGCGTAGTGGTTTGTCCCACCGTCCGCGAGCCTGATGGATTGGCGATTAGCTCCCGCAACAG
>Ga0180432_10007426_pt1 | contig 13926 bp, 8 predicted proteins | sample SS_ome_10_FD_132414 | JGI IMG/M metagenome (GOLD analysis project Ga0180432, IMG submission 132414) | Hypersaline lake sediment archaeal communities from the Salton Sea, California, USA - SS_1_MS_2 metaG | ecosystem: Environmental > Aquatic > Non-marine Saline and Alkaline > Hypersaline >...
CGCACCGTAGCCCGGAAGATGCCGGTCACCTCGCTGCGCAGAACTTCGTAACCTTCGAGCCAGACTACCGCCGGTGGATCTTCCGGTTCTCCAGTCACCATCTCGAGATGGCGCAGCACGTTCCAGACCCCCCGCTCGGCCATCGCGACCCAGTGGGCGTCGTTGGAACCGAGCTGGCCCGTCTCGGTGGTGATAGCCGGTTTGCCCCGGGTCAGGGCGGTATTGGCGGTGTAGAGCGAGCGGTTCGGATCGCCGGGCCGGTCGGGATCGATGACGATATGATCAAGCCCGAAAGCGATGACCAGCCGCCGGGCGGCTTCATCCAGACTGCGGTTGCCGGTCTGCATCCAGTAGCAGTACGGGCGCAGGGCCTCGTTGCCATCCCCGCCGTGCATATCCACCACGAAGTCGGCCCGGGCGATGATCTCGGTTGTGATGACGTGGGCGATTCGGTCGGACACGGTACCGTCGGCCGAACCGGGGTAGACCCGGTTGAGGTTCTTACCGTCAATCGGGCTGTAATAGATCGTTCGGCCCAGGAATGAGGGCAGGTTGGCGACATGCACGATGATCACCTGGCCCGAGAGTTCTCTGGGCGAGAGCTCGGCCCGGATGTTCTGCAGAGCCGTGATCGGCGGGTACTCATAACCGTGCACTCCCGCGATCAGGGCCAGGGTCGGTCCGGGACGGGAACCGTTGATGAGGCTGATCGGGATCTGGGTGCCCTCATCGACGCCGGCCGGCACATCGAGAAAGCCCGAGACACTCTGGCCCGGACGGGCGACGAGCCGGCCCACAGCCAGGGGCGCCTGGGCGAATAGAGGCAGAGCGGTGAGATTGAGGAACAGGACACTGGCGGCCAGAGCGGGGAACGGCCGCCGGCGGCTTTCGCAGACCAGGGACACGACGGACCTCCTGAACGGATGACGGTCGACACCTTTCATTCTACTCCAGCCGTTCCGGCGGTGCCAGCCGGTGCCCGGGCGTTGCAGGACCGATCGGGATGGACCATGATGGTCAGGCTGGAACAGCCCGGAACTCGCACAGGAGAAAAGCAGATGTCCGACGGCGTGCCGGAAACAACCCGCGACTGGATCCCGCCCGGCGAATGGCGGCGCTTGCGCACCGTCGACGTCCATACCGCCGGCGAGCCCCTGCGGATCGTGACCGGCGGCATGGACGAACCTGCAGGAGCGACGATCCTCGAGCGCCGCCGCTGGCTGCACGAACACCTCGATGAGGTGCGCACGGCCCTGATGTGGGAACCGCGCGGGCACCGCGAGATGTACGGTTGCATCCTCACCCCGCCGGTCGAGGCCGGAAGCGATTTCGGGGTGCTCTTCCTGCACAACGAGGGCTATTCGACCATGTGCGGCCACGGCATCATCGGCATTGCCACCGCCGCCCCCCACCTGGATCTGGTCCCGTTCGCCGAACCGGAAACGGCGATGCGGATCGACACTCCGGCCGGACCGGTCGAGGCTGTAGCCCTCGTCGAGGCCGGGCAGGTGCGCCGGACGCGTTTCCGCAATGTTCCCAGCTTCGTCGACACGCTCGATGCCGTCGTCAATGTCCCCGGCCTGGGGGAGGTGCGCTACGACCTGGCCTTCGGTGGAGCCTACTACGCCTTCGTGCAGGCGGCCGACTTCGATCTGCGCTGTACCGCCGACGAGCACGATCGCCTGATCCGGATCGGTATGGCGATCAAACATGCCGTGATGGTCGACCGGCCGATCGAACATCCGCGCGAACCCGACCTGGGGTATCTCTACGGCACCATCTTCATCGCCCCGCCGCTCTCCGCCGGGGTCGATTCCCGCAACGTCTGTATCTTCGCCGACGGCCAGGTGGATCGTTCTCCCACCGGCACCGGGGTGAGCGCTCGTCTGGCGATCCATCACACCCGTGGCGAGATCGGTCCGGGGGAGGAGATGGTCATCGAGAGTATCATCGGCACGACCTTCACCGGCCGGGTCATCGACACCGCGACAGTCGGGGAAGTGCCGGCCGTCATTCCCGAGGTCGAGGGCTCGGCCCACCTCACCGGCCGCCACGAGTTCGTCATCGATCCCGACGACCCCCTCGCAGAGGGGTTCTTCCTGGGGTGAGGATGCACTACAAGCCCTCCGGGGAGAGTCAGAGAGAGAGGACATCGCCATGAATGGTCCCAGTTTCAGAACCGGGTCCTGCCGACTCCTGGCTCCATTCCTGTTGCTCGGTTTCCTGTTACTCGCCGGCTGTTCGGGTGATACCCGCTCAGACGGCCGTCCCGGAATACTCACGGTCATGCAATCCTCGGTTGCGATCGGGGATCCCCACATCTGCAGTGATTCGGTCAACCGCCTCAGCCTTGTCTTCTCGATCTACGATGCCCTCATTACCCGCGACGCCGCCGGGAACTATGTGCCTGCCCTGGCCCGGAGCTGGAGTGTGGCCGAAGACGACCTGACCTGGACGTTCCACCTGCGCCCGGACGTGCAGTTCCACAACGGCGAGATTCTCACAGCTGATGACGTCGTCGCCACCCTGGAGAGGGTGCTCGATCCGGCGATCGGCGGTGCTTTCGGTACTCAGGGGGTCTATCTCAGCTATCTGGGTGACGCCGGGATCTCGGCTCACGACGAACTGACCGTCCGGATCGTCACCCCGGAACCGATGGCCGATCTGCTCGACCTGCTCGTGGCCATGCCGATCGGACCCGCCAGCGAACTCCACCGCCTGCCCGGGGAGTATATCGGCAGCGGACCCTACCGGATCGGGGCGATCCGGGAAGGTCAGGCCATCCTCGAGGCTCATAGCGGCTACTGGGGTCCGGAACCGGAATACCGCGAGATCCACTGGCTGGCGGAGCCCGATCCGGAAGTCCGGGTCGAAGCCCTCATGAACGGTCGGGTCGATGTCATCGCCGGTCTCAGACCGGCGGACCGGGAGCGGATGGAAGGAGAGGGGAGCGGACTGATTCATGAACTCGAGAGCGGTCTCTGCATCATCTTCATGTGCAACGCTTTCGAGGGGCCGTGCGCCGACCGCCGGGTCAGGCAGGCACTGAACTACGCTCTCGATGTCGAGGCCATCATCAGGGATGTGAAGGAGGGTGCCGCAACCCCCCTGAACGGATATCTGACGCCCCATCATTTCGGGCACAATCCGCAGACACCGGTCTATGGGTACGATCCCGATCGGGCCAGGACTCTTCTGGCGGAGGCAGGCTTCGCCGGGGGGCTGGAACTGGTACTCGATATTCCGGCGGCAATGCCCGATGAGGCTCCCGCTCTGGCGCAGATGATGACCGAACAGTACCGGGAGGTGGGGATCTCGGTCGAAGTCGTGGTGCACGAAGATCGAGCCGCCTACTCCGAGATGGTAAGGGAGAAGCGGATAAATGATGCCTGCTGCTTCGATTCGAGTCCGCGCAGTACCTGGCGGGTGCTGCGCGAGAAGCTGCACTCGACTCTGCAGGGTCCCTGGTGGCAGGGGTATGACAACCCACGGGTGAATTCCCTGATCGCCGAGGCGGAGGCGACCTTCTCCGATCAGGACCGCCAGGCGATCTACAGGCGGATTTACACCCTGGTCCGGGATGATGCGCCCTGGATATTCCTCTACCGGCCGACCAGCATCTGGGCTGTCAGCAGCATGGCTCTTCCTCAGTGGCGGCCGCGGGCTGACGGCCTGCTGCTGTTCTGATCGATCCCTGCGGTACCGGCAACCTGAGCAGCATCGATCTTTTCCTGCAACCATTGCGTTCCATATCCCGACTCACTTGATAGAATGGATACCCCGCAAGACATCCAGGCCGGAGACCGCCGGCTCATCTCCCGCATCCGCCAGCAGGGCGATGAGGGAGCTTTTCGCGAGCTCTTCCGGCGCTACACACCCCGTCTGACCGGTTTTGTGACCCGCCTGCTGGCGGGTCCGGAGAGCAATGTGGAGGATGTCGTCCAGGAGACCTGGATCCGGGCCTGCGAGTCGTTCGACAGCTTCCGGTGGCGCTCGGCCTTCGGGACCTGGCTTCAGGAGATCGGACTCAACGTGGTTCGCGAGCATCTCCGTCAGCAAAGCCGTTCCCCGCTGATACCAGGGGACGTCATTCCCACCACTGTCGTTCCGCCGGCTCCCGACGATGACCGGATCGACCTGGAACGTCTCATCCGGGCGCTGCCCGATGAACAGCGGTTCGTCCTGGTGCTGCATGACATCGAAGGGATGAAACACCGCGAGATCGCCGAGCGGCTGGCTATGCCGGAGGGGACGTCGAAGAGTCACCTCTCGAGAGCGCGCCGAACACTGCGCTGGCAGCTGACCGGTGTGAAGGAGATCGAGCATGAACACCGATGAAGAGATGTCTCCCGAGATCGAGGCCCTGGCCGCACTGCCCCGGGAGCGCGAACCCGATCCGGAGCTGGAGGAACGGGTGGTCGACGAGCTTACCCGGCGGGGAATCCTCGGGCCGCGGCGGCGATCCGTGATCGAACTGACCGGCCGGCGCCTGGCCGGCGTGGCGGCGGCGGTGGCCCTGCTCATCACGAGCGGATTTGCCATGGGTTACCTGACGGGAACCTGGCGGGCACGGGGAGCGGTGGTTACGTCAGCGAACGACGGTTTCCACCTCGCCGTGGAGGTTCAGCGGGCGAGCAGCGATTACCTCGCGGCCCTGCAGGATCTGGCTCTTTACGAGCAGATTTTGACCGAACAGGAGCGCGAGCAGGGGCGGGAGGTCGCTCTGGCCACCCTGGGTTCGGCCGCCCGTGCAATCGCCGGACTGGCCCCGAGTGATGAGATCCTCAGACAGATGCTGGCGGCCGTCCTCCGGCCCGGGACGTCTGTCATACCGGTTTCTGCAGACCGGCTGAACGTTCAATTCTAACCGTGAATTCCACCCTGAGAGGAGGCCGTATCATGAAGCGGAGGGGGCACTATCTGAGCGTAGGGGTCGCGATTCTGCTCATAACGGGCGTCTTTGCGGGTTCGGCATCAGCTCAGCGTGATTTCGACCTGCGGGCCCGGAATCTGCGGGAGAGGATTCCCCAACCGACGGAGATGCTGGGGATACTGGAGCTGTCAACGGGCCCCAATGCCGATCTGACCATCAGCCGGGACGATATGTATTACACATTCCCGACCGAACCGAAGATCAAGGCGATCGATCCCGACGGTCCGGCCGCCGGAATCCTCAGGCGCGGAGACACCATTGTGGCCATCGACGGTCTGCTGATCACGACCCGTCAGGCCGGGCGGCGCTATGCTGCTCTGAAAGCCGGCGAGCCGGTCAAAGTAACAGTGCGCCGGGGGAGGCGGCACAGAACCCTCACTATCGTCCCGAGAGAACCTGCGAGCAGTGATTCCGTCACGGTTCCGGTCTTGCCGCCCGAGGAAACAATAGCGCTGCTGGACTCTCTGCTGGGTTCTATCGACAGGTATGTCGAAGAGATCGAGAACAACCTCGGTCAGGGCTCGTACGACCCGAGTTCAGCCGTGTGGCAGGAAGCCTTCGGCCTCGGCCTGGGCCTTTCTTTCCGGGGCTCTTTGATCGACCGGCGGGGCAAGGATCAGATCTGGATTTTCAACGATTCCCCTCTGGTCAAGACCGTGGAGCCGGGGAGTCCGGCGGATATCGGCGGGATACGCCCGTGGGATGTTCTGACGCATATCGACGGTACCCGCCTTACCCGGGACGCCGGGGGGCGTGAGTTCTCTCGAATCAAACCCGGCCAGACGATCACCTGGACAGTCGAGCGGGATGGCCGCCGGATCACGGTAGAGACCACCCTGCCGCCAGGTTCCTGAACGACGGGGGAACGGGCAGACGGGTATGGAGGTCGGTCCGGAGACGGGCCGACCTCTTGTTCCCTTTATTCCATCCGCAGGGCGATGACCGGGTCGACCCGGGAGGCCCGGTGGGCCGGGGCCAGGGTGGCCAGAACCGAAACGACCATCAGAACGACGGCCGCCGCCACCAGGCCCACCGGTTGGATCGGCACGGCGTTCTGTGACAAATTCCCGATGATGATCGTGACCGCCACCGCGCCGGGCAATCCGATCGCCATCCCGATCCCCGCCATCTTCAGGCCGTTGAGGGTCACCCCCCGGATGATCCGACCCCGCCGGGCGCCCATCGCCATCCGCAGACCGATCTCGCGTACCTGCAGGGTGACCCGGTAGGCCAGCACGCCGTAGATGCCCAGGGCGGCCAGCAACAATCCCATCGCCCCGAAGCCGAAGAGGATCCCCATGATGACGTTCTGGGCCACGAAGAACTGCTCCATGAAGTCTTCGAGCGGCAGCATCTGTACGATGGCGGCCTCGGCTTCGAAATCATAGATCTGCCGGCGCACGGCATCGGCCAGGGCCTGGGGGGGCATGGCGGTCTTGAGGGCGACATTGACCCCGCTGGCCGGTACCTGGTACCAGGGCAGGTAGAGAACGGGGAGCAGGTCGGTATTGATTGCCAGCCCGTGCCGCACGGTGCCGACGATCCCGACGATCTCGCGGGATTCGCCGAGAATCGTGATGTGCTGACCGAGGGGATCCTCGCCGGTCCAGTACAGTTCGGCCATGGCCTCGTTGATGATGATGACCGGGGCGGTCCCGAGTCGGTCGCCGCCGGTGAAGGTGCGACCGGACCGGTGCGGAATCTCGAGAATCTCGAAGAAGCCGGGGGTGACCATCAGCCGGCTCACCTGGGGGCGCGAATCGGGATCTTCCGGGGGCCGGGCGTCGATGGTGAAGTACTCCTGCGGCACGAAGGGGGTACGCGGACGGGCGTTGGCCAGGATCACCCCCTCGACTCCCGGCAGGGCGGCCAGACGCTCGCCGAGCTGCTCGCCGGCATTGGCGATCACCTCCTCCTCGGCATACCGTTCCGCCGGCAGATTGAGACCGAAGGTGAGCAGGTTCGCTGTCTCGAACCCGGGATCGGTGTTCTGCAGGACCTGGAAAGAGCGGATCAACACTCCGGCGCCGCCCAGGGCCATCAGGGCCAGGGCCACTTCGGCTACTACCAGCACGCCCGAAGTCCGCCGCTGGCGCCGGCCGCCCCCCAGGCCGGCCGAACCCTCGCGCAGCGTGCCGGCGGTGTCGAACTCGCGCAGGTGCAGCAGAGGGAAAAAACCGAACAGGAACATCCCCACCAGGGTGATCCCCAGGGTGAAGAGAAGGACAGCGACATCCATGACCGGCTGGTAGGGTCCCGGCAGGTTGGCGGATAACATCCGGTTGACTATCTGCACCCCCTGTGAGCTCACCAGCAGGCTCAGGGCCCCGGCGGCCAGAGCCATGAGACCGCTTTCGGTGAAGAGCTGGCGCACGATCTGCAATCGACCGGCGCCGATGCTCATCCGGATCGCCATCTCGCGCCGACGGGCCAGGCTGCGGGCCAGCAGCAGGTTGGCCAGGTTGGCGCAGGCAATCAGCAGGATGAAAAGCATCGCTCCCTGGATGATGGCGAAGAGGATCCGGTTCTGCCGATTCGGGATCTCGTGACGCAGGTTCAGGGCGTCGATGGTATAGCCGCGATTGGCCTCGGGGTGTTCTTCGATCAGACGCTCCATCAAAGCGGCCATCTCGATCTGGGCCACCTCGTCTCCGATCCCCGCGCCAAGCCGGCCGAAGACGAGCAGACTCCGCTGGGCCCGGTTCGCCGCCGATGGATCGATGGCCAGGGGAGTGAAGACCTCGAGATTGGGGACCAGGAAATCGAAGTCGGCGGGCAGAACGCCGATGATCGTATGCGGCTGGCCGTTGAGCGGAACCGTGACCGGCTCCAGTCCGGTCGCTGTTTCCTCCTCGTTGCCGAGCCGTTCGCTCCAGAAGGTATGGCTGACCACGATGACCCGCTCGCCGCCCGCGACGGCTTCCTCGGCCGCAAAGTGTCGTCCGCGGACGACATCGACTCCGAACAGGGGAAAGAACTCCGAGGTCACGGTGGCCCCGAGGATCGTTTCGGGGGTCTCACCGCCATCCTGGAGGACAAAGGGCTGGATCTGCATTGCCGCCAGGTCCTCATAGGAATTCTGCCGTTCGCGCAGGTCGACAAAGTTGGGGACCGACATGCCCGAGATAGCCCCGCGCGGGGCATCGAGAGCGCGGTCGCCGATGAAGGAAAGCCGGTCGGCCTCATGGTAGGGCAGGGGACGGTAGAAGACGCCGTTGATCATGCTGAAGACGATCGTATTGCCGGCGATCGCCAGGGCCAGCGAGAGAACGGCTACCACGGAAATCTTCCAGGAGCGGCGTAAGGTCCGAAAGGCCAGGCGGATATCGCGTACGAGATCGAACATGTCGGGCTCCAGGCACGGGTGTCCTGTTCGGGGGACAGCCACGATTTCCCTGCCACATTCAAGCGTCGCGAAGGAGCGCGGCTACCGGTCTGACGGGGGATACGGGTCGATCGCTCCGGCTGTTGTTAGGAAGAAAGTGTGGTTTTTCCGGCTACTCCTTGATTCGTGCTGCCCGCCGGAAGTGCATCCTGAGGGGCAGGTCCATACCCTGGATAGAAACGCTTCCCTCCATGATGATCTCCATCTCCGCCGCAAGGATCATGGCCGTTCCCGGGGCGGCATGGAAAACGCTCGTACCCACGCCGCTTATTCCGACGTCGATACCCTCGCCGAAACCGCTGAGAGCAGCCTCGGAGGTGACTTCGATCCGCCAGGCACGAGCACCCTCATACTCGCTCAATCCGCGGCAGGTATAATGATCGATGAAAACGAGATCGAGGTGGGTACCATCGAGCTGGTCGATCGGGTAGCTGTATTCCCTCGTCCACGTTGTTCCCTCCTGCAGATCTCCCTCGGGGAGGTAGAGAAAGAGGAACTGCAGCAGGTCATCGAAGGAAGGAATCCCGCCCTGATCGAGGACATACTGGTTGTCTTCCAGGCCGGTTGCGGTACTGATCCGACCCCGGTCGTTCAGAGTAAGGATGCTTTCGAGGCCGATGACGTCGGCAATATCGGCGGCTTCCCCTCCCGCCGCCGCATCGTCGACGCTGGTAGCTGTTTCCACCCTCAGGCGGAAGGTAGCGTCTTCGATGCTGGTGAGAGTGAGTTCGAAGGTTGTGTCCGCGTCGAGGACCTGCTCGCCCTGCCCCGGGATGGTGATGGTCTGCGTCTGTCCATTCGTCAGCGTGTAGGCGACTGCCGTTCCAGACGGCCAGTGGTGGGCGACCGCCCCACGGCCGGCACCGGAGGAAGCACAGGCGGCTGTCGTGAGCAGGACCGCAAGGAGCGAGGCGAAACGGTACCGTTCAAACCGGGTTCTCATGATCATTTCCTCCTGAAACAGCAGTTTTTGCGGGCGACACCGATCCCTTATGTCGGCGGCACCCGCGCCGGACCTATATATATGAATCATATATATAGGATTAGTTGATATATACGCTGGTTGGGGTAACCAGGTTGCAGATTTCGGCCGAGGCGGGTTTTTCTACTCGGTCCGCATCACGGTCAGGGGATCGGTCCGGGCCGCGCGCCGGGCCGGCAGCAGACTGGCCAGCCAGGCCACCAGGCCGAGCACGACCGCCGAGCCGGCCAGGATCAGGGGATCGGTCAGGTCGACCTCGTAGACCAGCGAAGCCAGCCAGCGGGTCAGCACGATCGACGCGGCGAGCCCGAGGGCGATTCCCGTCCCGGCCAGCACCATGCCCTCGCGGAGGATGAGACCGCGTACCTGGGAGATGCGGGCGCCGATCGCCAGGTGGATGCCGAGTTCATACTGTCGCTGGCTGACGGTATACGAGAGCACCCCGTAGATGCCGGTCACGGCCAGCAGCAGGGCCACGGCGGCGAAGATCGTCATCAGGGCCATGGCGAAGCGATCGCGGGCGATGACCGAACCGACGATGTTATCGAGGGAACGGGGATTGTAAAACACCAGGGCGGGATCGAGATCGGCCAGTTCGGCCCGCACCGCCTCGGTCACCGCCGGCAGTTCGCCCCGGTACTTCACCGTCCAGGTCATGACCCAGGGGCGGTCCCCGGCCCACTGCTCGTAGGGATAGTAGATGTGATCGATCACCTCCTCGCGGTAACCGATCCGCACATCCTCGACGATCCCGACGATCTCGCGCATGATACCGTTGTACCAGATCTGGTCACCGATCGGATCGCCATCGGTGAAATTCCGATCGGCCAGACTTCGGCTGATGAGGAGGACCGGCGGAGCCTCGCTGCCATCGGCAGGTTGAAAGGAACGGCCGGCGACGAGATCGATACCCGTGACGTCGAAGTAGTCGCCCGCCACGATCCGGACATTGGCCAGGTGCCAGCCGGCTTCCCCGGTGGCCTCGTACTCGCTCCTGATGACGTACCCCCAGCTGTGGTATGCACCCTGCGCGGGCAGGCGGGAGACCGCGCCGGCTGACACCACGCCGGGCAGGGCTTCGAGCCGGGAGCGGAACTCGGAGTCGAAGGTCAGCCGGCGGGCGGGTTCGGCGACCGGGTAGGCTGATGTCGGCAGGCTGATCTCGAAGGTCAGCACGTTGGCGGGTTCGATCCCGAGGTCGATGGCCCTCAGCCGGTTGAAACTCTGGACCAGCAGGGCAGCCCCGACGAGGAGCAGCAGGGCCAGGGCGGTCTGCACCACTACCAGGGCACTTCGCAGGTAGCGCTGGCGGATCCCGGCGCTGGTGCTGTGCCCCACCTCGCGCAGGGTGCGCTCGATGTCAGGGCGGGTCGAGCGCAGAGCCGGAACCAGACCGAAAAGAAGACCGGTGATGACAGCCAGGCCGGCGGTGAAGAAGAAAACGGCGGCGTTGAAGCCGATCTCATCGACCCGGGGCAGGGCGTCGGGGCACAGGGCGAGCAGGAAACGGATGCCGCCGGCGGCCAGCAGCAGGCCGAGCAGAGCCCCCAGGGCGGCCAGGACCAGGCTCTCGGTCAGACGCTGGCGCAGCAGACGGCCCCGGCTCGATCCGAGCGCGGATCGGATGGCCAGCTCCCGTTCCATGTAGTTGCCCCGGGCCAACGTGAGATTGGCTACGTTGACGCAGGCGATCAGCAGGACGAAGCCGACCGCGGCGAAGAGGATCCAGAGCATGGTGTCGCTGCCGCCGATGACCTTTTCGGACAGCGGCACGGCTCCGACAGTCCAGGCATCGCGGTCGGGTGAGAATTCGACATCGATGGCGGTCGCGATCGCATCCAGTTCGGCCTGATTCTCTTCGAGACTCACGTCGGAACGGAGCCGGCCGATGCTGCTGAGATAGTAATTGTCGCGACTGTTGTTGGAGGCATGGGGGAAGCCGGGGGGAGGTGAGCCGGGGACCAGGTTCAGGGCCATCCAGACATCCACCCGGCGGCCGAAGGGTTCGGAGAAATCGTGCGGCATGATCCCGATCACCCGGCGGGGATCCCCGTCGAGAATAATGCTCGAACCCAGGGCCGAGGATTCCCCGGCGAAGTATTCCTGCCAGAGCCGATGACTGATAATGACATCAGTGGTGTCGTACCGTTCCTCGTCACGGGTGAACGTTCGTCCCAGTATCGGCTCGGTTCCCAGCACCGTGAAGTAGCCGGCGCTGATCGGCATGGTGATGATCCGGCGGGGAGTGTCCCCCCCGGTCAGATCGAAACCGGTCAGGCGGTAGTCGTAGTAACAGGCGACCTCGGACAGGGTGGTGGCGCGCTCGCGCACGTCGAGGAAATCGAGACCGGTCAGGTAGGAGGTGAAATTCTCCTGGCCGATCTCCCGGTGATCGAGCTTGACGAGCTGACCGGGATCATCGTACGGCAGGGGCTGCAGGATTACCCCGTTGAGAACGGTGAAGAGGGCGGTATTGGCTCCGATGCCCAGAGCCAGGGTCAGCAGGGCGGCCAGGGTGTACTTCGGCTGACGGCGCAGGCTGCTCAGGGCATGGCGCAGATCGTACCAGAGATTCTCCATCAGGTGGCCTCGTGTCTCCTCGGGTTCACGGTGTTCTTTCAGGTGTCGCCGGAAGCGCCGGCTTTCGAGCACGATCGTGAGGTCGCGGGGGGCCTCGCCGCGCAGGCGGCTTCCCAGGCAGGAGAAGAGCAGAGAGAGTCCCTCGCGCCAGTACCACAGCCGGGCGCAGAGCGGACTGCGCCGCGGCCTGATCCGGCTGCCGTACTCCTCTTCGAGATCGGCCAGGAGCAGGACCCGCTCGTTCGGCGGCAGGCAGAGCCGCAGGCCGAACCGGAGCAGGATCGGGGCGCGTCCGCTATTCATGACGAATCGCCTCCACCGGATCGGCTCTCAGGGCCCGACGCAGGGGGATGGCGCCGGCCGCCAGAGCGGCAGCGAGCATGATCGCCGCCATGCCCAGATAGGTCGGCGCATCGAAGGTCCCGGTCCGGAAGAGCAGACTCTCGAGCACCCGCGTGCCGGCTGCGGCACCGGCCAGCCCCAGGCCGATCCCGATCGCCGTCAGCAGGGTCGTCTGGCGCATGATGAGACCCACGATGTCACCCGGGCGGGCTCCCAGCGCGATCCGGATGCCCATCTCGCGCAGACGCTGGGAAACGGCGAAAGAGATCACGCCATAGATCCCCACCGCTGCCAGGATCAGGGCGATGGTCGAAAACACGCCGAAGAGCCAGGTGGTCAGATTGGCTCGCCAGTTGGCCCGCCGCATCACGTCGCGGGCGGTGAGGATGTCATAGATCGGCAGGTCGGAATCGATCTGCGCCACTGCTTCGCGGACGGAAGGCACCAGCTCGAGGGGATCGCCTGCGGTGCGCACGACCAGATCGAACTCCGCTTCCGGTTCCTGAGGCATGGGCAGGAAGCAGCAGGGCGACACTTCCTGGGCCAGAGCCTGTTCCCGCACGTCACCGGTCACGCCGATGATTTCGATCCAGGGATTATCCGAATCGACCGGACCCCACTTCAGGCGCTTGCCGACCGGGTTCTCGCCGGGCCAGTTCAGTTCGGCAAAGGCCTGCGAGACGATCACTACCGGCGAGCCGCTACGGCCGTCCTCGGGCGTGAACGGGCGTCCCTGCAGCAGTGGTATCCGCAGGATGTCGAACAGATCGGGCTGTATGCTGTAGTAGAAACTGAAACGGGGTCGTTCCCCTTCCTCTGGTTGATGGCCCTCGGGTGTGTAGAAGCGGGCATAGGCGGGACGGGCCATCGGGACGGTGGAGATCAAAGAGGCGCTCTCGATCCCCGGCAGGCGGTCGATGCGCTCGGTCAGGGCATCGGCGAAAGCGCGGTGACTGGTTCCGTCGGGATAGCTCTGCTCGGGCAGGGAGATGTGAACGCTCACGACGCCGTCGAGATCGAAACCGGGTTCAGTCTGCCGGGCGTTGAAGAAGCTGCGCAGCATCAGCCCGGCCCCGATGAGCACGACCGTCGCCACCGCCACTTCGAAGATGATCAATCCGGAACGCAGCATGCTGCGCCGCCTGCTTCCGGCGGTCCGCTGGCCGGCTCCCTGGATGAAGGTGGCCAGGTCGGGCCGCGAGGAACTGAGCGCCGGTGCCAGACCGAAGAGGATCCCGGCCGTGACCGTGATGGCGATGATCGAGAGGACGACCGGCAGACTGGCTTCGAAACGCACGTAGTAGGGAAACTGCTCGGGGATGCCGGCCAGAAGCAGCTTGCGCCCCAGAACACCCGCGACGAGTCCTGTCACACCCCCGACTCCGGCCAGGAGCAGGCTCTCGATCAGGAGCTGACGTACCAGACGGCCGCGTCCGGCTCCGAGGGTCGAGCGCACCGCGATCTCCGACTGCCGTCCCGAAAGCCGGGAGAGCATCAGGTTGGCGATATTGGCGCAGGCCAGCAGCAGGACCAGGCAGACGATGGCATAGAAGATGATGATGGTCTGCCGCCATTGAGAGCTGAATTCCCTCTGCAGGGGGTTCAGGTCGATCACGATCCCGGAGAGGGATTCGGGGTAGGTCTCGGCCAGGTTGACTGTAATCTGCCGCAGTTCTTCCCGGGCGGCCTCGCACGAGACCCCCG
>Ga0180432_10007429_pt1 | contig 13916 bp, 13 predicted proteins | sample SS_ome_10_FD_132414 | JGI IMG/M metagenome (GOLD analysis project Ga0180432, IMG submission 132414) | Hypersaline lake sediment archaeal communities from the Salton Sea, California, USA - SS_1_MS_2 metaG | ecosystem: Environmental > Aquatic > Non-marine Saline and Alkaline > Hypersaline >...
CAATTCTGTACTATTGTTATGCACGTCAACTCCTATATAATATGTGGCCATGAGGGCTCCTTTCGTATAAGGGTTAATATTTACCGAATTATACTTGAGGATGCCCTCTCTTCATATCTTCACTAAGACACGAAGGGAAATTATCAAGATAAGAAGATAAGAACAGATTTTGTTTGGTGGTTATTGCAGGCCGATGAGCCAGTATTTTGTGAAGATGGCAAGGTCTTTGTTGTCGATGGAGCCGGAGAAGTCAAGGTCAGCCTGTCGGCAATTTGTTTTTAACCAGCAATCAGCGAACTTCAATAAATCAGGATTATTTACATCGCCATCGCCTGTAAGGTCTGCACCGCCGCACGTTCCGCAGCTGGTAAGAAGCCAGTAACCAGCAAAGTGTGCAAAATCCTCGAGGTCAATGAAGCCATTATTTACCAAATCTGCTGACGAGCACGGCATATTATCCATCCAGCAGCGAGCAAAAAATGAATAGTCTTTCAAGTCAACTTCGTACCAGCCGACAAAGTTAACTAACGGCCAGACGTGTATTGGATAATCGTTACCATCGTTAATTGTCCAGATATCGTTGGGGCCGTTGATTGTTTCACCAACAAAATCCCAGCCAACAGAAGTAAAGGTAGTTTCTTTCTGCATATTCTCCGTCGTTTCGCCAATTACATTAGGGTCGGTATCGTTGCCGATGCCGTTTATATCCGGATTAGCATCACTGTCCCAGAAACACTTGGTATAAGAAGTGCCATCACTATATCCCAATAGTCCACCTACGCTTGTAGTGCCAGAAACATCGCCTATGGCATAACAATGTGTTATCCCGCTCAACCAGTTCAGGTACCAATAATACTCACTTGAACCTACGAGTCCTCCGATGTTATCACTTCCTGTAACGCTTCCTGTCGCATAGCAATTTGAGATCTCGGTGGCGTAATTCTTGCCAACCAAACCGCCGATATTAACATCCCCTACGACATCCCCTGCTGCATAGCAATTTGAAACCCTGGCGAAGGAATTCACTCCGACCATCCCGCCGATAGCACCAGAACTCCCCACAACGTTTCCGACTGCATAGCAGTTTTTAATTGTGCCATCGTTGCAACCTACCAATCCACCAACCGCAGATGAACCTGAAACACTATTTGTTGTATATGAGTCGGTTATCTGGTTTATTCCTACTGACTCATAGGGTGTGTCATTTTCTTCGATGGCTACGAACACCATTCGATTCCTTCCCACCAACCCACCAACCCCATTAACTCCTGAAATGTGACCGCCTTCGACACAGCAATTGGTTACGTTTCCATAATATAAGAAACCAACCAAAGAACCTACAATATTGCCTGTTCCTGCATTGACATTGGTGTCAATTAAAGTTAGATCTTTGATCTCAGCGCCATCAACATAACTAAAAAGACCGATGTTGTCGGTGTCGGTAATTTGATAATTGAAATTGGAGATGGTGAAACCATTTCCATCAAATACACCGGTAAAGGGTTTATTGTCTGGATGGCCAAGGAATACAAATTCCCCGATAATGTTGAACTGTGTACCTGTGAATTGGGCGAGGTCAATGTCGTCTGTGAGGACGAAGTGACTGGCCCAGTCTTCATCGTGTAGGCCGATGTCGTTCATATCGTATGGATTGGAGATTCGGTAGGGATTTGATTCTGAGCCGTCTCCGCCGGAGTATTTGGCGAGGCAGATAGCGTTTGAAAAACCAAATAATATTACTAAGCTTAAAAAGAGTATTTTTTTGAACATTTTTTCCTCCTGCTTTTGGGAGATAATAGCTCGTCAAAAGCCCTACAGAGGCAAATAAAGCCGCAATTGCCTCCGCTATTAATAATCAGAACAATTATAAACATAAATGCCCGGCTTTGCAAGGATAAAATCATTGAATATTGGGGTTGAGATAGCCGCGGCCTGCGGCCTCGCAATGACAGTTTTTTAATAGACTCCTCGACTGCGCTGCGCTTCGCTCAAGGCAGGCAGGGCAGGTATTTAATATTGGGGTTGAGATAGAGCAATAAAATTTGTAAACTCCTGTTTTTGGAAAGACTTTATGATGGGAAAAAAACCGTTGATTTTGATAGGTGAATCAGTTCACGCATCAATTCCTAAAACCGGCGGGATAATGAAAGAGCTTAGCGAGCTTGGGCCGGATGCCTACTCGAAGCCATCGGAGCCATTGAATTATATCAAGGGTTTGATTGAATCGCAGACGGCTGACGGCGCCGACTATATTGCGGTTAATGTCGATGCCTTCGGTGAAAGCGAGCCGCAGGCCGCTGTGGATATGATGGTCGAATACGTTAAAATGGTTCGCAAATGGGGCGGCGGGACGGCCGTATGTATCGACAGCAGTAATGACGATGTTCTAAAAACCGGACTGCGGGAGTGGTACAACAGCAAGAAAGAAGTCAAACAGCCGCTGATAAATTCTGTGAAGGTCTATACGATGGATAATATGTTAGGGCTGAAGAAAGAGCTTGACTACTCATTCATTGGGCTGCTTGTCAGTGAGGAGAAACCGACAGGGGGGGGCGGCTCACACTCGGTTGATGAGCTGTATTCTTTGGCCGGGCGGATTTTTGACGAGGCGGTGGGGAAATACGGTTTCGTCGCCGATGAGATATTTTTCGATTCGACGGTATTTCCATTAGCGATAGATATGCCGATGGAACCGAATGTGGCGGGCTATACGTACCGGGCGTTCGAGACGATAAGGAAAATCAAGAGCGATGCTAAAATGAAGGAAGCACACTGTTCGCTTGGGATTAGTAACTGCGGTCGTGACCTGCCGGGCCGAAAGGTTGGGGTCTGCAGGGCGTACGTGGCGAAGGCGATGGAGTACGGCCTTGACGCTGCAATCGTTAACGTTGCACATCATTACGGCGAAGTTGAGCCGGCGCAGGAGCTTTTAGAGCTGGTTGATGCTTATGCAAAGATGGATGGTTCGGCTGAAAGATTGAACGAGGCGATGGCTCTGATGGGCAAATTCTGCCGGGAGTGCAGGGAGCCGGCGGGTTAGCCGTTTTATACCCTTAAGGGTAGTAAATGTCCGCGAATAAGACCGTAACTGGTTTTTTTAGTTACTTACCCGCGGATAAACGGGAAAATTCAATTGAGAACAGTATATTTTGCGAGTTGAGGGTGGATTTTGTTCTTGCCGGTTTAATGGGGGTTTGTTAAAAAGGGGCAGTTTTGTCAGGTTAAAATAACTTGTGGAAAGGAGTGGCATTATGGCGGGAAAAAAAGAAGCTGCGGAAAAACCGGAAGATTCGGGCGATGAAAAAGAGGCCCAGGAGAATGTAAAAGCCGAACAGCCCGCAGATGTTCAGCCGGAACAGAAATTCGAAGAGGTCAGCAGTGATTCGCGAATGATGGGGATGCTGTGCCATCTGTTGGGACTTTTCACCTGCTTTATAGGGCCATTGATTATCTGGCTGATTAAGAAAGATGAGGACCCATTCGTTGATAACCAGGGCAAAGAGGCACTGAACTTTCAGATTACCGTAGGAATTGCCTTTATTGTTTCGGGATTGCTGGCCCTTGTTTGTGTTGGGGTGTTTCTGGGTATTGCAGTGGGCATTGCCGATTTGGTGTTCTGTATCGTTGCCGCCGCCAAGGCTAACAGCGGCCAGGCCTATCGATACCCTGTGAGTATCCGGTTCATCAGGTAAGATTTCAGTCGATAACGATACCGTAGCTGCACTATCATAAGGGCGTATGACAAGTTAGCTTATGCGATTTCTTGTTAAGTTACTGGTGAGTGTCGTTATCATTGTCTTTTGTGGGCAGATAGGCCGGAAGCTGCCCGCATTGGCTGGTTTGATAGCCGTAATGCCGCTGACCGGTCTGATTGTGTTAGTCTGGTTATATACGGAGGCCCCCGGCAATTTCAATCTGATGACTGAATATACTAAAGGCGCTTTGTGGGGGATTGTGCCGAGCATTTTATTTTTCCTGGTTGCCTTAATGTGCTTTCGCCGGCAATTGTCGCTCTGGATTGTGGTCTGTGTGAGTTTTGCGGTGTGGCTCATCGGGGCATTTATTCATCAGTGGCTGCTTAATAAATAGTGAGCAGCGTTTAGCGGAGAGTTGATTGTTTGTCGGCGACAGATACAAGCGGAGGGCAAACCGCATTTAGCTGTGCTCTTGCAAAAGGGTGTTCCAGCAGATATTATTGTTTAAATGGCAGCAAAAACCGGCAAAGACAAAGAAAAACGAGGTTCAGTAGCGGTCAATAAAAAGGCCTACGGGAATTTCGAGCTGATTGAGAGGTTCGAGGCAGGTCTTTCGCTTTTAGGTACGGAGGTAAAATCACTTCGTGCCGGCAACGCCGACCTTAGCGGCTCATACGCAAGGATAGAGGACGACCGATGCCGGCTGATTGGCGCCAGCATTGCGGCGTATGAAAAAGCGGGAGCGGCTAATCATGAGCCGACCCGCAAGAGAAGTCTGCTGCTGCACAAAGCCGAGCTTCGCAAGATAAAAACAAAACTCGAACAGCGAGGTTTTACGCTTGTGCCGCTGCGGATTTACTTTAATAATAAAGGGCTGGCCAAAATAGAGCTGGCATTGGCCAGAGGCAAAAGACAATACGATAAACGAAAGACAATCACCGAGCGAGCACAAAAACGAGATATTGACAGAGAATTAAAAAGAAGAAGATAAAAAGATTTGCGGGAGTTTTTAGAATGGCTGAAGAGAAAAAAAAAGAAGAGAAAAAAATTATAGTTGACGAGGACTGGAAACAAGAGGCACAAAGGGAAAAAGAGGTTCTGGCCAAACAGGAGGAGGCGAAGCGGGAGAAGTCCACAGAAGAAAAAGCGGTTCGCGGCCCTTTACCGAGAGGTGATTTTGCTGCGCTTATAAGTATGCTGGTTACGCAGGCATTATTTTCTCTTGGGATGGTGCAGATGGAAGGTCAGGATGAAAAGAAGGAGCCGGATTTGGCGCTGGCAAAATACAATATCGATATGCTCGAGACGCTCCAGGAAAAGACCAAAGGCAACCTGAGCAAGGAAGAGGAGAAAGTTCTTGAGAATACGCTCGGCCAGGTTCGTATGGCTTATGTGAAGGCGGCAGAATAAAGGCCAAATATCATTTGGCATAATTTGAATTTTTTGCAGCGCCGATAACGCAAAGATTGCAGGGCAAGGGAAATTGGCGAATATATTAGATAAAATCATAGCGGACAAAAAAACGGAGGTTAGTTTTCGCAAGTCTCAAATTAGTGTTGATGAGCTTAAAGCGAAAATACGTTCGATGCCGAAGTGCCGCAATTTCTATAAGGCGGTTACTAAGCGCAGCAATCGGGGGCTGAACGTTATTGCTGAGGTGAAAAAGGCCTCGCCTTCGGCGGGCGTTATTTGCAAAGATTTTGACGCTGTGGCAATTGCTCAGAGTTACGAGAGGTGCGGGGCTGATGCAATCAGCGTTCTTACGGATGAAAAATATTTTCAGGGGCGACTCGAATACATAGAACAGATAAAGGAGACAGTGGCTTTGCCGATACTTCGGAAGGACTTTATTATCGACGGCTGGCAGGTTTTTGAGTCCCGTGCCGCAGGTGCCGACGCTATCCTGCTGATAGCTGAGGCGCTACCGGCTGGTGAGTTGATGGATTTAATGATAACCGCGGCAGAGTTGACCTTGACTGTGCTGTTGGAAGTACACGAGGCCGATATGCTCTTGAAGGTCCGCAGTCTTATCGGCTTTCCGAAAGGAGGATACAGCGTACTGGGCATCAACAATCGGGACCTGACTACGATGGAGGTGGATTTGAACACGACGGGACGATTAGCGGAAATGGTCAATGATAAAAAAGAACTGGTGGCCGAGAGCGGGATAAAGACCCGTGCGGACGTGCAGAAGCTCAAGGCCATCGGCGTAAGTGCGTGTTTGGTCGGCCAGACGCTGTGCGAAGAGGAAAATATCGAAGATAAATTTGCGGAGCTGTTTGGCTAATAATTTAAGTCGGTTCAGTTAGAAAAAGGATGGTTCAATTACTATGAGTATATTTTATTCTTTGCTCTTGGGATTGGTGGCTGGTATATTCAGCGGCTTAATAGGCATAGGTGGAGCGATAATTATTATTCCTGCGCTGGTGCTTTTTTTCGGCCTGTCCCAGCATACGGCACAGGGTACTACGCTGGCCTTGATGGTTCCGCCTATCGGTCTGCTGGCGGCGTGGACGTATTACGAACAGGGTTTAGTGGATTTGAAAATAGCCGGCCTTATATGTCTCGGATTTGTTGTGGGGGGGTTGGTGGGTGCGAGGTTCGCAACCGAAATCCCGGACGATATTTTGAGAAGGATTTTCGGGGTGATTTTACTTGTGGCATCTTTGCGAATGATTTTTCTCAAGTGAAGAGATTCCGTTAAGTCGACTGCAATTGATTTAGAAACGTCATTCTATTGGGACGGTGATTTACCTATACCTTCTTTTGTGCTTTCCGGATTTTGGCCCAGGTGTCACGAAGCGGCACCGTGCGGTTGAAGATAAGCAGAACATCCGAGCTGTCAGGGTCAGCGCAAAAATAACCGATTCGTTCAAATTGGTATCTGCTGAGTGGTTTTGCGTTGGCCAGCGACGGCTCTACACGGCAATTCGTCAGGACTTGAAGTGAGTTTGGATTAAGGTTTGATTTGAAATCTTCGCCCTCTGGGGCATCATCCGGGTTTTCTTTTGTGAACAAATGGTCGTAGAGTCGCACCCTGGCCTGTAGCGAATGCGTGGCCGATACCCAGTGGAGGGTTGATTTTACCTTACGTGCATCGGGGGCATCGCCGCCGCGAGTGGCCGGGTCATAAGTGCAGTGCAATTCGACGACCCGGCCGCTTTCATCTTTAACTACATCGGTGCAGGTAATGAAATATGCGTATCGCAGTCTTACTTCTCGTCCTGGTGTGAGGCGGTAGAATTTTTTCGGCGGCCGTTCCATAAAATCTTCCTGCTCGATATACAACTGGCGTGAGAATGGGACTTTTCGCATGCCAGCGGAGAGGTCTTCCGGGTTATTGACGGCTTCGAGCTGTTCGGTTTTGTCCTCAGGATAGTTATCGATGATGACTTTTAGCGGTTTTAGGACGGCCATTACGCGAGGCGATGTCCTGTTCAAATCTTCCCTCAAACAGTGTTCGAGAAGAGCGATATCGATGGTGCTGTTGAACTTGTTGACGCCGATGCGTTTGCAGAAGTTTCTGATAGCGGCCGGTGAGTAGCCTCGTCTTCGTAAGCCTGAGATTGTCGGCATACGCGGGTCGTCCCAGCCGTTCACCAGGCCCTGCTGGACTAATTGGAGCAATCTTCGTTTGCTCATTACGGTGTAGGTAAGATTGAGGCGGGCGAACTCGATTTGCTGTGAATGGAAAACTCCCAACTGCTGAAGGAACCAGTCGTAGAGGGGGCGGTGGTTTTCAAATTCGAGTGTGCAAATCGAATGTGTAACGCCTTCGATAGAATCTTCCAGGCCGTGCGCCCAGTCATACATCGGATAAATGCACCATTTGTCGGCAGTTCTGGGATGTGCTGCGTGCAGGATGCGATACATAACGGGGTCTCGCATATTGAGGTTTGGATGTGCCATATCAATTTTAGCGCGGAGTGTATGGGAGCCATCGGGGAATTCTCCGGTCTTCATCCGGTCGAAGAGGTTGAGGTTTTCTTCGATGCTGCGGTTGCGATAAGGGCTGTCGGTTCCCGGCTCGGTCAACGTGCCGCGATATTGTCTTATCTGGTCGGGGGTCAGGTCGCAGACGTATGCTTTTGATGCCTTGATGAGCTGGACGGCGTATTCATACATTTGCTCGAAGTAATCGGAGGCGAACAGCGGTCGGTCGGCCCAGTTAAAGCCGAGCCATCGAACATCCTGCTTGATTGCTTCGATGTATTCGGCCTCTTCCTTGATGGGATTTGTATCGTCGAATCGCAGATTGCAGAGGCCGCCGAATTCGGCAGCGATGCCGAAGTTAAGGCAGATGCTTTTTGCGTGTCCGATGTGCAAAAAGCCGTTCGGTTCGGGTGGAAAGCGGGTGACGACCCGGCCGTTCCATTTGTTTGTCTTTAAGTCATCGGCGACAATCTGCCGGACAAAGTCAAGCTTGGCTGTCGAATTATCTGTGCTCATATTTGCAGGTACCCTTGAGAGACCGGATGTTATTGCCTGATAATTTAGCACATTATAGTTATCCGGGAAAGAATAGGTAGTTGAAAACTTAGAGCTAAAAGTCCTGCTAATAAAATATCATCATTTGGCACAAGCTGTGTTGGCCGAGAAGTATAGAGCTACTTTAAGCCAACGCTCATCTCTTTAGACGACTTTACGTTTATCAACTCCGGCAGCTTAACTTTTAATACCAGACAGTAATCAAGATGTTCGGCTCGGTCTTTTTTCCCACAATATCACCTGTTGCCATGTTGGTTCTTTTTATTCTGATGCCAGGATTATTTTTTAGCCAATCGGTGATTTGCTCATTAAGAAAATCGATGGAGCCAGCGTGGGATTTTGTAAAGAATGTTCTTACACCCGTGATTCGGTCACTTGAGACTATTGCTTCCGCTTTTTTTTCTGCAGCCGGCTTTGTAGGTTCAATCTTCGGCATTTCCTTCGGAGCACCTCCGCTCAGATTCAGAGGGGTATGTGAAACGTCTGCACTACCTGAGTCTGTCTGGTCAAAAGGAATCGGCTCAGGGTTGTCTTTACGCTGAGGAGTGTTATTGATATCAAAATTTTCCATATACTTTCCCTCTACTGAAAATTAAAGTTTAATACCGTCAAACAATAACAACAACTCAATTTAGCTGATTTAGTTCAGTCGTTTTACGGACTATTTTTAACTTCCATTAGGTTCAGGTTTTTTGGTATTTTTTTTCTGTTGTGCTGCCGTTTTTTGAGCTTCTGCTTCGGCTTTTTCTGCTTCAGCTTTTGCTTTTTCTGCTTCAGCCTTTGCCTTCTCTGCTTCAGCCTTCGCCTTTTCGGCTTGGGCTTTTGCCTTTTGTGCCTCGGTTTTTATCTTTTCGGCCTCGGCCATTATTTGTTCTGCCTGGGTTGCCAGTTTTTCTCTGGCGGCCTTTTCGCTTTTAGCCCTTTCGCTTTTGGCCCTTTCGTAGGCCTGTCTGACGGAGGCTCGTGCTTTGGCTTTTTCTGTTTCTGCCTCTAAACGAGTTTTTTCCATTTGACGAGTTTTAAGCTCGAATTCGGCCTGGTGGGCTTCCAGCCCGAACGGGTCCATAATGGTTTTTTGCAGTTCCTGGAGGGCCTCGGTTACCGGGGGTGATTGGTGTTTCGCTCTGATGGTTTCGAGCATATCTTTTGTCGGCACACCACCGGCGGAGATAGTTGGAGTTATTATGAATATGACTTCCTTTGCTCTGTCCTCGTAATCTTTGCTGGAGAACAAAATGCCAAGCAGCGGTATGTCTTTCAGGAACGGGACGCCGCGAACGACGGAGCGTTCTTCGGATTTTCTTATTCCTCCGATGATTAGGCTTTCGCCCCTGCGGATGCGGTTTTCCTTATTTTGAATTTTTCGTTCTGTGATTATAGGAATCTGTTTTACGCCTTCGGGTGTAGATTTAGAGCCGATTTGTGCGGTGGTTTCCAGGCCAATATAGCCGTCCGCAAAGACGTGCGGTGTGATTTCGAGCGAATCTACGACCCACTCATATTCGGTTGTCATATACGGATAGACCTGTCCGCCGGTTACCACCTGTACCTCTTTGGGCAGCGGCACATAGTCTCTGGCTTCAATTTTAGCGGTTTCTCCATTTACGACTTCGAGTGTTGGATTCATCAGGATTTTTAAATATCCTCTGGAAATCAGCAGGTCAACCAATGCCCTGAATTCGTGTCCCGCTAACCCCAGATTTCTGGAGATTCCGACCTTAAGTCCTATTAATTCTCGTGCTTCCTCTCGCAAGGAGGCGCCGGGAAATGCAGGCTTTAATACTTCAGTGGGTGTGCCGCCGATGACTTCCCAGACTGTTTTTCCACCGAGATAGATTCTCTCTCCGAAGAGATTTTCTATTTTTATGGTGGTTTCGTGGTCCATAGTTACATCCGCATAAAGTTCGGATACGAGGCAGTCTATTCTGACCTGAATGGGCGGTACATCGACCTGCTTTAGGAACTGCAGGGCTGTCTGAGACTCTTGATGGTTTGGACACATAATTATCAACTGATTGGTAGGGGGGCTTTGACTGACCTTATAACCAAGCTGTTCTTTAATAAGTAATGAGAGTTTGTCAACAGTGTGATACCTGGTAAAGTAGAACAGTTTTACGCCGTCTTTTGTTTCGAGAATCTCGGGGGGCTGTTTGTATATATAGGGTATGGAAATATTAGAGTCGGGTACTGTTTTGATCGCGCTTAAGTCGCTTAGGATGCTTTTTGACTGTAGTTCGGTGGTTTTTTCGTCAAAAAATCCTCCACAGCCGCAAATAGACAGGATAGTTATCGCAGTAAAGACGGTTATCATCTTTTGGCTGCGAGTGATTTTTTTGCTGCTTTTGCTCATATTCCAAAACCGTCTAAACTCGCCACTTTCAGTGGGTTATATCGCCTGCTATGTTCAGCAGGGGGTATATTCCCATACTATAGGGCGTCTCTGGCGCAAGTGTACACAACACTGGAAGTAATTTTATTGTGTGTTTCTCTGTTTTACAAGCATATTTTTGTAAAGTTCCGCAAAATCGCCCATATTCCCCAAATTATCTCCCGGCATAGCTCATACGAAAACATTAGACCGGGCATCTTTTTTTTGTTATTTTGGGGCTATGACGAGGAAAAATCGCAAAAAATCCGTTAAGGTAGGTTTTGTTGCGTTGGGTTGTCCTAAAAACGTGGTCGATAGTGAAAGAATGCTGGCTGAAATTGCGCAGGCCGGTTTTCTCATAACAGCCGAGCCAAGTGACGCCGATGTCGTTGTAATCAACACCTGCGGTTTCATTGCTCCGGCAAAAGCTGAGGCCCTTGAGGCCATAAAACATGCCGTAAAATTCAAAACCATCGGCAGTGTAAAAAAGGTTATTGTTACCGGCTGTTTGTCAGAAAGATTAGGAAGCCGATTACTTGAACAGGCAGATGGCGTAGATGCCGTTGTGGGCCTCGGGCAGCGAGACAACATTGCCCGGATAATCAGAAAAACCCTTTCTTCAAAAGGGCCTGAAATTTATATCGACCACTCATCGGATATAGTTGATGACAGGTGCAGATTACTTATCACACCTTCCCACTGGGCGTATCTTCGAATTAGCGAGGGCTGCGCTCACAACTGCTCTTTTTGCACTATACCTGCAATAAGAGGCCAGTTTAGAAGTAAACCTCAGCAGCTTATTCTGGCCGAAGCTGCTGAACTGGCCTCGGCAGGAGTAGTTGAATTAAACATCATCGCACAGGACACGACTTACTGGGGCAGGGATTTGGAAATAAAAAACGGCCTGAGCAAACTACTTAAAGAGCTTGAAAAAATCGAGCCGCTAAAATGGATTCGGCTGATGTATCTGTACCCGAGGGGAATTGACGACGAGCTGATTGAGACCGTTGCATCCAGTGAAAAAATTGTGAATTACTTCGACATCCCAATCCAGCATATAAACGATAAAATCTTAAAGGATATGCGTCGCGGTGATACCAAAGCGCATATTTATTCTCTCATTGAGAAACTGCGGATGTCAATTGCGGATGTTGTTCTGCGAACGACCGTAATGGTCGGCTTTGCCGGTGAAACCGCCTCACAATTTGAGGAGCTTGTTGAATTTGTCGAGAGGGTGCAATTTGATGCACTCGGTTGTTTCAGGTACTACCGTGAATTGGGCACAGCGGCGTCCGAGATGCCCGACCAGGTTCCCGATGAGCTTAAAGAACAACGCTCCGAAGAGTTAATGCTCACCCAGCAGGGGATTGTTTTTTCCAAAAACAAGGCCCGAATCGGCACCAACCTTATCTGTCTGGTTGACTCGGTTGATAATGACGGCACAGGGCGGGGGCGTTTCTACGGCCAGGCACCCGATATCGACAGCATCTGTATAATAGAGGAATGTTCGGCGAAGCCCGGCCAATTTATTGATGTGAAGGTTACAGGCAGCAAAGCTTACGATTTGCTGGTACGGCAAATTTAATGTTGAATTACGTCTGAGACAGATTAAACTTTGAATTATGCTAAAGCAGATTCCAAACATCCTGACTTTAGGCCGATTTGTCCTGACCGTTATCTTTTTGATTATGATTCTTTATGCACCGCATCGTTATGCGGAAGGTGAACTTGCCTTCCCTGATTTTCTTGATACTGCTTTTATCCTTTTTGTTGTTGCCGCTCTGACCGATATAGTTGACGGTGCGATTGCAAGGAAGTTAAAGGTTACCAGCAGGTTCGGCAGAATGATTGACCCGCTGGCAGACAAGGTTCTTGTCTGCGGGGCGTTTATCTGTTTTGCCATAGTCGGCGAGCCGAAACTGTTCGGTCTCGGCGCGGCATCTCTGGCTGTTATTCATTGGTTGGTGGCCGGGATTATCATTTTAAGAGAGGCCTATGTTACCGGCCTGCGGCATATTGCCGAAGCCAAGGGTGTAAATTTTGCTGCCACTTTTTCCGGCAAGATAAAGATGTTTTTACAGTCCTTTGCCATTGGAACGGTGATAATAAAAATGGCTCACGTTCAAACGGCAATGTGGGGATACTGGTTCACGGCTGTCGTGTTTATTTTGATGTTAATTGTTACTGTTGTTTCGGGTATAAAAGCCACGCAGCGAAACTCCTGGAAGAAAGCAGCTTCTTAATCCTGTTTTTGCTTCTTTCTGTAGCTGTGGCAGAGCTACGAATCGATAAATTTATCTGTAGCTTCTGTTGGTCTGACGCGTTGGAATATTATACCCATCATAAAAAATATTTGCGCTATGTGAGATAAATTTTTCCGAGTTGGATAATTGGTTGAGCGAACCCGCCGTAAAACGGCGGGCTAACTGTTAAAATGATATTTGAGCACAAATAATCTTAACAATCGCAAGAACTTATTATGTTTGGTATTATTTTGCATTTATTATCAACTCGGCCACTTTTTTGCCGGATTTAAGCATCCCGCCGAAAATCGGTCCCATTCTGCAAAGATTGAATGCAGAGCACACAGACATTCCCGCTACATAAAGGCCGGGATAAATTTCACCCGCTTTTTCGACAACGCCGGTCTCAGCCGCTTCCACATCCATAAAGCTTTCCATTAATTCTTTTGGGAAGAGGTCGGGTCTGCGTCTCTTTAACATATTGACTACTTCGGCCGGATGCCCCGTTGCGTCGATAAGATATTTCGAGGAAATGCAAAACGGGTCCACCGGCAGGGCTGCCATCCTTAAGTGCGTACTATTGACTACAGCGCCTTCGACGGCGTCAGTCTTTAGAATAATATCTTCGGCCTCTGTTAAGTTGAAGATTTCTGCTCCTGCTTTTTTGGCCCTGTAGCCCAGGGCGGTTGCAAATTCTATTGCATCTGCTATGTACAGATTTTTTTCTTTTCGTGTAGTAACGTCAAGTTCGTCCAAAATCTCTTTCTCTTCAAAGACAACGGTGCTGTAACCAGCGGCTCCCGCCCAGATTCCCCCGCCTATTGAAAGTCTTTTTTCGAGCACCGCTGTTTTCACTCCTGCACTGCTGAGATAATATGCTGCGGTTAGACCGGCGGGGCCTGCGCCGACTATAACGGCGTCATTTTCAAGATTCTCCAGCAGTTTTTTGTTATATTCTGCTATAATTGCCCGTGAAATATCAGTTTCCTTCATTTTTGCTTCCTTCCATAAAAACACTTGTCAAATTTTTAACACCAATATTTTTTATACCCAGAAGAACCCTTTGATCATCCTTCCATCCGTGCCCAGCCTACGCCAGCACACACCATATGGGTGGGACCC
>Ga0180432_10007430_pt1 | contig 13913 bp, 12 predicted proteins | sample SS_ome_10_FD_132414 | JGI IMG/M metagenome (GOLD analysis project Ga0180432, IMG submission 132414) | Hypersaline lake sediment archaeal communities from the Salton Sea, California, USA - SS_1_MS_2 metaG | ecosystem: Environmental > Aquatic > Non-marine Saline and Alkaline > Hypersaline >...
ACCCGTTGTTGCTCGCCCCCCGAGAGGCGGCTGGGCGTGTGCTCGCTGCGATCCGCAAGACCTACCATATCAAGAAGTTCCGCCGCCCGCGCCACCGCCTCCGGCGCCGGCTTGCCCGCCAGCAGCTGCGGGATCTTCACATTCTCGAGGGCCGTGAATTCCGCCAGCAAGTGATGGTATTGGAAGACGAAACCGACGAAGCGGTTGCGGAGTGCCGCCCGCTCCTCCTCGTCCGATCTCCCGATCTCTTTTCCCTGGTACCGGATGGTCCCCCCATCCGGTCGATCCAGCGCCCCTACCACGTGCAGCAGGGTGCTCTTCCCCGAGCCCGAAGCCCCTAGGATCGCCACCACCTGCCCCGGGGCGACCTCGAGGTCGAGACCGCGGAGGACCTCGATGCGCTCCTTGCCCGAGGGATAGCCCTTTCGGAGATCCTTCACGCTGAGCGTCGCCGGCGCGTTCACCCCCACCTCCCCTTATTCGGAACGGATTGCCTCGATCGGATCGAGCCGCGAGGCCTTCCAGGCCGGATAGAGCGTCGAGAGGGCGGCGATCACGAGGACCGAGGCGACAATCGCCCACACGTCGGTCCACTCCACCCGGACCGGGAGGGTGTCGATGAAGTAGACGTCGTTCGGCAGCTGGATGAAGCGATAGCGCTCGAGCAGATGGCACAGGAGGAGTCCCACCCCCGCACCGACGGCCGTTCCGCTGAAGGCCATCACCCACCCTTCAAGGACGAAGATGCGCAGGATCGCCACCGCGGTCGCCCCCATGGATTTCAAGATCCCGATCTCGCGGCGCTTCTCCATCACCAGCATGATGAGCGAACTTGCGATGTTGAAGCCGGCGACCAGGATGATCATCACCAGGATCACGAACATCGCGCGCTTCTCGGTTCGCATCCACGAGAAGAGATTCGCGTTCAAGGTGATCCAATCGTTGGCCCGATAGGGAAACCCTCCCAGCCGGGTCACGATCTCTTCACCCACCTCGGGGGCCCGGTTCATCTCCTCGATCTTCACCTCCAGACCGGTCACCCGATCCCCGAGTCCGAAAAACGACTGCCCCTCCTCGAGGTCCACGAAGGCCATGTTGGCATCGAACTCATACATCCCCGAGTCGAAGATGCCGGTCACCTCGAAGCGCCTCATACGGGGTACATAGCCAAGCGGGGTCCGTCGTGATTCCGCCGGGCTCACGACCATCACCTCGTCTCCCGGCTCGAGCAGGAGGTTCTCGGCGATCTGTCGGCCCAAGATGATCCCCGGGCGGCGATCGCCCGCGCGCGCCAGGCGCGGGATGCCGGCCGAGGTGTCGACGTAGCGCCCGAACGCCGTCACCGCCGTCTCCTCCCCCCAGCGGATCCCCTTGAGGATCGCGCCCTCGGCGTTCTCGCCCGCCGAAAGCATCACCTTGCCGTAGACGAAGGGGGCGAGCGCCAACACCTCGGGGTGCTCGCCGACGATGCGTCCGAGGCTGTCGGCCCCGGCCATCCCCTGCGTCCCCCAGCGGAGCAGGATCACGTGGGCGTTGGTGCCGATGATGCGCTCCTTGACCTCGGTATTGAACCCGCTGATGACCGCCAGCACCACGATCAGCGCGCAAACCCCCAGCGCGATGCCCCCGGCGGCGTAGTAGCCGGTGGCCGAATGGAGAGCGGTTTCCCGGCGGCCGAAGAGGTAGCGGAGCCCCACGAAGGTGACCAGGCGCCCGGTTCCGGCATCGCGGCCCGGGCCGGCCGCGCGTAGGAACTCCGGTATGAGCAGCTGCCAGAGCACCCAACGGAACAGCCAGATCACCAGCACGAGCGGCAGCCACAGCGGCATCAGCACCCCCGCGATCAGCCCCACGACCCCCGCCGCGAGTCCGCTCGACCGGCGGGAGCCGACGAGCCCGAGAACCGAGCGGCCCAGCCCCACCAGCAGGATGCCCAGGCCCCGCAACCCCACCAGCGTGGGGAAGAGGACGAGGCCCGGGATGCCGAGGAGTCCGCGGCGCCATCCGTGGGGCGGCTGGAAGGCGGCTCGGCGCCCGGCGGCCATCTGGCTGAGCCCATCCGCGCAGAGCCCGATAGCCTGGCCCAGAAGGAAAATCGGGACCCAGGCCGGTGCGGCCAGGAGAAGCACCCAGCGTGGCGGGGCGGTCATTGCGTCCCCCGCCACCGCTGTTTGTCGAAGACCAGGCGTGAACGCTGCGCGGGGATCTCGGTCGGATAGGATCCGTTGAAGCAGGCGAGGCAGTAGTCCTCGGGACGGCTCACGCAGCCCAAGAGATCCTCCTCCGTCAGGTAGCCGAGGGTGGTTGCCCCAATGTGGGCGCGGATCTCCTCCACCGTGTGGTCGGCCGCGATCAGCTCATCCCACGTCGGCGTATCGATCCCGTAGAAGCAGGGATTGGTGATCGGCGGGCTGCTGACACGAAAGTGCACTTCCCGGGCGCCTCCGTGGAAGAGAAGCTTGACCAACTTCCGGCTGGTCGTTCCCCGCACGATCGAGTCGTCGACCACGACCACGCGGCGGTTCTCGAGCACGTCGCGGGCGACGTTGAACTTGACGCGCACCGCGCTCACCCGGTTAACCCCGCCCGGTTTGATGAAGGTCCGGCCGACGTAATGATTCCGGATCAGACCGTGATCGAAGCGGATCCCGCTCTCCTCGGAGTAGCCCAGCGCGGCGGCGTTGGAGCTGTCGGGCACCGCGATCACCACGTCCGCATGCACCGGGTGACGCTGCGCCAGGCGCACACCCAATCGGCGCCGCATCCGGCCGACCGACTCCCCGAACACGGTGCTGTCGGGACGGGAGAAGTAGATGTGTTCGAAGATGCACTGGCTCACCCGGCGCGGCGCTTCCACCTGACGAATCTCGAACTTCCCCTTCCGGACGACGACCATCTCGCCCGGCGCCAGCTCATGGACCGTTTCGGCGCCCAGCAGATCGAAGGCGCAGCTCTCCGAGGCCAGAAGGATGAGATTCTCCGTCCGCCCCACCGCCAGGGGACGGAAGCCCATCGGATCCCGGTAGCCGATCAGTGTCTCCTCGTCCATCGCCAGCACCGTGACCGCCCCCTTCACCTGACGGAGGGCCTCGGCCAACCGGTCCGCCACATCCTTCTCCAGGGACCGGGCCGCCAGATGCAGGATCACCTCACTGTCGGTCGTCGTCTGAAAGATGCTACCCTTCTGCTCCATCGCCAGGCGCAGCTCGCGCGCGTTGACCATGTTTCCATTGTGCGCGATGGCCAGCTTGCCCCCCTTGTAGTCGACCAGGAGGGGCTGGACGTTCCGAAGCTTGGTCGCTCTGCCGGTCGTTGCGTACCGATTGTGCCCGATCGCCATGTGGCCGGCGAGATAGTCCTTGGCCCGGGGGTTAAAGACCTCGGATACCAGACCGAGGCCCCGATGCACCCGGGTTTTTCTGCGGCTCCGGCTGACGATGCCCGCTCCCTCCTGCCCCCGATGCTGGAGCGAATAGAGGCCCAGGTAGACGGGATCGACGACATTCGCGCCGTCGAGCGATACCGCCCCCATCAGGCCGCACTTGTGACGCATGCCCGCCCCCTAGCGCGCCCACCGCGAAGCGAGGACACGGGTAAAGATCGGTTCCAGATTGCGGAAGAAGGCCTGGAGGTCGAAGATCTCCTCCAGCTTCGCGGCGTCCAGATGCCGGTGGGCGGCCTCATCGGCCTCCAGCTCCGCGCGCAGCGACCGGCCCTTCTGGTGCGCCGACATCGCCGCCCCTTGGACCGCCCGGTATGCCTCCTCCCGCGAGCCGAGCGATGCGGTGAGCGCGAGGAGCGCGCGCTGCGAGAAGAAGAGGCCGCCGGAGGACTCGAGGTTCCGCCCCATGCGTTCGCGGTCGACCACCAAACCGTCGAGCACCCGTTCGGTGAGCGAGAGGAGGTAGTCGAGCCCGATGAAACTGTCGGGCAGGATGACCCGTTCGACACTCGAGTGGCTGATATCGCGCTCGTGCCAGAGGGCGATGTTCTCGTAGGCCGGCGCCAGCGCCCCGCGCAGGAGGCGCGCCATCCCGCAGATCCGCTCACACAGAATCGGATTCCGCTTGTGCGGCATCGCCGACGAGCCCTTCTGCTTGCGCCCGAACGGCTCGAAGACCTCGGCCACCTCGGTGCGCTGCAAGTGACGGATCTCGAGCGCGATCTTCTCCGCGCTCGCTCCAATCAGGGCGAGCACGGCCAGCAGATGGGCGTGGCGGTCACGTTGGACGACCTGATTGGAAACCGGCGCCGCCGCCAGGCCGAGGATCTCACAGGTCCGCGCCTCGATCTCCGGCGGCAGGTGGGCGAAGGTGCCGACGGCGCCGGAGATCTTGCCGACCAGAACCTCTCCCCGCGCCGCCTCCAGGCGCCCATGATGCCGCTCCATCTCCGCAAACCAAAGCAGCGCCTTGAGCCCGAAGGTGATCGGCTCGGCATGGACGCCATGGGTGCGCCCCATCATGGGCGTCTCCCGGTGCTCCTCGGCCAGATGGCGCAGCCGCCTCCCGATCGTCTCCAGCCGCCGATCGATCAGACCACACGCCTCGCGCAAGGTGAGCGCCAGCGCCGTATCCAGAAGGTCCGAGGAGGTCATCCCCCGATGGAGCCAGGTCTTCTCCTCTCCCAGATGCTCGCCCACGTTGGTGAGAAAGGCGATCACATCGTGGTGCACCTCGGCCTCGATCTCCAGGATCCGCTCGACGTCGAAGCGCGCGTGGGCCCGGACCGCCGCCGCCGTGCCCGGCGGCGCCCCCCCGACCTCTTCCATCGCCTGAACCGCCGCCACTTCCACCTCCAGCCAGGCACGGAAGCGGGATTCATCGGTCCAGAGCGCTCCCATCTCGGGAAGCGTGTAGCGCCGGATCATCCGGGACTCCTCTAGTTCTGGGTCGGGGCTTCCACGAGCAGCACCTCGACCTCCCACAGCCGCCCATCCCGCTCGATGCCCAGCCGGATCCGATCCCCGATCGTGGCTCCGAAGATCAGCAACTGAGCCTCCTCGGCGTGGGTCACCGGCTCACCGTTGACGGTGCGGATGATGTCCCCCACCTGGATGCCCGCCTCCGCCGCCGGACTTCCCTCCTCGATGCCCCAAACGAGGAGTCCCCGGCGATCCCGGATCCGGAACGAGTTGGCGACCCATTGACTGATCTCGTGGACGCGGATTCCGATCCACACCTGGCGGACGCGGCCGTGTTCGAGGATCTCGCGCACCACTCGAACCACGGTGTGAATCGGGATGGCGAAGCCGACCCCTTGATAGCCCCCGCTGGTGCTGACGATGAAGGTGTTGATGCCGATCACCTCGCCGAGGCTGTTGACCAGCGGGCCGCCGCTGTTGCCCGGATTGATGGCGGCGTCGGTCTGGATCATGTTCTTGTAGATCGCCCCGGCATCGTTCTCGGGTTGGAAGTCGCGCCGGGTGGCGCTGATCACCCCCGCCGTCACCGTCGGCTGGTAGGTGTTCAAGAGGAAGCCGAACGGGTTGCCGAGGGCGATCACCCACTCTCCGATCATCAGGTCGGACGACTCCGACACGGGCGCCACGGGCAGGTCATCGCCTTCGATCCGCAGCACCCCCAAATCGTACGCGCGATCGGAGCCGACGAGGATCGCATCGAAGCTCCGCCCGTCGGGAAGCGTGACGTTGATCTCCTTGGCATCGCGAACCACGTGTTCGTTGGTGACGACAATCCCCCGCTCGTCGATCAACACCCCCGAGCCGATGCTGGAGACCTCCTGACCCCGCAGGCGGCCGGAGAAGAAGTGGCTGAAGAAACGATCGAAGGGGTCGTTGCTGTAGGCCAGGGGGCTCTGCCGCATGTAGCGGATCTGGGTCACGCTGATCGAGACGACCGCGGGGCCGACCCGCTCGGCGGCCCGAACCAACGCGCTCCGCCGGCCCGTCTCCACGTACTCGCTCACCGTGCCACTCAGCGGAGGCGAGGGCTCCGGCGGCGGCGTCTCCTGCGCGTTCGCCGTCTCCGGCAGGGCGACGATGCTCACCGCCCCCGGGGCCGACTCGGGCGGGGGAGGCGAGGATTCGTCCCGCGGCCGCGTGAGGCGGTGGACCAGCACGCCCCCGGCTCCGAGTCCCAGAACGAAGACCAGGAGGATCAACCCCGCGCCCAAGCGCCTTGGCCGGTATGGATCGTTCACCTGCTCCCCCCTAGTCCTTGCGGACCTCCTTCCAGGCGTCCAAGAACTTCCGAATCCCGATATCGGTGAGGGGATGACGGAACATCGCCTCCAGGACCGCGGTCGGCACGGTGGCGATCTCCGCGCCCATCAAGGCGGACTGAATCACGTGCTGCGGATGTCGGACGCTTGCCACGATGACCTCGGTAGAGAAGTCGTACGATTCGTAGGCGGCCAGGATCTCCTCGACCACCTCCATCCCGTCGTGTCCCACGTCGTCCAACCGTCCCACGAACGGACTGACGAATCGCGCGCCCGCCTTGGCCGCCAGCAACGCTTGATTCGCGCTGAAGATGAGCGTCACGTTGGTCTCGATTCCCTCCCGCTTCAGCTCCGAGACCGCTCGGATTCCGGGCATCCCCATCGGGATCTTGATCACGACGTTCGCCGCGATGGCGCTCAGCTCCCGGCCCTCGCGCACCATCCCTTCCCAATCCTCCGCCACGACCTCGGCGCTCACCGGCCCGGGAACCATCTCGCAGATCTCGGCGATGACCTCCCGGTAGGGCGCCTGGGCCTTTTTCAGCAGCGACGGGTTGGTCGTTACACCGTCGACGATCCCCAGAGCCGAGAACCGGCGGATATCCTCGCGTATGGCCGTGTCCAGAAAGATCTTCATCGTCTACCTGCCTCCAGGCCGTGCACTTCCAAGATTTGCCGCAGTTTAACGCGCGCACTATACCACAGGCCCGGGGGGCTGGCAATCGACCCCCCCGGGGGGGACCTCGTAGTCGGCCGCGCAGAAGTAGAGCCCGGCCGCCGGGGCAACGTTTCTCCCCCGCCCCTGCGGGTCGGCGAGGCGGGCTCGAAATCGAGCCGGATCCGCGCGCCCCCACCCGATCTCCAGGGACGCGCCCACGAGGCAGCGGACCATCCGGTAGAGAAATCGAACCGCGCCGATCCGAAAGACGATGCCCCGCGCCCAAGGCTGCCAATGGGCGTAGTGAACGACCGATCGTGTACTCGTCTCCTCGTCCCCTCGACAGCTGAACTCGGCGAAGTCGTGATCTCCGGCTAGGTGCCCCGCAGCCTCGCTCATCGCCTCCAGGTCGGGGAACCGCCGGGGGCAGAAGGCCCGGTCGGCCCAAAGCGCCGAAGGACGTTCCAAGATGACGTAGGCGTAGTGACGGGCCCGCGCCGAGAAGCGGGCGTGGAAATCGACATCGGCCTCGTCCGCGGCCGTGACCACGAGATCCGATCCGGTCAGGGCATTCGCCCCCCGGCGGATCCGCTCCGGCGGCAGGTCGGATGCGGTTCGGAAGCTCGCCACCTGGCCGAGGGCGTGCACCCCTGCGTCGGTCCGGCCCGCCGCCGCCAGAGAAACCGGGTGGCGCAGCACCGTCCCCAGGGCATCCTCCAGCTCCCCCTGGACGGTACGGAGCCGCACCTGCCGTTGCCAGCCGTGGAAGCGGGTCCCGACATACTCCAGCGTCAGCCGAATCGTCCGCTCCACCTCTCCCTCCGTTCGGTGCGTGAACGGCAGACCCCGATCATCAGGAAGTACCGCCCCCCCCGCCGCCAGGATTCGATCGCGATCCCCTTCTGGCCGTAGAGCACGACATCGAACCTCGCGCCGAGCATCCGCGCGAACTCATCCCGGCGCAACTGGAAGCAGTGGAACGGCTGCCGGGTCTCCACCTCGCGACCTCGCCCCAGCGGCGTGGACACGACCAAGCGCCCCCCGGGAGCGAGCACGTGATCGAGGCGCTGCAGCAGCCGCTCGGGCTCGGGTAGATGCTCGAGCACCTCGAGGCAGGCGATCCCATCGAAGGGCCCCAACCCCGCGAGCGACGGGCTCAAGAGATCCCGGCATACATGGGCGATGTCCCGAGCCCCGTAATAGCGCCGCGCCCACGCGATCGCGCGCGCATCCCGGTCGACGCCCACCACATCGCGCACCCGCGACCCCTCCCGCAGGAGAATCGATCCGTAGCCGGTGCCGCAGCCGGCGTCCAGAACGCGGCCGCGCAGGCGATCGGCCGCGAAGCGGTAGCGGGCCACATGCTCCCGAACCTGGCCATGGTCCCGCCGGTGGCACATCGGCTCCAATCGCTCTCGGAACCACGCGTCCCGTGACATGGCTCGGCCTACTCCATCGCTCGCAGCAAGAACCCCTTCAGGTACTCCCCCTGCGGGTGGTCGAGGTGCACCGGGTGGTCGGGGCCGGCGCCCAAACGGGAGATCCACTGCAACGGGCGGCGGGCATCGATCGAGGCGCCGAAGAGGATCTTCTGAAACAGCACCAGGTCGATGTGGTGCGAACAGGAGAAGGTGGCCAGATACGCGCCGGGGCCCAGGCGCTTGATCGCCCAGAGGTTCACATCCTTGTACGCCCGCGCCGCGCGTTCGACCTGGCCCCGCTCCTTGGCGAACGCCGGCGGATCGAGGATGATCAGGTCGAAGGGCTCCTCGTCGCGCCGAAGCACCTCCTGCGCCGGTTCCCGGAGACAGTGGAGCTTGGCCGGATCGAGCCCGTTCGCCGCCCAGTCCTCCCGCGCCACCTCGAGGGCCGCGCCCGAGGTCTCGACCGCCACCACCTCGCGTGCGCCGCCCAAGCCGGCGGAGGTGCCGAATCCTCCGGTATAGGCAAAGGCGTTCAGCACGCGCCGTCCGCGGGCGAGCGATCGGATGAGGCGGCGGTTCTCCCGTTGATCGAGGTAGAGGCCCGTCTTCTGCCCGGCCGCCAGATCGACCCGGTGCCGGATGTGGTCCTCTTCGATCCAAACCGGTTCCCCGGGGTCTTCCCCCGCCAGCAGCCGATCGCGGCGGTCGAGGTTCGCGTCATGGCGCGCCTTCTGGGTCCGGTCCAGGATGCCCCGCGGGGCGAAGACCTCCTCGAGGGCCGGGAGCCACAGCGCCTCGAGGCGCGACATGCCGAGGGCCACGCACTGGACGACGAGGAACTCGCCATACCGGTCGACGATCAGGCCGGGCACCCCGTCGCCCTCGGCGTTGAAAAGCCGCATCGCGGTCGTCCCCTCCGGGATGACGTCGGCGCGGAGGGACGCGGCCCGCCGGAAGCGCTGCCGGAAGTAGGCGCCGTCGATCGGACCGCCATCGAAGCGCAGGACGCGGGCGACCAGCGGCACCGCGGGATTGACCATGGCGCATCCAAGCTCGGTTCCGTCGGCCGTCAGCACGATCCCCAGATCCCCCGGGCGCGCCTCTTCGGTCGCTTCCAGCTCGGCGATCGCCCCGGAGAAGATCCAGGGATGGCGCCGCCGAACCGAACGATCCCTTCCCCGCTGAAGGTGGATCCGGTACGCATCCCGCATGGCCGACTCGCCCGTCATCGTCTCCCTCCTCTACGGCATCCCGCCGCGACCGCGCCGAGCACCCCCAGCGCCAGCATCTTGAGCACCCATCTCGGGTGGCGGGAGGCGAAGCTGCCCGCCCCCATGGCGACCGGGCCCACGAAGTCGGCCTGGGTGAAGAGCGGCGTCTCACAGGAGACGCGTCCCCAGGGATCGACCAGGAAGCTGATGCCCGTGTTCGCGCAGCGGATCACCGGTGTGCGGTTTTCGACCGCCCGCAGGATGGCCATATCGGCGTGTTGATCGGGGCCCGCGGTGCGACCGAACCAGAAATCGTTGGTGATGACCACCAGGACATTGGCCCCCCGACGCACAAAGGTGCGCGCCAAGTCGGGGAAGGTCGATTCGAAACAGATGAGACACCCCGCGCGCATCGCGCCCGAATCGAGGAGCACCGGCCCCTCACCGGGATAGAAGTTCGATTGTCCGAAGTCGAACTTCCCGAGCCAGGGCGCGATCTTCTGCAGCGGCATCCGTTCGCTGAAAGGCACCAGGCGCATCTTGCGGTGAACCGGGCTGCGGCGATCGTCCGCAAAGGCGAGGAGGGCGGAGTTGTGGCTGATCCACTGCCGCTTCCCCCCCACGTCGCCCCAATAGCCCTCTTGGGTTCCGACCAGCACCGGCGCGCCCACCGTGTCGGCAAACGCCCACACCCGCCGGCGCACGGGCGCGTCGTCGAGCAGCCTCACCGGCAGCACCGTCTCGGGCCAGACGAAGAGGTCGAACCCGCCCGCCTCTCGCCCCCGCCGCAGCGCCGCCTCGGCATGCCGCATCACCCGTGCGATCACTTCCTGCCGCTTCTCGCGCCTCCACTTGATTTCGCGCCGGATATCGGGCTGAGCCACGCAGACCCGAAGCAGCGTTCGATCGGGCCCTACCACGCCCTCCGGATGGGCGCTCAAGACGAGCTGACCGCCTCCGATCAGGAGGATGGGGAGCGCGATCGCCCCCGGGAGCCCCCACCGCCGACCCCGCACCCCGGCGGCGAGCAGCGCGCTGACCGCCAACATCAAGAGCACCAGGCCCCAACAGCCGCCCACCGATGCGCTCTGGATCAGGTCGGGATGACGCGCCAGCGCGTAGGCCGGCACGCCCCAGGGGAAGCCGAGAGGACCGATGCAGCGCAGGAATTCGAGCAGTGTCGTCACGACCGGCGCCACCGCCAAGACCGGCAGCCGGCTCCAGCGGGCGAGGAGACTGGAGAAGAGCGACGCCAGACCGAAGAAGAGACCGAGGTAGAAGCCGATCAGGAGGACCGCGGGAATCATGAGGCCGGGGATCGTCACCTCTTCGTTGGAAAGCGCGAGCAGCCAGTGGAGCATCGCCGCGAAGGCGCAGAAGCCCATCGCCCAACCGAGGAAGAACGCCCGGCGCCACCGGTTGCGCCCTTGATCCGCGGCCAGCATGAGCCACAGCGGCGTCCAGGCCACGAAGACCAGCGGCCAGAGACGCCAGGGAGGAAAGGCGAGGGCGAGGGCCAAGCCGCCGCACCCCGCGAACAGGGCGCTCCGCCAGACCCCGTCCGGCGGGCGGAACTTTCGTGCTCGCCGGGTCAAGGGCATTGACGTGACCGCCTCCGCTTTGGTAGCCTGGTTTGCTGATTTGCCATCTGGCTGCGCCTGATCATCCCGCGAGCGGGAAAGGAGCGAAGAGAGCATGCCACAGCACAAGTCCGCGTGGAAGAGGATGCGTACCAGCGCCAAGGACCGCGCCCGCAATCGTGAGGTGCGGTCGCGCCTGCGCCTGTCGATTCGGGCCTACCGCGAAGCGACCCCCATGGAGAAGGCGGACCTCCTGGCCAGGACCGTCTCGGAGGTCGACAACGCGCACCGCAAGGGCGTCCTGAAGAAGGCGACGGCGAACCGGATCAAGTCCCGCCTCGCCAAGCTGGCCAGCGCCTCCGCCTAGTCGATCGTCCCGCCCGGCCCGGTCGCGGCTCGAAAGATGCGCCGCGCCGGGCCCTGGAGCATCCATCCCTCATCCCGGATCTCGACCCGTAGCCTCGCCCCTCCTTGCGTGACGATCGAGAGCGCGCCCGTCCCGCCCGCCCAGTAGCGCGCGGCCGCCAACACCCCCGAGCCGCAGGCGTGCGTTTCGGCGGGGAGGCCACGCTCGAAGGTCCGGAGCCGAATCGAGCCGCCCTCGTCGGTCCAGGTCAGATCGACATTGGTTCCCCCGGCCACAGCGCCCCGCAGCTCGGGCGCGGCGGCGAGCAGGGCTCCCGAGGGAGCGTGCGCGCAGCGCAGGAGCAGATGAGGGACGCCCGCTTCGATCCGGAAGGCCTCCTCGACCTCGACCGCGCGATCCCCCAGCAGCGCCTCCGCCTCCACCGGCTCCGGCGATCCCGGGGCCGGAACGCCAACCGCGATCTCGTCCGCTTCCCGCCAGCCCCGCACCGCGACCGCACCCATGCGGAAATCGACCCGCTCCCGCTGGTCCCGCTCCAGGAGGTAGCGGGCCACGCAGCGGGCCCCGTTGCCGCAGAAACCGGCCGGGCTCCCATCGGCGTTCCAGTAGTCAGCTTGCCCCCCATCGATCACCAGAAGCCCGTCCGCACCGACCGCCGTGCGGCGGGGGCACAGCACCCGCGCCCACTCGCTCGGCGGCCGGGTGGTCGGCAGGTCCCCGGCTTCGATCAGGACGAAATCGTTTCCCGCACCCTCCCACTTCTCGAAGCGGATGTCGGCAGATCCTCTCATCGATCGCCCCCACTCCCGAGCTCGATCACGATTTCCTCCACATGACGCCCCGGCAGAAGCTCGACCCAGGGGGCGAAGACGCCCTGCGGCTCTCCCGATCCCTGGCGACCATTGCCGTCGATATCCCGGAACGCGCGGATCCGATAGAGTCCGGGATCGAGACCCCGGAGGCTGAAGTCCCCGCGGGCACGGACCTCCTCGCGGGCCAGGGTGTCTCCCTCCGCCCACGCCGAGACCCAAACCACCGGGTCGCAGGCGGCGCTGTCGGCGGCGGCTGCCCGCAGGCGCTCCTCCACATCCTCCATCGCCACCCGCAACGACTCCTCCTCCGCCGCGCTCAGCCGCACGATCTCGGTCGAGTCGCGCGCCGGCTCGAACCCCTGCGCATCCAGCTCGCCGCTCAGCACGCGGCCCAGGCTGTCGAGCTGCGCCCGGAACCGCCGGGGAGCAACGTAGCCGGCGCAGGCCGAATCGACCACGGCTCCCGAGACATCCCCCGGCTCCTCCGGGTAGACCAGGTAGAGCTCGGCGCCCTCCCCCCCCGCGCTGTCGGCGGCGGCTACCGGAGCCTCCCCGAAGACCGGCCGTTCGGAGAAGGCCCATAGGTCCTCGTCCGCGTCGAAGACGCGATTGCCGTTCTCATCCCAGATCGCCCCCAGGAGAAGGGGCAGCTCCCAGGGTACAAACTCGAGCCGAAAGCCCCCCTCGGCATCGGTCTGGCCCAGGCGCAACGCGTCTCGCGGGTCGCGCGCCTCGGGACCTCCTTCCTCGTCCGGCCACGGGAAGAGACAAACCGTCACCCCCTTCGACTCGAGCGCCCGCGTGCGCACCCGCCCGCGGATCTCCGCGCTCGGGAGCGAATCGCCGGTCGTGAAGGTGAGCTGCAGGGGGGTCTCAATCCGATTCTTCCGCCGATCGGTCGCCTTTCCGCCGAGAAGAACGGTGTAGGCTTGATCGGGCGCCCATCCCGACACCGGCCGGCAGCTAAGTGTGAGGCCTTCCCACTCACAGTCGAGCTTCCCCGGCCAAGGGGCGATGAACAGCCAGTCGCGCACCGAGGAGCGGTGCATCGTCTCGCTGAAGGTGATCTCCAGCGGCAGGTCTTCGGCCACCCCCACCGCGCCCGAGTCGGGAACGGTTCCGACGATGCGGGGGGCGTCGCGATCTTCCGGCCCCCCGCGCGGCGCCTCGATCCGCGCACAGCCCCAACCGAGACCGGCCAGCACGCCCGCGAGGCCGAGGATCCCTATCGGGCGGCGCCGAGGCAATAGAGGAGGATTCCTTTCTGGCCGTGCATGCGGTTCTCCGCCTGGTCGTACACCACGCTGCGCGGCCCATCCATGACCGCATCCGTGATCTCTTCTCCCCGATGGGCCGGCAGGCAATGTAGGACGATGGCCGACGGATCGGCTCCCTCCAGCAGCGCATCGTTCACCTGGTAGCCGGCGAAGTCGACCCGCCGCTTCTCGGTCTCCGCCTCCTGCCCCATGCTCGTCCACGTGTCGGTGTAGACGACCTGGGCACCGGAGACCGCCTCGCGCGGATCGTCCATGACCCGGACCGAGCCCCGGCCCTCGCTCGCCACGCGCTCCATTGATGATGCGTCCGGGTGGTAGCCGCCGGGGCACGCCATCCGCACATCCAACCCGTAGGCGCGCGCCGCGTGGACCCAGGAGTTGGCCACGTTGTTCCCGTCCCC
>Ga0180432_10007431_pt1 | contig 13913 bp, 9 predicted proteins | sample SS_ome_10_FD_132414 | JGI IMG/M metagenome (GOLD analysis project Ga0180432, IMG submission 132414) | Hypersaline lake sediment archaeal communities from the Salton Sea, California, USA - SS_1_MS_2 metaG | ecosystem: Environmental > Aquatic > Non-marine Saline and Alkaline > Hypersaline >...
TCCCCGGAAAAGGGCGTTATTACTATAGTGGGGGCGCCCGGGGAGACTATCCTGGTTATCCGGCCTGAACCGCCCTCGGCAATAAGCATGTCATTGCCGTACAGACCGCCCTCTGAAAAATGGATCTCCACCGGTCCGTCAAATCCATCGGCAAATGTGGAGACCGTTCCTGAAGGTGATATCTTAAGAATTTCACCTGTATTTTTGTCGCTGATATACAGGAAGTCACCAAAAGGTGTATTGTATCCAAAGGCCAGGCCGATAGGACGAGGCAGGCCTGTTACAAAGACCTCAACATTTTTGTTCGGATCAATCCTGACCACCTGGCCGTCATCGGTGTTTGTCACATAGAGATATTCTCCAAATGCTCCTCCCCCGCTGAAGGCAAGCACAGAAGGCCGGTCCAGACCGGTCAGGAAATCAGAAACAGCCCCGGCTGCAGAGACCGTAACTATCTTGTTTGCATTGGCAGAGGCGACATACAGGTCTGATCCGAATGCACCGCCCGGTCCCCAGACCATGTCAAGCGGAGAATCAATACCGCTGGCAAAACCTGTCTTGGCCCCATTAGGAGCCACTCTAACGATGTTGCCGTCAGTACTGTATGATTCACTGACATACAAGTGATGGCCAAAGGCGCCCCGCCCGAAGAGAATCGCCACGGGGTATCTGACATCTGTAGCAAGGACTGATTTAACCCCGGCAGGGCTGATCCTGCTCACCGTGTCCGCATCATATTCAGTAACAAAGAGATTGGCGCCGTACACACCGCCGGGATAAGAAATTGTTATGTCCTGCGGATTGGACAGGCCGCTGTTAAGCACTACAGACCGAAAACCAGGTTCCATGATCGTAATTTGGGCAAGGGCCGGAACAGTAAAAAAGGTGCAGACAAACACACAAAAAATGTATTTTAAGACTGGATGCTTCATGCAAACTCCTCCCGAATATTCGCCGATGGATTTGGACAGCTTTTCAATAATAAGGCCGTATTTTCAAACAGGTTTGCTATTACTGATCGGTTTCCAGAAGAAGAAACTTAAACGGGGAGGGAGTTTCTATTGGCTAACGCTACGCATCGCCTGCCGCAAAAATGCGTGGTGAAGACCTTATAGAACCGATTAATTTCGAGCGGAGCAACCAGCTATGAAAAACCGGCGAGTTTTTGCGGTCAGAGTGCATGCGATTGTTATCTTTTTGGTTTTTATCTCACTGAAAATTCAAGTATATTTGCCTATATATGGCTACACTACTTTGAAGGAGAACCTTGTTAAGCATTGACCGCCTCTTGATTCTGTAGGATGGAAGACGGTGAAAAGGCTTCCCGTAAAACCGCCTGCATCAGTTGTTCGGCGTGGGTTTGGTTGATGCTGATTTGATTTTCAAGTTCATCGTAAAGGGCAAGGAGTTTTTCGACTTTGCCGACTATGGCTTTTTGTTCGGTTTGGCTACAAAAAGGAATCAAAGTATTTGACACAACACCCTGGTTTATTTTAGGCATGCTTTTCTGTGCACCAGTGGCATTTTCCCGGAAATACTCCCTGCAAAACGGACTCATTAAAACATGGTGTAAATAAATTTCTGAAATCGACTTAACTGGCTTTAGCTTCATCATTAGATCAGGGTACACAAACCTATTACTTTCGCCATTGTAAATAGCAGAAACCCCTACAAATTCTATTGAGTTTCCTCGTTGAATTAAAATATCTCTCTTGTTGAGCCAAAGAAAAGAGTCCCTTTCTATTTCTTCATTTATGTGCTTTATTTCCGTTTCAATAAACTTACCTGAAGTTGTAGCGCCTAATTTTAATGTTTTTGTTGAAGTCGGGAAATCAACAGTTTTGGGCGAATATCCATTTCTTGGATTTTCATAGATTAAGTCATTCAACCGACACCACACCCAGCCCTGCGGCAATGCAAACGGTTTTTCATCTTCACCTATCGGTGGTAGCGGATTTTGCTTTTTGATTTTTTTCTCTTTAATCAGTTGGGCTTTTTCCTCCTTTATACGTGCCAGTAGTTCACTGGCGGGCTCAACATAGGGATTTTGCTGCCGCCATTCGGCGGTAAGTTTGCCTTCGATGGCTTCCTGTAAAATCTGCTGACGGAGTTTTTTCAGAAGGATTTTTTGGTGAATAAGTTCATTTTTTAATCCCAGATCTTCTGTCTCTACACTTTTAAAGTGAGAAACGATCCTCTCTTGCTCTTTGATGTCAGGAAGTTCAATTTCAAGTTGTAAAAGATGTTTGGGTTTAATTTCAGTTTTTATCCCACCCTTTACTTGCTCTTTCAGAAGTCTGACAAACTCCTGACTTTTCAAAAAACGCTTAAAATATTCAATACTAATCCTTTCTGTATCGAATGTGTATGATGAGTAGTGTATTGTCGCAGACACATTTTCGTTACCGTGGTAAACACCCATAGCACCTTTCGAAACATTGATTCCTGAAATTACCAGATCATTTGGGCAAATCAAAATCATATTCGTTCTGCTTGGTTTTGTTGCAATGTGAAAGTTTCCAGAAAAATCTATTTTATCAATACGCTTTAAGCCCGCAATGGCCTCATCGTTTGGTTTGTATTTCCCCTCTCTTTCAAAGAGAAACTTGCCAATTTTTGTCTTTTCCCAATTAACCACTACACCAACTCCTTCCTGAGCTGTTCCAGTAGTTGATCACCTTTGGCAAAGGACTGATGCAACATATCCAATAACTCAACACAGCTATATTGCTTTTCTTCTTCGGGCCGATGTGGATTTTTAATATCAAGGTTATAACTATTACCCTTGATGGTTTTCATATCAACCTGCCAAGCCTGTTCGCTTTCCTCCCGTTTATTCCACCACTCTTTGAGCTGATCAAATTCGGCAAACTGGATGAGCTTGGTCTTGGAATAAGCCTTGTATCCCTCCGGCAATTTATGTTGCCAATACCAAACATTTTTAGTTGGTTCGCCTTTGGTGAAGAATAAAAGATTGGTTGCCACCGATGCGTAGGGCTGAAATACTGAGTTTGGCAACCTGATAATGGTATGGAGGTTACAGTCTTCCAGCAGTTTTTGGCGGATACGCTGCTTTACGCCGTCACCAGTAAGAGAGCCATCGGGCAATACAATGGCGGCTCTGCCGCCATCTTTTAGCAGATGGATCATCAGGATTAAAAACAGGTCTGCCGATTCCTTGGTGCGGTAGGTCTGGGGAAAATTGTTTTCGTTGTTATTGGAAACCACCCCGCCGAAAGGCGGATTAGTAAGAATAACATCAACCCGGTCTTTCTGGCGGTATTCGGACAGGGGTTTTGCCAGCGAATCGCCATACTTGATATTGGGCAGATTGATATCATGGAGAATCAGATTGGTATTACCGAGCAAATAAGGTAGAGGCTTGCACTCCCAGCCCATGACATTGCTCTGGATAGCATCCCGTTCTGCCACGGATGAAGCTTTGGCCTTAAGATGTTCCAGTGCGGCGGTGAGAAATCCGCCCGTGCCACAAGCCGGATCAAGCACCTTTTCACCCGCTTTAGGGTCGGTTAGTTCGGTCAACAGTTGGGTGATGGCACGGGGAGTGTAAAACTCACCCAATGTACCGGCACTTTGCAGTTCACCTAAAAAGGTTTCATAAATCTGGCCGAAGACCTGCTTGTCTTTGGAGTTGTTGAAGTCAATTTCGTTGAGTTTATTAATGACCTGTCGCAGGTGAATACCGGATTTCATGTAATTATAGTTGCCTGCAAAAACTTCATGTACCAATACGGCGCGTTTGTTGCCGGTGGAAAGGTCGACATTTGATAGAGTTGGGAAAAGTTTTTGATCGACAAAGGCGAGTAATTCATCACCGGTCATACCTTCGTCATCTCCGGCCCATTCATCCCAGTGTAGTTCAGCGGGTATGGGGGAAACATAGTCGTCCTGCAACAACTCCAATTCTTTGTCTTTGTCACTGAATATTTTTAGAAAAAGCATCCAGCCCAATTGCAGGATACGCAGTTCATCACTGCCGGTACCCGTGTCCTGGCGCATGATGTTTCTTGCTGATCTTACGATACCGCTGATATTTGCCATGTTGTTTATGCCGCCTTATATATTTCCTGTTCCAGTTCTGTGATTGCCTGCAAATACTTCTTTTTACCACCGAAAAAGCTGATAATCTCAAGGGGAGAGCCGAACTGATCCAGTGGGTTAACTTGCAGGATTTTCATATCCTCAATGTTTTCAATGCCTTCATCCGCATATTTTTTCAGCAGAGCTTCCAGCACCTTGCGGGTTTGTTCTCCATATTTGGTAAAGTAATCCCGTTTTTTGACATTGTTCGCCCGTTCCGCTCTGGTCAGTGGTGGTTGGTCAAATGCTGTGTGACAGATGAGGTCAAAAATGTCCATTTCCTTGTTAATGGCTTCCTTAAGATTTTCAAAAATAATACCCTGTTCTGTCAGCTCTTCGATGATAGCCTGTTTTTTGTCCGTTTGATTCCATTTATTAAGGAAGTCAGACAGGGTGCGGTATTGCTCACGCACTTTTTCTCTGGTGTAATCCTTGAGGCTGCCGGTAATCAGTTTACCGTTGTTATCCATATACTGGATACGCTCATTGAGCACAGCCACGTTGACACCGTTGACATAGTATTTTTCTCTCGGTTCGGCGACAATGTCTCCACCTGTGGTGATATCAGGCACATAAGGAGGTGGATCAAAGATTATTTCCTCACCGTCTTCATCAATGATTGGGTTAAGAGATTTTGCTTCTTCTTCCGGTGATTCGAATTCATCATCTTCATCAAGTACTTTTACCCTGACTGGATCACCGTCAAAGTCTGGGTCGGCAAAGAGATCTGTTACATTGCGGAAATCCATGATTGTGAAGAATGTTTTACCAAATTCTTCATTGATGCGTGTTCCACGGCCAATGATCTGTTTGAACTCCGTCATGGAGCCTATGTTGCTGTCCAAAACGATGATTTTGCAGGTTTGGGCATCCACGCCGGTGGTCATCAGTTTTGAAGTGATGGCAACAACCGGGTATCTCTCCTCCGGGTTGATGAAGTTGTCCAGTTCCATTTTACCTTCATCATTGTCGCCGGTAATCTGCATGACAAATTTGGGGTTTTGTGCCATGAGATCGCTGTTTTCGTTGGCGATGGCAGCCCTCATTCTCTGGGCGTGATCAATGTCAACGCAGAAGATAATGGTTTTATCAAATCTGTTGGTCTTTTTCAGGAATTCGCTGACTTTTTTTGCAACGGTTTCCGTCCGTTCATCAATGACCAAGTTCTTGTCAAAGTCTTTGCGGTTGTATATGCGGTCATCGACAACCAAACCTTGCTTGTCGGTCTTGCCCTGTTCTGGTCGCCAGCCTTCCAAATCAACATTCAAGCCTACTCGTACAACTTTATAGGGGGCAAGGAAACCATCTTCTATGCCCTGTTTCAGTGAGTATGTATAGATTGGGTCGCCAAAATATTCGGTGCTGGAAACGGTTTCTGTTTCTTTTGGAGTTGCAGTTAAGCCGATATGGGTTGCCCGTGCAAAATAATTGAGAATTTCACGCCATGCACTGTCGGCGGCGGCACTGCCACGGTGGCACTCATCTATGACGATCAGGTCGAAGAATTCGGGACTGAATTCCCGATATGCGTCTTTGTCTTCATCGTAGTTGGTTAAACCCTGATACAGGGCCAGATAGATTTCGTAGGATTTATCTATTTTCTTCTTCCTGATGACCGTCATTTTATCTTTAAAATGACGAAAATCTCCCCGCTTGGTTTGGTCAATAAGTGCGTTTCTATCTGCCAGAAACAGTATGCGTTTTTTGGTTTTGCCTTTCCAGAGGCGGTGGATAATTTGAAACGCTGTATAGGTTTTGCCGGTACCTGTTGCCATGGTTAGCAATATACGATTTTGCCCCTTGGAAATAGCTTCAACCGTGCGGTTAATGGCTATTTGCTGGTAATAGCGGGGGGTTCTGCCTGAACCATCAAAAAAGTAATCCTGGGCAACAACTCGTTCCTGTTCTTCTGTCTCAATGCCTTTATATTTTTTGTAGCGTTGCCAGAGGGTTTCAGGGGAAGGGAATTGATCAAGGGTGAGTTCTGTTTCTACTTGTCCACCTGAGCAGGTGCGGTCATGTTCATAAAAACCATCACCATTACTACTGTAGACGGAAGGAATATCTAGAATTTCGGCGTAATTAATACCTTGCTGGATACCTGCATTTACTGAGTGTGTATTGTCCTTTGCTTCAATTATGGCAATGGGAATATTGGGTTTGTGATAAAGGATATAGTCTGCTCTTTTTCTTTTCCCTCTGCTTGTCAGGTTGCCTTTGACATAGATACGACCAGCAGTGAAAGAGACTTCTTCCCTAATTTGGGTAAGCGGGTTCCAACCTGCTTTTTCAATGGCTGGCTGGATATATTTTGTGCAGATGTCTCTTTCTGACAGGTCTTTTTTCGATGTCATTTTTTGCTACTCATTTTTTATCCTTAATGCTGCCTCGGTTTTTGTTTTGGAGAAGATAACGACAAGCTCTGCCGACCGGGGGAAAATCGCCGCGCATGTTGTAAAAGCCAAATCTTTTCAAAAACCAAGGGCTTTCGAAAAGTCGGTAGACCCCCCGGGTCGGCTGGAGCGTTTTGTTCGGCTCTATTCTTTTTGATAGTGCCAAATAGCAGCATCCAATAGCGAGGCTTTTCGGTTAGTTTGTTTAGCTACTAATATCAATGCATCCAGTGCTTCCTGTTGTGAAATTTTTCTGCCTATAGCAGTTGACACAAAATTCATAATATGAACATCTGTTTTGACAGTATCAATGCCCAAGCGAAGACGTAACCATTGGAACAATGCTATACCAATGCTATGTTCCTCAGTCTTAAATTGGCCCTTTACGTCTTTTTCAAAATCAGCATTAGAGACCCATTTTTTCAAACTTTGTTGACCCTTTATCCCCCTCGACTCAAATTCATAGAGAAGCATTCTAAGAAATTTTGCTCTAGTCCAATGATTGTTATTCCACATTGCATTTGCCAGTTTTAAATTTCCATTTTTTGTATTTGGGAATGAATCAACGAATGTTCTCAATTTTTTATGCGTTCTGTAACCATGATGCTCCTCATAATATTCTACGGCAGATTCAACCGGTCCTACTTTCATTTGAAAGTCAAGTACCGTATTCATTAAATTAGACACATAATCATCAATCCTATAGTCTGGACCATCGTCTAACTTATTGCATTGTGTTCGTAATTTTTGAATTTCGCGTTTTGTAAGAGTCATCGTTTATTTTTTCCGTAGCCGAACGATGAATTCAGGGGCCCACTCTTTATGCGGGTCCGCTGGAATGATTGGTTATGTTAATAATTTTATTGTATCATTCTCGACAATTAAACGCCCACCACCATTCATGCATAATTTTATAAATTCATTTCTTCTTTGAGGAATTGCTTCAAAATTGCGAATAATGAATAATAAGTCAATTGTTCTTAAAAGAATAACATTCATATTCTTTGAGTGTGCTACCTGTTCTTCTGCAACTGATGTTTCTTGTCTTTTAGAAACACTTTCAATACCCATTTGATCGTTAATAATCAATAACCCGGGAGTTGCAAGTCCAAGCCCCACTCTTTCTCTGTTTGAGTCTAATTGATTGATATATTTTCTTTTTATACCACCATTTGTCCCTTTCACTTCTACAACTACTATCACTTCTCCTTCTTCATTTCTTATCATTGCATCTTCTTTAAAATCTTCAACATCAGTGACATTAAGCTGAAAGAAAGATTTGAGTAAATCTACTACAGTATCCTTAAGCGTATCTCCAGATTGAGTTAGTATTCCTTTATAATTTCGATATTGTTTCAGTTCCTTCTGAAATTCAATAATTTCTTTAAAAAGGTCATTGATTTTATTATTAAGTTTACCTTCTTTACCAAACTCAAACTCACTTACCCATTCTGGAACTTCTTTAATTCTCTTTATTAGGTAGTCAGAAAGAGCTTCAGTTAAGCAACTTATTAGATCTTCACAGTTTTTTTGAGAATAGTTAGTTGTATGAAAAGGCAAAAAAAAGAAGCTACCAAGTAAATCCATTCCGACAATTGCTTCATCAGCCTTGGCTAATATTTTTTTATCGTAGTTGTTTGTGTACGGAAGCTTCAGAATGGTTTTTGCGACACCATATCTTTCGATGTATCGCTTAAATGCATCATTGGTAGATTTCACGGCTGCCGTGCCTGAAAAACCTTTTCTTCGAATATCAAATGAATTTAATAATTTTTTAACTATGTCTGTGTCGTTACAATTCTTTTCTCTATAATTACCATAAGGAACCTTATCCACAATACGATCAACCAAACAACAGACCCACCCTCCTTTGTTAACCAAGTTTATAATCTCACGTTCTTTTTGCAATAGTGTATCTCTTTCGCAAAATACCTCTATAAATCTTCCCTCCAAATCAGATTGATCTTTAAATGATTCTAAAATACCACTTGGTAGGATCACCCCTCCAAATGAGTCAAGATTTTCTTCGCTATCTATATGGAGAAATGATATTTTTGCCTTATTGGTGTCTAAGATATGTCCATCTGGAATATGAAAGCCAATCTTCTCAAAACCATAAGCCGCTATTTTCATAAAATATTTCTTTTGATTACTTGAACTTATTAGTTCCTTGTTCTCGCGATTGTCTGTTGTTTTTCGAGAAAATATTTTCATTAGATCAAAACTATATATTCAAGAACATAACGAAATAAGAGTTTTTGCGGCGCGAAGCCGACGCCAAAACTCATGTTGAACTGAACCGCTCTGGTCGGGATCATCCTGGAATTTTCTCGACGCCGTTCGGCCGCTTGCAGTATTCTATGCCTGTATTTGGCAGAGAGTCAAGAAGGTAATGCCTGATTTCCGGCTCAATATGGACTGGTTCTTCGCAGGCACCGGCTGGATTTTTTGTTGGAGCAGAGGGATATATCCGGTATGTGGATGCGCCTTGTGAATGCGGCAGAGACTGCGGTTGTCTTGTTCATATATTGCACGGGAGCCCGGCTTGACGACGGCGGAATTCATGGAGGACCCCTCCATTTTGGAGAAAGAATTGAGACCAAGACCATGTAGCCGGTGTGGCAGCAAGGCCTTCGAAGGCCTGTGCTGCGAGTGATAACCTTGGTTATCCTGAACGGTAAATTCAGCGGCCCGGTGTTTTCGGGTCCGCTGGAATGACTTGATATGCTTTAAAAGCTTTCCTTAATTTTCCCATCACGTGTATCTAAAAAGGTTTTTATTGCCCGTTTTTCTTTATCTTCTAGTTCATTGAATGCTGAACTCTCCTGAATTTTTCGAAGTCTTTTGTCAATTTCACCCAATTCAACGAAAGTCTCAATACTTTCAAGATTAATTCTCCAGCTAACACTTTCTACATAATCTGACATTCCATGGCTCCGAACATCTGAAAGAAAGAGTTTGATGAAGTGTATTAGTCCCTTGTCATCCTTTATGATCGACTGAACAAAATTGGTTGCATGGCTAGGGTCGTCCCAGCGCCGCCACATAAAAAGAATTGAAAGAAGATGACTGTGATTTTCTAACCTTCCATCCTTAGCCCAGGATTTTATTTTACACAAAGCCAATTTTACTAATTCATCAAGTTGATCAGAATTTACTGTGGTGCGCTCAGGAGGTTCAGCCTTTTCTTTAAATGCATACTTTCCATGTTGCTGACACTGGACAGCTATTTCGTTAACAAAAGTATACAGACTATATTTTGCATTATTTATTGCATCAGTAAAAATTTTGAATCGTTTGTCGTGCTCTTTATAACGATGACTTAATTGATAAAAAATTCTCAAAACACGCATGGGAGTATCGATGGAAAAAAAACCTCGTTGTCCTTCTGGGAACTTGTCACCAACGTCCATCAGCGCAGTTATAATTGGTACAATATTCTCCTCAGGAATATCATCGCGTGTATAATCCTCTAGTCTTTCTAAGAATCGTATGATCTTATTATCTTGGATTAACTTTTGTAATTCTTCAGTAAATGCAATTTTGTCATTTCCGGTTGATATTATTCGTTCAATTTCTTTGAGAGATATTTCATCTTTTGGAATAAATAGTTTGAAATATGTCTCAAAAATATCAGGGCTGCAAATTCTGCCTTGCTTTCTCCAAGATTCAAGGAAATCATGACTATGGCCTACATTCTCCATTCTGGGGAACAGTCGTTGTAGGAAATCGGTGACAATATCATGATTCAATTCATCAACTTGGCTAAGGATTAACTCGACTTGTGATTCTCTTTCCTTGCGTGATTGTTCTGACCCACGATATGATTCGTTTATTCCAGCAAACAACTCCTTATTATTCATGATGTTTTTGTACAGGCTTGGCATGAAAACCTGTATCGCTGTTATAGCTATAAAATCAATAGGATTTACTTCATCCTTAACTAGGTTAAAACCAAAACCGAAGGTGTTCAAAAAACGATTAACATCCCTTATGTTATGAAATAAATGCCTCAACCCACTATGAAAAATGTTACCCCAATATGTTTGGTCCCAGCGTTCTTCTGGTATATCTTTGATGAGGTCATCCAATTTATTGAAAAGGAAACGATCTACCTCGTCTTTGGAAATTTGAGGGATTTCAAATGGTACTTGAATAACCTTTTCTAAATAATCATGACCAGAACCTTCTTGGACTTTTTTCAAAGCATTAATAACCACATCCTTATCGAAAGAGAGCAAATATATTGTGTTCGGGAAATCCGCTAAGGATTTGACAAGTTGGAATATTTGTCTGATTTCAGTGTTATTTAGCCTATCGATGTCGTCTATTACTATGACCAGTTTTGCCTCTAGGTTTTTCAGCAAACTGTTAAGTTCGTTTTTAATGGCGCTAAGATTTTTTGTGGCGTCAACGCCTGCTTGTTCGGCAGCGCTACCAACGCCTTTTATTGCTTTTGCTGCACCACCTATTGCTGATAAAGCAGGTACATAGCAGAATGGTTCAAAAAAACTTGAATACTTTTGGATAGCCTTTCCTATTTTAATATGCCTATCTGCAGAATCCTCTCTACATAAAACTAACGACAATTCGTTAAAGAATTGTTGAATCAGTTGATTTTGGTCAGAAAAATTCCAAGGATTAAATTTAATTATCAAAGGTACTTGTTTTGTCGAGAAGGAGCTAATCTGCTCCAGTGTCAAATTAATAAGTGAAGTTTTTCCTGACCCCCAGCGGCCATATAAGCCAATAGAGAGACTATCATCAATTTCATAGCTTAAAATCGCTTTGGCCAATGCTCTAGCGAATGCATAACGACCAAGTAAATCTTCCCTATAAGTATCTATTGGCTGGTCTGCTTTAAACATATTTATTGGTCAATATTATTTGAGCATATCGAAATAAGAGTTTTTGCGGCGCGAAGCCCACGCCAAAACTCATGTTGAACTGAACCGCCCTCATCTGGGTCATCCTGGAATTTTCTCGACGCCGTTCGGCCGCTTGCAGTATTCTATGCCCGTATTTGGCAGAGAGTCAAGAAAGTAATGCCTAGTTTCCGGCGTAATATGGAAGAGTTCTTTGCAGGCACCGGCTGGATTTTTTGAAGAAGCATAGGGATATATCCGGTATGCGGACGCACCTTGTGAATGCCGCAGAGACTGCGGTTGTCTTGTTCATATAGTAGGCTTATTCAAGAGACACAATGTCTGAATAAATTTACATGTAGCTTTACACCTCTTCGAAACAGGAGGTAATACCGTTATTAAATATGAAACAATCTTAAGCTTTCTGAATGATATTTCGATAAATATTAAAGGACTATAGATCCAGCAAATCTTTTTTATCATTTAACCGTTAGCCGGTGGTACTCCCTGGCACCGGCTAACAACTCCTCAGAGTCATACCCCTGCACTCGCCTAAAGAAATTCCTGCTCGAATACGTCTCAAGACCAGGCAGGGCATTATCCCCCCAAAACCTGAACCAAATTTCCCCCACAGCCACCTTTGCACCCCTGGTTTTTTGAGCGGAATCATGTTTCAAGCCCTTTGCAAGTAATCGTTCTCTCTCTATAATGGATGTGATATAAGGAATTCGATCCATACTTCATGCAAAAGGAGGCCGAAATAATGAAGATTCACACAAATTTCACTTTTTCTCATTGGTGGTTAGGGTTAATAGCCCTATTGATTTTCCATATCGGCGGCCATGAGTCCCTTGCCTATGACCTGGCGCAATATTATCCCCTTCGAGCAGGAGATGTCCGCCTTGATCTGGAGAGCGAAACAGAAGATGGCCAGACCAGGTTGGAATTGAGCAGAGAGTCGGTTTCCAGGACCGAGACCATTGGAGGCATAGAGACCTGTGTTATAGGAGAGCTTTCCAGTGGATGCTGGTGTGAAGAATATGAGGCCCAGGCCTGGGATGACGAAGGTCTGAAATTCTATCGTGAGGTGGAATACGATGACGGGGAACTTGAATCTATTGATTTTGATCCGCCCCTTCTCATGGTACCAAGGCAGCTTGAACTGTATGAGACAAAAAGCTGGTCCGCCTCGGCAGGAGGCGAGCAGATAGAAGTGGAGATCACCCTTGAGGCCGTGGAGGATGTCACGGTGTATGCCGGCACATTCAGTAATTGTCTTCGAATACAGTTGAGTTTTGACTCTGGAGATGAACTAGAGACGTGTCGTTCCTGGTTTGCCGAGGGCATAGGTCTGGTTAAGGAAGAGTGCACCATGACAGAAGACGGCCGAACCAGCACAGAATACGCGGAACTGGTCGCGACCGCGGTAAATGGATCACTTTACGGTTCCCCTCTCAGGCCGGGGGAATTGTTTTCCTTTTATCTGGCCCATATATCAACAAACAGCTGCGGTGAAATGTTAATGGAAAATGTGGCCATAGGCCTTCCGGGAGAGACACCCGGACTCTGGTGGATCAAGTTTGTACTGAACCTGTCTGCGCAGCCGGTTGCATGGACAATAACGGATTTCGGGCAGGGCACCCCACCTCCCCTTGATCCCTCGCCGGCCAGCGCCTGTGCGATACCCGGTCTGGACCTGAGCCAGGCCCTGCACAAATTGAACATTAACGATCAGACGCTTGACCCCCAGCTCTGGATGCGCTTTCCATATGATGGAAACCAAAATTATGCCGTGGCGGGTTTCTGCTTTTCGCCGGAGAAGCTTTCATGGGATTTATATTTTGCCCTTCCGGTCACTGAATGATTCAAGGTGCCTTCTTCTTGTCAGGCAGGGTATGGTCTCAATGAAAACCCGGAATCAACCAGGACGGATTTAAGCGGAGTGTTGATTAACAGGCACAGGTGGTAAAACTGATATCCATCTTCCATCACCTGCCCTGCCTGAAGGCCCTTCTTAAACGATCTTCCACCAGCGGCGGGACAAGCCCCTCCAGGCTCCCGCCGAAACGCGCCGCCTCCTTCACTATGGTGGAGCTTATATAGATCCAGCGAAACCCGGTCATTAAAAATACAGTCTCTATATCCGGGGACAGCTTGCGGTTCATCAAGGCCCGCTGGAGTTCATAATCAAAGTCCGACACGGCTCTTAATCCCCGGAGTATGGCACAGGCACCATATTTGGAGGCAAGATCCACCAGAAGACCGTCAAAGCTGGTGATCTTTACTTTTCCGTTCATTCCGGCGGTCTCGCGCACCATTTCCAGACGCTCTTCGATTGTAAACAGGCTCTCTTTGACCGGATTGGTGCCGATGGCGATCACGACCTGGTCAAACATCTTCAGTGCACGATCAACAATGTCCAAATGACCGTTGGTAACCGGATCAAAGGTGCCTGGATAGACGGCTGTGCGGAATAATTGATCTGATTGCATGTATGTTCACCTGTAAAACCAGAGTTCAGTCTGGCCGTATACGCGCTTGTCCACGAGCTGAA
>Ga0180432_10007432_pt1 | contig 13912 bp, 15 predicted proteins | sample SS_ome_10_FD_132414 | JGI IMG/M metagenome (GOLD analysis project Ga0180432, IMG submission 132414) | Hypersaline lake sediment archaeal communities from the Salton Sea, California, USA - SS_1_MS_2 metaG | ecosystem: Environmental > Aquatic > Non-marine Saline and Alkaline > Hypersaline >...
GGGTTCGGCAACGATCCCGCCGGCGTTTCGGTTGTCCGGAAATCCCAAATGCGGTGTGGTTGTCATCTGGACCAGGTCAGGCGGCAGGGGCCCGACGGGCGTCTAGGCGACCGAAAATCGTGCGCGCACGTCCGCGCTGACGTCTGTGGGTTTGCCGGTTTTGGCGTCGATGGGGCACCATAGGGTTCGCGCTCTCGCGAGCAACCTACCGTCCGATGCACGTGACAACTCGGTGTGGCGCTCGAAGGCGCGACGCGATGCGGTTCCCACCCACGTCTGAGCCACGATTTCGTCTTCCAGCAGGGCAGGATGTTTGTAGTCGATCTCATGTCGGAGTACTACCCAGAGTAGCGCCTCCTGGTCTGTTGGAGATGCTGCAGTAAACCAGTGAGCAGTCGCCGCTTCCTGAACCCATCTCAGAAAGACCACGTTGTTGACGTGACCCATCATGTCGATGTCGCTTTCCTTCACCTCTATTCGGATCTCATGTCGGTCAGGTTCTGTTGGCATGCGCTCGTCCCGTTGGTGTTCAAGAAATGTCATTTCAGCAAGATACCGTCCGTTCCGGATTTTGGTGGAGCCTTGCGCGCGCCACAAATATCGGGAAGACTTCAATTGAGAGGGACGAATCATGTCAGAATCCAAAGACACTCCGAACCGATATTCCCGCACCGAGGTACAGATGATCCGCGACATGCTTGGTGCACCGTCCGCGAACCTCGCGTGCCCCAGGTGTGAAGGGCCGCTGACGGTCAGCCAGCCGGTGGACGGCCCTCGTGGTCCATGTTTCCTTGTGGGCTGCAGGCAATGCAACACCAAAGCCGTGGTCACCGACGTTCCCGGTATGTGGCAACCCGCGCCCAGAGGCTAGTAAGAGCCAGGGAGGCTCCAATGCTCGTGGCCATTTTGGATGATGACGAAAGTCGGTGCGCTGAGATGCAGAAGACGCTGGCTCAGGCAGTTCCCGCGGCGGAGCTGGAGTGTTTCGATAACGCCCCGGACATGATAGCCTGGCTCGCGCGGCATCTGGACAATGTGGCACTCGTTTCACTCACCCACGACCTCGGCCCGAGCCGGTTCAGGGACGGCATGCTCTTCGACCCAGGCACTGGGCGTGATGTAACCGATTTCCTCGTAGAGATGGAGAGGACGTTCCCGGTTGTCGTTCACACCGCAGTTGGATCTAGAAGCAGGGACATGCTCATGCCGCTCGAGCATGCCGGGTGGCCGTGTGCGCAGGTCGAACCGAAGAAGAACCTCGAGTGGATCTCTGCCGCTTGGGCACCGTGTGTTGCAGAACTGTTGAGCGAGTAGCCAAGTCAACGCTTTCCGGTACGTCTGCGTATCACTCTCAGAGGATCTAGCGAAACTGCGCTAAAGTGCGCAATTTTTCTGCCCCGTTTTACATAGCCCACGAGTCGAGGCGCGGAATGCCGGTAAACTACGACTACGATCCCAAACTGAACGCGGTAATAGTGCATCTCAAAGGGAAGGTCAGCAAGGACGAAGTCATCGACCACCTTGGCCGACTCCTCGAAGATGATGCGGTTCAACCTGGATATTTCCAGATCGTGGATTTCAGCACTACGGATGACTATGCGCTCTCGGAGGAAGATATCGCGGAGATTGCTCTAAAGGTTGAGGAAGTGGTCTCCGCCAAGGGGCACACACGCTCGTATTACTTCACCGACAGCATTAAGACGTATGCCATAGCGGGGTTGCTGTGTGCGCTCGGTGAGGACAATGGCGTCAATGTCGAAGTGTATCGGGATTGGGAAACGATGGTCAGAGTGATGGGAATGAGGGCACTCGACGCGGCGAAATCGCCTAGTCAACCATTGACCATCACGTAGCCAACACCACCCTGTATACCACACCGTTGTGAGTCGCCTGGCCGGTGAGTTGTGTTTGGAAGAACTCCATTGAAATCTCTTGGAGAAACGATTCATTGACCAAATTCAGAGTTACTGTGTTTCCATTCAGGGTCCAGGCACCGTTCAGACTCACATCTGCCGCACTACACCCGCCGGTTCCAACGGGAATCATGAGCTGGCCTTCGGTTCTACCTTCGGCGTACAGAATCAGTTCGATAGTAGCTCCCAACCGGAGTTGATCTGTTACCGCTCCGCCTTCTTCGGTAGTGAGAGTCACACCGTAGTAAATGCCGGCCAGATTTTGCATGGTGAGCAGCACATCGTCGATAGGTTCGGTGCTTCCGTCGCAGCCGAAAGCCCCGAACACCGCAGCTGAAAGAAGGGTCAAAGTCAGACGCGTCCTAACCGATTCGAACACCATCGCTCCTTTCTCATGTTCCATGCAGGAAATCTTATACGGAGAATATGGATCGTACACCGACACGTACCATACCGATCCCATGCTCAGGCCCGTAGCACGTTGGTGAACTCCGGCATCATCCAATGAGGAAGATACCAACGAGGCGAGTATCGTTTTGCCTACCCGTTAGGATAGGGGTCGCGTCCAATGGCGCGCAGGGGCATTTTCTCAGAGTGTAGAATGCAGAATGCAGAGGAGAGGCGTGGATGAAGTGGGAGGAAGAGATACTGTCCGCCCGTCCGTCTTTCCGCCCTACATCCGTGTCAGACATCGGGGAGTAGATGGCTGAACTGAGGAACCATAGTAGCGCTCCGAACGGCGGCCGGCACCCCCGTGCGACTGAACCGGCGACTCTGTTTGTCACGCTCGGCCTTTCCGTGGTGGGAGCGATCATCGGGTTGCAGATACTCACGACCATTGGAGTGACCCCGAACACGTCGATCATTGGGGTGCTGATCGCGATTCTGTTGTCGCGGATTCCCCTCTCGTTCTTCAGGCGTTTTCGATCCATTCATCGGCAGAACCTCGTTCAGACCAACATTTCGAGCGCGACGTTTGGAGCAGCTAACTCGCTGTTGGTGCCGGTTGGCATTCCGATTCTGATAGGGTTGCCAAACCTGGTTGTTCCGATGCTCTTCGGGGCAACGATGGGAATGCTAATCGACCTCGCCATGCTCTACTGGTTTTTCGACTCGCGTCTGTTTCCGGGCAGCGCGCCGTGGCCGATAGGTATTGCCGCGGCGGAGTCGATTCTCGCGGGCGACGAGGCCGGAGCCCGCGGAGCGGTCTTGGTCGGAAGTGCAGCTACTGGAGCAATCGGATCGTCTAATGTGTTTGGCTTGCTGACTCCAATCATTGGTGTGAGCGCCCTGCCCATGGCGGCGTTCGGCATTGCGTTTTTGGGTAATCCATGGGCACTAACGATGCTCGGCTTTGGCCTTCTGACCCGCGCCTATTTGCCAGGCCCCACGGGGATAGACATCAACGAGCAGTTGATTCCGCACGGCATGATGTTGGGGGCCGGGTTGGTGGCTCTCGTGCAGGCCGTTCTTTTTGTGGTGTCGCGCGAGCGGGAGAAGTCAAACGCCGATCTGATCAATAACGTTGACAATGAGGGGGACAAGCGGTCTCCTACTTGGGAGGCTGGCTACACGAGGACAGCAGCGGAAACTAGAGCCGCACTGCTCAAAGGTACTGGCCTCTACGTGATTGCCGCCATTGCTCTCGCTGTGTTGGGCGGGCTCTTGACAGAGATGTCGATCGGGCAAACGGCGCTGTGGGCTGTGTTTGCCGCTATCTCGTGTGTTGCCGCAGAGTTCATCGTTGGTTTTTCGGCCATGCACGCCGGTTGGTTTCCTGCGTTTGCTACCGCCCTGATATTCCTGATCATAAGCCTGGCTTTGGGATTCCCGATTGCTGCAGCTGGTTTGCTGGTCGGGTTCGTGGTGTCGGGAGGTCCTGCCTTTGCCGATGCCGGATACGACTTGAAGGCCGGCTGGCAGCTCCGCGGCTACGGACGTGATCCCGAGTTCGAACGTGAGGGGCGAAAGCAACAGATCATTGCTGCTTTGCTTGGCCTGCTGGCGGCGTTGGTTGTCGTGACGCTGGGTCACAACTTCTATTTTGAGAGAGATCTATTCCCGCCGGTCGTGCGGGTGTACGCCGCGACGATCACGGCAGGCATTGATGGCTCGCAGGCATGGAAACTCCTAATCTGGGCCGGCCCGGGAGCGATCATTCAACTCATCGGTGGACCAAAGCGACAAATCGGGATTCTGTTTTCGACGGGGCTGCTCATTCTTAACGCCGCCGCTGGATGGGCGGTGCTGGCCGCCATATGCATTCGCTTGATTTTGGCCAGGGGTAAGAGCGTCGAAGGGTCGCCTCTCACGATTATGGCTGCCGGGTTGATCGCAGGCGACGCATTGTGGTCGTTTGGATCAGCAATGTTTAGGATGTGAGGACGCTAGCAGCTGCCTCCCACTGGAGATCCTGACATATCTGTGGGTCTAGCCGCTGATTTACGCGGACCACCCCTCGATACGCTCCGCGTCATTGCGCGTCCCTCCGCGGCAGAGACTTATCCCGTGTATTGGTTTTGGCCGCGGATCTACGCGGAAACCGGCGGTGTTGGGTTGCCCCACCCCCGACCCAAGAAACCCTCCGCGTCATTCTGCGTCCCTCCGCGGCAAAATCACCTCTGAAATTTCCGGTGACTCAACGCTTTGTTTGCAGAAGTTGGCATGTGTATGCAGGACATAGATGAAGCCCTGGTTTGCACGTGAGTTACTGTCAACGCACCCAACATGGAGGTTGCGCGACGGTGGGAAACAAAAGTTCTGTCGGGCTTATCCACGAGCAGCTGACCGAACAGGTCATCGGTGCGTTCTTTTCAGTGCACCGGGAACTTGGCTACGGGTTTTTGGAATCCGTCTATGAGGTTTCATTGTTCCATACAATAGCAGACATCGGCCTGGAGGTGCGGCGCCAAATTCCACTTGATGTCTGGTTTCGACGAAGGCGTGTCGGATTGTTCAAGGCAGATATTGTGGTCGAGAGTGCTATGATCGTAGAGCTGAAGGCAGCTAGGAATCTGGTCTCTTCACACGAAGCACAGTTGCTCAATGCGTTACGTGCCACCAACATTGAAGTGGGGATCCTGCTCAACTTCGGTCAGAAGCCGACCTTCAAGCGGCTGGTGTTCTCGAATACTCGCAAGCGCCTCCGCGGTCGTCCGCGGCCGATCATTGATTCGGGCAGAACCGGTATCGTACCGGCCGGCTAGTGGACTTGATGAAAATCGCACGACCGTAAGCAATCAGGACGAGAACCGGAGCAACAATGGCACTCAAGCAAGTACTGGACATCTTGGAATTGTTGGACCGACCCGAGGTCGACGGGGCCGAGATCGCAGAGCTGTTTGCGTCGCGCGGACTGGGTGGAATGGATGTGGAGCCGGTGAAGACGGACCTCGGCTCGACAACATTCCTCAGGCTGCTGATTCCCGGTACGGACGGGCGTAGCGGCGGAGGGAAGGCCCCGACAATGGGAATCCTCGGGTTCCTGGGTGGTGTTGGTGCGAGACCGGATGTGGTTGGGCTCGTGTCCGACGGTGATGGTGCAGTGACCGCATTGTCTGCGGGGTTGAAGCTCGTAGACATGTTCAACCTGGGCGATCGGCTGTGTGGCGACATTTTGGTTGCCACTCACGTGAGTCCCGATGCACCAGTGAAACCTCACGAACCCGTTCCATTCATGGGGTCACCGGTCGGCATGGAAGAGATGTGCGAACGACTGGTAGATCCCGATATGGATGCGATCCTCTCAATTGATACGACTAAAGGCAACCGCATCATCAACAATCGCGGCTTCGCGATCTCGCCTGTTGTGAAGGAAGGCTACATCCTGAGAGTGAGCGAAGATCTGCTCTCCATTCAAGAGTGGGTGACGGGACGGAGGCCTGTAGTCCTTCCGATCACGACACAGGACATCACTCCGTATGCAAACGAACTTTACCACCTGAACAGCATCCTCCAACCGGCCACGGTCACGGATGTACCTGTCGTTGGCGTTGCGATCACCGCTGAAGCGGCGGTGCCGGGTTGTGCAACGGGCGCCAGCCACGAGGTCGACATCGAGCTAACCACTCGGTTCGTGGTCGAGGCGGCCAAGGCATACACGGCAGGCAAGGCGAAACTCTTTGACCAAGAAGAGTTCGATCGCCTCGTTCGATTATACGGCACCATGAGCTACTTGCAGGCTCCGAGGAGAGTGAAGTAAACCGTGGGCATGGTCCGCATAGGAGCGGTTACGATCGGGCAATCGCCGCGCGACGATGTGGTGCCGGAGTTGGCGAGGCGCCTCGGCGGAGATGTTGAGATTGTTCAACGCGGCGCGCTCGATGGAATCAGTGTCGACTTGATCCGAGCCAACTCTCCATCCTCAGAGGAGACCACGTTGGTGAGCCGATTGCAGGACAGCGCCGAGGTCACAATCGACAAGAACTTCGTATTACCTCGTCTGCAAGATCAGATACGTGTTCTCGAGGAGCAGGCGATACGTATCATAATGCTCCTCTGCACTCACAAGTTCTCCGAACTTTATTCAAACGTGACTCTGCTTCGCCCTGCTTCTGCGCTCGAGCGCATTGTTGAGCGCTTGGAGGTTCAGAGGCTTGGTGTATTCACTCCATCGAAAGACCAGGTGCGCGCACAGCGAGTGCGATGGCGAAAGTATGCTTCGGAGGGAATTCGAGTATCATCTGCCTCTCCCTATCTCGAAGGCGCGGCAATTGAGAAGGCTGCCGCGGCAATGCGCGACAAGCGTGTCGATGTTGCCGTGATGGACTGCATTGGATACACCGAGGCGATGAGGTCGCGTGCGCAACAGATCTTGAACGTACCAGCATACTCAGCCGTGGGTGCATTGGCAGAAATTGCAGCGGAGGCTATCGAACAATGAGTACTTCAATCCGTGTCGTCCTTGGTTGCCTGATAATCGCCGTTGTGCTCGCGAGCGGCGCAAACGCACAGCGGGAAGATCCTATGAACCCACAATGGGACGCGTACCACAGCACAACATCTGCACACGCATTGCTCGAAGGGTGGGCTGAGGCGCATCCGTCCCTCACGAATCTCTATCCGATAGGCGAAACCCTCGAAGGCACTCCGCTGCTCGTGCTCGAGATCACTAACGAGGAGACGGGTGACGCTCTGGAAAAGCCGGCCTACTACTACGACGGCAACATCCATTCGGGTGAGCTGACCGCAGCGGAAGTTGCCCTGTACTTCGCGTGGTATGTGCTCGACAACTACGGAAGCGACGAGCGTGTTACTCGACTACTCGACACGCGCACGCTCTACGTCCGTCCCAAGTTCAATCCCGATGGTGCAGACATTTCGCTCAATACGATACAGAATCTGCGCAGCACGCCACGTCCGTACGATGAGGACGGTGACGGTCTCCTGGACGAAGACCCGCCCAACGATTTGGACGGGGACGGGTTCATCACACAAATGCTGATGCCGAATCGCACCGGTTTGTGGAAGATAAGCGCTCAAGATTCACGAATACTCGTGAGGCGCCAGCTAGACGAAATGGACGGCGAGTTCTTTGATGTCTACACGGAGGGGCTCGACGACGACGACGACCGGTTCTTCAATGAAGATGGTGTCGGCGGCATCGACATGAATAGGAACTTCCCCCGTAATTGGGGACTCGAGTTCGAACAGAGCGGCGCCGGGCCATATCCACTGTCGGAGCCGGAGACACGCGCAACGATCGAGTTCTTCAACAGTCACCGCAACATCACAGGGGTCTTTCACGGCCACACGTCAGGTGGTTTCTTGTTTCGTCTTCCCTCGACGACGTCGTGGGACAACTTCGACATGGCTGACCAAGGCCTGATCGTAGAACTCGCCGAGATGTTTCACACGACGACAGGTCAGCCAGTCCGGCCCAGTTACACCAACCCGCGGCAACACAGACACGGAACGTTAATCAGCTGGGCGTACTGGGATTTCGGCGTGGTCGGAACGGTGCCGGAATTCTGGGGCGGTTTCGGTCGGGATTATGACGAAGACGGCCGAGTCACAGAGGTCGAACGAATCCGATGGAACGACGAGGAGTTGAACGGTGAGGGTTTCAGCGAATGGACGTCGTACGATCACCCTCAACTCGGAATGGTTGAGGTCGGTGGATGGCGAACGAAGTTCACTCGGCAGAACCCGCCTCCGCACTTGCTAAAGGCCGAAATCGAACAATACGTGCCGTGGATGTTGTGGCTTGCTGAAGTGAGCCCGAGGGTCGTGATCAGAGACCTCTCCGTGGCGCCAATCGAGGGTGACGAAATCTTCCGCGTGTCCGTGACAGTCGAGAATGAAGGCTACTTGCCGACGAATATCACAAAGCGGGCACTCGACGCCGAGGTCGCGGTGCCGGTGCGAGCGATCGTGGAGCTGACCAACGCCGAGCTGGTTTCTGGTAGTAAGCGGACCAATGTGGGGCACCTCTGGGGATCGCGTGACACGCAACGATCGGGAAGCACGGTGCGAGCGCGGCGGACTCTCGATTACGTGGTGCGTGCTACGGGGCGCTCCCCGGCAATGACGATCGAGATTGAGTCGGAGAAGGGTGGGGTGAGTCGGGAGGAGGTGGTCTTGAGGGGGAGGTAGTACGCCTCCATCGTACGGCCGCAAACCAATGCGGAAATGAATGGCGCCGATGGAGGCTTGGGTTGGCCGCGGACGAACGCGGAGAAACGCGGACAACAAGAGCCCGCCAATTAGCTGTCGACGGGGTTCAGCAGCTTCAATCGGGGGAACCGTGTAAAGTCACGGTCGGTGGTGCATATGGACGTGCCGTGCTCGATCGCTAATGCGGCGAGAGCGGCGTCCGTAACTAGCGATCCCGATACCTGCGCGTTCAGCAGTAGGTCACTGAAGATCTTCCAATAACGATCGCTCGGCTCGAGGATCGACACAGCCGGTGCCGCAATCCATCGCGAGACGATCTCCTTGGCCTCAGCCATGCTCAGCGGTTTATCGAACACACGAGGGCTTGTGCTGATGCGGAGGAAAGCCAGGATCGTGATCCAAGTCAGAAAGACTGGTGCCGAACCGGAAAATGCCTTTTCGACCCACCTCCTACAGGCTCCGTGCTCTGGAGCCTGCGGATGGTATGCGTACAGAAGGATGTTGGCGTCGATGAGGATCATATGTTGGGCTGTTCCAGCCGATCGAGTAAGTCCCCTACGTTGTCGAGGCTGATCCCTGGTCGAGTGGCTCCAAGATCTCGTGCTTCAACGACAAACTTCTGCCTCGAGGATTTTCCTCGCTTCGCGCTCAAGCCGAGCCGAAGGAGGTCGTTGACAGTCTCCTTGAAGCTCTTGTCAGTTCGTTTCATTTCGGCTTTCAGTTTCGTCATAACATCGTCGTCGAGAGTTAGTGTAGTGCGCATGTATGCAAGGTACACGGTAGACATCATGATGTCATCCATAACACATCATGATGCTTGAAGAGGCGGTCGCAATATGCGACCGCCTCCGCCGCTCCGTCTGCCTACCCAGGCGTTCAGACAACACTGGCGAATGTGCGTTGCGTTGATATGGCTTACATAATCAGAAAAACGCGGTGTGTAGCAGGAAACCGCGATCCCTATCCCTCCCCTGCCAACTCCGCCAGAGCCTCGTGCGCTTCGGTGACCATGTACTCGAGTTCCGGGGCTATCGGCAACTCACCTTCTTTGGTGAGCTTGTCGCGAAGTGACTAACCTTCGATGAACGGCATGACGTAGTAGAGAAAACCGTCCGCCTCTCCGGAATCGTGTAACGGAAGAATGTGCGGGTGCGTGAGGTTGGCCGCGATCCTCCCTTCTTGCAGAAAGCGATCTGGACCGAGTGCGGACGCTAGTTCTGGGCGCAGTACCTTCACGGCAACCGCGCGCTCATGTCTCAAATCGCGAGCCAGGTACACGGTCGCCGTGCCGCCACTACCGATCTCGCGCTCGATCGCGTAGCGGTCGGCCAAAGCTTCCTTCATTCGGTCAAACACATCGGCCATGCGTTTGGCTCCGAGGTCAGACTCAGGCACTAGAATACGACCCCTGCAACGCAAACGCCAGAGAATTTGCATGACTGCATTTTTTCGATATTGTCGTGAATGACCTGATAGGAGGTACTGCTCTCAGCAGTGGTTGCTGCTGTGCCCGTGTTCTGGAATAGTCGTGTCGAGTCGTTCGCTAGGTATGCGGTGTAGGAGTCCCGTGAATACTTGAGCTACCCATCACCACGGCGCCTATTCTTCTCATCGGTAATCGCCGCCCACATCAACTCGGCGATCATGTCGAACCGTTGGTGCTCGTACTCCAACTCTTCGGGCGCCAGGGCATCTACGCGACTCGAAAGGTCCCGTATATGCTCGAGCAGCCCGTCGACGAGTCCCCGCAACGTCGGGTTGCTGGTCCGTTGTTCTGGAGGGGGCGGCGTGTTTTTCATGTTCTTTGTCTCAGAGCTAGATCCCATTCAGCTTTTCCTGTGGTGTGAAAGAACAACGGTCACGGCGTAGAGTCAATTGACATGCAATGCCCCCGGGGTTATTGGATATTCGGAATCAACCCAAATCTGAACCAAACGCCGATGAAATCGGAGGTTTTCACATGTCGAGTTCAAACACTCGTCGACCCTCAGCATACCTAGTTGTGCTGCTGTTGCTCATTGCTAGCTGTTCACCCAGCGGCGATCCCGTAGGCGAAGCCGGAAGCACCTACGAAGACCTCGTTGTTTTCTTCGAGGAGTGGCGTGACTTCCAATCCCCGGTTGTGGTTGACGGAGTTCCCGATTATTCGGCCACCGCCATGGCCGAACAACATCGTGAACTGGCCACCATGCAGGCGCGGCTTGCCGCGTTCGACACTACCGGCTGGTCCGTGGCCGAGCAGGTGGACTACCACATTGTGCGCGCAGAGATGAACGGCTTGGATTTCGATCACCGCGTGATTCGCCCGTGGTCGCGTATGCCGGGCTTTTACAGACTGATCCACATGGCGCAGAGCGATGTGCCGGCCCACGAAGGACCTTTCGCTCAACCCTGGATCGATGTATGGACTTACGACTTCCCCCTTTCCGAGGAGGATGCGGCTGAACTGGCAGCTCGGATCGTAACTATCCCGGCACTGTTGGACCAGGCGCGAGAAAACCTGGTTGAGAATGCGCGGGACCTGTGGATGGGCGGGATACGCGCCATGAACGGCCAGGTATCCGATCTCGATCGGCTCGCCGGAGAACACTCGGGACTGGACGCCGCGATAGCGAGCGCGCGCACGGCCACTGCCGATTTCGTAGCATGGCTCGAGCAAGAAGCGCCATCCAAGACCGGTCCGTCCGGCATTGGAGTGGACAACTACGACTGGTACCTGAAGAACGTGCATCTCTTGCCCTACACGTGGGCTGAGTTACTCACCATCCACCAGCGCGAGCTAGCTCGGTCATGGGCGTCCATGAAGCTAGAAGAACATCGGAACCGCAACTTGCCCGCGACTCGGCGTGTGGCGAGCGCCAGCGAGTACGATCGTCGGTTCAACGCAGCGGTTACCGAATACATGGCGTTTCTACGAGACAACGAGATCGTGGAGATACGCGACTACATGGACCAGGCGCTGCGCGAGCGAATCGGTAGTTTCAGCCCAGCCGAGGGTCTGCGCGGCTTCTTCTCCGAGGTGAGCTATCGGGAACCGATCGTCATGCGCACGCATGGCTACCACTGGTTCGATCTCGCGATGATGGCCAACGATCCGCACCAGAGCCCGATAAGGAGGGTACCGCTGTTATACAACATCTGGGACACCCGTTGCGAGGGCATCGCAACCGGTATGGAGGAGTGGATGATGCTTGCCGGGTTCCTGGAGGGAAAGCCGCGGGCTCGAGAGCTGATTTACATACTCGTCGCGCAGCGCGCGGCCAGGGCTATAGCGGGCCTGCGGTTGCACAGCAACGAATACACCATGGAAGAGGCGACGGAGTTCGCCTCCGCGTGGACGCCGCGCGGATGGATGCCACCGGAGAGCGGCACGGTATGGGGCGAGCAGTACCTGTACCTGCACCAGCCCTACTATGGCGCGAGCTATTTGGGGAGCAAATACCAGGTCGAGATGTTTTTGGCCGAGCGAGCCAAGCAGCTCGGTGAGGACTTCACGATCAAGCGGTTCTTCGACGAGATGAACAGCTCGGGGTTGATCCCTATGTCGCTAATTCGCTGGGAGTTGAGTGGTGAATCGGGAGAGGTCGTCGAACTGGCAGGCGGCCATTGATCGACACTTGGGAATGGGCGGCGCTGCATTCTGACGGGCAGCGTCGTTCGCTTCTCTTGCCCGCCAATTTCCTTCGTCCGTATTCCTTTACCATGATTGCGCGTTCAAAACGCTGCCCTATCTCTCAGGAGCAATGATGTCAGATCTGTACGAACGTATCCGCTTGGGTTTTGCCTTGGTTTGTGCAGCGGCGACCTTGGCGTTCCCAGCCAGCACTCTCGTCGGCCAAAGATCCTCAGAAGACCCCAACGTCATCTACGACCCTGCTCTATTCGGTGCAATGGAGTACCGCATGATCGGGCCGTATCGCGGTGGACGCTCGACAGCGGTCGCTGGAGTGGCGGATCGGCCCCATACGTACTACCAGGGGACGACAGGTGGTGGTGTGTGGAAGACTACAGACGACGGGCAGAGCTGGGAAAACATTTCAGACGGGTACTTTGGTGGTTCGATCGGCGCCGTGGCAGTAGCCGGATCGGACCGCAACGTGATATGCGTTGGCACGGGTTCGGCCTGCATTCGAGGCAACACGTCCACTGGCCACGGCGTGTACAAGTCGACAGACGGAGGTAAGTCGTGGAAGTTCATGGGGCTGCCGGAGGCGGGCCTAATCGGCCAGATAGCTGTCCACCCGTCAGCACCTGACCTGGTCTATGTGGCTGCGCTCGGTCATCCTTTCGGCAAGAACCCGGAACGCGGGGTCTACCGATCGAGCGATGGCGGTGATACATGGGATTTGGTGCTGTTCGTGTCCGACAGTACTGGCGCCGTAGCGCTGTCCATGAACCAGCAAAACCCTCGCGATATATATGCGGGCATGTGGCGCGCCGAGCGCAAGCCGTGGACACTGTTGAGCGGCTCCACCGATGGCGGAGTGTTCAAGACAACCGACGGTGGTAACACTTGGGAGAAGCTGAGCGGAGGCATCCCGACTGGAATGGTTGGCAGAGTTGGAGTGACGGTTTCGCCCGCTAACCCCGATCGTGTTTGGGCGTTGATCGAGGCGGAGCCCGACGGCGGTGTGTATCGGTCGGACGACGCGGGCGAGACATGGACGCGCACCAACAGCGAGAACAAGTTGCGCCAACGTGCCTGGTACTACACCCACATCATCGCAGATCCGAAAGACGAACACACTGTCTACGCACTCAACACCGGATTCTACAGATCGGTCGATGGTGGCCGGACGTTCCAGGGATTTAGCGTGCCACACGGAGACGTTCACGACCTCTGGATCAACCCGAACGATCCGAATCTCATGATTGTTGCAGACGATGGAGGTGCGCAGGTGAGCGTGAACGGCGCGAAGAGTTGGTCGACGATGTACAACCAACCTTCTGCGGAGCTGTATGACGTCGTTGTGGACAACGCGTTCCTGCAGCACAGCGGGGTGCCTGGCGTCACAGTGCCGGGTTGGGAAAGAAACTTGATTCCGTGAGCGGTGGGAGGTGAGTTAGTTCAATAGTTTTGTTCTGCAATTCTGAAAGAGAACTCTGAACATCAAGAGGGGAACATCCAACATCCAACGGCTGTAGACCGATCATCCGTTGAGTGTTGGATGTTGAGTGTTCGATGTTGAGTGCACTCTAGAAAGTAGTCGTTCAGGCGCAGCCTAGGGCCGCATTGTTGACATGGTACGGATAGATCGGTTCTAGGCGTTTGTTTGCTTGGATCATCGTAGCGAATTCCCTGAGAGTTCCCAATAAGGCGGTCAGAGGCATCGGTGACGGTATGGGACGGTCATGCTGCTGATTTGGCCGCGGTGTGGACGGTA
>Ga0180432_10007433_pt1 | contig 13906 bp, 11 predicted proteins | sample SS_ome_10_FD_132414 | JGI IMG/M metagenome (GOLD analysis project Ga0180432, IMG submission 132414) | Hypersaline lake sediment archaeal communities from the Salton Sea, California, USA - SS_1_MS_2 metaG | ecosystem: Environmental > Aquatic > Non-marine Saline and Alkaline > Hypersaline >...
ACCTGTCGGACCTCGTTGCCGGACGCGCGCCAGAGCCGTCCCGGGACGGCGTCATGCTGGAATTTGTCGCCGAAACCCGTCCCGCACGTAACTATCATGAGGTGACCTGGCGCGGCATCCGCACCCGCGATGCCAAGTATGCCGTGATCGGCAATACGGACGGAACCCGACCGTGGATGTGCTTCGATCTGACGGCAGATCCATACGAAATGCGGAACCTCGTGGTGGAAAGCCCCGGGGATCCCCGTATCAGGGATCTGCACGAGCGTCTGACTGTGCTGCTGGCCGACGCCGGGGACGATTTTCCCATCAGGCCCCTGGACGGTTCTGCCAGTTGATGTCGACGGAGGCCCAAGCGTTTCAGTTGATTTGATCCGCGCATCGTATACGATGACACAGATGGCTTGACTGCGGCGGAGATCGCGGCGAGCTGCCTGTCGCGGCTTTGCCGCGCCGCATCCCAAACAGGGAGTTATCGAGAATGCGCCTAAACGAACGGTCCACCCCGCGGTTCGGCCGGCTGCGTGCCGCCGCGGTCGCAACACTCATGATGGGACTGGCCACGGCCGGTGCCCACGCCCAGACCATGGGCGGCGAGATGGTTCTCGCGCAGGGTTCGAACCCACCAAGCCTGGACGCGATGACCACGTCGTCCGAGGCGTCGCGCAACATCAACATGAACATCTACGAGGGCCTGGTAACGGTCGACGGCAACGTCACGCCGATCCCGATGCTGGCCGAGAGCTGGAGCGTCTCCGACGACGGGCTCAGCTATGTGTTCACGCTGCGCGAAGGCGTTCTGATCCACAACGGCAAGGAAATGACGTCGGAAGATGTCGTGGCCTCCCTCGAGCGCTACCGGGAACATGGCGCGACGCGGAACAAGCTGACCAATGTCGCGTCCATCGAGGCGACCGGTGACTACGAGGTCACCCTCACGATGACGGAACCGACGCCGACCTTCATCGAAGGGTTTGCTTCGGCCCGCGCGCCGGCCGTGATCATCCCCGCGGAAGAAGCCGGCAAGGGCCCCGACGAGATCGAGATCATCGGTACCGGTCCGTTCAAGTACGTCGAGTACGTGCCGGACAGCCATGTGCTGCTGGAGCGTTTCGACGACTACAGCGCGGACATGGACCACGACGGTCCCGAAGGCTTCGGCGGCAAGAAGACGCCGTATCTTGACACCGTCCGCTTCCGCATCATCCCCGAGGCCGGTGCACGCATCGCCGCACTCGAGGCCGGCGAGATCCACTGGGCCGACCAGATCCCGGTCCCGGCGGCCAAGCGGCTGATGGATAACGACGACTACGCCGTCTACGAGGCGCGTCAGTGGGCGTTCCTGACGCTTATCCTGAACTGGAAGCTGCCCCCGACCGACGACGTGAACTTCCGTCGCGCGGTCCTGTACGCGATCGATCCCGAGGAAGTCATGGCGATCGCGACCGAGGGGTTCTACGACCTGAACCACGGCTGGCAGTATCCCAACTATACCTACTTCCCGGGCGATGTCGGCAAGGATGCCTACGCGCAGGATCTGGAACGTGCCCGCGAAGCGCTTGCCGCGAGTGACTACAACGGCGAGGAATTCGCGATCCTGACCGACCCGAACTATGGTGAGCACAATCGCGCCGCCGTCGTGATTGCAGGTCAGCTTCAGGAAATCGGCGTCAACGCCCAGGTACGCCAGCTCGACTGGCCGACCGTCCTTCAGGTGCGCCTGACGGACGAAGGCTGGAACGGCTGGACCCTGATGCAGGGCGTCGAGCCGTTTCTCGGGCCCTACGGCTTTGCCAGCCTGATGACGGGCGACCGTCCTCACCAGCGCGAGACGCATCCGCGCCTGACCTCTGCCTATGAAGCGCTGGTCACGGGTGCAACGGTCGAGGAGCGGAAGGCGGCGTTCGCCGATCTGCAGGAGGCGATGTACGACCTCGTTCCGCAGATCAAGATCGGCGATGTTGGCCGGATGCAGGTCGGTCGGTCGTCGGTCCAGGGCTTCGAGCCGTTCCGCGCGCCGCGCGTCAACGACGTCTGGCTCGAGGAGTAGGCCGGTACGGCCGACCGGCTCATGACCGCTCTTGCCCGACGGACGGCTTCCGCCCGTCGGGCCTCCCCTATCCTGACCCTTCTCACCCGACCGGGTCGACGATGAACAGAAGCGCTGTCTCGATCATTGTCCCACGGGTGCTGTCCGCGATCCCGGTCCTGTTCGTGGTATCGCTGGTCACCTTCCTGATCATGTGGCTCGTGCCCGGCGACGTCGCGTCCCAGATCGCGGGCCCCTCGGCCACCGCCGACGAACTGGAGGCGATCCGGTCCCGGCTCGGCATCGACCGGCCCATATGGGAGCGGGCGTTTGTCTGGTACGGCAACCTCCTGCAAGGCGATCTCGGCGAGAGCTATATCCTCAACCGCGGCGTCCTCGATGCCGTCCTCGAGCGGCTGCCCGTCACCTTGTCGCTGGCGGGCCTGTCGCTGGTGCTCTCGGTCTTCCTCGGCATCCTGTTTGGCGTGATTGCCGCAACCGGTCACAACACCTGGGCCGATCAGGCGACGATGACCGTCGCGCTGCTGGGTCTTTCGCTGCCGGACTTCTGGTTCGGCCTGGTGCTCATCTTCTTTTTCGCGGTCGAACTCGGCTGGTTCCCCACCGGCGGCTACATTCCGTTCACGGAGGATCCACTCGGTTGGGTGCGCTCCATGACACTGCCTGCCTTCACGCTCGCCTTCACGCAGATGGGTGTCATCGCCCGCATGGCCCGTTCGAGCATGCTGGAGGAGCAGGGGCAGGACTACGTGCGGACAGCGCGGGCAAAAGGCCTGCCGACGCGCATGGTTGTCTTCAAGCACACCCTCCGCAACGCCCTGATCCCGGTCGTAACGCTGGTCGGCATCATGACCGGCCTGCTGCTTGGCGGCGCGGTGGTCATCGAAGTCGTCTATTCGCTGCCCGGCGTGGGACGCCTGATCGTGGGCGCCATCCAGAGTCGCGACTATCCGATCGTTCAGGGGGGCCTTCTGATGACGGCCGCCATCTTCGTGTTCGTGAACATCGCCGTCGACATCCTGTACGGTTTCATCGACCCGCGTATCGGCCATGACGACTAGCGCCGCCGAGACGGTGCCCGGCGAACGCAAGCTGCCGCCCGCATTGCGGCTGCTGCTGATGCAGTTGCGGCAATTGCTGCGTCATCGCTCGTTCCAGGTCGGTGGCGTGCTGTTCGGCACCATCGTGCTGATGGCCATCTTCGCCGATGTCATTTCCCCCTTCGACCCGAACGAGAACAACTACCGCGCCATGCTCGCGCCGCCGGGCGGGGCTCACCTGTTCGGGACCGACGCGTTCGGCCGCGATATCCTGAGCAGAATGATCCATGGCACGCGACTGTCGCTGCAGGTGGGGCTGCTGGTGGTGGTGGCGACCGGCATCCTGGGAACCCTGCTGGGGACGCTCGCGGGCTATGTCCGGTGGCTCGATACGGTGATCATGCGCGTGATGGACGGGTTGATGGCCTTTCCCGGTGTGCTGCTCGCGGTCGCGCTGGCCGCGGTTCTCGGACCGTCGGCGGTGAATGCGGCACTGGCCCTGACGATAACGTTCACGCCGCGCACAGCACGGATCGTGCGCGGCAGTGTGCTGGTCGTCCGCTCCCTTCCTTACGTCGAGGCGGCCCGCGCGGCCGGAGCAACGAACGGCAGAATCGTCCTGCGCCATATCCTGCCCAACGCCCTGCCCCCGCTGATCGTGCAGATGACCTTCGTGTTCTCGGTCTCCATCCTGGCCGAGGCGGTGCTGAGCTTCATCGGGGTCGGCCCGCCGCCGCCCCAGCCCTCGCTCGGCAACATCATTTCGGAAGGCCGGGCCTACATCCGTGAGGCCCCGTGGGTGGCGCTGGCACCGGGCGTGGCGATTGCCATCAGCGTCCTGGGCCTCAACATCGTCGGCGACGCCCTGCGCGACAGCCTCGATCCACGACTGCGGCGGCTCTAGCAGGCTGTTGAAGACTGGCAGGCCGTTGCAAGGGTCGAACACCTTCGCGAACCATTCCAGATTGTTGCGACAACACGCTGCCAGCGGCCGGTCCAGCAATCAGGCAAACCGAGGCGTTTGCAACAGCCCCGAAGCAGCTCCCCGGCCGCCCGGAGTTCCTCGAGGAGATCGAGCGACCCGTGTTGCTTCTCGTCGCTGCCGATCGCGCCTGATGACGAGGCCCCCCAGCCGTCATGCTCAGGCTTGACCGGAGGACCCATCCCGACGCGGGAACGCCTGCCCGACGGGCGATGGGTTGCCCGGTCAAGCCGGGCAAAGACGGGGTTGGCCACCTGGATGAGTTGCTTATGGAGGAGGTGACCATCGTGGAATCGCAGTACCCGGTGGATCGTGTGGCAGACACCGGACATCAATCGTCAGTCACAAGCTACCGGCTTGAGGCTTCGCCGAAGTGCTCGACGTGGGGCGTGAACGCGAAGGCCCGGTCAAGGGGGAACATCGGTCGGGCCGCGATGGTGTGGCCGAGGGTTTCGACCCGGGCGCTGGTTGATCCCGGAGCATCCACCGACACGGTCACGGCGGCCCAGTCGTCGTAATACCGCCGCTGGGTGTGCGGTGACTTGACGATGTTGACGTCGTAATGGCGCGGGTCTTCGCCGTGGCCGAAGAACAGGGATCGGTCGAACAGCTGCACCGGCCGCGAAGTCGCGACGATCGTCACCGGCCCGGCACGCAGTTTGGCCGAGGGGCCGGCGGCTTCCATGGTGCCCCAGGTCTCCATCCGGTAGGCGCCGTCCGACAGCATGGCCACCTCCGCCTCGATCTCCAGCGGTGCAAATCGCGGGTCGCACTGGCCGCCGAGGCGGAATGTCGCCCGACCGCCTGTTCCCACCTTCTGCGCCAGAGCGACCGCGTTGGCATCGACCACGGGCGCGAGGACGGTTCCGGCGTAGCCGGCGGCAAGAAGGGCGGCCAGGATCGCGACACTGTCGCCGGACGCGCCCGAACTCGGGGCGTCGGCGGCATCCTTGAGAACAACGTGGCCCGTCGTGCGGCCTGCAATCTCCACCGCTTCGTCCAGCGAGACGAGATCGGCCTGGATGCGCGGTCCTTCGTCGAAGAAACCGTCGGCAATGCGAAGCGCGGCGGCTGCCGCCTTTTCCGGATCGCCATCCGTCACCGCCACAGCCTGACAGCAGAGCTCCGGAACATCGGTAAAGGGGTTTCCGATCATGAGCGCGCCGGAGAGCATGCCGGCCTCACCGGCAATGGCCGTGGCCCGGTCGACGTAGCGCCCGTAGATGCCGGTTTCGGTGATGCACTCGTCGCCGCGAACCAGCAGCGGCATGCGGACCCGCGCGGCGACCGGCCGGACGCCCTCGTCGAGCTGGCGCAGGAGCAGGCGGGCCGCGCGTTCGCCGGTGTCCCTGAAATCGACATGCGGGTAGGTGCGGAGCGTTTCGACGGCAGGGCAGGCCGCAAGCATCCGTGCCGTGAGGATGCCGTGCAGATCGAGCGACATCGCGAACGGGGCGTCGGGGCCGACGATCGCGCGCACGGCCACAAGCACGTCGCCTTCCGGATCGCGCTCGCTCACGGCGGACATCGCGCCGTGCATGAGGAAGACAACGCCGTCAGGCGCGCCGTCCTTCAACGCCGCACGGGTGGCGTCGTGCAGTCTGGCGCGAAGATGCGCGTAGGCGTCGTCAGCCAGTGTGCCGGCGCTGCATGCCACGGCGCTGAAGACCGGCACCGCCTCGGCGCCGGCCTCCTCGAGCACCTCGAACGCGCCGCCCGCGTAGGTGTCCGTCCCGCGGTAGGCCGCCGCCATCGCCGCACCTTCCAGCACCTCGAAATCGGCGTAGGTGCTCGGTACCGGATTGAAGGTCGAGACCTCCTGCTGGAGGGCGATCACGAAGATCCGTCGTTTGCCGCTCACAACGCGCTCCAGTCGTCGTTGTAGTCCTCCATCAACACGCACACCGTGTCGCCGCGCTGAACCCGCCCCGGTCCGGCGCCCATCCAGATGATCCCCGAGCGCTGGTAGTGCAACTCGATCGGCGGGGTGTCGACATCCTCGACGAAGTGCAGGTAACCGGCGAGGTCGCCCGCGCTGACTTCAGCCCCGGCGTCGTGGGTCGGCTGAAACAGGCCGGTCTTCGGCGCGAACAGGTACGCAGCCGGATCACGCACCATCATGTGGCGGGTTCCCGTGCTGCCGTCGCGCTGGCTCACCTCCGGGTCGCCGGCGATGACACCGAAATGCCTGAGCACGTTCCGCACGCCACGCTCACGGATCCTGACGCCCTCGATGTTCACCCGGCCCCAGCCGCCGATCTCGGTTCCGATCGACAGGATGCCGCGCCGCTCGACCGAGGACGTGAACGTCGCGCCTTCGTCAACACCGGCGAAGACCACGTTGAACGGGGCCCCGAAGGCTTCCGCCGTGGCCAGCGTGCGGCGGCGCAGGTCTTCGTCCGCGACGTAGTGCATGTTCGTGGAGAGCGCCGGCTCCATCGAGTGCCCGGCGGTGTGCAGATCGACCGAGACATCCACGTGGGGCAGGATCACACTGTCCATGAAATGCGCCAGCATGCGGCTGAAACTGCCCCGCGGATCGCCGGGAAAGCAGCGATTCATGTCGAGGTTGTCGATGGGCGAGAGCCTGCGATCGGCCAACACCGCAGGGATGTTGACGGCGGGCATGAGAATCACACGGCCATTCACTTCGTCCGGTGTCAGTGTACGGGCGAGGTTCGAGACCGCGATCTGACCTTCGTATTCATCGCCGTGGATGCCGCCGGTCAGCAGGATTGTCGGTCCAGTGCCATTCTTCACGATGGTGATGGGGATCTCGACGGTGCCCCACCCGGACGTATCCCGGGACAACGGCGCGCGCGCATAGCCCGACTGGCGGCCGTCTTTCTCGAAATCCAGCGCGAGAGCCACGCGGCTGGGACTGTTGTCCGACATGATATCCACCCATCCAATTATTGGTTATGTAGCATTGTATACCACAAGCGAGGTAACAAGGCGTAGCCGCAGGTCCAGGCCGCGGTGCGGGAACGCGAGAAAATCTCGACGTCGGTTGTTCTCGGGTCCCGGCGCGAGGGGCAAGCGCCCGGCGGCGGCGGCGCAACCCGTTGGGCCTATGCCTCCTCCCGGGGGCCGGGAGCGTTGCTGGTACAGCATCCCACCCGAGGCTTTGCGGGCTTACGGCTCCTTCGAGCCGCCGTCGAAGACACGACCGCGGGAATCCTCGATGTGCGAGCGCATGGCGTCAAACGCCCGGTCCGCATCGCTTGCGGAAATGGCGTCGTAGATGGAGCTGTGCTCGGCAAGCATCAGCGTCAGCCGGCCCACCGGGTTGTGCAGCGAGAGTTGACGATTGAGGAGCATCGCCGACTTCGCAGTGCCCTCCAGCGAAGCGAGCGTCGTCGCAAAGAACTGGTTGCCCGACGCCTCGGCGACGGCGCGATGAAAGGCGAAGTCGGCCTCGACCGTGACATCGTTCGTCTCGATGGCCTCTTCGAGCATGGTGATGGCCGCCGCGATCGCCGCCAGACCCGCAGCGTCGCGCCGGGAGGCGGCCAGTCCTGCAGCAGAGGGCTCGATGGCGCTGCGGAACTCGAAGTGGCGCTGGATGTCGGCAATGCTGCCGATCGGTGCAAAGCGCAGCAGATCGGTGCCCGGACGTTTCAGGACGAAGCTGCCGACTCCCTGACGTGCCTGCACCAGGCCATCGTCGCGCAGCCGCGCTAGTGCCTCGCGCACGACGGGGCGTGAGACCGCGAATTTTCTGGCGAGCGCCGACTCGGTTGGCAGTCTTGATCCTTCCGGATAGCTCCCGTTGACGATCTCCGTGAGAACAGCTTCGTAGACTTGGCTGCTCAGCTTGACGCGCGAGCGCTCAGTGGTGAAGTCGGCGGCGACCGTTTCTTTCTCTTTCGGTGTCGATCTGGTCATCTCGTGGGCCGAGGGAAGAAATCGGCACCTCCTGGCTGGTTGTCAGTCAACTTGTTGCGATTCCGCACAGCAGTTACGCTGTACAGCGCCGCAATTCAAATTGCATCTCGCCGACACGCCGCATGCCAGACCCCCGAAAACGAAGCTTCGGGGCGCGGGACTCGCCATCAGCGTCGGCGCGTTGTCACGCCCGGATGTCCTGTTCGATGGCAAAAAGCGCGCGCGCGGCCTCGCCGACGGGGGCGCGGAGGTCCGGCGGAAGCCGGTGCATCAGCGGCAACATCGGACCCATGTCGCCGATTCCGGCCGCGGTCACCGCCTCGTGCAGAACGTAGGCCGGCCCATGGGCGTCGCGCAGGTCTTCGAGCGGCTTGAACGTCGTCCAGATCTCATCGGCCTTCGCAAAGTCGCCGGCCTGCAGCGTTCGCAGCAACCGCATCGAGTTCGCAGGGGCCACGCTGCCCGAACCGGTGGTGAAGGCGCGCAGTCCGAAGTCGCGGAAATGCACCGGTGCAGGACGCTCACCGATGCCGCTGACGATCTTGTCGATGCCGATCTCGTCGACAAGACGGGTCAGATAGTCGTCGACCGACGGGTCCTCGCGCACGATCGCGTACTTGACGAACAAGACGCAGCCGTCGCGCTCCAGCCGCCCGATGCGGTCGACGTCCAGATAGCGTTCATCCTTGATGTACAGCACGATCGGCATGCCGAGGCCGTCGACGGCCCAGCGGATGGCCTGCTCCAGGCCGTCCTGCGTCATGTTTGCAATCGTCGGCAGCAGCATCGCCGTCGGGAAACGTTTGCGCGCAAGGATCGGGACCTGATCGCGGATGCGGCCGAACTCAGGGCCGATCGAAGGAATGACGAGGGTCCCCGGCGCGACAGCATCGGCAAGGAAATCGACCACGTCCTCGTACTCGGAAATCGAGATGTTGTAGAAATTGGCGTTGCCGCCGCACATGATGATGTCGATGCCGCCGCTCTCGAGATGGCGGATCAAGGCTCGGTTCGGTTCCAGTGCAAGGTCCAGATCCTCGTTCCGCGCCAGCGGAGGAACCGAGATGACCGATGATTGCCATTCGGCGGGCGACGACAGTGATTCTCTCATTGCATTCCTCCACATTCCTCCGGGGCGCCGCCGGTTTCCAGGTCTTGTGCGCGCGAGGTGCTGCTCGTCGATTTTCCCGCAAGCGACCGGCGCTGCCGCCGCTTGCCATGCTCGACCGCTGCAAGATGTAAAACAAGATGACAAGTTGTCAACGTCCCGATAAGGTGAGGTGGCTTAGCCGATGGGGCGCGCCGACGCCCCGGGCAAGGTATTTCGGCCTGATCCGGTCGGGATGCGTGCCGCCGCGGGCGGCAGGTGCGCCTGCATCTGGGGAGTACGGGATGGATGACGGACGAGGCTGACAACTTCCTCTTCATCTTGTCGGACCAGCACACCCGCGATGTCATGTCGTGCATGGGGCACCCATCCGTGCGCACGCCGAACCTCGACGCGCTCGCCGCACGCGGTACGCTGTTTCGCAACGGCTACTGCAATTCTCCGCTTTGCGTACCGTCGCGTGCGAGCCTGGCGACCGGGCGGTTCGTCCACCAGATCGGCAATTGGGACAACTGCAAGCCGTACCGCGGCGAGGTCGCATCGTGGGCGCATCGCCTGAATTCGGCGGGCATTCGCACCGACTCGATCGGGAAGCTCCACTACCACAGCAGCGAGGACCCGAACGGTTTCGCGCAAGAACACCTGCCGATGCACGTGATGGAGGGTACGGGTATCCTCCAGACGATCTGCAGGGACCCGATTCCACCACTGCGCAAGTACCGGCGGATTCTCATCGCGTCCGGCACCGGCGAGGCCAGCAGTTACACGGATTACGATTCGCGCATCGTCGACGCTGCCGTGGAATGGCTGCGCGATGCGGGTGAGAGCAGCGAGGGGCCTTTCGCTCTCTTCGTTTCCCTCACGTGCCCGCATCCTCCCTTCAACCCGCCGACGGAGTTCCGCGATCTCTACGCGCCCGCCGATGTCGATCTACCCGAAGCGCACGGGATGGGCGATCGCCCACTGCACCCGGGGCTGGAGGATTTCCGCACCTTCTTCGACGTGCGCGACGAACTTCCGGAGGACGACCTGCGCCGGATCGTCGCCGCCTACCACGCGATGGTGACCTTCACGGACCACAATGTGGGCCGTGTCCTGGAGGCGCTGGAGGCATCCGGGCTCGGTGCGCGGACGCGCGTGCTCTACACGTCGGACCATGGTGAATCGCTCGGCCGCAAGGGGCTTTTCGGCAAGGGCAACATGTACGAGGAGTCCGTCGGCGTACCGATGATTCTCGCCGGGCGCGGCGTGCCGGAGGGGCAGGTCTGCGATACGCCGGTGCAGCTTGTCGACGTCTACCCGACAATGCTTGACGCCTTCGGGCTGGAGGCTCGCGACGACGGGAACGACCTGCCCGGTACCTCGCTCCTGCAGATCGCGAACGGCGCCGCGCCGGACCGCATGATCCTCGCCGAGCAGCATTCGGCTGGCGCGCGAAGTGCCGTGTTCATGCTCCGCGACACGCGTTTCAAGTACGTCCACTATGTCGGTGGCTACCCGCCGCAGCTATTCGATTTGGAAGCCGATCCGCTTGAGCGGATCGATCTTGCTGCCGATCCCGCTCATGCGGACACGCTGGCGCGCCTTGAGGCAGCGCTGGCATCCTTGGTGGACGCGGACGCCGTGGACCGGTTGGTCAAGGACGACCAGGCCGAACGCATCGCGGCAGCGGGTGGATATGAGGCCGTCGTCGCCCGGGGCACCCCGGGCTACAGCCCGGCGCCCGGTGAGACGCCGGTATTCGGATAAGAGGGAAGAGGATCGTATGGCGCGTATCCAGTTGAATGACCTTCGCAAGAACTACGATGACGTGGAGGCCGTTCGTGGTGTGAACCTCGAGATTCCGCACAACGAGTTCCTGGTCCTGGTCGGGCCATCCGGCTGCGGAAAGTCGACCACGCTGCGGATGATCGCGGGACTGGAGGACATCACGTCGGGCGAGATCGTCATCGGCGATCGTGTCGTCAACGAGATGCAGCCGAAGGATCGTGACATCGCCATGGTGTTCCAGTCCTACGCTCTCTATCCGCACATGACGGTCTACCAGAACATGTCGTTCGGCCTGCGGCTGAAGCGGGTCGCGAAGGCCGAGATCGACGAGCGTGTTCGCCACGCCGCCGAAATCCTTGACATCACCGACCTGTTGCAGCGGCGGCCGAAGCAGCTTTCGGGCGGCCAGCGGCAGCGCGTCGCGATGGGCCGATGCATCGTGCGCGCACCACAGGCGTTCCTGTTCGACGAGCCTCTTTCGAACCTGGATGCGAAGCTCAGGGTCGAGATGCGGACGCAGATCAAGAAGCTTCACCAGCGCATCCAGACGACGGTCGTCTACGTGACCCATGATCAGGTGGAAGCCATGACGCTTGCCGACCGGATCGTGGTCATGAATGGCGGGCTGATCGAGCAGGTCGCGACGCCACAGGATATGTACGACAGCCCCGCTACCCGCTTTGTCGCGAGTTTTATCGGGTCGCCGTCGATGAACTTCCTGTCCTGCCGTGTTGTGCGCACAGGCAGCAACCTCGGCGTTCGGCTGGAGAACGGCCTGACGCTCGACGTCCCGGAGGACCGCACCGCGCGCTACGAATCCTACGTCGACCGCGAGGCCGTGTTCGGCATCCGCCCCGAGCACATCACCGACAAGCGCGCCCACACGTCGCCCGGTCAGCGCGACTTCGAAGACACCGTCAGTGTACTGGAGCCGATGGGCGTCGACACGATGGTCTACATCGAGGTCGGCGGGGTGGAAGTCTGCGCACGGTCTGCTCCGACGGCCGTGTGCCCCGTCGGGTCAACGATGGGCTTCACGATCGACATGTCGCACATGCACCTCATCGACCCGGCAACGGACGTGGTGATCTGATGCGCGTCCGTCCGTCCGGAGGCTTGTGATGGACGGGTCAGTCCGCAACGATCAGTCGCTCGGGATCGGCTCTGTAGCCGCGCTTCAGTTGGCCCTGTGCAAGGCGTCCGTCGGCATCGAGTTGCGCACGGGCGCGGCGCTGATCGGCCTTGGCGCGGGCGTCCACGGCTTCCGGCGAGCAGATGTCGTAGAGCCGCGCGCGGAGGTCGTCGATCACCTGCGCGTGGCGGGCCGCCGACTCCGGCGTGGCCGCGAGGTCGTCAAGCTCCATCGGGTCCGCTTCCATGTCGAACAGCATCGGCCTCTCGCCGACACATTCGATGAACTTGTAGCGCCCGCACCGCACGGCGAAGACACTGCCGGGGTACCCGGCGCCATGATACTCGACCAGCGCGAAGTCGTGGGGCTGCGCCCCCGGCGCACCGGTCAGGCGTCCCATCAGCGACGTCCCGCGGGCGAAATCCGGCGGCGGCGTGCCGAGCGCCTCGGCCGCGGTCGGCAGCACGTCGAGCGCGGACACCACATCGCCAAGCCGTTCGTCGGCCGGGATGCCGGGCCCTCTGACGATCATCGGAATACGGGTCGAGGTGTCGTAGATCGCGCCGTGATCGAAGTTGCGGTGCTCGCCCACCGTCCCCCCGTGGTCGGCGGTATAGATCACCAGCGTCTCCTCCATTCGGCCTGTCGCCTCCAGCGCCTCGACCACCTGCCCGACGTGACGGTCGAGCACCTCGACGGAGCCGAGGTAGCCCACGACCGCGTTCACCGTGTCTTCCGCCGACATCTGTTCACCGACATGGTGGCGTGCGTAGGCACGGTGGAACGGGTGCAGGGCGTCGAAGTCGACCGTGAAGCGGGCGTCGAGATCGGAGAAACGAACGCGCGCCGCGTAGTGGTCCCATATCTCGCGCGGCGGCTGCCAGGGCCGGTGCAGATCGTTGAAGTTGACGGTCAGAATCCAGGGTCGATCGTCGGCCGCCACGTCGTCGCGCAGCCATTGGCAGGCGCGGTCGGCGACCTGGGCGTCGTGGGCAAAGGCGGCGAGCGTGTCGGCCGGCCCCGTGGCGCGGTGCTTCCGGAGGGAGTCCGGCCTGGCCAGGATCTCCTGCTCGCGGAAAAGCGACGTGATGTCGAGGTTTTCGCGGTGGACCGCGAGGTGAGTTTCCTCGATCCCGTGCGCGCAGCCCGGGGTGTAGTCGAGCTTGCCGATGGTCGCCATCCGCACGCCGTTCTCAGCGAAGAACGAACCGAAGCTGCGCGGCACGCCGGTGTAGGAAAATACGTTGTCCCAGCAGCCAATCTCGTGAGCATAGCGGCCGGTGACCATCGCCGCGCGTGTCGGTGCGCAGATCGGGCTGTGGCAGTACGCGTGGTCAAAACGCGTACCGCCGGCCGCGAGTGCGTCGATGTTCGGCGTGCGCGCGAGAGGGTGGCCGTAACAGCCGGAATACTCCGGATTGTGCTGGTCGCTGAGAATGAAGAGGACGTTCATTCGGGGTGCTCCGGTGAAGCTGCGGGCGCGTCGGGACGTGGGGGGCCGAGTCGATGAAGATCACCGCAATCGAAACGTTTCTGATGCACGCTGGCAACCCGCCGTCAGCGTCGATCGCCACGACGCAGACGAGCGAGAGCGGTAACGTCTGGAAGGCGCGCAACTGGCTTTTCGTACGCGTGCGCACCGACGCCGGCATCGATGGCATCGGCGAATGCAGCGGCTGGCCGCGGGTCATCGAGACGGCGGTGAAGGATCTCGCGCCGCTGCTCATCGGCCAGGATCCGACCCACATCGAGCGCCTCTGGAACCGCATGTTCGCGGCCATGATGGGCCACGGCATGCTGGGCACCGTTGGCGCGGGCGCCATGACGGGTATCGACATGGCGTTGTGGGACATCAAGGGCAAGGCGCTCGACACGCCGGTCTGGAACCTGCTGGGCGGCAAGGTACGCGACCGCATTCCCGTCTACGGACACGCCG
>Ga0180432_10007435_pt1 | contig 13904 bp, 15 predicted proteins | sample SS_ome_10_FD_132414 | JGI IMG/M metagenome (GOLD analysis project Ga0180432, IMG submission 132414) | Hypersaline lake sediment archaeal communities from the Salton Sea, California, USA - SS_1_MS_2 metaG | ecosystem: Environmental > Aquatic > Non-marine Saline and Alkaline > Hypersaline >...
CCGATCGCGATCGTCCTCCTCTCGATCGTCGTGGCGATGGGATCGATGGTCCTTCTCGGCTTCCCGATGACGATGGTCTCGTTCATCACGCCGGTCCTCCTGTTGGCGATCGGCATCGCGGACGCGATCCACGTGCTCAACCGGTACAACGAGGAGATCGCCAAGGGGCTCCCGAAGCGCGACGCGATCCTCAACACGATGCAGGAGATGAAGGGTCCGGTGGTGATGACGTCCCTGACCACGGCGGTCGGTTTCCTGTCGCTGTTGACGGCGTTCTTCATCCCGCAGCGGCAGTTCGGCATCATCACGGCGATCGGCGTTTTGGCGGCGATGCTCTTCTCGCTCGTGCTGATCCCGGCCATTCTGTCGCTTCTCAAGAAGCCGCGGGTCAGGGATCTGAGCAAGGGACGCCGCCCGTTGGTCCGGGTGCTCCTCGCCTTCGAGAAGGCGATCGTCGGCCATCGGAAGACCGTTCTCCTGATGGCGCTTGCCGTCTTCGTCTTCATGGTCGTTGGGATCCCGCGGCTGCGCGTCGAGACGTCGAACGAGGAGTTCCTCGGCAAACAGCACGAGGCGGTCCGGGTGATCGACTTCACGTCCGAGCACTTCTCCGGCGACATGAGCGTCATGATCGAGTTCGACACCGGACGACGGGACGGACTCAAGGACCCGGCGGTGCTGGACGCGATGCTCGACCTCGAGGAGTACCTGCTCGACCACGGAGTCGCCAAGACGTTCTCCCTGACGACGCTCGTCCGGCAGATGAACGAGCGGTTCAACGCCGACGACCCGGCGTTCTACGTCATCCCGGAGGAGCAGAGCTTGGTCTCGCAGCTGTTGCTGTTGTTCACGTTCCAGGGCGGGACGCTCGGCGACATGGCGCTCGGCGACTTCTCCGCCGGGACGGTCACCGGGCTGTACAAGATGGACTCGTCGGCGAACGTGTCCCGCCTGGCCGGCCTCGTCCAGGAGTACGTCGACGAGCACTTCCCCGAAGACGGCGGTCTTCGCGTGCGGATGGTCGGCGCGACGATCCTGATGGAACGGATGTTCAGCCAGATGACGCGGAGCCAGCTGATCGGGCTCGGCACGACGATCGTCGCCGTCGCGATCCTCGTCATGCTACTGATGGGCTCCGCGATCGCCGGGTTCATCGCCGCGATCCCGCTCGTCCTGACGGTGACGTTCTCGATGGGGATCATGTCGTACACCGGTCAGCCGCTCGACATCATGACGCTGATGGTCTCGGTTGTTGCGGTCGGGATCGGCGTCGACTACTCGATCCACTTCATCTCGCGCTTCCGGCGGGAGTATCGAGAGGATCGGAACGCCGAGCGAGCGCTGCAGGCGACGATTCAGACGACCGGCCGCGGGATCACCTACAACGCCCTGACGGTGGCGCTGGGGTTCCTCATCTTGATCTTCGCCTCGTTCAAGGGGATCCGAACGTTCGGTTGGCAGATCGCGCTGACGATGGGCGTGAGCGCCCTTTCGGCGATCTCGATCATCCCGGCGATCCTGGTGCAGTGGCAACCGAAGTTCCTGTCGCGGCTCCCGTGGAAGCGCGGCTGACGAAGGAACCGAAAACGATGAAACGGAGTACATCGATTCGAAGGAGGCACCGAATGCTCAAGCGTGTCATGAAGATCGGACTGAGCGGATTGTTGGTCGGCGTCGTCGGCTTGTTGGCCGTCGGCCTGACCGCGGACGAAATCCTCGGCCGGATGGACGCCGAGGCGGACGCCGCGGCCGAAGGAAGCCTGGTCGCGAAGATCCGGTTCGAGAACGTCTACGGCGACGGGACGACCGCGTCGAACCTGTTCGGCTCGCTCTCCAAGCCGAACCTTTCGCTGATCTACTACATCGAGCCGGACGACGTGCGGGGGACGATCCTCCTGACGCAGGAAGGCGAGACCGACGACGAAGATTCCCGGCTCTTCCTGTATCTGCCGCTGCTCGGGACCCCGAAGGAGCTCGTCAGCGACGAGCAGCGAGGCGGGAGTTTCGCGGGGAGCTCGTTGTCCTACGAGGACCTCGGCGGGGGGGACGACCGCGACGACTACGACGCCGTCGTCACCGGCGAGGAGGAACTCGTCATCGACGATCTGACGCGGACCGCGTACGTCATCGAATCGACGGTGAAGCCGGGGGTCGACGTCGACACGCCGCGGACCGTCCTGTGGGTCGACAGCGAGTTCTTCATCATGCTCAAGGCGGAGAGCTACAACGATCTCGGCAACCTCGACAGCACGGTGGAGATCCTCAGCCTCGTCGAGTTCGAGGGGAGGTTGACGGCCGACGTGATGCTGGCGACCGACGTTTCGAACGACAGCTCGACAACGATCACCTTCCTCGAACGCCACCGCCCGGACGCCGAGATCCCGGACGAGGTGTTCTCGGAGGAGAATCTGACGACCTTCGACCCGACGGCGTGGGGCTTCTAGGGACCAGCTTCGATGCTACGGTAAAGGGCGCCGCCTCGCACAGGCGGCGCCCTGTTTCGTTTTTCTGAAGGCTCAGTCCGCTTCGACGACGCGCCGGAGCGCTTCGTACTCGATGTCGAGGTCCCGCGGGCTCTGTCCCGTGCGGGCCGCGAGGATCGCCTGGATCCGATCGATCGACCGAAGGGCGCCGAAGACGGGGAGATGGCGCTCGACGTCCTCCGGGAGGTCCCGAAGCGACCGATACCCTTCGAGCAACGCCGCGACCAGCTCCTCACCGGTCTCCCGTTCCGCGACGTAGCTTCGGATCGTCGCGAGGTCGTAGGCGTAGTAACCCCAACGGCATTGTGCGAAGCCGATCGCGCGGGCCTCGCCGTTGCGGAAGAGGAGGCAGCGCGGGCCCAACTGCCCGTGGATGACGCCCGCGACCCTCGGTCCGTCGCGAAGCGTCGACATCGCCACCGAGATCCGCTCGATCGCGCGCCGGAAGATGTTCAGCTGGTCGGCGGAGTACCGGGTCCGCAGGAGGGCCTCGTCGAGGACCTCCGACATCAGCGTCGCGTTCCGTCGCGGCGGTGTGATTTCCTCCGGCCAGCGGAACGTCTCGGCGTGGGAATGGAGCGCCGCCGCCAAGTGACCCACGCCGTGCAGGTGGTCCGGAGCGAGTTCCTTGTGACGGAACTCGCCGTCGACCCAGCGGAGGAGGACGCAGGAGCGGAATCCGGAGACCCCGGCGATCGAGACCCTGCGGACCAGCTCCCCTTCCGTGGTGAGGATCGGCTCGGGGACCACGAGGTCCGTGTCGCGGCAGACGGCGGTCAGCCAGAGGATCTCGCGCCGGAGGGCGTCGGAATCGTGATCGGGGGCGCAGATGCGGAGGGCGTAGTGTCGGGACGGATCGCCGGTCGCGACGTCGAACGTCACGGTCTCCGCTTCGCCGAGAGGGGTCAGTTGCGCCTCGGCCAGGCCGTACGCCGAGAGCGCCTTGCGCGCGAGCCGCGTGTAGCGATCGAGCCGCTCCGATTCCGGGATCCGTTCGAGTCGATCCATCGCCGTCTTTCTCGGACCCTCCCTTTGCCGTCGTTCGAACCGAGTGTAGCCTCGAGAAGGTCGCCGTACGAACGGAGCGACGGGATCTGGACGGCCCGTCGACGCGCCGGTACGATCGCCGGCGAAGGGAGGCGGCGTGTTCGAGGAGACCGCGCGGTACTACGACCGGATCTACGCGTTCAAGGACTACGCGGCCGAGGCCTCGAAGATCCGCTCGATCGTCGAGGGCGAGCTCCGCACCGGCGGGCGGCGGCTCCTCGACGTCGCCTGCGGGACCGGCCTCCATTTGGAGCACCTCAAGGCGCACTTCGACGCCGAGGGGCTCGATCTCTCGCCGGAGCTCCTCGAAGTCTCTCGCGAGCGGAACCCGGAGGTGACGCACCACCTCGCCGACATGCGGACGTTCGAGCTCGACGCCCGCTTCGACGTCGTCACCTGCCTGTTCAGCTCGATCGGCTACATGACGACGATCGATGACCTTCACCGAGCGACCGAGCGGATGGCCTCCCAGCTCGTCCCCGGCGGACTCCTGATCGTCGAGCCGTGGCTGACGCCGGACGCGTGGAGGCCGAACACCGTCCACGGGCTGTTCGTCGACGAGCCGGAGCTGAAGATCGCCCGGGTCAACACCAGCCTCACCGAGGGGCGCGTTTCGGTCTTCGACCTCCACCACCTGATCGGCACGACGGAGGGAACAAGACACGTCGTCGAGCACCACGAGCTCGGCCTGTACACGATCGACGAGATGACCGAGGCGTTCGCGGCGGCCGGGCTCGACGTCCGGTACGACCCGGAAGGGCTCACCGGACGGGGCCTGTATATCGCGAGGAAGCTGTGAGCAGGGCTGAATGGACGATCCGGGAAGCGCGGATCGAGGAGGTCGATCGGCTCGTCGCGCTGCGCTGCAAGATGTTCGAGGGGATGGGAATCGACGATCCGGAGGTCCTCGGGCGGGTCGCCGAAGCGAGCCGGACGTACTTCCTCGAGAACATGCCGACCGGTCTATTCCGCGTCTGGGTAGCCGTCGCCTCCGGTGTTGACACCGGAGGCGTGACAGGTTCCGGACAGACCGGAACCTGCAATGGTGAGTCCAGCGCGTCAATTGAACCTGAAGAAGAGGAGCAGATCGCCTCGATCGGGTTGCTTGTCCACTCCGTTCCGCCGGGGCCGTCGAATCTGGTGGGGAAGACGGGCTACATCATGAACCTCGTGACGCTTCCTCCCTGGCGCCGTCGCGGCATCGCTCGGTCGCTGCTTTCGCACGTGATCGAGGTCCTGCGCGCTGAGGGCGTCCCGCTGGTGACGTTGCACGCGTCGTCCGACGGCCGCGGCCTGTACGAGGAGCTCGGCTTCGCGGCGAGGGACGAGCTTCCCGAAATGCGGCTGCCGCTCGGCTGACGACGAAGACGCCCCCGTTTCTTGTCCGTCTCGGAGGATCGCGCTACGCTGATTGTGCACCATGCGCCAGGGGGTATTCGATGATTTCGACGTGGTCCTGCCTTCGCGAGGGGATCGACGTGCTCGTGCGGCGGTTTCCCCTTCTCCTCGGTGCGTGGCTCGTCATCCTTGCGGCCCAGCAGGCGATCGACTTGGCCTTCCCCGACCTGGGGCCGGGGGTCTGGCTCTATCTGGTGTTGTACATTGTGCTGCTTGCGCCGATGTACGCTGGGCAGTACCTCCTCGCGGTGCGGGCCGTCCGGGGCGAGCCGGCCGCGTTCCGCGACCTGTTCCGGGGCTTCTCGCAGTGGGGGACGATCGCTCTCGTGTCCGTTCTCACGTCCCTGGCGGTGGCCGCCGGATTCTTCCTGTTCGTCGTTCCGGGGATCGTCTGGGCGATCATGTTCGCGTTTGCGCCGGTCGTCGTTCTCGATCGGCCCGCGGGGAGCGGGTCCCGACCGACGATCGGGGCCGTGGAGGCGATGCGCCGGAGCAAGGAGCTCACCGCCGGCTACCGCGCGACGTTGTTCGGAATCAGCCTGCTGCTGAGCCTTCCGACAATCGCGATCGGTGTCGCTGTGGGCGTTTCAGGGGCTCTGCCGGAACTCGAGATTCCGCTCTGGGCGATCCAGCTCTTCTCCCTGTTGAGCGGGACGCTGTTCCTCGGTCCGCTGCACGCCACGAGCTACATGGTGGCCTACGACGCGATCACCCGCCTCGAACGTGGGGATCAGGGCGCGCCGTCCACGGTCGCGTCGGAGGAACGCCCTACGGGCGAGTGAGGCTCCGCGCTCGGTCGATCGCCAGCTCGTTGTAAAACGGGTGGGCCGCGACCACGTACGGATCCTCGGCGGCTTCCAGGACCGCTGTGATAAGTTCGCTGAACAGGGCGTCGTCGCCGACCGCTCGGGCGTAGTACTCGGCGTAGTTGACGCGGCTCTCGAGGTACGTCGGATCGAGCTCGATCGACCGCTCGAAGTGGGGGACCGCGTCGGAACGGCTTCGCCCGACGAGGAAGTAGGCCCGGGCGAGGAGCGCGGCCATCGACCGGTGCGGGCCGCCGCTGTCGTACGACTCGTCCAGTTCGATCGCCCGCTCGAACGACGCCTGCACGTCGCGCACGCCGCCGAAGAACGCCGTGAACCGGTGGAAGTCGAGCCACTGGCCGAGGTTGTTCCCGTACCAGAAGATCGACGCGACGTCGGTCGCCGCGCGGAGGGCGGCGCGAAAGCCGTCCTGTTCGCGCGTTTCCACGAACGCCGGGTCGAGCTCCAGCGCGGCGAGGGCGGCGTCCTTGCCGGCCTCGAACGCCGCTTCCTTCGCTGCGGAGTCGTTGAGGTAGCCCGTGGCGAGCTCGAAGTACGCCTGCGACAGACGGTTGAGGACGGCGATCCGGGTTTCGACATCTTCGTTCGGAAGGAGGGGGCGCGCTGCCTCCCACAGGTCGGTCGCGCGACGGAGCGACGCTTCGTACGCGTTGAAGTGGAACGGCTCGCTCCACCGGTCGTAGGCTAGCTCGGCCTCGGCGAGGAGCGCGGCGACGTCGGCGTCCTCGGCACGCGCGGTCGGCGCGGCGGCCACAACGGCGGCAGCCAGGATAAAGGCCCACGCGTGTAGGAATCGGATCGTGATCCCCCTCGTGCCCGACATGGGCGGAGGATACCCGATGCGTCGGCGAGCGGAGAAAGCTCGACCGAGCGGCGCTGGAGACGATGCTTCGCCTCCGCGGCGGCCTGTGGGAGATGGGCCGGCACCTGGTGAAGGCGGTGTTGAAGCGGTGGCCATGGGTCCGATCCCGCAGCGCACGGCTGTGCGGGCTCAGATGACGAACTTGGCCGTAGAAGGGGAGAAGCGGTTGTCTCGATGGCTGCCAGACGGTATTGTGGTTTCCTGGAGCGATGAATGAAGTTCAGTGAACTCGTCCGGCTTCTGGAGAGAGACGGCTTTCGTGTTGTGAAAGAGAAAGGCTCGGTTCGATACTACGGAAAACCTGGGTGGCAAAGGCTGATTCGTGTTGACTACCACGGATCGAAAGAAGTGCCGGCGGGAACCTGCCACAGCATCCTGCGCGCGGCAGGGCTGAAGTGATGTACAGGAGGTCTCCTCATGCTCGAGGTCCCGTATTCCCTAGTGATTGAAGCGACTGACGAGGCGGACTACTTCGGGTTCTACTCCCCCGATCTTGAAGGGTTCACTGGGATCGGGCATTCCGTGGAGGATTGTCTCTACCAAGCAAAGTGGGGGATGAAGGAACACGTGGCGCTGCTTCGCGAGCGGGGACTACCTGTTCCCGATCCCGATCCCAATCCGAAGATTGTCATTCAGAATGCCAAAGGAGTCGCGGTCGCCTAGCCGCTCTCGCTCCGCGAGAAGGACCTCTCAGCGCACTTGCCCCGGGCAACATGCGGCAATTGAGTCTGAGGAGAGTGTTCTCACTCGGAGGTGCACGCTTTGAACAGAGAGTCCGCGTCGTCATGGGCCTGATGCGCGACCACCGGCTGCTGACCCAGGTCTCCGGCCATCGCGTCAACATCGTCAAGTTCCTCCCGCCGCTGATCCTGACCGACGAGCAGGTCGACGACGCGCTGACGGCGATCGACCAAACCCTCGAGAAGGCCCACCGCGTAAGGGGAGGACTGTGGGAGATGGGGAAGAAGATCGTGAAGGGCGCACTCGGACGGTAGCGGCGCGTGCGCAGGAATGAGAAGACCGACTACCGGAGGGCACATACATGGTACATGCCAAAGGCGGGGTACACTGGGAGATGACAAGAGCAGGCTCGGGTCGCGAAATCCAGAGTGACGTTGGTGCAGACGATGATCCACGAACTCGAATCGCCAAACTTCGCAGCTTCGTTACTCGAGATTGGATGATTCAGCGTGACCGTGGTGCAGGTATGCAAGACGCGGTGACGAACCTTGAGCATGCCGTGTTGGGTCTGCATCACTTGCGTGTGGAGATAAGACGCGTTTCAGAGGCGGTGCTGCCTCTGGAGGTGTATCGAGCCTCCAAAGCGGGTCGCAGTCACGCGCCCGAGAACAGCCCCGAGTATTTCCTCCCACCGCCCGGAACGCTTTCCAATAGCAATCGGCTCCCTGAGGGTCGGTTCAACGACATCGGAGTGCGTGCCCTGTATCTCGCAACCCAAGCTGACATCTTGCCAGCGGAAATGACACAGAGAGGCTTTCCCGGTGAGTTTTTGGTTGCGAGATTTCAGGTGAAGCTTGAGGGAGTCAAGATAGCAAACCTCCTTCCTGCCGCAACGAAGGATCTACCGCATGTGAACGACCTTGTCGGCGAAGCAGAGCGAAGGAGGACGCCGGACGTCAAAGATTCCGTGAGCGATCCCTATCCTCATACGATCTTCCTTCGTCATGAGCTCGAAGTCCAGGGATTCCAGGGAGCGGCCTATCCATCAGTTCACGACAATCACAAGGACGATCCGGACGGATACAATTTGGTAGTGTTCGATGAGGAACTCTTCGAGAGGATCATCCTGCAGGGATGGACCGGAGAGGTGAACCAAGAGGTATTCGAGCCGTCGGCGGAGGGACAGCCGAAAGCCCGGGACCAATAGCGCTTACCCAAGACGAACTTGCTTCGCGACGCCCTGTGGGAGATGGGGCAGCACCTCGTCAAGGTGGTGTTGAAGCGGTAGCGGGCGCGCTGGGCTGTTGTACTAGCATCGGTCTTGATCAAGTCCTTCCGTATCCGTAGGATCGGATGAAGACACCTCTGTGGGAGTGGAACTGGACCGATGACATCAGACGGTCGATGGAGACTTAGTGGATGCTCTACTCGAGCGACCTCTGTGAGTGAGCGCGATTTCATCCCACTGGCAGTCCAGCAAGAGAGGGAGGACCAAGACGAATTATGAAGGTCTTCATCAGTTGGAGCGGCGAGAGAAGCAAGAGCCTTGCGCAAGCAATCCGAGAATGGCTTCCACTTGTGCTCCACTACGCCGAGCTGTGGCTGTCCGAGGCGGATATTGACGCCGGCGAGAGATGGGCGCAATCGGTTGCCCAGGAGCTTGCCGTCTCAAACTTCGGGATCATCTGCATAACTTCTGAGAATGTCACGTCTCCGTGGCTTCTGTTCGAAGCGGGCGCACTTACGAAGTCCTTGGAGACGAGTCGCGTGATCCCGCTACTTCTGGATCTGGAGTTCAGCGACATATCCGGACCGCTCGCCCAGTTCCAGGCGAAGAAGCTGACTCGACAAGGAGTCGGAGAAGTCATCCTGTCAATTCAGAAGGCTGCTGAAACTCCGATTCCCGAAGAGCGGGCTAAGCAGCTATTCGAAGCCCTGTGGCCTGAATTCGAGAAGAGACTTGAGGACATCCCTGGCGATGCTCCCATTGAAAGGGAGATACGGCCCCAGCATGAGATTCTCGAAGAGCTCGTGACAAGCATCCGATCTCTCGATTCACGGATTCGGGAAGGCGAGGAGATTGGAGGCATCGTCCGCCGACGCAGCAAGCGCTATCGTTGGATGCATCCTGGAGTGGTCCTGGAACTCGCCGAGATGATTGGAGAGCGTCCCGACGACCCGATCACTATTCTCATCCTCGCGAGCATGTTTCGGGATGATCTTCCTTGGCTCTACGAGCTCGGTGTGGATGCGTACCGTGCCATCCGAAACCGGCACCCCGACGCTCTGTCCACGGCTCAGCGTTTCCGCCGAGCTGCAAGGCACCTCATGCATGGGCCATTCGCGGAAGAAGTCGGAGTGGATCCGATGATGCTGGACATGGCGCTTCATGGAATCGAGCACTACTGCAAACGACTCGGACCTCCAGAGAACGAATCCGATGAGGAAGAAGCGAGACCGGAGTCGAAGTGATCCCGACGTTCGGGGTCGGCCCCCCTTTTTTTGAGAGAGAGGTGTGGCGCTAGTTGAGGAGGTATCCCGGCAATGAAAGGGATGGTTCGGGAGGCAATCGGTCGAGCCCTGTCACAACTTGTCGCAGAGGACGGCTGCCTATTCGAGTGTCCAGTTGAACAGGATTTCGGCTACGATGCTCGCAAGTTACACGAGGTTTGCATCAACCACAGGTTTGCGAATCACCTCGAAAGCGAAATGATACCGCTTTTCCCCGCAAACAAGCGGATGTTCGTCGATATCGAATTCAACAGGGAAGGGAAGAGCTTCAAGGAGACGGAGATCGATGCTGAAGTGCAGCTGGTCAGGCCCGATATCATTGTCCATAACCGTAAGAGCGGCCAAGAGAAGGTGAATTTCCTAGTTGCTGAGTGCAAAAAAGAGGACGCGGATAAGGAGAAGATCAACCAAGACGCGAAGAAGATCCGTGCGCTCATGGAGGATGAGAAGTACGAGTATTCCTTTGGGTTGCAGGTTCTCTATGGTTCGCCATCGGTTCGGGCATTCCTCTTTGCGAAAGGCATCGAGGGCATCGAGTGCGAGGAGATAAACAACGGCTAGGCTGTAGGACTCCAGGCAGGAAGCTTGAGCTGACTTACTGCCGGAGAGGTGTTGAAAGGGACTACCTGGTGTCGGCGCTCACTGGGCCAAATGAGGATGCGTCCAGTTATTTCTGCACCACATACCCATTCTCCTCGAACCACCCGACCGCCTTGGCGAGCGCGTCGCGGGCCGGGGTCTGCGGGAAGCCGAGCTCCCGGACGGCCTTCGACGGATCGAAGTACATGTAGTGGCTCGACATCCGGATCGTCTCCGGCGTCATCCGCGGGGTGATCCTCGGGAAGAGCCGGCAGAACGCGGCGTTCAGGTACGAGAGCGCGAGGATCGGCCGGTATGGGACGCGGACGCGCGGCGAAGGCAGGCCGGTGATGCCGGAAAGCAGGTCGAGCATCCCCTTCATCGTGACGTTCTCCCCGCCGAGGATGTACCGCTCGCCGATCCGCCCCTTCTCGGCGGCGAGCCAGTGGCCGAGGGCGACGTCCTCGACGTCGACGACGTTCATCCCGGTCTCGATGTAGGCGGGCATTTTCCGGTTGAGGAAGTCGAGGATCGTCTGGCCGGTCGGGGTTGGCTTGGCGTCGCGCGGACCGACGGGAAAGCTCGGGTTGACGATCACGATCGGCAGCTCCTTCGCGCGCTCGAGGGCGACCTGCTCGGCGAGGTACTTCGACTTCTTGTAGTCGCCGACGACTTGGTTGAGGCTCGTCTCCGTCGTCTCGTCGGCGGGCGTGCCGTCGTCGCGCAGACCGAGGGCGGCAACGGAGCTGGTGTAGACGACGCGCTCGACGCCGGCCGCCTTCGCAGCGTCGAGCACGGAGCGCGTGCCCTCGACGTTCACGTCGTAGATCAGCCGCCGCGGCCGGACCCAGAACGAGTACAGCGCGCCGACGTGGAAGACGAGCTCGCAGCCTTCCATCCCGCGGCGGAGCGACTCCGGGTCACGCAGATCGCCCTCGACAATCTCGACGTCGAGTTCGTCCAGGTTCCGGCGATCCGATCCGGCTCGGCAGAGGCAGCGGACTTCGACGCTTCGTTCGAGCAAGGCGCGAACGACGGACGATCCGATGAACCCCGTTCCTCCGGTGACGAATGCTTTCATCATTCGCGCTCCAATCGATGACCCGCTGGCTCGGATCCTCTGCTCCGCTCGGGAAGGCTATCGGGGATCCACGATCCCGGCAAGGCGCTCCGCGGTGGAGGTCGTGCCTCAGCGGGAGGAGGTCGAGCCCTCGACCTCGAGCCCGTCGGGGAAGAAGTCCGATCGATAGACCCAGAGTGTGCTTTCTTCGTCGCCGGCGCGCAGGGCGAGGAACTCGTCGTCGCGAGCGTACAGCTCGTTTTCGCCGAGGTCGCTTGTCACGACGTACCGGTCCGCCTCGAGGCGCAGATCGTCCGCCCGGAGGAACGCGCTCCCGGCTCGCTCGACGGTCATCACGGGGAGCTCGTCCCCCGAGGAACCGCCGTCGGATCCCTGATTCGGCGGGCCGCCGAACGCGAGAACGTCGAACGACGCCGAATCGCCCGCGCTCCGAAGCGAGACCAGCTTCGGAAGGAGGGCGTAGGTGCTGAACATGCCGAGCGCGACCGTCCGCTCCGGGTCGATGGGGATCTCTTCGGTTCCGCCGGATCGCTCGATGGTCGCTCGGTTTCCTTCGATCGTCGCGCGGACGCTGCGATCGAAACCGAGCGGCGCGTGGAACTCCGCGGTGTAGGAGAGCGGCCGCAGATCCGCCCCGCCCTCGAGTACCTGCTCGAACGTGACCTGGACGGTCGCCACGACGACCTTGAACCAGAACCTTCCCGACGAGCGGAGCGTCGCGCGATCCTCGGAGAGGACAAGCTCGTACGTCTCCTCGCCGAACGGCTTCCCGTCCCCGATCATCGCCAGCCGGCCGGTCGTCACGGTGGGGCTCGGCGGCGCACTGGCTCCGTGTGCCTCCGGCTCTGTGTCGGGAGTCTCGCTCGCAGCCGTGGACGACGCCTCGTCGTCGAGCCAGTCGAGCGGTATGTCCTGGGTCGGCCCATCGAGCGAGAGATCGACCGGCGTCGGAGACGACAGGAAGAACGCCGCGATCAGGCCGCCGATCACGACGACGAGCCCCCCGATGATCGAGATGACGACCTTCCGTCTGCGTGACATCCACTCACCCTTCCCCTGTCGCTGTAACCATACTCCTCGGCTGCGGGCCTGTTGTGAAGCGCCTGTGCGGAGACGGTGGACGCCCCGGGATGGTTCGGGCGGTTCGGTTGGGCTATCGTAGGTCGATGCGAAGGGGGAGACCATGACCGAAGAGCCGCGGCGGATCGATCTCGAGGGCTGGCCGCGACGGGCGCACTACGAGCTGTTCAGCGCCTACGCGTATCCGTACTTCAACCTGTGCGCCGACGTCGACGTGGCGCCGCTCGTTCGCGCCGCCAAGGCGCGAGGGTCCTCCTTCACGGCGCATCTGCTGTACCCGTTGGCGCGAGCGGCCAACGCGGTCCCCGAGCTGCGGCATCGGATCCGAGGCGAAGCGGTGGTTGAACATCCCGTCGTCCATCCGTCGATCACCGTCGTCACCGAGAACGACCTGTTCGGCTTCTGCTTCTTCGAGTACGACGAGGACGGCGGGGCGTTCGTCCGCTCGGCGGTCGAAGCGCTCGAACGCGCCCGACGGAATCCGTCGATCGAGGATCCTCCGGATCGCGACGACTTCCTGTTCATGACGGCGATCCCGTGGGTGTCGTTCACCTCGGTGATGCACCCGGTGCCGCTCTCCCCGCCGGACTCGGTCCCGCGGATCGCCTGGGGTCGCTACCGAACCGAGGGGGAGCGGATGCCGATGCCGCTGAGCCTTCACGCGCACCACGGACTGGTGGACGGGATCCACGCCGGTCGCTTCTACGAGCGCGTCCAGGCGTGGATCGACGACGTCGAGCAGTGGGCCGATGCCGCCGAGTGAGGCGACCTTCCGGTTCTACGCCGAGCTGAACGACTTCCTTTCACTCGAACGTCGGAAGGTCGAGATCCCGTACCGGTTTCACGTTGCCCCGTCGGTCAAGGACGCGATCGAGGCGCTCGGCGTCCCGCACGTGGAGGTCGATCTGATCCTCGTCAACGGCGCGTCGGTCGGGTTCGATCACCGCCTGAGAGACAGGGATCGCGTCTCCGTCTACCCGGTGTTCGAGAGCCTCGACATCTCGCCGGTCGTCCGCCTGCGGGAGGCGCCGCTTCGACGACCCGCGTTCGTCGTCGACGTGCACCTGAGGCGGCTCGCCCGCTTCCTCCGACTCCTCGGCTTCGACGCCCTCCATTCGAACGACTTCGAGGACCCGGAGCTGGTGGAGATCTCCGCCGGCGAGGGAAGGATCCTCCTCACCCGCGATCGGCAACTCCTCAAGCACGGGCGGGTGACGCACGGCTACTGGGTCCGCTCGACCGACCCGATTGAGCAGGCGCGCGAGGTCGTTCGCCGGTTCGACCTGACCGACGGCGTCCGCCCGTTCTCCCGCTGCCCGGCGTGCAACGGTCTCCTCGAACCGGTCGACAAGGAG